>Ga0207705_10001168_pt1 | contig 21400 bp, 20 predicted proteins | sample KBSC13metaG_FD_184314 | JGI IMG/M metagenome (GOLD analysis project Ga0207705, IMG submission 184314) | Corn rhizosphere microbial communities from Kellogg Biological Station, Michigan, USA - KBS C1-3 metaG (SPAdes) (version 2) | ecosystem: Host-associated > Plants > Roots > Rhizosphere > Soil ... | reverse complement strand
CAGTCCCTCCATCTCCCGCAAGACGAGGATCTCTCGGAAATCGTCCGGCAGACAGGCGAGCTCCCGCCGGATCGTCTCGGCATCGATGTTGCGCAGGGCAATCGTCTCCGGATTTGCGTCTGTGGTCTCGATGTCCGGCGAAAGCTCCGGCTCGACGCGTCGTTTGCGCAGGCAGGAGTAAGCCGTATTGCGGACGATGCGAAGCAGCCACGAACGCGGATCGCCGCCACGGTAGGAGTCGATGAACCGCAAGGCGCGAAGACTCGATTCCTGGGCGACATCCTCGGCGTCGTGAGAGTCACCGGTGAGCCATCGCGCCAGGTTATACGCCGCATCGAGATGCGGCATCACGATGTTCTCAAATCGCTTGGTCCGGTCGGTGGGCAATCAAAGCCGTCCTGTTCAGTGAAGAGGGAAATCCTCAAATAGACAGACGCATGGGTTCCGCTCTTTATTCCACGGTTGTAGAATCTTTTGTGTAGGTGATGGCGGTTACGTCGCGGACGGTCACGAGTCCTTCCGTGACCATCTCGTCGAGGATTGGAAGGATGCTGCTGATGCGGTCGGGCGTGTCAACGGCCTCGATGATCATCGGCAGGCCCTGACACATGACCTCGAACCGCGCGGTGTGTATTTGGTGATGAGCGCCGTAACCCTCGACGCCGCGAAGAACGGTCACTCCCGAGATCCCGGCTTCCTGCATGCGTGTCACAAGGGCGGCGTAGAGAGGCTTGCCGCGCCAGGTGTCCTGCTCGCCGATGTAGATCTTGACGACCTGAGCATTTGATTGGGTTCTCATGGTCCTATTGTTCCCTGATCCGTTAGTGATGTGCTCCTGCGCGCGTGATTGCCGCGGTGATGACACCTGCCAGGCGCATGCCGAGGATCACACAGCCGTAGCCCACCACCACGCTGCCGAGAAGATTCCACATCGCCTGCCAGGAGGAGCCGAGCTGGGCCGATTCGTACTCGAAGGTGCTGAATGTCGTATACGCGCCGATAAATCCGATAGTGACAAGCGGGCGCCAGTTGGGGCTGACGAGGATTCGGTCCGTCAGAAGTGTTGCGATCAATCCGAGGAGGAACGAACCTGTCGCGTTGATGACGAACGTGCCCCAGGGAAAGGTCGACTTTGGCATGTGCGATTGCACCCAGAAGCCCACGAAGTAGCGAGAAAGTGCGCCGAGCGCTCCGCCGAGCGCGATTAGTCCGAGCTGCGCGAAACTCATTGATAGTGTCCTCAATAGTCTAAAAAACGCAAATGGCTCCTACAGCACCGGATGACCGATGTTGTAGGAGCCATTAGTCTTGGTCGACGCTCGTCGAGATCGAGCGTCAAAACTTTGGACGGTTGTGGGCCAGCTTTCTTAGCCCAGGGCGGGTTCCATCGCCGAAGCTATTATACTTCCTGTTTATCGATTTTCGATTCGGGTGGCGACATCCATTTGAGGCCCCACTCGCCGAGGGATTCGAAGATGCAGTTGAGCGCCAACCCCTTGGTCGTGAGCGCGTACTCGACATTGGGCGGCATCGTGCTGATGACCGTCCGCTCGACGACGCCCTCCGCCTCAAGCTCCCGGAGACGTCCACGCAGCGTCGTTGGGTTGAGGCCGTTCTCACGTGCGATCTCGTTGAAGCGCTTCTTGCCAGTCAGCAGCGACCGCACGATGAACAACGTTCCCCGGCCCGAAAGCAACTCCAGCGTCGCATTGATCGGACAGATTGCATCGCATCCCGCATGTTTCTCTACGCCCATACATTATTGTAACCTAAAAGATTGCACTCTCGTTCCTTCGCTCTGCGGGAACCCTTTTGTATGCTTTGGCATTACATAATATGTAGCACACTAATAAATAGTGCACACTATAAAATAGGTTGTTGAGGATAAACGACAATGAGCGACATTACCGCTAACCGCGCCGCGAGGGGCGCTACATCGCAGACGGCATCGACTACTACCACCGACTGGGGCCTGCTTATCTTGAGGGTGGTTCTTGGTATTGTCTTTGTGATGCATGGCTGGCCCAAGGTCGCCGGCTTTTCTCAGACAATGGCCGGCATGACTCATACGGGCATTCCCGCGCCTCTAGTCGCACTCGACATCTTCACCGAGTTCTTCGGCGGATTGGCGCTGATTGCCGGCGCTCTCGCCCGGTTGGCATCGACGGGGATCATCGTCGTTATGCTGGTGGCGATCTTTAAAGTCCATCTCGCCAACGGCTTCTTTATGAATTGGTTTGGAACTCAGAAGGGTGAGGGGATCGAATACCATCTGCTGGTGATTGCGATGGCGTTGATGGTCATCCTTGGCGGCCCTGGCCGATTTGCTCTGGGCGACTGGGAGAAGCGGTGGGCGGTGCGGAAGTCGTAAGGGCACTTCTCGCGACAGTGCCGCCTTTGGCAACGACGCCGGCGGCCTGTCCGACCACATTAAAATGATCAAAGGAGATCGATATGGCGAACCAAGTAAACGGCATGCATCATGTTACGGCGATTGCCGGTGAGCCGCAGGCGAACATCGACTTTTACGCCGGGGTACTTGGACTGCGGCTGGTAAAGCTGACCGTAAACTTTGACGACCCCACGAACTACCACTTCTACTATGGCAATGGTGAGGGCGAGCCGGGGACGATCCTGACGTTCTTCCCTTGGCCAGGAGCCGCCAGAGGTCGACTTGGCGCGGGGCAGACCACGGCGACCGGGCTGTCGATACCGGTTGGCAGTTTGGAATACTGGTCCGAGCGGCTTCATTCGAAAGAAATTGAGGTCGTCAAGCGAGATTTTCGCTTTGGCAGCCGGGTGCTGTCGCTCCTCGATCCGGACGGCATGGTACTTGACCTGACGGAGACCGCCGATGACAGTCGGCTGCCTTGGACTGGCAGCGAGATTCCTGTCGACAAGGCGATACGCGGACTGCATCACGTCACCTTGACGGAGAAGAGTGCGGCCTTAACCGTGGCGACGCTCGAAACCCTTGGCTACCGTCGCGTCGACGAGGAGGGAAGCCGCGTCCGCTACGGCGTCGACGGCGATGCTGCCTATGTCGACATCGTGGTCGATGCTGCGGCCGGAGTTGGACGTGTGGCGGCGGGAAGCGTCCACCATATCGCGTTTCGGACGCCCGATGACGCCTCGCAAGCCCAGTGGCTCGGTAGTCTTCGTGACGCTCATGTTGACGTTAGCGATGTGCGCGATCGACAATACTTCAACTCTCTCTATTTTCGCGAGCCGGGTGGGGTACTCTTTGAAATAGCCACCGATTCACCGGGCTTCTTGACCGACGAGACGCGTGCGGGCCTCGGCACGGAGTTGCGGCTCCCGCCCTGGTACGAGCCGTATCGAAGCCGAATTAGCGCGGCGCTGCCCACGATCGACCTGCGAAAGACTGTGCCTACGGTGGTTTGAGGATGTGACATGTCTGAGGAGAAGTTCATTCATCGGTATTTGCCCGGGACCGGCCCGGGGCCGACGCTCCTGCTCCTTCATGGGACGGGCGGGAACGAAAACGATTTATTGCCGGTAGGAAAGATGATGGCGCCGGGAACGTCGATATTGAGCCCGCGCGGCAATGTGCTTGAGCGCGGGATGAATCGGTACTTTCGCCGGCTGGCGGAGGGTGTCTTCGATCTGGAGGATCTACAGCTCCGCACGCATGAGTTGGCTGATTGGATCGGTGAGGCGGCGACGCGCTATGGCTTCGACGCCGGCGATGTCTGGGCGGTTGGGCTGTCGAACGGGGCCAATATCGCGGCGTCAATCGCCTTGCTTCGACCTGGCGTGCTGCGCGGGTCGGTTCTCTTTCACCCTATGGTGCCGCTGGAACCGGAGTCCGCCCCAGACTTGACGGGTTTCCCCGTCTTCATTGGCGCGGGGCAGATCGATCCCATGTCGCCGCCCCAAGAGACGAAGCGATTGGCGGACTTGCTTAAGGGCTATGGCGCGGATGTGACCGTTCACTGGACGCCTGGCGGGCACGCCTTGACCAATGCAGAGGTGATGGCGGCAAAGGACTGGCTGGCCGGAAGGTTCCGTGCGGCCCAATGACCGTGGCGGTTCCTTGACGTCGCCCCGGAAATCGTGATAGACTACCGTATGAGTGCTCGCCGGCCTGGTTCGTTCAGGCCGGCATTGCCACACCCCGCCGCATAGTCGATGACTTGTGATTTAGATCGGTTCACGGATATCTTGATGCGTAGTTTCCAGCATTTCACCACCCTCCTCGCAGTTCCAGTATTGACGATCTTGGCAGCCTTCCCTGTCGCCGCAAAGGACTTGCCGCCGCTGCGCGTTGGCCTGAGCCGCGCAATGGGCGGAGGGACGTCGCTTGCAGTGTCGGGCGATGCCGCGATGTTGATTTCGCAGGGCGACAACGGAAAGCTCATCGTGCGGACGGGCGAGGGGGCGACCTACCGGACAATCACCTGTCCAACCGGCATAGAGCTCGACGCCCTGGACGGCAAGGAGTGGCAGACAGTCGGACGTTTTCCCTATTCCCTGGTGTTCTCCAGTGCCGACACGCGAGCTCTCAGGATCGCGAAAATCGGGAGCGGCGGGTTGCTCAACTCGACCTTCCGTCGGTACCGGGGCACGCTCACGATTCGCAAGCGGCCGGATAGCATTCTGAGCGTTGTGAATACGGTCGATATTGAGGCATATGTTTATGGCGTCGTCGCCCCCGAGATGGGCGCGGATGCCCCTCCCGAAGCCTTGAAAGCGCAGGCCATAGCGTCAAGAACCTACGCACTGCGCAACCGCGGACGGTTCGCCGCCGACGGTTTCGATGTCGACGATTCCACCCGAAGTCAGCAATACGACGGAGTTGAGGGAGAGAAACCCGGCACCGTCGCCGCAGTCGACGACACTCGCGGCAAGGTCCTCACGTACGATGGGAAGTTGATAGAAGCCGAGTTTTCAAACGACTGCGGCGGCGTGACGGCGGTCGACAGCAGCGGAGAGCATCCCTATTTTCAAGCCGTCGCCGAGACGCCCGGCGACGGTCAAGCGGAATACGCCGCACTCAGCAAGAATCACGATTGGGATTGCCATTTCAGCCAGGACGAGCTAACCGCGCTGCTCAGAAAAGACCCGCGGACCCACGTCACCAACTTTACATCGCTCAGCATCGATGCGCTCGACGCCAGCGGACGTATCAAAACGGCGACGGTCTCCGATAACGACGGGACAATGAAGACGGTGACTGGGCCCGAGCTAAGGGAGATCCTCGGCTACGACACGCTGCGGAGCACACGGGTCAGCCTGACGGTGAGGTCGAACGGGGACTACGTATTCCACGGCCATGGCTGGGGCCACGGCTTTGGGATGTCCCAGGTCGGCGCCGCCGCTATGGCCGGCGCGCCGTACAACAAGAGCTACGTTGATATCCTCATGCACTACTACGTCGGCACCCGCATTGTCGACGACGGGGATCTCAGAGAGTAGCCGGCAACGCGTCATTTACTCTAATGTATGCGCTTCTTGTATAGTCTGTATCCCTCAAGTTCGTCTTCCGATACTGATACTCGGACTATCAGAACCGGTTCCGATTCGATAAAGCCTGACCAGCTTATTGGAACGTGACCCATTCCGATGTTCTCAGCAAGTTTACGGCGGAGCGCCTCTGGATTGCCTAAGTCATCGGCCGTAAATCCAAAACTAAGGGTTGACGGTTCGATCGACGAAGGACGAGACCCATAGGTGCCATTGTACATTCGGATATGCACGGAAAAGGAATCGACAGCCAGGATCTTGACGACTTTGTATAATCCACGACCGTGCTTTGTCGAGTATAAACCGCCTACCAGGTAGCCTTTATATTCGGTGAGGGACTGACCTCTATTCCCCAATAAATACCCGCTGACGCAGACTACCACCACGATAAGTATCAGCCATATCATAGATCGCTACGACACCCTCACTAACGCGTTTCGCGGTACCTATCACCTGACCCGTGGCACCCACGACCGAAATAGTACCTGATGGGGGTGGGACTGCTCACCCGCAGCACTTTTTCCGCCGTATCGTCTCTGCTGAGAGTGGCGCGGACGATGGGGGTCGACTGTTTGCCCGCCAGTGCAAGTTGGTAAACTGGCGAACGAATTGGGCGAAAAGGACAAGATCCATCGGGCCACGCTTATGAAAAACGTGGCTGACAGGCGAAGCGCCAAGCGCCCTCCGGGCGCGAAGAACGCCGCTCCGCGGCTTTTGGTTCCAGCTACGCCGGGTTAGACACCGGCGAACGGAATTGGGCGGTCAGAACTATTTATGGAATAACCAGCTTGATGTCCTTGCAATCTGGGGAATCTGCCATGTTCAATCTCATGAGCATGTAGCTACGTTACAGTTATATCGTCATGCATAGATCCGGAGGGCCGTCCTCCCATGAAACGGAGAAGTTTATGAACATTGTGCTCCTGGCCCTGATTTACGTTGTTGGATCGGTTCTGTTGTCGCTCGCCGGATTGGCGATTGTGCGGCGGGTGGTAGGGCCTGCGCGTTTACAGCCGCATCACGATGTAGCCGGATTCATCTTCGCAATACTCGGGGTAATCTACGCCGTTCTTCTCGCGTTCGTCGTCATCGTGGTGTGGGAGCAGTTTGAGGGTGCCGGGGAAAAAGTCATGAAGGAGGCGAACACGATTGCGACGATGTATCGCGTAGCTCACGCTTTTCCGACGCCGATAGAACGGAAGATTAAGGGCGAGCTCCATGAATACTCTGAAGTGGTGATCTCGCAAGAATGGCCTGCGATGGCGAACGGGGGCGAAAGCACTCGTGCCGAGGAGATCATCAGCGAATTGTACGAGACCATGGATTCGGTAGAACCATCGACCGTTCACGAAAGCGACGTCTATATGGAAATGACGGCGCAGCTCAACGAATTTAGCGCGGAGCGACGCGAGAGGTTGCTTGCGAGCCGTGATGGCTTGCCGGATGTACTCTGGATGGTATTGTACTTTGGCGCTTTCACCACCATCGCGTTCACCTATTTCTTTGGCCCTGAGAACTACACGGCCCAGGCCCTCATGGTCGCCATGCTCAGCGCCACTATTGGGATGGTGCTGTTCCTCATCGCCGCCATCGATCGTCCGTTTACAGGTGACCTGAAGGTTCAGCCGGAAGCGTTCCACCACGTCGTGTCGTCAATGACCAACATCGATGCTAGAGACAAGCTCAATCCCGTGACGGCCGAGCGTGAATGGACGCTTCCCACAAAGCCGAGCCACGTCTTTGCCACGTCGGCGCACCATCCTTCGACCGCCCCGCACTCCTAGGTGCCCACGGTATCGTCGACTGTTTGAATGTAACGCGGAGAGAGAAACAAACATCCCCGAGTGTGAACCGGCGGGGATGTTTGTTTGTCATTATCACAGCACCCGCACGAACGCATTGCCGGGGACGCGTCGACACAAGCCCCGCATTTCCAGTAGGGTCAGGATGCCGATGACTTGCGGCGCCGTCAGGCCGCTCGCCACGATGAGGCTGTCGACATTGGTGGCTTGCAGGGTGAGCATGTCGAGGATCTTGCGCTGTTCGGGTGGCAGGTTCGAAGGCGACGGTGGCGGTACACCGGTCTTCTGAGTTTCGTCAGTCCGCCTCATCTGAAGTACCCCGATCTCAGACAGGATGTCATCGACTGTCTCCACAAGCTTCGCGCCATCCTGAATAAGTTTGTGGCAGCCGGCGTTGCGGCCGGTGTCGATGGGGCCGGGGATAGCGAAGACTTCGCGGCCCTGGTCGGCGGCCTCCCGGGCTGAGATCATCGCGCCGCTGTCGATCGGGCTTTCGATGACGAGGACTCCGAGTGAGCAGCCTGATATGAGTCTGTTGCGAGCCGGGAATCTCCAGGGCTCGGGTCGTGTACCGAGCGGAAACTCAGAGATGACCGCGCCCCGGATTGGGATCTGCTCGATTGGCGTCGGTTGGCCTTTAGTTGGCGTATGCGACCCGGCGATCTGGTCGAAGAGTTTGCGGTTCTCGACGGGATAGTTGACATCAACACCGCTCCCGAGAAATGCCAGCGTGCGCCCCCCGCCGTCGATGGCGCCGAGGTGGGCCTGTGTGTCGATGCCCCTGGCACCGCCGGAGACGACGGTGAGTCCGTGGTCGACGAGGGCGTGGGCGAAACGTCGGGCCAATGAGAGTCCGTAGGACGACGCTCGGCGGGAACCGACGATGGCGATGCTGAACTTGTCTTCCGGAACAAGGTTGCCGCGGATGAACAGGACGGGAGGCGCGTCCGGCAACTGCTTGAGGTTGCTCGGGTACAGCGGATCCGACCAGCCGACGACGCGGCCGCCAAGAGCCTGGAGGGTGGCGATCTCCTTGTCGACGGATCGATCGCGAACCTCAGACATGCGGGTGAGCTGCTTGTCGGTCAGATCAGGGACGGCACTGCGCCAGTCGGCGGTCCCGGCGTCGACAAGTGCGGTGACGTCGTGGTGAAAGGCATCCAGGAGGGCGTGCGCCCGTTTGGGATTAAGCTCGAAAGCGCCGAGCTTCAGCCAAGCCGTCGTGTCGACGGGGGCTGAAGTCGGCGCATTGTCATTTGGCATAGTGGCTAGAGGGGCGGTGGTGGCGGCGCGGGGATGTTGCCGTCGCCTGGAGGATTGGATCCACCGCCGCCGGTTGGGTTGGTCCCGGTTGTCGGCGCCGAGGCGCCGCCGTGTCCGCCACCGCCTACGGCGGAGGCAGATCCGCGCTGGTTGTTCCCGCCACGGTTATTCCCACCGGCATTCGGGCGTCCGCCCTGGTTCCCGCCGCCTGCGGCTGGGCCTCTCGGGGTAGCATCGGAACCCGGAACGTTCACCGTCGTCGACGGACCGTCGCCGGTGTCGACAACCGTCTGATTGGCGTCGACGGCCTGCTGGGCCGCTGTCTTGGCTCCCGCACTGGTAATACTGAAGCCCCAGGATTTTGTAATGACGTTGCCCTTCCAGTCGGCGATAGTCATGACCGCCGTGTGCGGGCCATTCTTAAGCGCGGGGAGGCTGGGTGTGTTGGGGCCGGGGATTGCCAGCGGATCGACTGTAGTGCGCATTCCGTTGGTGGCAGCGTCATACGCGACGGCCTTCACCGGGTTCCCGTCGACCGTCAGGGTCAACGATTTCGGTGAGATGCCCGAGCCTTCGTCGACGACGGTTGCGGCAAGGTTGAGCTTCAACGCCACGACCGAAGAGCCAGGGGTGGGGGTCACGTTGTAGATGACCGGGCCTGCCTGGTCGAGCGTCTGGTTGTGGAATGCGCTGAGGCTGCCGTCGTCGGACAACACGTAAAGTGCGTTGTCGGCGAGGACGGGCGATGATGAGAGGTCGACGGTCGCGGGCTTTGTTCGGGTGCCGGTAGGCTGGACGACATAGTCCCAGAGCCTGCTGCCGGAGTCAGCGTCGAAGGCGTACATCGCGCCGTGATCGGTCGTTACTACGACCGTCTTCTTGGCCAGAAGTGGGGCGGCGGTGGTTGTCTGCTCGATGTTTGCGTCCCAGAGGACGTTCCCGCGGTCGTTTAGCGCTTCGATTTTGTTGTCATCGGTGGCGACGAAGACGTTGTCGGGACCTGCCGTGGGCGGCGATGTAATCTGGCCTTTGAAATGGGCTTTCCAACGGGTTGCGCCGCGGTTGGGATTGAGAGCGTAGAGATCCTGGCCCGCGGGGACGTACAACGTGTCGTTGGCGAAGCATGGGGGGCTGCCGCCGAGGTCTGCCTGGAAGAGCAACTCCCAATCCTGGTGACCACTCCCCGCCGAGAGGCAGTAGATTTTACTGTCCGCTCCGGCGAAGAAGAGCTTGTGTTTGTCGCTGAGAACTACGGGCGAGCTAACGGCGCCGCCGGCCTGGAAAGTCCAGACAACGTTTCCGTTTGTGGAGTCGAGCGAATAGACGTCGCCATTCTCGTCGCCCACATAGACACGTCCATTCTCGTACGCCGGCGACGAGCGGAGCTGGGCGCTGAGCTGCTTGTTCCAGATGACGGAACCGTCTTTGAGGCTTAGTTTGTAGAGATGGGCATCGTCGGAGCCAATAAACAATGCGTCGGATGACATCGCAGGTGGGGCGCTGAACATTGCGTTGCCGCTGTAAGTCCACAGCGTAGTGCCGTCGGCGGATCGAACAGCGTAGACATTCTTACCCATCGAAAAATAAATGATGCCATTCTGATAGAGCGGCGCCTGGGTCGTCTTACGCACGGCACTGGTGGTAGTCTTCCATACCATGGTGAGGGGCGTCTGAATATCTTCGCTCACGAAATTTGATCGTCCGACATCGCAGCGCGCGTGGGTGACCGTGTCACCTTCCGCAAGTGTTGCCGGGGCCGTCGACCCGAGGCAAACCGCCGAAAATACGAGGGCTAAGCCGGCGATAGCATTGCGGTTATCATAGGTGCCGAGACGAAATCGGATAGGATCCTTACCGCCGCGGCGGCACTTCAACATAGTGTCGCTCCTTGGATATTACATGGGTTGGCTTGCTGGCCGAAAGGGAAGTCTACCTACCTCTACGTCCGCTCCGTTCAGGAAAGGCCTTTAAGGCAGGGCGTCAGAAGTCAAAAGACTTTGAAGACCCATGTCGTTAATACAGGTTATACGTACGCGCGTGCCATTCCTGCGTTGTGTGCAGGAATTATCATGGATAACGCATACGTTTGGGTCAGCGAGGTCCGTCGACCTGTGCGTTTATAGGGGGTTAGATACCGAGGGAGGCGCTTTGCTTCGATGTTGAGGCGAGATTTGCCGTGGACGGTGACGATCTTCCCTCGTCCCTCTCCCAAGGTTGAGTGGGCCGGGGGTTGACGATGGCGATGGTTGACTATCGGCGGTCTTCGGGATCGAGGAGGCCGGAGTTCTTGAGCAATCGGGCGAGCTTCTTGCGTTCCTGCATGTCGCGCCATCGACCCCGAATGTCGAATGGGCTACGGCGAATGGAACCGTCGAGGTAGACCGCGTTCGACTTCCGCTTACGGGCGGCTTGAAAGTCGATAATCTCACCTCGAGACGGTCTTTTCGTGTAATGCCCGATGTCGCCCCACGATCGACCGTAGCTGACATACCAGAGCGACGCTAATGGCCCGGCTTCGGCAAACAGACCGATGATCGGGTTCCCCATAAAGAACCAGACCAGTGCGAAGACGATTGCCATGACCCACTTGCTCGGAATATTGACGAACCAACAGTTGATCGGGTCGTTGGGATTGAGAGCGCAGAAGGCGATTACGATGCCTGCCAGGGGCAAGAGGAACGTCGCGAGGCCCACCGGCTGATGGAAGAGATATCCGCCGAGAAGGACCGAAAGAGCGGAGAGTGCCGACACTGCCGCGAAATACGCGGAATATCTCGCCGTGCCCCAACTCCGTTCGAGGCTGCCTCCAAACTGCCAGAATGTGAATCCCCAGAAAAGGAGCATGATAGGCCCGGGTGGCATCAGCGGGTAGAGGACGAGCGACCATGGATGCTTCAACGCGGTGGACTGGGTTACTACCAGGTTCGCCTCGGCGAATCCGGCGATCTGTGTCGAGACGTACGTGAGCACGAGCAGCACGATGTTGATGAAGACAATGGAGTTCGTCAACGGGGTGGGGCCCCGCAGGACCATGCTTCGGAGTCCGTCAAGCGGATTGCGTTGGGGGTCTAACGGCATTGGTCGTGTCTTCCCTAGGGAGAGTTCCTTCTCTAATTGGCCGGTACAGATGTACCCAGTTAATAGGGATACGAAATCGGGCCGGGTACCAGTTCCAAGTAATGATACCACGGCCCGACACGACATTCCTTAAATTAGACTGAAGCCGGCTTCTCTACTCGATTTCGCCTCCGTCAAGGCCAATTCGCGGGGTCGATGTCGCGGTTGCGTCGATATTGTCGTGCCCGATGGCCGGCTCGTACGGAACGGCGGGCGTATCCTCCTCGATACTTTCGTCGGGGAGGTCACCGAGCATGGTCGGCGCCACGGGGGTGTCGGCCTCGGGCAGAAAATCGGCGACATCCATCGTCGACGCAGAATCGCCGGAGAGGTCAATGTTGAGGTCGAGGTCGGACAGGTTGAACTTTGGTTCCGATCCGGACGGCAGAAACGAAAGCTGCTCGGTCTGGAGCCAGGACGGACCACTGTAGTCGGGCTCGTTATCTGCCTGTCGACCGCCAAATGTGCTGTCGTCGACGGTGCTGTCGACGTTGTTCGCCATGAGTTCTCGACCCTCTCGCAGCGCCCGTTCGGCCTCTGCGGTATCGCCCTGCTTGCGGGCGACGCGCGCTAGCTGTTCCAGGGCGGAGATCATACCGCTGATGTCGTCGACGTTGCGGCTGATCGCCAGGCTCTCCTGAAAAAGCGCGCGCGCTTCGGAGAGATTTCCCTGACGATAGGCGGCACGTCCCATATTCTCGAGTGTCAGCGCGAGAGATTTCTTGTCACCGGCTTCCTGGAAGAGGCTTAACGACTGGCGAAGATAGCCTTGCGCCTCTTGATACTGGCTCTCGCGATAGGAAACCTTGGCAAGCAGGTTGAGGCTCCAGGCCATGCCTTCCTTGTCACCGAGGACCGTGTAGAGGGAGAGGGCCTCGTTGAAGTGCTGCTTGGCTTCGTCGTACTGTTCGGCGCGATAGGCGGACTTGCCAAGTCCTTCGCGGTTCCTGGCGGAACCGGGGGCATCGCCAAGTGCCGTGCTGACTTGTATGGCCTCGGCGTACAGTTCCTTGGCGTTGTCCAAGTTGCCGTTCCGATAGGAGATACGGGCGAGGTTCTCCAGCGACCAGGCTAGTCCTTGCTGGTCGCCCAGTGCACGGAAGAGAGCAACACTGCGCTGAACAGCAACGTTAGCACCTGTAAAATCTCCCTCCCGGTAGGCGACCTTGGCGAGATGGTTCAAGGACCAGGCTTCGCCCTTCTTGTCGTCTTCGGTTCGGAAAATGTCGATACCGCTCTGAAGGTAGGAGCGGGCTTCGGTGAGGGATTGCTGTCGATAGGCGACCTTGCCGAGATTGGTGTAGGCCCACGCCTGCCCTTCTTTGTGTCCTACCTGCTGGAAAATCCCGAGGCTGCGGAGTAGGGCGGTGCGTGCCTGTCCGTAGTCGCCGGTGCGATAGGAGTTTTTGGCAATGCCCTGGAGGTTCCAGCCGGAGCGCACTTCCTGTGCGGTCTGGGGATCGACATAGGCCGAGTCGTCAAAGCTCGGCTCGTCGTACTCGTATCGACTGGCCTGAGGAGCGGCTGCAGCCAGTGGTGTATTCGCATCCGGGCCATCGAGGATAAGGCCGATAGTCGGCGTGTATGCGATGTCCTCGCTCGTACCGGAATCATCCGACAGCATAGATTTGTTTCGTCCTTGCCAATTGGTTTCTGCCGCATCGCAGGACCGCCGAGGCCATCCCCGAAATCCGACTTTTCTTATGATACCCAATGGATAGACGAAACGTAACGTCTTGATTCGCGTCGACACTGGGGATATCGCGCGGTTTAAAGACGAAATGCGCCAAACGCCATCCGGATCGAAGTGGATGGTGCTTGGCGCACGTCTCAATATTGGCTACTAGACGCCACTGGGCCGCGCCGCCGGCGCGGGCTGTCGGCCGTTCGGAAGGCGCGCCAGGCGTGAGTCGGCGGGGTGGGTGTCGAACAGGACAATCGCGTGCGGCACCGGCCTGGAGGGGATACCCGGAGCGGTGTGTCCCGTTACCAGCACCTTGCCATCATCGACGAGGGATGTACTGAATCCCGAGTCGAGAAGGACCGCCTCCCGAACACCGGCGTCGGCCAATGCCTCGGCAAGCTTGGACGAACTCGCGACGTAGGTGGTGGCGCCAAGCCCGGGGCGACCATCAGGCAGGAGGACGAAGAAGGCTCGACGCCTCGGATCTTCGGCATCCTTGACATTGAACTGGTCAATGTTGTCCTCATTGACGGGTACGCCGTGATGGACAAGCCACACGCCGCCCAGAAATGCGTCGGTCATCCCAGGTAGTGAGGACCGAAGCCCGGACTCGTCGTCCAGATTCGTGGAATCGTAAGGGACGATCTTAGTTCGATTCGCGGCCATCAGGACCATAGGTCGTCCGTTCAACTCCTTGCGCTTGTCGAACGGGCTGAAGGTGGGAGAGGATTCGTCGCCGCAGATCGACGGGCCGATGAGGAGGTTGTCGGTTCCGTTCAACGAGGCGTTTGCGAAAAAGGTCCCGTTCAGGCCGGCCTTTGCGCCGCTCTCCTGAACAATGTCCTCGACGGCGACACGCACGGCGGACCGCCTGGTTCCCGCCGTGCCACCTTCGACGATGGTGAACGGAACGCCGTCCTTTCGGTCGCGGACGGTGGTGATGGGGTCGTTGGGGTTCAACAGGTCGGCTTCGCCGGGGGCCTCGACCGGCGGCTCCGCCGGCGTAGTTAAGGAGATCGGCGCCGACGCAACTGACTGCCCGACCGCACTGGTCGTTCCCTGCTTAACGTGGGCCTGATATGCGAACCAGCGATCAGTAGCATAGAAGCTGCCGGCCATAGCCGAGATGGACAAGGCTGCTAACTTGAGCACGAAGAGAGAGATAGAGGCTTGCCGCTTGTTTTTGCGGTGGTCGTTTGGCATGCATTAACCTTGAATATGTCGGCCAACAGAAACGTGCGATGAGCCGTCCCGTGATGGCGAGCATACATGATGTCGAGATACGGAGTGACATCCGCGCGCGTCAGGTACGCACGGGAGACACGCTTTTAGTTTGTGTTCGTCTGCAGGGATTTAGCACCCCAACCGACGTCGATAGCAATGTGGCAAAAGGATGCGGAGTTTGGCTGCCCAATGCCGAGAATTGGCCGGGGCTGGAGGATGGTCGACTGACCCTTCAGGCTCGCTAACCACTATGTCACTTTACCACAAAGGAGCCCACTGTCGAGCACGGATTGTGACGTTTTTTTGTTGACAAATCGGGCACCCATTTTTATGTACGAAAACGGAAGTCGATAAGTGCCAATATTTGACATCACTTCGCGCTTTCGGCTACAATGCCAGCTAAGAAAGTCAACAGTTGTGTTCGTCGAGGAGCCGGTTGGAACGCCTGGCGATCGATGTAGACGCCGTCGATGTCGACGGCGCACCGTGGGAGAAGCGCTTGTCCGCGTCGATTGATCTGCTGTTTGAGCTACTGAAAATCGATAGTCCATCCGGCGATGAAGGCCCGATGGCCGATTGGGTCACGGCGTGGATCCAGGCGAACTGCGCGGAAGCTCGGGTGGCCCGTATGGGCGACAGCCTCATCGCTATTCGTGGCGAGGCGCCGGCCACCGCTATCTTTGCCCATCTCGACACCACCGGCTTCACGCTGGGATACGAGTCGAGGCTCATTTCGATCGGTAGTCCCGCCCCCGAAGACGGTACGCCCGTGCGTGAGGCGACGCCCAATGGTCGACGCGGCGTGGTTCGCGAGTGTGAGGATGTCTGGGAAGTTGCGGATGTCGACGGCGTTGCGGCGCCTGGGACGCGATGGGTCTACGCGGCTGAACCTTTTCAGAGCGGCGATGAGATCGTATCGCCGTACCTCGACAATCGGGGTGGCATGTGGGCTGCATTGAACGCGCTGACCCGATGTCCCTCCATTGCGGTTGCGCTCACCACCGGCGAGGAGCATTCCGGGCAGGGCGCATTTGTTTGTGCTCGCTACTTGTTCGAGAACTATGCAGTTGATCAGGCCTTGATTTCCGACATCACCTGGGACACCGAGCACGTGCACTGCGGCAAGGGCGTCGCGATTTCATTGCGAGATCGCATGGTACCCCGTCAACGATTCCTCGACCGCGTGTTGTCTCTCGCCGAGGTCTCGGGCCTCCCGTTTCAGCGTGAGATCGAAAGCAGCGGCGGCTCCGACGGCGCTTACCTGCAGCGGAGCGGATTCCCGATTGACTGGGTTTTTGTCGGCGCGCCCGAAAAGCATCCGCACACCGACCACGAGGTCGTCAACGTTCGCGACCTCCGGGTCATGGCGGACATGCTGGTGGCGCTAGTCGAAGGACTATCGGAATGAGGAAACTCGGAAATTTAACATGGATGTACAGGATATTCAGGATGTTGGAAATTTAGCTGAGTTCCATCCTGTTCGCCCCGTTTATTCATGTTAACTCTCTCCTATCAGGACTATATCGATGCTGGATATCAGATTACTTCGAAGTGAACCGGATTTTGTGAAGGAGCGGTTGAGGTCCCGAGGCGCCGACCCGGCCGCTGTCGACGCCGTCCTCGACCTGGACACCCGCTGGCGCGCCGTCAAAGCGGAGGGCGAGGGGATCCAGGCAAAGCTGAACGCCGAGTCCAAGACGTCTGGGCCGCGTATCGGACAGCTGATGAAGGACGGCAAAAAGGATGAGGCCGATGCCGTCCGTGCCGAGCTTCGAGAATTGGGCGACCGAGTGGCAGTTCTGGATGACGAGGCGCGTACGCTCGCTGCCCAGATCGACGATCTCCTGTTCTACATTCCGAACCTTCCCCACGAGACCACGCCATCCGGCGGCGAGGACGATTTTCAGATCATTCGCGAAGTAGGCAGCCTCCCGAAATATGACTTCACGCCTAAGGCGCACTGGGACATCGCGGCCGACCTGGGCATCATCGATTTCACGCGTGGCGCGAAGGTCACCGGCAGCGGCTTCGTGCTCTACAAGGGCAGGGGAGCGCGGCTGGAGCGTGGCCTGATCGCCTTCATGGTCGACCTCCACATCGAGAAGCACGGCTACACCGAGTGGTCGACGCCGTTCCTGCTCTCACGCGCTAGCATGCGCGGAAGCTGTCACTTGGCGAAGTTCACACCGGAGATGTACCACGACGCCGAGGACGATCTCTTTGCGTTGCCGACAGCCGAGCCGGCCTTGATCAACATCCATCGCGACGAAATCCTCGACGGGCGTGACCTTCCGCTCAAATATGTCGCCTACTCGCCGTGCTGGCGACGTGAGGCCGGCGCGGCCGGCAAGGACACGCGCGGTCTTTTGCGTGTGCATCAGTTCGACAAGGTCGAAATGGTTAAGTTCACGCACCCGGAATCGTCGTATAATGAGATGGAGATTCTGTTAACCGATGCGACGGATGTCCTCGACGCTCTGGGGCTGCCGTACAGGATTAAGCTCCTGGCTTCCGGCGACATCTCGTTCAGCGCGTCGAAGTGTTACGACGTCGAGATTTACGCGCCAGGCGCCGATATGTGGTTAGAGGTCTCGTCGTGTTCCAACTGCGAGGACTTCCAGGCGCGTCAATCGGACATTCGGTTCCGCCGGGAACCGGGCGCGAAGCCCGAGTTTGCCCACATCCTTAATTGCAGCGGCGTTGCCCTGCCGAGACTTGTGGCGACGCTGCTCGAACATTATCAACAGCCCGATGGCTCTGTAGTATTACCTGACGTGTTGAAGCCATACCTGGCCGGGGATGTCAGGCTGGCCAACTAGCGTGACGAGATAAATCGAAAGAACTTACGTAAATGCAATTCACCCATGAGGCAAGCGCGACGGTGGACGGGCCGCCGCATTTAGTACTGGCGGACTGGTCCGATGTGGGACGTCTGCCCAGCATCCTGACCCATGTGCGCGCCACCGCGGCGGGCGAGGCTGACGACATCGGCCGCATCGTTATCATGCTCGACGGCAGCCACATCGAGTTCGCCGCCCAGCGCACCATGTGCGACCGTGAAACGATCTGCTGGCAGAACCTCGGCGGGGACGATTTCGACTACATCCTGACAGTCGCCGTCAAGCCGGCTGATCATGGCGGGTCACACGTCAGCGTGCACTGCTGCTACGATCCGCCCGGCATCCTGCCCGACATCCTCGAAAAACTTGGCTTCAATCGCACCTTCCAGCGCGGCTTCGAGGCTGATCTTCGACGCTACGCCGAGTGCTTCCACAAGCATCCCTGCGGCCTCCTGTCGCTGCCCCCGGACGGCGCGCCAGGCAAGGCACTGCGGGCGCTGGGGATTGCCGAGTAGGATAGACAGCAAGAAAGGGCAGGCCGTCGAGGCCTGTCCTTTCTTCAATTTGGGTCTGGCTTCATGCCAGTGTCGTCAGCCGATCGAACTCGTTCACCAACCACTCCCGATCCGCCGGCGTGCCTTTGAGTGCCCGCTCGATTTCCGCCTCGATCGTGAAATCGTCGAAATCGCCGGCGCCGCCTTCGTAGTCGGCGACGAGGGATTGGGCGGCCGCTTCGACCCTCACCTCAAACTCGACAATGCCGGTCCTGGGGGCGAGATAGGCGCGGCCGATCGATGCCAGCTGGCGCGCGATGCGGGGCAGGGACTCAGGGAAGCCGTAGCGCCAGCCGTCGGGCTTATTTAAGGAGGAAGCGTAGAACCGAAGTTCCGCGCGTCCTTCCTCGGAAGTCTTGGCCGGCCTGACGTAGGCTCCGTCTTCGAGGATGTCGAGGGTGGATCCGGCACGCTTGACCAGGTTATCCCACTCCGCCTCGGTTAAATTCCAACCGTTTGCTTGATCGCCCACCAGGAAACCTCACCCCAGCCCTCTCCTTGGAAAGGAGAGGGAGTCAGAAATTGTATACGGTCCTCACGCGTAGGAACTTGTCGCCGATGATTCCAGAATGGTAAGAGGCGTATAGCGCCTGACAGGCAGGGATGCCTGTCCCACGATAGGGCCTGTGCAGAGCGCTTGCACCCAATGTCACCTACTGCGTGATGAGCTTGCGGACGAAGAGGCCGCCCATGGCGATTTCGTCCGGGGTGACGCATTGGAACCGGAAGTTGACGCGGCCGTAATGCGCGGGTTGCAGGGAGAAGGCGCGGCATATGGACGCGGTGACGTCGCGGGCGAGATCTTCCTTGAGGCGCTCGTTGACGTCGAGGTCGATGTAGTCGATGTAGTACTCAGCCGTGCTGCCGTCGGCGACCAATAGACCGCCGATCGCGAGATCCTCTGGCTTATAGGTGACGAACTGGATGGTTAGCCAGTCCTTGGACTCCTCCGGCATCTTAAGCGCGCCAAGGACGGAGTTAGTTACATCCTTGGCGATTTCTCGCTTCTTATCGACGGAAACTTCCGGGACGAACAATCGAATGTAGGGCATACTTGTCTTACTTTCCAGCCGGCGTCTTAGGCGCGGGTGTTGTCGGTGTGGCGGGAGCAGCCGGAGTCGTAGGCGCCGGCGCCGGGGGCGGCGGCGGATTCTTGGCGCGGTCGGCGGCGACCTTAACGGCCTGGTCGATCGCTTCGCTGATGATCGGGTTGACTACAGCGCCGGGCACCAGGAAGATGCCGAGGCGATCGGCGGCTGCGCCGGAGTAGTAGCGCATCATGATATCCATGCTGCCCGACGAGTCGGCCGAGACACTGGTGGGCAGAAATACCATCATGCCGAGGGCCTGGCCGTCGGTGGTGAAGACAGGCAGACCGACACTGATGATCGTGGTCGACAGCAGGAAAGCCGGACGCGGCTTGGTGATCGATCCCTTTACCGGCCCTTCCGAGTAGATCGGCGAGTAGTCATACCCCTTGCCAAGGCGGGTGACCGCGGCGACCTGGTCACCAATGTTGACAGCCGGGCACTTGCTGAAGTCGATGGTGGGAAGCTTCCGTCCGGCGAGGTCCTCGATCTTGATGAACGCGAGACCAAGCTTGGCATCGGTGGCCGCGAGGAAGCCGCTATATTCCTTCTCCTCATTGCCGACGGTGACTTTGAAGTCGGTGGGGGAGATGCTGACGTTGTTACTGTCGTCGTCGCCACCGCCGAGCATCTGCCGAAGAACGTTGCTGGAAATCGGTGCGTTCGACATCATAATCAGGCCGTCCGGCGTGACGACAACACCTTCCGTAGCCACCTTCGACTCCTGACTGCGTGACTGGCCACCGGCCTTAACCTGAATCTTGATGACAACGCGCACCGTAACGATAGACGGAGCGACTTTGTTGATAAGTGCTTGACCGTGGTTTGGGGTCTGCGCCTGAGCGGCGGCGCCTGGCAGCAAGAAGACGGACACCATCGACAGGATGGCGGCGAGACGTGAATGCATGGGGACTCCTTGGGTGAGTGCGTGCTCTGATCATTATGACCTAACGAACTTCAAATCTCATCTCTCGTACCACGCTTACCTGGTAAATATCACAGTTATCAATGTATCATGATTGATTGATGGATATGGTATAATTCACCTATCAAGCTAGGAGGCGCATCGGCGGGGTTTCTACCCGATGTGCTAAAATACACACCATGACAGATATACGCGAAGAGCTTAAGAAACGGATCCTTGTTCTCGACGGCGCCATGGGGTCGATGCTGCAGAAACACAACTTTCAGGAAGCCGACTTCCGTGGCGAGCGCTTCAAGGATCATCCGGTCGACCAGAAGAACAACAACGAGGCGCTGAACCTGGTGCGACCGGACGTCATCGAAGACGTCCACATGCAGTACCTGGAGGCAGGCGCCGACATAATCGAGACGAACACCTTTAACGCCAACTCCGTGTCCATGGAAGATTTTGGCATGGTCGACCTCGTCCATGAGCTGAACGTCGAGGCCGTCCGTATCGCGCGGGCCGCCTGCGACAAGATGATGGCAAAGGACCCGTCGAGACCGAGGTTCGTGGCAGGTGGACTGGGACCGCTGACCAAGAGCCTGACGGTTATGCGCGACTCGGATCGGCCCGCCTATCGGAATGTGACCTTTGACGAGGTCTACGCCGCGTATTACGAGCAGGCCAAGGTGTTGATGGAGGCGGGCGTCGACGTGCTCCTGTGCGAGACGACGTTCGACACGCTCAATCTGAAGGCCGCGTTTTTCGCCATTCAGCAACTCTTTGACGACACCGGCAAGTCGCTGCCATTGATGGCGTCGCTGACGATCACGGATAAGGCTGGCGGCAACCTGACGGGGCAGAACCTTGAGTCGATGTGGACGTCGATCAGTCACGTTCCGTTGATGTCAGTGGGCCTGAACTGCGGTTTCGGTCCCGACGTCTACCGGCCGTTGGTGGAAGAGTTCTCGAAGATGGCGCCGTGCTACCTCAGCGTCTATCCGAACGCGGGCATGCCGGACAAGATGAGGGATAGCGGCTTCGAGCTCGACGAGCCGCAGATGACGCCGGCGATTCGGGAGTGGGCGGAGAATGGCTGGCTGAACATTATCGGCGGCTGCTGCGGCACGACGCCGGAGTTCATTGCAGCCTTCGCCAAGGCGGTCGAGGGATTGCCGCCGCGCGTGCCCCCGGTCATCGAGCCGGTCACCAGGCTTTGCGGCACGGAGACAATGACCATCCGCGAGGACTCAATCTTCGTGAATGTCGGGGAGCGCACGAACATCACGGGGTCGCCCAAGTTTGCCAAGCTGATTCTCGCGGGGGACTACGAGGCGGCGATCGCGGTCGCCCAGCAACAGGTGGACAACGGTGCCCAGATCATCGACGTCAACATGGACGAGGGCTTGATCGACTCGGTCGCCGCGATGTCGA
>Ga0207705_10001164_pt1 | contig 21416 bp, 23 predicted proteins | sample KBSC13metaG_FD_184314 | JGI IMG/M metagenome (GOLD analysis project Ga0207705, IMG submission 184314) | Corn rhizosphere microbial communities from Kellogg Biological Station, Michigan, USA - KBS C1-3 metaG (SPAdes) (version 2) | ecosystem: Host-associated > Plants > Roots > Rhizosphere > Soil ... | reverse complement strand
GGTCGGCGAGAGCGAGATTTCGACCGTCCCCTCGAGCTCCTCGAGCAGGCGGTAGAGCTCGGTCACGGCTTTGCGCGGGATGATCACGTCGGGCATGCCGTCGGCGCCGTCGGGCTTGGCGACGGTCACCCGGGCCAGGCGGTGGCCGTCGGTGGCCGCGGCGCGCATCTGGTCGTCGACGACGTGAACGAAGATCCCCATCAGATAGTAGCGCGTCTCTTCGCTGGATATGGCGAAGCGGGTCTTCTCGATGATCTGGCGGAGAGTCGCCGCGGGCAGCTCGAAGCGGGTCGGGAGGTCACCCTCGGCAATCACCGGGAAGTCGTCACGCGGCAGCGTCGAGAGGTTGAAGCGCGAGCGGCCGGCAATGACCTGCATCTTGCCTTCGGATGCCGACAGTTCGACCTGGCTGCCCTCGGGAAGCTTGCGGACGATGTCAAAGAAGGTGTGGGCCGACACGGTGATTGCGCCCGGCTGGCTGACGTTCGCCGGCACACTCTCGTCCACCTGGAGGTCGAGGTCGGTCGCCATCAGCCGCAGCGACCCATCCTCGCGTGCTTCCATCAGCACGTTGGACAGGATCGGGATCGTGTTGCGGCGTTCCACGACCGATTGGACATGGCCCAGGCTCTTCAGGAGGGTCGCCCGCTCGATCGTCGCTTTCATGTCGCCAAAGCCCCATTATCCGCCCGGGAACCGGGCCTCTACGAGGCACTATAGCGAGCCGTTTTGCGCACGGAAGAGAATTGATGAGCAGAGCTCATCTGGGGTGCCGAAGCATCCGCCGACGCAAGATATAGCGGCTATTTCGAAGGCTTCTGCCCGACGGCGGGGCCGCTTCCCTTCTTGCTCGGCATCAGCACCGCGTCGATGTGGTGAACGACGCCGTTGCTGTATTGCTCGTCGCCGCCGCTGATCGTCGCCTTGTGGCCGGCGCTGTCGGTCAGCACGGTCTTGCCGCCGTCCTTGGTCGCGGTGAGCGTGCCGCCGCCCATCGTCGCCAGCACCGCCTTCCCCTTGCCGTTATCGATCGCCTTGTCGATGTCGGCGACCAGCACGGTGCCGGGCAGGATGAGGTTGGTGAGGACGCCGGTCAGTTGCGCGCGATTTTCGGGCTTGGGGTCGAACGTTCCGGCGGGCGCCGTGTCGAACGCGCCATCATCGGGCACGAACACGGTGTAGGGGCCAGGCCCCGCGAGCGTCTGGTCGAGCCCCGCGGCCTTGGCAGCGGCCATGAACTTTCCGTTGGCGGCGATCCCCGCAGCGATCGTCTTGGTTCCGGCCGCTTTCTGCGCTTTGGGGGTCTGAGCGGTCTGCACGCCGTTGCTGTCGGTCGCCTTCTTGTCGCACGCACTGACGGCGAGCATCGCCGCTGCTGATATTCCGAGCGCGAGCACATGGGTCTTCATGCCCTGGCCTCCTTGTTCTTGTTGTGGAAACGAAATGGCCCGGCGCGGGGTTGAGTTCCCCGGCCGGGCCATTTGTCATCGGCCTAGGTCAGCAGCGAGGCGACGATCGCCGTCACCAACTGCGTGGCCGGGTCGACCTGGTAGATGTAGCCATTGTTGTAGCGGTACCAGGCCTCAGGCGTGTCGTAGTAGGTCGAGCGATAGTCGTACGGGACATTGTACACGCCATAGCCGGCAGGGATCGGCTGGCCGATCGCGAAGCCCGGGGACATCAACGCCGCCACCGAGGTAATCACGCTCGTGCCCCGGTCGTACTGGTAGATGGCGCCCGGCGCATACCAATAACCGTAGTCGGGCGTGTCGTAGTACATGTCGCGGTACTGCATCGGCACGTTGTAATAATCGTACGACGCCGGGAGATATTGTCCGACGCCATAGCCGGCCGCATAAACCGGCACGACGTTCTCGACGTAGCCGCTCGCGCAATCCACCTGGTAGATCACGCCGTTGTAATAGCGGTTACAGCTGTACGGCGAATCCGGGTAGAAATTGTTGAGCCCGTAATAAGCCGGCACGTAATTGTTCATGTAGGTCTGCGGCAAATACGTACCCGGCAGGAAGCCGCCGGCGAGCAGCGGGATCAGCGCGTCGATCAGGTTGGTGCCGCGGTCGACCTGGTACACATAGCCGTCGCCATACTGATAATAATAATCGGAGGTCGCCGGATACAGGTACTGAAGGCTCGCCGGTAACGGACTGAACGAGGCGAACTGGGGCACCGCGGAAACCGGCACGCCGATGAACTGCTGGACTACCGTCGGCGCGAGGAATTGCTCCTGAGCGCCATAATTCAGCGCCGCGAAACGGGAAGCGTCGAGCTGCTGCTGGAAGGCCTGCTGCTGCGTCCTGGCGAGCTGCGCGTCCCGCTGGGAAAAGGCCTGACCGGCGAACTTGCCGCCGTTGCCGTTCCCGTGCTTGCCAAAGCCCTGCATGGCCGTCTGCTGGCCCGCCAAAGCCTGCTGCTGGGCCTGGCGCATGGCATTACCGCGCGCCTGCTGATGCCCGTTGCCGTGGCCTTGCTGACGCTGAACATTGAGCGACTGTTGGTGGGCATTCCCATGGCCCTGCTGACGCTGGACGTTGCGCGCTTGCTGTTGCGCATGTCCATGGCCCTGCCGGCGCTGGACGTTGCGCGCCTGCTGCTGCGCATGACCGTGGGCCTGCTGGCGCTCGACGTTGCGCGCCTGCTGGTGTGCATTGCCGTGCGGCTGCTGGCGCTGCGCGTGCTGCATCGGGGGCGCCGCGAAGCCGCCGCCATGGCCGTGGCCACCGCCGCCACCGCTTTGCATCATCACCTGGCGACCGCCGCCGCCGTGACCGCCGCCGCCGTGACCGCCACCACCGTGACCGCCGCCACCGCCCATGAAGACCGGCGCTCCGCCACCACCGCCGTGACCGCCGCCGCCGCCGTGACCGCCACCACCGCCATGAGAGCCACCTCCGGCAGAAGCCGGGGGTCCGCCGCCGCCGTGGGGCGCTCCGCCGCCGTTGCCGTGGCCTCCGCCACCACCGTGGCCGCCGCCGGGCCCGGCGCTCGCCGGCGCGGCAATCGCCAGCGCGGCAACGCCAGCGGCTAGAATCAGCCTGGTCATCGCTAAATCTCCTCTCGAACGGGATAAAACGGTCCGTTCGCTGCACCGTTCCAACACTTAAACGGATGGAACTTGCGTCCTAACGCACTAGACTGAACCTCAAATTTCTTGGTTGTTCAGATAGTTAAGCCGGAGCGGCAGGAGAATCCTCGACCCACGCCGTGCGCAGCCGCGGAACGCACAGCAGCATCAGCGCACCGGCGACGACGTAGAAAATCGTGCAGCCGACGGCGGCGTAGCGGAGCGATTCCGCACCATAACTTTGCTTGAGCGACTCCGAGACCGACCCAATGAGATAGGGGCCGACCCCCAGCCCGATCAGGTTGTTGATCAGCAGGAAGCTCGCCGAGGCGGTCGATCGCATCGCGCGCGGCACGAGGTGCTGCACGGCGGTGATTACCGGACCGAGCCACAGGATATTGAGCGCGTTGGGGATCAACAGCAGTGGCCAGGCGATCCACAGGTTCGGCGCCATCAGCCCCAGAGCGAAGGTCGGCGCGGTGACCAGCCAGGCAATCGCGGGAAGCTTCGCATACCATCCCCGATCGACGGCGCCGAGGCGGTCGGCAAACCAGCCGCCGGCGAACACGCCGGTGCAGCCGCCAATGAACACGACCGAGGCCATGAACTCACCGCGCTCGACCAGCGTGAGGTGATAGCTCCGCTCGAGCACCGACGGAATCCATGTCGCGAGACCGTAGCCGCACAGCGAGCTCGATGAGGCCGCAAAGGCGAGCAGCCAGAACACCGGCTTGCGTGCCAGCATCGGGAACACGGTGCCGATCGGAACGGCGTCCGCACTGCGCGTCCGAACGGGATCGCGCACCGCGAAGAGCAGCACTGGGGCAAGGAGCACGCCGGCCACGCCCATGGTGAAGAACGCCGCGCGCCAGCTGATCGCCTGGGCGATATAGGCGCCAAGCAAGGTCCCGAGCGCGAGCCCGACCGGAACTCCAAGCGAGAAGATGGCGAGCGCCCGGCCGCGGCGGCGCGGCTCGAAATAGTCTGCGATCAGTGCATAGGAGGGCGCGACGCCGCCGGCTTCGCCGACCCCGACGCCCATGCGGAAAATGAAGAACTGCCAGAACGATCCAGCCGTCCCGCACAGCGCCGTAAAGGCACTCCAGATCGCCACCGCCGCGGCGATCACCCGGCTGCGGCTGGTGCGGTCGGCCAGAAAAGCAAACGGGATCCCGAGCACCGAATAGAGAATCGCGAAGGGCGGACCGCTCAAAGCCCCGAACTGGCGGTCGGTGAAGTGCAGCTCGCCGATGATCGGACCGGCGAGGATCCCGAGGATCTGCCGGTCGAGATAGTTGAGGATATAGGCCAGCAGCAGCAAAGCGAGGACGAGCGAAGCAGTCCGCGCGGGCTTCTGCGCAACGTCCGTCATGTGAGTTCCCCGAGGCGCTGGACAAGGCGGTCGACGTCGCCCTCGTCCTGGTAAATGCCGAAGCCGATCCGAAGCACGTCGCCGCGCACGTCGGTGATGCAGTTCTGCGCTTTCAAGGCAGCATACCAGCGCTGCGCGTGCGGGCTGCGGAAGGCGAGGAATCGCGCATGCGAGGCACGGTCGAGCGGGTTCAGCAATTCGGCGGCGGCCAATGGCGTCGAAGCGAATGTGGCGAGCAGCTTGCGCTGCAGTGCTTCGACGTGGGCCGAGATGCGCGCCGTGTTGAGGTCATTATCGGCGAGCATCCGCCGAACCGCGGTGAAGCGGTACAGGCCCGAAGAATCGAATGTCGCGCCGAGGAAGCGGCTCGCGTCTTTGGCATAGCCGACACTGCCCGGCGGCAGGCTCAGATCCTCGAATTCGGCGAACCAGCCGGTTACCGGCGGCCGGGGACCGAAACCAGCCGGCGCGTGCATGAACGCGCAACCCTCGCCAGCCATCGCATATTTGTAGCCGCCGCCGAGGCAGAAGGCGCTGTTCGCCGCCGCCTCGCCGAACGGCCGTTCGAGCGCCATGAAGGCGTGATAACTGTCGATCACCACCCACGGCCCTTCGGGGCGCCCCAGCGCAGCGAGCTCGTCGACGCGATCGAAAATGCGGCCGCTGCCGAACAATATTTGGCTGACCATGATGAAATCATGCTCTCCAGCGCGCGCAGCCTCGAGGAACCGCCCGGAAAAGCTGTCGAACGGCTCGACGGCGACCTGGTCGAGCGTGATCCAGCCCTCTTCGGCCCAGCGGGCGAGCTGCCGCCGTGCGCTGTGGAACTCGCCGTCGCTCGTCAGCACGCGGAGCGGCCCGCGTCCGCTGCGGGGTGCTGCGGTGACCAGCCGGACCAGGAAGTCGTGGGTGTTGGTGGCAAAGACGACCGCATCCGCAGCGCCGGTACCGAGCTCGTCCGCGACCTCGGCCTGCGCCGCGGGCCAGACCTCGCCCATGATCCGGTCCCACTTTCGGTCGGCGAGCTCCGCCGCGTCATTCCACGCCTCGACCTGGCCTTCGAAGCTCGCGTCGGGCCACAGATGATGGCTGTGCGCCGCGAAGTGCAGCCGGCCGGGATCGGCCGAGAGGCTGCGCGAGAACAGCTTTTTGAAACTCAAAGATCGGTCCTCAGCGCCCACAACTCGGGGAACACGCGCTTATCCAGCGTCCCTCTCAGGTAAGGCGCGCCGGCCGAGCCGCCGGTCCCCTGCTTGTTGCCGATGATCCGCTCGACGGTGAGCACATGCTTGTGCCGCCATCCTGCCAGCGCATCGTCGATGTCGACCAGCTTTTCGGCAAGCTCATAGAGGTCGAACCACTTTTCCGCGTCGCGGTAGACCTGGAGCCAGGCAGCCGCGACCGAACCGGCCGAGCGGTCGCCGAGGTCGAAGCCGGCGCGTTCCAGCGCGCCATGCGCGGCTTCGCGCAAGCTCGGCTCTTCCAGCGCCTTGGCAAGAGCCGCGCGCTCCGCGCTGCCTTCGGCGTAGTGATTGACGAAATTGGGCTCCTTGAGCCCGAGCCGGAACTCGATCTCGCGGAATTGCTCCGATTGGAACCCGGACGACGTGCCGAGGACGCTGCGGAATTTGAGGTAATCCACCGGCGTCAGCGTCGACAGCACGTCCCACGACAAGGTCATCACGGCCTGGATGCGGCTGATCCGCGCCATCGCCTTGTAGGCTTCGGCGAACCGGTCGTGCTGGACGAGCGAAATCGCGAGCCTGAGTTCGTGCAGCATCTGCTTCATCCACAGCTCTTTGGTCTGATGGATGACGATGAACAGCATCTCGTCGTGGAGGTCCGACAGCGGCCTCTGGGCGCCGAGCAGGTCCTTCAGGTCGAGATAATCGGCATAGCTCAAGCCGGCGGGTGTCGCGGTCATGCGACGTGGATTAGGCGAAACGGCAGTTCGGCGGAAGCAGTGCTAGTAAGGACCGTTGCCGCCGCCCTGGCCGGGCAGGCCTGGCGCGCCGACGCTGCCGATATTGCCGAACAGCTCCTCGAAGAAGCTGCGTTCACGGCCCAGCGTTGGCGTCTTCCGGCCGACCGGGCCGACGTTCATCACCAGTTCCTTGCCCGTCCGCTGCAGCGAAGCGACATTGCCCTTGGGATCGAAGCGCACGTGCAACACGGTCTGCTTGGTCACGCGTCCGTTTCGGAACGCGAGCTGATTCTCGTCGCGCGAGACATAATACCAGTCGTTGGGCGTGAACTGGCCGACAAAGCTTGGCCGGCCGAGCGCCTTTTCGACCGAATCCTTGTTGTCGACGCCGGGCTGGATCGCGCTGGCGAGCTGCGGATCGAGGACCACACCACGGTGCAGCCGCATCTGCGCGCAGCCGGCGAGCAATACCGCCGCTGCAAGGATTGCCGTTCTCAACACCGCAAGCTTCATTATCAATGGACCTTCGTTGGACGCGCCAGCCGCGCCAGAACTGCCGCCTTGCCTATGGCGGCCGGCGCCTCAATATGCGCGAGGCAAGGAGCGACGCAAGCTTCGACGCTTTCGCTCCCGTGTTCGCCGCAGATCGAAGCTGAAGGACGCTATGCTGGGTTTCCTGTTCCGGGGATTAACGGCCGAGCCAAAGCGCGGCGCCGTGCTGTTTGCCGCTTTGACCGATCGCGCCCGGCAGCCGCACTGGTATGTCGAAGGGAAGATCCCCGATACGCTCGACGGCCGCTTCGCCGTGCTGGTGACGATCACCGCGCTGACGCTGGTACGGCTGGAAGCCGACGGGGAGACCGGCAATGCCGCCTCAGTCCACCTCACCGAACGGTTCATCGAAGTGATGGAAAGCGAGCATCGCGAACTCGGCCTCGGTGACCCGACGCTTGGGAAGACCGTACGCAAGCTGGTCGGCATGCTGGCCCGGCGCACCGAGCTGTGGCGCGCCGCCGTCGCCGGCCGGGCGGACTGGTCCGCGACAACCCGCGAAAGTCTCTTCATGGGGCAGGCGGACGCCGACGCGCTGCGCCACTGTTGCGCGGCGCTGCAAGCTTTGTGGAGCCGGCTCGAAGCCATGCCGCTTTCACAGCTCGAGGAGGGGCAAATCGCGTGAACGACCGGTTCGCCCATCGGCTCCGCCTCGACCAGATCCGCGACGGCGAGCGGCTCGACCTCGTCGCCGACGACGCCGAGCGCACCGAGATCGCCAAGCGGCTGGGGCTGCTCTCGCTCGACCGGGTCGAGGCGCACGCGACGCTCGGCCGCACGGGTCCCATCGTCCGTGCCGAGGGCCGTCTCGTCGCCATCCTCGACCAAAGCTGCGTCGTCACCGGCGATCCTGTGGCCGCTCATGTCGACGAGCCGTTCGCCATCCTGTTCATGCCCGAACCGCCGCCCGGCGCGGCTGACGACGAGATCGAGCTCGGCGAATCGGACTGCGATGTGGTTTTCTACGATGGCGCGATGATCGACCTTGGAACCGCCATCGCCGACACGCTCGCGTTGAGCATCGATCCCTATCCGCGAAGCGCGAGCGCACAGGCGGCGTTAAAGGAGGCGGGCGTGCTCACGGAGGAGCAGGCGAGCCCCTTCGCGGTGCTCGCGAAGCTGAAGAAGAACGACCAGGCTTAGAAGGGGACGTCGTCGTCGAGGTCGCTGTCGAACGCCGCCGGCTGCGGGCGCGACTGGGGCCGGGATGAGCTGGCGGGCGCGCTGCCGAAGTCATCGTCATAATTGCCGCCACCGCCGCGCGCGCCGCCGCCGCCTTCGTTCCGGTCGAGAAGCACCATCGAGCTGTTGAAGTTCCGCAGCACGACGTCGGTGGTGTAGCGGTCGTTACCCGACTGGTCCTGCCACTTGCGGGTTTCGAGCTGGCCTTCGAGGTAAACCTTCGAGCCTTTGCGCAAATAGCTTTTGGCGACGCGCGCCAGGCCTTCGGAAAAGATCGAGACATTGTGCCACTCGGTCTTTTCCTTGCGCTCACCCGAACTGCGATCTTTCCAGCTTTCCGACGTGGCGACGCTGAAGCTGACGACCTCGCCGCCATTCTGGAAACTGCGCGACTCGGGATCCTTGCCCAAATTGCCGACGAGGATGACCTTGTTCACGCTGCCTGCCACGTGTCTCTCCTTACAATCCCGCGGCGACCGCAATCCAGTAGGTCGCGCCTGCTGCGAGATAGGCCAGCGCGAACAGATAAGTCACCATGAAAAGCGGCCACTTCCAGCCGTTGGTCTCACGCCGGGTAACGGCGATGGTCGAGATGCACTGCGGCGCGAATACGAACCACGCGAGGAAGGCCAGCGCCGTGGCCAGGCTCCAGCGATGGCGCAGCTTGTCTTCGAGCCGGGTCGCGCCGGACTGCTCGTCGGCCGAATCGATCGAATAAACCGTCGCGATCGAACTGACGGCCACTTCGCGCGCGGCCATCGCCGGCAGGAGCGCCATGCTGATGTCGTGGTTGAACCCGATCGGCTTCACGACGACCTCGATGGCCGTGCCGATCTTGCCGGCGATCGACACGTCGCTCTGCTTCTGGCCCGGCGCGGCCTGCGGCATGCTTGCCAGAGCCCACAGGATGATGGTCGTGCCGAGGATGATCGTGCCGGCGCGCTTGAGGAAAATCTGGACGCGCGTGAGGATGCCGATCACGAGGTCCTTGAGCGGCGGCCACTGATATTTGGGCAGCTCCATCATGAAGCCGCCGCCGCTACCCTTGAGCACGCCGCGCCTGAGAACCAGCGCGGCGAGCAGCGCGCCGGCGATGCCGGTCACATAGAGGCCGAACATCACCAGCCCCTGCAAGCCGACGCCCCATGCGACGCGGGTGTTGGGAATGAACGCGGCGATGATCAGCGTATAGACCGGCAGCCGCGCCGAGCAGGTCATCAGCGGCGCGACCAGGATCGTCGTCAGCCGATCCTTCGGATCGTCGATAGTCCGCGTCGCCATGATGCCGGGGACGGCGCAGGCGAAGCTCGACAGCAAGGGGATGAAGGCGCGGCCAGACAGTCCCACGCCATGCATCACCCGGTCCATCAAAAAGGCCGCGCGGACCATGTAGCCGGTGCCTTCGAGGAGCAGGATGAAGAAGAACAGGATCAGGATCTGCGGCAGGAAGGTGATGACCGCACCGACGCCGGCTATCGCCCCATCGACAACCATCGAGCGAAGCAGCCCCGGAGGAAGCGCCGTTGCCGCCTGCCCCGACGTCCACGCCACCGCCGATGAGATCCAGTCGACCGGCACCTGGCTCCAGGCGAACACTGCCTGGAACATGACGAACATGATCGCGGCCAGAATGATCGGGCCAAGCACCGGGTGCAGCAGCACGGCGTCGAGGCGATGAGTCCAGCGGCGTACCGGTGTTTCGCTGACCACCGCCGCGGTCGCAATTTCGCGGGCTCGGCGCTGAAGGTGGATGAGGTCGCTTTTCACATGCTCATGCACGCCGCAAAAGGGTGCGGAGAGCATGTCGTCGACCGCGGCCTGGAGTTCGGCGATGCCGCGGCGGCGGACCGCGACGGTTTCGATGACTGGCACGCCAAGTTCATCCGCCAATCGCTTCGAATCGAGCTCCAGTCCGTCGCGCTTGGCGAGATCGACCATGTTGAGCGCGATGATCGTCGGCAGTCCGAGCTCGATCAGCTGCAGAGCGAAACGCAGGTGATTGTCGAGGTTGGAGGCGTCGAGCACGATCACCAGGGCATCCGGCTGGCGCTCGCCTTTCTGCCGGCCGAGCAGCACGTCGCGCGTGACCGCTTCATCGGGGCTCGCCGGCTCGAGGCTGTAGGCGCCGGGCAGGTCGACCAGCTCGACCGGGCGGCCATCGGCGAGCGTCAGGCGGCCGGAATGCCGTTCGACCGTAACGCCGGGATAGTTGCCGACCTTCTGGCGTGCGCCCGTAAGCGCGTTGAACAAGGCGCTCTTGCCGGCATTGGGGCTACCGGCGACGGCGACAAGTGGGAGTGGGTTCACTGCTTTAGCGGGATGACGCGGATCGCGCCGGCGTGGCGGCGGCGAATCGCCACCGTCATGCGGCCGACCCGAATCGCGATCGGGTCACGGCCAAACGGGCCGAGATGCAGCGGCTCGACCGTGACCCCCTCGTCGAAGCCGAAGTGCCTCAGTCGGCAGGCTTCACCTTCGTCGAGCGCGGCCCAATTCACCGACGCAACGCGCGCGCGCGTCCCGACCTTCAAACGGTCTAGACCGGTCATCTCGGGCTGGAACGGCGCATTCATTATTGCGACTGATTATCATTTACGCCTCAAGAGTTCCACATCAAAAGTGATGGGCCTGCAAATCGCCGCAATCGGGGACGTCACCTCGGCGGATAGCGCAGCCGGCCGAGGAACCGCGACAGGCTGAGATGCTCCGAGGAGCCGCGCCATTCGGCCTTGAACTTTTCGAACCGCATCACGTTGTCGATGCGGCGGTCGAGAAAGGCGGCGGTTTCACTCCAGCCTTCGCTTTGGTCGTCGAGCCAGACCAGCATGGTCGAGCTATAGACGCCGCCGAGCGTGATCCGCTTCGTATAATGATTGAAGTCGGTGCTGGTGTCGCCGGCGATTCGCCACATGGTGTCGGCCGAACGCCAGGAAATGCGCAGCGCCTGCGGCAGGTTCTGCGGCATGGCGAGAATGGCCAGTGCGCGGCGGACTGCTTCGCGCGCCGGGCTCATGATTTCGAGTCGCCGCCAGACGAGGGCGCGGATCTTGTCACGGATTTTGAGCCCGGCCAGCCGCTCTGGCGTGAAGTAAGCTTCAAGGGCGCCGTCGACCTCCTGAATGTAGACGTCGATCATGCCCGCCTGGGTCTTTGGAATCGCGAGACGCGCCTGCGCGGCGTCAACGCCAAGCTGGGCCGCGGCGCTGTCGACGGCCTGCCGGCTCCAGCCGTCGAACACGGCGTTTTCGCCGACGGCGAGCGCCAATCGGCGACGAAGTTGTTCGAGAGGGCCGGCCGACTCCATCAGGCTCAACTGGGCTGGTCGGTACACGTGCGCAAGCCCCGCTCCGGCAAGCGCACCAGCACCAGCGCGGCAGCGATCGCGAGGCCGCCGATTGCATCGGTCAGTGACAGGCTTTCGCGATAGGCGAACCAGCCGATCAGCGCCGAGATCGCCGGCTGGGTCAGCAGCCCGAGACCAACCACGAGCGGTGGCAAGGTGCCGATCGAATAGACTAGCAAGCCCTGGCCGAGCACTTGGCTCGACAGCGCAAAGATGAGCAGCGGAGTCCAGTCCTGAGGCCAGATTCGCTCGCCCAGGCCGAGGCTGATCGCAAGCAGGATCGGGGCGGAGAATGCCGTGGCGAGGATCAGCAGCGGCAACGGCTGCAGGCTGATCCGCCCGCGTTCGACGAAGATCAGATAGCCGCCGTAGAGAAGCCCTGCGAGCAGGGCCAGCAGGTCACCCGCGAAATTCTTCGGGCTCAATTCATAGCTGCCGCTCATCAGGAATGCCGCGCCGGCGATCGCCAGCGCGAGCGAGCCAGCTTGCCGCGCGGACGGTCGCCGGTGTGCGAGCCACAAGCCGTAAATTGCGAACACGAAGCTGCCGGTGTTGCCGAACAGGGTCGCGTTGCCGAGCTTGGTCATGCGGATGCCCGCGTTCCAGCTCGCGAGGTCGAGCGAATAGAAGATCGCCGCGATCAGGATCGTGATCGTCAGCGCACGCGCCGGCCAATGCGGGCGCTGCCGCGCCATCCGGGCGGTGAAAAACAGGAACGGCAACGCCAGCGCCAGCCGCCAGAAGCCGGTGGCGACCGCACCGACATCCGAAAGACGCACCATCCACGGGCCGAACGCGAGCGCGACATTGCCGAGCAGCAGGGCGGGCAACGCGAGGCGGTGCGGCTGGGCGGAATGACGCATCGACGTGCGTTAAGGACTTCGTCGAACCCGTGAAAGCCTGAAGCCGCAGTGGAAACCATAAACCCCGCTTATCGACACGGGCGCCGATCCGCGGCCGGGAACGCCGGACGCGACGGAGGCCGTCTAAGGGGCGTAGGTCTGCCTGAGGTCGAAAAGGGCGAGCGCCGCCTTGGCCGCGGCGCCGCCCTTGTCGAGTTGGGCGGGATCGCAACGGGCCGCCGCCTGCGCCTCGGTTTCGACAGTGAGCACGCCATTGCCGACCGCGTAGCCCTGCAGCGTCAGGTCCATGATCCCGCGCGCGCTCTCGTTTGAGACGATCTCGAAATGGTAGGTCTCGCCGCGCAGGACGACGCCGAGGCCGACGAAGGCGCAGAACCGTCCGCTGCGCGCGGCGAGCGCAATCGCGCCCGGAATCTCAAGCGCACCCGGCACGGTCATCGTCTCGTGCTTGTGCCCGGCGGCCTCGACCGCCGCTCGCGCGCCGGCGAGCAACATGTCGCTCAAATGCGGATAGAAGCGCGCCTCGACCAGGAGGATGGTGGACATCAGGCCGCCACCGCGATCGGCCGCTCTTCGACGATCGCGAGTCCGTAGCCGGAAAGCCCAACCGGCGCGTGATGGCTGTTCGAGAGCAGGATCATGTCGTGGATGCCGAGCGCGGCGAGGATCTGCGCCCCGGTACCGTAGCCGCGCACCGCATCGCCACCTTCGACCGGCTTACCCGCGCGAAGGTCGATCGACCGGGACAGCGATCCCGGTGCCGCCGCGTGGAGCGCGACGACGACGCCCGAGCCATGCTCCTCGATCATCCGCATGGCGCCCTGAAGGACGCCCGAGCGGCGCGCCTCGCCGAGCACGTCTGCGAACAGATCGAGGCTGTGCATGCGCACCAGCACCGGCTGATCGGGATCGATCGCTCCATGGACCAGCGCCAACTGCTCCTCGCCGCTGGCCTTGTCGCGAAAGACTTGCGCCTGCCATGGAAGCCCGCTGCTCGCGTCGAATGGGCAAGTCGCGACCCGCTCGACCAGATGATCTTTCTTCAGCCGGTAGGCGATGAGGTCGCGGATGGTGCCGATCTTCAGACCATGAGTGAGCGCGAACTCCATCAAATCGTCGAGCCGCGCCATCGAACCGTCGTCGCGCATGATCTCGCAAATCACGCCGCTGGGATTGAGGCCGGCGAGCCGCGAAACGTCGACCGCGGCTTCGGTATGGCCCGCGCGGGCCAGTACGCCGCCGGGCTTGGCGATCAGGGGGAAGACGTGTCCGGGCGAGACGATCGCCTCGGGGCCATAGCTGGCGTCGATGGCGACAGCGACCGTGCGCGCCCGGTCGGCGGCGCTGATGCCGGTCGTAATGCCCTCGCGCGCCTCGATCGAGACCGTAAATGCGGTCTCGTTGCGGCTGCGGTTCGTGCGAGTCATCGGTTCGAGGCCGAGGCGGTCGGCTCGCTCCTTGGTCAATGCGAGGCAGATCAGGCCACGACCGTGCCGGGCCATGAAGTTGATCGCATCGGGCGTCGCCATCTGGCCCGGAATAATCAGGTCGCCCTCATTCTCGCGGTCTTCGTCGTCGACCAGGATAAACATGCGGCCATTGCGCGCCTGGTTGATGATCTCTTCCGGCCCGACCAGCACGTCGGCGCTGCCGCGCTGAATCAGCTTCTCGAGCCGGCCGAGCGTGTCGGCGGTCGGGTTCCAGTCGCCGTGACCCAATTTGCGCAGCGAATTGGGATGGAGCCCGGCGGCGCGGGCGAGACCGGCGCGGCTGACCTCGCCGGTTTCGATGATGGCATTGAGTCGATCGATCAGGGTGGCGCTCATTTAGCGCGCTATATCACACTGCAGTGTGATGAAAAGCAGGAACATATGTGTTCCTAATGTGCACGCGTGGCGAGCATCCGATCGATATAGCGCGCCAGCACGTCGATTTCGACATTCAGCTGTTCCCCCCGTTCAATCGCGCCCAACGTCGTATGCTGCGCGGTATGGGGGATGATGTTGACGGCAAAGTGGGTGCGTCCGTCGTCCCCGTCGCGCACTTCGTTGACCGTCAAGGACACGCCGTCGAGCGTGATCGAGCCCTTGGGCGCAATCATGGGCGCGAGGTCGCGCGGAACGCTCAGTCCGATTCGGGTGGAATCGCCATCGGCGCAGGTGCCGACGACCTCCGCCACGGCGTCGACATGACCGGTGACGATATGGCCGCCCAGCTCGTCGCCAAGCCGCAGCGCGCGCTCGAGGTTGAGCTTCGCGCCCTCGCGCCAATGCTCCGCGGCCGTTTTCGATATCGTCTCGGCCGAAACATCGACCGCAAACCAGTCCTCGCCCTTGTCGACGACGGTCAGGCACACGCCCGAGCAGGCAATCGACGCACCGAGGTCGACCGTTGCGAGGTCGTAGCCCGTCCCGACGACCAGGCGCATGCCGCCGCGCTGCTCGACGCTACGAACGGTGCCAACGTCACTGACGATCCCGGTGAACATGGGTAGGCGCTTAGTCGCGGGGCTCGCGCTCGTAAACTTCGAGCCGGTCGACCCCAAGCCGCTGCTCGTCGACCAGCCGCCAGCGGTCGCGGGCGTCGGCGATCGCATCGAGACCGACATAGCCGAAGCTCGACTTGCCCTCGCCCACGATAATCGGCGCGCGATAGATCAGGATACGATCGACCAGATCGTCGGCGAGGAACGCGGTCGCGGTTGCAGACCCGCCCTCGACCAGCAGGTCGTTGACGTCATGAAGTCCATAGACATCGCGCGGATTTCGCAGTGTTTCCCAGCCGTCTACTGCCTCGCCGCGAGTCAGCAGGGCGCGCCGCGGCGACCATTGCTCAAGTCCCGGCAGGCGAACGTCGAGCCTCGGCTGGTCGGCCATGAACGTGCCGCGTCCGACGAGGATCATGTCGCTGTGCGCCCGCTCGAGATGGACGTGGCGGCGCGCATCCTCACCCGAGATCCATTTCGATTCGCCCGACGGCAACGCGATCTTTCCGTCGATCGACAGAGCGAGCTTGAGCGTGATCCGCGGGCGACCGAGCCGCAGCCGGGTCAGCCAGCCGTCGAGCGAACGCTTGGCCGCTTCGCGCCCGACGCCCAGCGCCACTTCGATTCCGGCGGCACGGAGGCGGCGAATGCCCCTGCCGGCGGTGCGCGGATCGGGGTCTTTGAGCGCGATGACCACGCGCGCTGGCTTCGCGGCGATCAACAGGTCGGTGCAGGCCGGTCCACGCGGGCTGTCGTGGGCGCAGGGCTCAAGAGTCGCATAGACGATTGCCCCTTTCGCCCGCTTGCCGGCCTGCTCCAGCGCAAGCGCCTCGGCGTGTGGCCGTCCTCCCGCTGCCGTCGCGCCTCTGCCGACAATGCGTCCGACGGCGGAGACGATTACGCAGCCGACGTTTGGGTTGGGCGCGCTCCGGCCGCGCGCCTGCTGCCCGAGCCTTAGTGCCTCGTCCATGAAGCGGCGGTCGAGAGCCGCTCTTCCTGGGGCTACATCCCGAACTGGTTCTCGATCTTCTGGAATTGCCGTTGCTTTTCTTTTTGGGCGGCGAGCTTTTCGGCCATGTCCTTCTTCTGGTCGGCGATGATCTCCGCATCGGTGCGGTTCGACGAATAAAGCTCGACGTCGACGATCTGCGGCGGCGGCTTGGTGCCGATCTGGGCGTCGACGACGAACTCGATGACGATGATCAGCGTCACCAGAAATGCCAACGCCGCGCCGATTACATGTTCGCGCTCGCGGTGCCGGATGAATCCGGCAAGATCCCGCAATGCGGCACGCGGGCTCGAAGGGCGCGGGAACCAGGACATCGGGCGAAGATAGGGTCCGGAGCGCGGCGGCGCCAGTCCGCCGCCTGGAGCCGCCGAGCGCTTGCGCCTATGCAGACAACATGAACGGCCAAGGACAGCCACCGGCCGACTGGCAGGCCGAGCGACGCAAAGGCATGGGTGCAATTGCCGGGGCGATGATCGTCAGCGTGGCGATATGGCTCGCGATCTATTATCTCGCGCCGCCATTCGCAGGCATGGCAAGCCCGTTGCAGCGGGAACTGTTCGCGCTCAAATGCGTCGCGCTCGCGACCCTCTTCTGCTTGGTCGCGGGAATCGAGGCCGTCGCCCACGAACGCCTGCAATCCGATGCGTTCGACCCGCTCCTCAATCACGAGACTCGGCGCTTGCGCGTCAACCTGCGCTATCTGCAGAATACGCTCGAACAGCTGATCGTATTCGCCGTCGGCCTGTTCACGCTCGCCGCTTACATGAAAGACGGCGGCCAAATGCGTGCGGTGCTCGCCACGACGATCGTGTGGATCCTGGCGCGTTTCGCGTTCTGGATTGGCTATCACCGCAGCGCCGCGCTGCGCGGTCTCGGCGCACCAGGAATGATGGCTGGCATGCTGATGCTGCTGTATGGCGTCTGGCGGATCGGCCGGGACGTCGGCGGAACGGCTGCAGCGGTGGCACTGATCGCTGCGTTCCTGGCGCTCGAGGGCGTGCTGTTCGCGAGCACGCGTTCGCGGGGCGTTTAGCGCCTGGCCGCCGCTTCGAGCCGGTGGATTGCGCGCTCCTTGCCCATGCGTTCGGCAAGCCCGGCCATTTCCGGCCCGCTTTCCCGGCCGGTGAGCGCGAGACGCAAAGGGTGGAACAGCTCGCGGCCCTTCTTGCCCGAACTTCTTTTGACCTCGTCGGTCAGCGCCCGCCATGGCTCGGCGGACCAGTCCAGCTTCTCCGCGATTGCCGCCGCGTCCTTTACCACCAGCCGCTCTTCGTGGCCGAGTTCGGGCGGGTCAATCTCACCGTGGAGCACTGCGAACCAGTCCGAAAAGTCGGAAAGCCGTTCGAGGTTCGGACGCAAGAGCAGCCAGTCCTCCTCGGCCGCCGCAGCGGGGAGGCGGCCGGCGACGGAGGCAAAGTCGAGCTTGTGAAGCAGCCGGGCGTTAACCAGCTCAACCTCATGCGGATCGAAATGGGCCGGCGCACGGCCGAAGGTCGCGAAATCGAAGCCCTCGGCGAGCTCGTCCAGGCTCGTGGCCGGCTCGACCGGCAGCGAGGTGCCGATCCGCGCCAGCACCGACAGCATTGCCATCGGCTCGATTCCCTCCGCGCGGACGTGCTCGGCTCCATAGGAGCCGAGCCGCTTGGACAATTTACCCTCGGCGGCGACCAACAGCGCCTCGTGCGCGAAGTGCGGCGGCCGCGCGCCCAGCGCCTCGAACATCTGGATTTGCGCCGCGCTGTTCGAGACATGGTCCTCGCCGCGGACGATGTGGGTGATGCCGAGGTCGACATCGTCGATTACGCTCGGCAGCAGGTAGAGCCAGCTGCCGTCCTCGCGGCGCACGACGGGGTCGCTGAGCAGCCTGGGATCGAAGCGCTGCTCGCCGCGGATGAGGTCATTCCAGACGATCGGCGCATCATGGTCGAGCCTGAAGCGCCAATGCGGCGCGCGGCCTTCGGGGACCGGGCTGTCCCCTGGCTTGCGTTCATAGACAGGCGGCAACCCGCGGCCCAGCAGCACCTTGCGGCGCAGCTCGAGCTCGTCCGGCGTTTCGTAGCAGGCATAGACGCGGCCGGCGTCCTTCAGCCGCTGGAATTCCCGTTCGTAGAGTTGGAAGCGCTCGGACTGGCGGACGACTCGATCGGGATCGAGGCCCATCCATGCAAGATCGTCCCGGATTGCGTCATCGAACTCTCGCGTCGAGCGTTCGCGGTCGGTGTCGTCGATCCTCAACAGGAACGTCCCGCAGTTCTTTCTGGCGAACAGGAAATTGTGCAGCGCAGTGCGGATATTCCCGACGTGGAGACGCCCGGTCGGCGACGGCGCGAAGCGCGTGACGACGCTCATAGTGGAAATAGCAGAACGGATTCGCGCTCAGCCGCTTGGATGAGCTTAGCATCGCGCGTCGCAAGCTGCAGCGCTCTGCGTTTCGCCAAATCCAGATATGCTGCGTCATAGCTCGTGAGGTCATGCAGGACGGCCAGGCTCAGCGTACGACGCCACGCGTGACGATCCGTGTCTGGATCGACGACGATTTGGAAGTCATCCAAAAGCTTCAGGGCTTCCTCCAGCTCAACCACACTAACGCGGCCCCTGCGAGCCGCCATGAGCCCCAGATTCGCCATTTCAAGCCGCCAATGCTGCGGCACCAGCGCCATTCCGGCAGTCAAGAGCTCGACTATGCGATCAGACTGATCGCCAGCTTCATCTGCGAGTATGAACGGAGCTACGACGGACGCATCAACTACTGCTGTTATCACTTACGCCCTGCGTTCTTCCACAAAGTGATCTCTTCAAGGCTAATCGTGCGACGCTCGCGACGCATTTTATCGCGCATACGCTTAAGGCGCTCGGCCGCGCCCACTGCTCGGCTCCGCCGCTCTTCCCAGTCCACGACCGGTCCCAATCGGGCCGCGGCCTTCCCGTGCCGAGTAATCACGATTTCATCGCCGGCTTCGGCTGCCGCAATGAGCTCGGAAATATGATCCTTAAACTCCGCAATAGGGACGTTTCGCATCGGTTGCTCCGCTTCTGGCCAGAATTATAGCCATAAATATGAGCGCCTGCTAGCCAAACTGCCGCAGCTCTATTCCGGCAAGTTCGTCTTCGGGCCGCTGTGGAAGAAGTTGCTGATTGGGTAGCGGCGGTCGCGGCCGAAGTTGCGGTTGCCGATCTTGACCCCGGGCGGCGCCTGGCGGCGCTTGTATTCGGCCTTCAGGACCTTGGATTCGATCTCGCTCACCAGGGCGATGCCCTGACCGGACGCGGCGGCGACTTCCTTCACCGACATCTCCTTGTCGACGAGGCCTTCGAGGATGCGGTCGAGCACAGAATAGGGCGGCAGGCTGTCCTCGTCCTTTTGGCCGGGGCGAAGCTCGGCGGTGGGCGGCTTGGTGATCACGCGCGCCGGCATCACCGGCCCATCCGGCCCGAGGGCGGCTCGCGGCCTGTTCGCATTGCGCCACCGCGACAAAGCGAAGACGGTGCTCTTGTAGGCGTCCTTCAGCACCGAATAGCCGCCGGCCATATCGCCGTAGAGAGTCGCGTAACCGACGCTCATCTCGCTCTTGTTGCCGGTGGTGAGCAGCATCTCGCCGCCCGAATTGGACAGCGCCATCAATGCGACCATGCGCAGCCGCGCCTGGACGTTCTCGGCCGCGAGCCCGCTCATGTCGGGCAGCATCTCGCCGACCGCAGCGACCGCGGGCGCAATCGAAAGGACGTCATGACGGCAGCCGAGCAGGCGCGCGCACTCCCGCGCATCCTCGAGGCTTTCCTCGCTGGTATATTTGGACGGGAGCATCACCCCTCGCACCTTGTCGGGCCCGAGCGCATCGACCGCGACGGCGGCCGACAATGCGCTGTCGATCCCGCCCGACAGGCCGAGAATCACGCCGGGGAAGCCGTTGCGGGTCACATAGTCGCGCAGACCGACGATCGTCGCCTGGTAAACGTCCTCGGGGAAGGCATCGAGCGCGTGGGTCTCGCGCGTCGTGCAGCGCCAGCCATCGCCCGTGCGCTCCCAATCGGTGATCAGCAGCGCCTCGTCCCAATCGCACAGCTGCACGACCCGTTCGCCGTCAGGATGGACGATGAACGAGGAGCCGTCGAACACCAGCTCGTCCTGGCCGCCGACGCGGTTGAGGTAGGCGATCGGCAGCCCAGTCTCGAGCGCGCGGCTGCGGACCAGCTGATAGCGCTTGTCGTCCTTGTCGAGCTCATAGGGGCTGCCGTTGGGCACGAGCAGCATGTCGGCGCCCGCTTCGGCAAGATGCGCGCACACGGTTTCCTGCCAGATGTCCTCGCAGATCGGGACGCCGATCTTGACGCCCCTGAAGTCGATCGGCTCGGGCAATGGTCCGGGCGTGAAGATCCGTTTCTCATCGAACGTGCCGTAGTTCGGGAGCTCGCGTTTCAGCGTCGTCGCAAGCACCTTGCCCCCGCCGGCGAGCACGACCGCATTATAGGTCGCGCTGCCTTCGGCGATGACCGTCCCAATCAAGATCGCCGGGCCCGGCTCGATCGTCGCTTCAACCATCTTCTCGGTGCATTCCATCGTCCGCCGGACGAATTCGGGCTTCAGCACCAGATCCTCGGGCGGATAGCCGGTCACCTGCAGCTCAGGACACAGCAGCAGGTCCGCGCCGGCCGCGCGGCGGCGCATCTCAAGCATCGCCGCGGCATTGCCGTCGAGATCGCCGACGCGCTGGTTCATCTGGGCGAACGCGATCTTCAGGCGATCTGTCATGCCGAGCGATTTAGCGACGATGCGCCGCCGGGCAACCTTTGCGGACGCGCCCGCCGCCGCTAAAGCCGGACTGGCCGCTGGGGAACACGCACATGAAATTGCTCACCGGGAACAGCAACCTGCCGCTGGCCCGATCGATCTGCGACTATCTCGAAGTGCCGCTGACCGATGCCAGCGTCCGCCGCTTCGCCGACGAGGAGGTGTTCGTCGAGGTCAACGAGAACGTCCGCGGCGAGGACGTGTTCGTGATCCAGTCGACCAGCTACCCGGCCAACGACAATCTGATGGAGCTTTTGATCTGCATCGACGCGCTGCGCCGCGCGTCGGCCAAAAGGATCACCGCCGTGCTGCCCTATTTCGGCTACGCCCGGCAGGACCGGAAGCCGGGGCCGCGGACGCCGATCTCGGCCAAGCTGGTCGCCAATCTGATCACCACCGCCGGCGCCAACCGCGTGCTGTCGATCGACCTCCACGCCGGCCAGATCCAGGGCTTCTTCGACATCCCGACCGACAATTTGTTCGCCTCGCCGGTAATCGCGGCGGACATCCAGGCGCGCTTCGGCAACCGGGACATTCTGGTGGTGTCGCCCGACGTCGGCGGCGTGGTCCGCGCGCGCGGCCTCGCCAAGCGGCTCAACAATGCGCCGCTGGCGATCGTCGACAAGCGCCGCGAGCGCGCCGGCGAATCCGAGGTGATGAACATCATCGGCGACGTCGAGGGCAGGACGTGCATCCTGGTCGACGACATCGTCGATTCGGCGGGCACGCTGTGCAACGCCGCTGCGGCGCTCAAGCAGCAGGGCGCGACCGAGGTGTTCGCTTATTGCACGCACGGCGTGCTGTCCGGCGCGGCC
>Ga0207705_10001159_pt1 | contig 21453 bp, 24 predicted proteins | sample KBSC13metaG_FD_184314 | JGI IMG/M metagenome (GOLD analysis project Ga0207705, IMG submission 184314) | Corn rhizosphere microbial communities from Kellogg Biological Station, Michigan, USA - KBS C1-3 metaG (SPAdes) (version 2) | ecosystem: Host-associated > Plants > Roots > Rhizosphere > Soil ... | reverse complement strand
GCGGTGGCTGACGTCAGCAGCATCGAGATGCTCATCAAGAGTGTGCGCATGGTTCCTCCGTCATTGCGAGGAGCCGCAGGCGACGCGGCAATCCAATGCTGGATTGCTTCGCTCTCGCTCGCAATGCCGTTTCGACGAACTAGCCCTTCAGCTTCGCCAGCACGCCCTGCAGCTGCATGGCGTTGGACATGTCGCCCTCGACCTTCAGCTTGCCCATCATGAAGGCGGTCATGCCGTCGAGCTGGCCCGCCGCCAGTTGCTGCCAGTCGTCCCAGCTGACACGGATCGTCGTCTCCGCGTCGCCGTCGTCCTCGCTGACCTGATTGCCGACGCCGTCGAGCATGACCAGGCCCTCGCCGCCAAAATCGATCTTGACCCTCTTGCCGGGCACCCACGCGCTGTTCTCCTGCATGCGCTGGACGAGTTCCTGCTTGGTCATGTCTTGCTTTCTCCTTTGTCAGTAGGCGTAGCGGGCCGTTGCGGGGGCTTCAAGGCGGGCCTATCTGCGCCTTCATGGGATACGAAACCGAGCTCCAGAATTTCATCGACGGCGTGTGGAAGGGCGGCGATGCCGGCCACGCGGTGGTCAACCCGGTCGACGCGCAGCCGATCGCCGACGTCCCCTACGCCAGCAAGGCGGACCTCGACGAAGCGCTGGCCGCCAGCGAACGCGACTGGCCCGAATGGCGCGCGACCGATGTCGAGAAGCGCGGCGCGATCCTGCACAAGACGGCCAAGCTCTTGCGCGAACGCGCCGACCATATCGGCCAGACCCTGACCCAGGAACAGGGCAAGCCGCTCGCCGAGGCCAAGGCCGAAGTGCTGGGCTCCGCGCAATTGTTCGACTGGTATGCCGAGGAGGCCAAGCGCGACTACGGCCGCACCCTCGTCCGCCCGGCCGGTCAGCTCAGCCGCGTGATCCGCCAGCCGGTCGGCCCGACGGCGACCTTCACGCCATGGAACTTCCCGATCTATTTGCTCGCCAAGAAGGTCAGCGCGGCGCTTGCCGCCGGCTGCACCGTCGTCTCGCGCCCGCCGCACGAAACGCCTGGCTGCACGACCGAGCTGTTCCGCGCGCTCGCCGACGCCGGCATTGCCGGCGGCGTCGCGCAACTCGTCCACGGCGATGCCGACCTCGTCAGCCGCACGCTGATCGGCAGCCCCGTCATCCGCAAGGTCAGCTTCACCGGCTCGACCGGGGTCGGCAAGCATCTGATGAAGCTCTGCGCCGACAGCATGACCCGCGTGACGATGGAGCTCGGCGGCCACGCACCGGTGCTGATCTTCGACGATTGCGACGTCGAAAAGACGCTCGACATGGTCGTGCCGCAGAAATTCCGGAACGCGGGCCAGGTCTGCGTCTCGCCGACGCGCTTCTATGTCCAGCGCGGCATCTACGACGCGTTCGTCAAGGGATTCGCCGAACGCGCCGCCAAGGTAAGGGTCGGCAACGGCCTCGAGGACGGGGTGAAGATGGGCCCCCTCGCCAACAGCCGCCGACCCGAGGCGATCGACAAGCTGGTGCAAGACGCCAAGGCCAAGGGCGCCCGCGTCCTCGCCGGCGGCGAACGCGGCGACGGAGGCTTCTTCTTCCAGCCGACTCTGCTCGCCGACGTGCCCAACGAAGCGGACATCATGAACGACGAGCCGTTCGGCCCGGTCGCGGTCTCGAGCGCCTTCGACACCTTCGACGAAGTCATCGAGCAGGCCAACCGCCTGCCCTACGGCTTGGCTGCCTTCGCGTTCACCGAAAACGGCCGCCGCGCGAACCTGATCGGCGACCTTGTCGAAAGCGGCATGGTCGGGATCAACACGTTCGCGCTGTCTACGGCGGACGCACCGTTCGGCGGAGTTAAGGATTCTGGGTTTGGCAGTGAAGGCGGGAAAGAGGGGCTGGAGAGCTATCAGGTCGTAAAGGCGATCCATCAGGCATGACCGTCATTCCCGCCAAAGCGGGAATCCCGCTGCCCTGACACTCCGAAATGAGAAGCGGGACCCCCGCTTTCGCGGGGGTGACGAAAAAGGGGACCAAGGCTAGACGCCGCCCATGACCATACGCACCGGCGGCCGCATCCTCGTCGATCAGCTTCGCATCAACGGCTGCGACCGAATCTTCACCGTGCCGGGCGAGAGCTTCCTCGCGGTGCTCGACGCGCTTCACGACACGCCCGAGATCGAGATCGTCGTCTGCCGCCAGGAAGGCGGGGTCGCCTACATGGCCGACGCCGATGGCAAGATGACCGGCCGCCCGGGCGTCGCCTTCGTCACCCGCGGCCCCGGCGCCACTAACGCCTCCGCGGGCGTTCACGTCGCCTTTCAGGACTCGACCCCGATGATCCTGTTCATCGGCGACGTCGCGCGCGGCGACCGCGACCGCGAAGGCTTTCAGGAAATCGACTTTCCCGCCTTCTTTGTGCCCATCGCCAAATGGGCGGCGCGGATCGAGGATGCGCGGCGGATCCCCGAATATGTCGCCCGCGCCTACCGCGTCGCGACCGCCGGCCGTCCGGGACCAGTCGTCCTTGCGCTTCCCGAGGACATGCTGCGCGACGAAGTCGAGGCGCTCGACCGTCCGCCCGTCCCGCCCGTTGCCGAAGCTCCCGATCCCGGCGCCGTCCAGGCGATGTTCGAACTGCTCAAGGACGCCACCAACCCGATCGCCATCGTCGGCGGTGCGGACTGGAGCCCGCGCGCATCACATCATTTCGGCAACTTCGCCTTCCGCTACGGCATTCCCGTCGCCGCAGCCTTTCGCCGCCAGGACGCCATCTGCAACACTTGCGGGGTCTACGCCGGTCAGCTCGGCTACGGGCCCAATCCTAAACTCCAGCAGCGCATTCGCGACGCCGACCTGATCATCGCGGTTGGCGCGCGCCTCGGCGAGTCCACCACCGACGGCTACACGCTCATCACCCCCGACCATCCCGGCCAGACCCTCGTCCACGTCCACCCCGACCCGAACGAGCTCGGCCATGTCTATCACGCCAATTTGCCGATCTGCTCCGACATGGGCGAGTTCGCCGAGATGGTCGACGAATGGAGCGACCCCGATCTCGTCCGCTTCTCGGCGGGCGAGGATGCGAATCGCGAATGGCTCGACTGGTCGGAGCCCCAGCCTCGCGAAGGCGTGAAGCTCGACCTCGGCCCCTGCGTGGCCGCGATGCGCGATCGCCTCCCCGGCAACAGCATCATCTGCAACGGCGCCGGCAATTTCTCCGGCTGGTGGCACCGCTACTGGCGCTACGGCAAGATGCCCACCCAGCTCGCGCCGACCAGCGGCACCATGGGCTACGGCCTGCCCGCCGCCGTCGCCGCCGCGATCCGCTTCCGCGACCGGCCCGTCGTCTGCGTTGCCGGCGATGGCGATTTCCTGATGAACGGTCAGGAACTGGCGACCGCCGCGCAATATGGCGCGGACCTGCTCGTGATCCTCGTCGACAACGGCGCCTACGGCACCATCCGCATGCACCAGGAGCGCGAATATCCTGAGCGCCTGTCGGCAACCGAGCTGCGCAATCCGGACTTCGCGATGCTGGCAAAGGCCTTCGGCGGCTGGGCGGCGACGGTCGAGACCACCGATGCCTTCGCCCCCGCCCTGGACGAGGCGCTGACCCACAAAGGCATCCGCCTGATCCACTGCAAGACCGACGTCGAAATCATCTCCAACCAGACGACGATCACCAGGCTGCGCGAAAGGGCGAAATCATGACCTCCGTCGACGTGCGCTTCTCGGGCTCGGTCCCGGCTAACTACGAACGGTACATGGTCCCACTGCTGTTCCAGCCTTATGCCGACCTGCTCGCCGAGCGCGCCCGAGCCTGGCAGCCGCGCCGGATCCTCGAAACCGCCTGCGGGACCGGCGTTGTCACCGCCGCGCTCAGTAAAGCGCTGCCCGAGGCCGAGATCGTCGCCACCGACCTCAACCAGGCGATGATCGACGTTGCGGCGCAGCGCGGTCTGCCCAACGTCACTTTCCGCCAGGCCGACGCGCTCGAACTACCGTTCGACAATGCGAGCTTCGACCTCCTCGTCTGCCAGTTCGGCGTGATGTTCTTCCCCGACAAGGTCCAGGGCGGCGCCGAGGCACGCCGCGTGCTGCGCGACGGGGGCCACTATCTGTTCGCCGTGTGGGACCGGATCGACCGCAGTGCGCTCAGCCATCTCGCCAACGAGAGTCTGCAACGCGCCTATCCGGACAACCCGCCGCAATTCATGACGCGCGGCCCGTTCAGTTATTTCGAGCCGCAATGGATCGAGCGCGATCTGCGCGCTTCGGGGTTTACTGACATCGCGATCCAAACCGTCGAGCGCGAGAGCCGGAGCAATTCCGCCGAGGATGCCGCGCGCGGCCTCGTCTATGGCTCACCCATGGGCGTCGAGCTTGCCGACTACGGCGAAGGCGCCCTCGATCGCGTCTTCGCCGATTTGTCGCAGTCCGCCCGGCAGTTTGAAGGCCCGAACGGCTTCGCTGCGCCCATGTCGGCTCACATCATCACCGCGACTAGATAATCAGTCGAAGTCGGTCAGCGGCTGTTCCTTGATCGCGATGTTCAGGAGGAACAAGCGGAACATGGCCCCCATTGCCACTGCCCAAGTAACGATGCCAATTATCGTGCAAATCCGGACGTCCGCAGGCATCACCGCCCAGCTGGCAAATTTTGCGGTGGGGATCGCCGATCCAGAGGTCGGCATGCCATAGCGGAAACTGACATACCACACGTTCACCAGGAACACCGCATGGTGAGCAATCCGAGATAGCACCAGCCGATTGCCCGCTCCTGGTCGGGAAAAAGATAATATTGGCGAACGATCAAATATCCGTCGTAGGTTCGCTGACGACCATGAATTTTCTGGGCGACGGCGGTTCCGACGCGCCCCGTCCAAGTCCCAATGCTCACTAGACTAAATCAGCCCGGCCAGCGGGCTGCTCGGATCGGCGTAGCGCCGCTTCTGCATGCGCCCCGCCTGATAGGCCATCCGCCCGCTCTCGACCGCCAGCTTCATCGCCCGCGCCATCAGGATTGGGTCCTTCGCCTCGGCGATCGCGGTGTTCATCAGCACGCCGTCGCAGCCCAGCTCCATCGCCACGCTCGCATCGCTCGCCGTGCCAACGCCGGCGTCGACCAGCACCGGCACGCTCGCGCCCTCGACGATCAGGCGGATCATCACCTGGTTCTGCAGTCCAAGCCCCGACCCGATCGGCGCGCCCAGCGGCATGATCGCCACCGCGCCAGCCTCTTCCAGCTGCTTCGCGGCGATCGGGTCGTCCGAGCAATAGACCATCGGCGCGAAGCCTTCCTTCGCCAGCACCTCGGTCGCCTTCAGAGTCTCGCGCATGTCGGGGTAGAGCGTCTTCGCCTCGCCCAGCACCTCGAGCTTGACCAGGTCCCAGCCGCCCGCCTCGCGCGCCAGCCGCAGCGTACGGATCGCGTCGTCCGCCGTGAAGCAGCCCGCGGTATTGGGTAAATAGGTGATCTTCTTCGGGTCGATATAATCCATCAGCACCGGCTGGTTCGGATCGCTGATGTTCACCCGCCGCACCGCGACCGTGACGATCTCCGCCCCCGAAGCCTCGACCGCCGCCGCATTCTGCGCGAAATCCTTGTACTTGCCGGTGCCGACGATCAGCCGCGAGGTGAAGGTCCGTCCCGCGACGCTCCACGTATCCGATTGCACTGAATTCGCGATGTTCACTCAACCGCCTCCGACGAAATGGACGATCTCGAACGCGTCGCCCTCGCTGACGCGAACCTCCTCAAAGCCGCCGCGCCGGACGATCTCGCGATTACGCTCGACCGCGACCTTGCGCGCGTCGAGTCCGAGCTCGCCGAGCATGCCGGCGATGGTCGTCCCAGCGCTCACCCGGCGCGGATCGCCGTTGACGCGGATGCCGATGCTTTCCTTGAGGTCCATGCCGATCCGCAATAGGAGCGGCGCTCCCCCTCGCCAAGTGGTTCAGGGTGGACGCCACACTGCTCGTCTGACAGAGCGCACCGCCGACAGGAACAACAGGAACGACATGGCTGAAGCGAAAGACTCCGCCGCCTCGGGAGCGAAGAAGGGCGACATGCGCATCGACACCAAATTGGTGCGCGAACTAGCCGAGCTGCTGAGCGCCAATTCGCTGACCGAGATTGAGGTTGAGGACGGTGACCGCCGCATCAAGGTCAAGCGCGAAGCACCGACCCTGGTCAGTGCCGCCGCCGCTCCCGTCCATACCATGGCCGCCGCGCCGGCGCTGAGTGCGCCACCGATGCACGGCAAGGAAGATCTGGGCGCCCCACCCGCCCCGGAAGAAACCGGCGGCAATACCGTCAAATCGCCGATGGTCGGCACGGCCTTCCTCTCGCCCGAGCCCGGCGCCGCGCCATTCGTCGAGGTCGGCAAGGCGGTGAAAGCCGGCGACACCCTGCTCATCGTCGAGGCGATGAAGGTCATGAACCCGATCACCGCACCCGAAGCTGGCACTGTGAAGAAGGTAATGATCAGCGACGGCCAGCCCGTCGAATTCGATCAGCCTTTGGTCGTCATCGGCTGATGCCGATACAAAAACTGCTGATCGCCAACCGCGGCGAGATCGCGCTCCGCATCCACCGCGCCTGCCATGAAATGGGCATCAAGACTGTCGCGGTCCACTCCACCGCAGACGCCGATGCGATGCACGTCCGTCTGGCCGACGAAACGGTGTGCATCGGCCCACCCGCGGCGACGGACAGCTATCTCAATATCCCGAACATCATCTCGGCTGCGGAGATCGTGCACGCCGACGCCATCCACCCCGGTTACGGCTTCCTGTCCGAAAACGCGCAATTCGCCGAGATCGTCGAAAGCCACGACATTATCTGGGTCGGCCCCAAGCCCGAGCACATCCGGACCATGGGCGACAAGATCGAGGCCAAGCGCACCGCGGCCAAACTCGGCCTGCCGCTGGTTCCCGGCTCCGACGGCCCGATCACGAGCGTCGAGCAGGCCAAGCAACTTGCTGCCGGGATCGGCTATCCGGTTCTGATCAAGGCCGCGTCGGGCGGCGGCGGCCGCGGCATGAAGGTCGTGCCGGAAGAAGATCAGCTCGAGAGCCTAATGAGCCAGGCGGCGTCCGAAGCGCGCTCTGCGTTCGGCGACGACACCGTCTACATGGAAAAATATCTGGCCGACCCGCGCCACATCGAGTTTCAGGTGTTCGGCGACGGCAAGGGTCAGGCGATCCATCTCGGCGAACGCGACTGCTCGCTGCAACGCCGCCACCAGAAGGTGCTTGAGGAAGCGCCCTCGCCCGTCATCACGCCCGAACAGCGCTTCGCGATGGGCACGACCGTCGCCAACGCCATGGCCGCAATGGGCTATCGCGGCGCCGGGACGATCGAATTCCTCTACGAGGACGGCGAGTTCTACTTCATCGAGATGAACACCCGCCTGCAGGTCGAGCATCCGGTGACCGAGATGATAACCGGCATCGACCTCGTCCGCGAGCAGATCCGCATCGCGTCGGGCGAGCCGCTCTCCTGCACTCAGGATCAGGTGCGCCTGCATGGCCATGCCATCGAGTGCCGCATCAACGCCGAAGACCCTGAGACCTTCGCGCCGTCTCCAGGCCTGGTGAAGAACTACGTCGCGCCGGGCGGCATGCATGTGCGGGTCGATAGCGGCCTCTACACCGGCTATCGGGTGCCCCCTTATTACGACAGCATGATCGGCAAGCTGATCGTCTACGGTTCCAACCGCGACAGCTGCATCCGCCGCCTCCGCCGCGCGCTCGAGGAGTTTGTCGTCGAGGGAATGAAGACCACCATCCCGCTGCACCAGAAACTGGTCCGCGACGAGGAGTTTCTGGCCGGCGACTATACCATCAAATGGTTGGAGCAGTGGCTGGAACGGAGCCGCCAGGAGGCATGACGCCCCAATGACGGCTGGCCTCACTGCGGTCATCTTCAGCTACAATCGCCGCGATACCATCGAGACGGTGCTGCGATCAGCCCGTTTCGCGGACCGGCTGATCGTGTTCGATAAGGGCTCGAACGACGGCACAGCCGAGATCGGCCGGGCTTATGCGGACGAATTCAATGAGATCCCCTGGACGCCAACCATCGACTCCACGAAGGCGGAATTCGTCCCCAAGGTGGATTCGGAATGGCTGCTCGTCCTCGACGACGACGAATGTCTGAATCTGGAGGCGATTGCCTATGTCCAGGTCGCGATGCGTCGGGCGGAGTTCGACGTGCATTCCCTGCCGCTGCGTCACTACGTCCTGGGCCGGCATGAGGAAGCGGCCTATTACTGGCCTGAGTTCCATCCCGTATTGTTTCGCCGGGGAGCGATGGAATATTCGGCGAGCGTTCACGGGCCGAAGATGTGTGTCAGCGACAGCCATACTCGGGTCGACCCGGAAACCGGTGTATCGGTGCTGCACCTCACGCACCCCGATGCGCGCACCTGGATTGCGAAAACCAACCGCTACACGGACGAACTAGACCGGGCCTCGTCGATCAGCGTGACCGATCTCACGCCGGCCGGAATTCTTCGGACGATGGGCGATTGGCTGAGCAAAGTGCCGCCGGGCGGCAACCCCTATCTGACCGCCATCGCCGCCCTGCGTGGCATTTACGACGTCGTCGATGTGATCAAGCTGTGGGAGCAGGAGCAGCCACGAGGCGACAGCCCATTTGCTTCCGTTTGCGAGCAGCTGAACCACGACTATGATACGCTCGGCATCTCTCGCAACGCGGCTCGATAACCCGCCCGACGGCGACAATGCTGCCGGTTCATTGACCTCTATCGAAGTGCCGGGTAGCCGCCGCCAATGACCCGCCCTTTGACGTGCTCGATTTGCGGCGGCCGAGATTTTGCAAATCACAAAGTTCTCTGGCCGGCATTGATTGCAGAGTGGCAACTGACGCAGGACGAGGCGTCTTATGTGGACCGCCAGCAGGGCTGCGTCTGCACCGCGTGCGGCACGAATCTCCGCGGAATCGCATTGGGCGATGCCGTCCGGCAATTTTTTAATACGGAGCTCCCACTCCAGGATGCCGTTCAAACCGGGAGCTTCGATTCAGTTCGCGTCCTGGATGCGAATGGCGTTCCGGGCCTGTCCGCCGTTTTTTCGAAGCTGCCGAACTATTTGCGGCGGGATTTCCCCGGCATTGACCTTCAGGCTTTGGACTTTGGCGATGCCAGCTTCGACCTGATAATTCATTCGGACACGCTGGAGCACGTTCCGCAGCCGCGCTTGGCGTTAGAGGAGTGTCGTCGCGTTCTCGCTCCCTCCGGACGGCTCTGCTTCACCGCACCCATCATCGTGGGGCGGATGACGCGGAACCGGGCCGGGCTGCCGCCAAGCTATCACGGCCAAGCCACCGACGAGGCCGCGGACTACGTGGTGCATTCCGAATTCGGCGCTGACCTTTGGACGCTGGTGCTCGCCGCAGGTTTCTCCGATGTCGCTCTAAATCACGTAGACTACCCCGCCGCGGTCGCAATCTCGGCTTGGGACGCGGTCTCGGCGCAGCCATCCGCGCGAAGTACGGATGATGTTGAAGCAGCTTCCGCCGAGCGTCAATCGTCCAGGGTCTAAGTTTTGGTAGCCGCTGGTTGGTGCGAGAGCGCGCAACTGACCGCTGTTGACAACCTTGGCGCGCGGCGCGCGTTTGGCCGGCGGGAGGACGGTTGCGCTTGTCCAGCTACCGCGGAACTGCTGATGGACCCGATCAGGCCAGGGCGATCGCCGCCGTCGTCGTGGTGCATATCGCGCTCGCGTTCATCATCCTGTCGGGCCTCAACGTAAGCAACGTCCGCCGGGCGGTCGAGAGAATCACGACTATCGTCATTCAGCAACCTCTTCCGCCCGAGGTGAAGCCCCTGCCGAAACCCGCGCCCCAGCGCCAGTCGGCCAAGCGCCCGCAAGGCGCGGCCGCGAAGAAAGCCGACCCGACGCCTGTGGTCGCGCCGGAGCCGAAGTTGCCAGTCCCCAGCCCCGTCCCCGCCGCGAAAGTTGCCGGCAGCGGCCAACAGACGGTCTCCGGCGCGACAGCATCAGGCAGCGGCACCGGCGCGGGCGGCGCGGGCAACGGCGCGGGCGGCGGCGGGGACACCAGTGGCTACACGCCGGCCCGACGCATTTCGAAGATCCCCGATTCCCAATATCGCGCGCTCGCCGCCACCGGTATCCGTAGCGGCAGCGTCGGCGTCACCATCAAGGTCAACACCGACGGCAGCGTCAGCAACTGCCGCATCGCCCGCTCCAGCGGCGACGGCTCGATCGACGGCCTGATGTGCCGGCTGACTCTGCAATATGTCAGGTTCGAGCCTGCCCGGGACAATTCCGGGCGGCCCGTCGCACAGGACATTACCTTTTTCCCGAACTGGTACCGGCCCTAGCGGCTGCCGAGCGCAGCCCCGCCGACGGCCGGGGTAGCGCTGCTCGTTGCCGCCAGCCGCGCCGCATCCCGGCCATAGACATCGTCGTAATAAGCGATCGATGATCCCGCCTGTGCGTCGGGCAGCGCCGTCAGATAGGTGATGTAGACCGGCACCGGATTTTTGAGCGGCACGCGCTCCTCGGTCCCGGCGCCTTCCCAATCGAGGTCGTAGCCGAACAGCCAGCGGCCCAGCCGCGCGGCGTCCTCCAGCCGCACGCAGCCCCCGCTATACAGGCGCGATGCCTCGGTGAAGAGCTCGCGCTCGGGATTGTCGTGCAGGTAAATGCCCGCCTCGTTGGGGAACATGAATTTCATCCGTCCCATCGAATTATGCGGCCCGGGCAGCTGGCGGATGCGGACCTCAACCTTGCCCGCGGTGACCGCCTTCCAGTCGATCGTCTTGGGATCGATGATTTGCGCATTCTCGTCCCAGTCGGACAGGACCTGATAGCCAAGATCGTCGAGGTAGCGCGTGCCGCGCTTGACCGTGTTGGGCGCGATGCGCTCGGCCGCCAGGTCGGGCGGCACGAACCAATAGGGATTGAGGCTGGCGTAGCGAATATAGGCGGTCATCATCGGCGTCGGATATTTGGGCTTACCCACCACCACGACCATCGAATCGACGGCCTTGCCGTTCTCGAACATATACAGCCGCTGCTGCGCGGCGTTGACGACGATGTAGCGCTGCTTGCCGGCCGGAAGCGCGCGCGCGCGCTCGAGATTCAGCGATAGCAACTGGCGCTGATGTTCGTCGGCATATTGATGGTTCGCCAGCGCCTGACGCAGTTGCGCATAATAAGGATGCATCCAACCCATGTCGTGGATGTAGTCGCGCAGCGATGGCTGGGCCGCGGCGGTCAGCAGCGCGCCAAGGGGCGACGGAGGCTTCGGCCGCAGCTGCGCATCGACGTAAATGGTGCCGATGTTGGGATCGCGCATCAGGTCCCCGACATAGGCTACGAACGCGTCGGACATCTGCTGCTCGGCGGCATCGACATCCTTCTTCTTCGCCTTCGGGCTGCGCGCGGCGGCAAGCGCCTGCTGCAGCGCCGGAACGCGATATTTGTCCGGATACTGGCCGTCGAGATTGGCGGTCGACAGCAGGCTCAGTAATTGCTGCGCGGCATCGCCCGAAGTCGGCGCCAGCCACAGCGGATAGCCGTTCCGCGCCCGGTAGAAATCCTCGACACCCTGACCCTGCGAACGAGCGACCTGGGCCGGCGCGGCGGGTGCCGCTAGAGCGGCCGATGGTATCGCAGCCGCGAGTGCGGCGACGGCAACCGTCAGCTTTCGAAAAAAGTGCACCGGCGCTCGGCCGGTGCACTGAACACGCAAACTTTTCACGCTTCTTCCAATCGGATGTCCCGTCGCGGACCCGCCGTGACGGGACCCGTGGTTAGCCGCGTTCGCCGCTGCGCGACGGAGCCGGGGCCGGCATTGGAGCCGGAGCCGGAGCCGCCGAAGCCGGCGCGCCGTTATAATATTGGCCGTTATAGACGTATCCGTCCACCCGGCCATCGTTGTCGCGGTCGGCCCACACCGCGCCGGCAAGACCGCCAACCGCTGCACCGATCACCGCACCCTGGAGGATGCTGACGCCAGGAATGACCGCACCGGCCACCGCCCCAAGCGCTGCGCCGCCAAGGGCGCCCGTCGCGGCGCTGCCCAGAACACTGCGCGTGCCCGGATCATAGCCCTGCGGCGTGCCCGAATAATATTGACCGTTATAAGTGTAACCGTCGACGTAGCCGTCGTTGTTGGTGTCGGACCAGATCGCTCCGGCCAGGCCGCCAATCGCAGCGCCAACGGCGGCGCCCTCGATCACGCTGACGCCAGGAACCACCGCGCCGACCGCCGCGCCGCCGACTCCGCCGATCGCGGCGTCCTGCGCAATGCGCGGATTCTGGGCGCATGCGCCCAGCATCGCCGTGCTTCCAAGCGCCAGGGCTAACATTGATTTCCGCATCGCTCTTTCTCCCGTTCTGATGAGCTGCTTGAACATGCGCACGCCGCCGCTTTCGCAAGCGACGGTGCATGTTACAGGTGCGGGAACGACGGCTTCGCGTCATCGTTCCGCCGCCGCGACGACGAAGCGATTCAAAATTGCGGCGACGAGATTAAATTATTGTTTAACTTGCTGAATTCGTTTGGGAACAGGCTGAACCATGAAAGCCACAATTTTTCATAACCCGAAATGCGGAACGTCTCGCAAGACGCTCGATATCTTGCGCGACGAAGGCTGTGACGTCTGGATCCGGGAGTATCTGAAAGACCCGCCGAAGCGCGATGAGCTGGCCGAGATGTATCGGCGCGCGGGGATTACCCCTCGCGAAGGCCTGCGCGCCAAAGAGCCGTTGGCGGAAGAGCTGAAACTTATTCGTCCCGACGTCACCGATGAGGAAGTTCTCGACGCGATGATCGCCCATCCGATCCTGATCGAGCGGCCTTTGGTGGAAACCTCAAACGGCGTCCGCCTCTGCCGCCCGCAGGACAGGGTGCGGGAAATCCTATAATCAGAATTCGTCATCCCCTCGAAAGCGGGAACCCATTATTAGGACTCGTTGGGTTCCCGCTTTCGCGGGAATGGCGAGGATAATTGAATGAGTCGGCTCGACCCGCGCCTGTTGCTGCAGGGCTATGCCACCGGCATCTTCCCGATGGCCGATAGCCGCGATGCGGACGAACTGTTCTGGGTTGAACCACGCAGCCGGGCGATCATCCCGCTCGACCGTTTCCACCTCTCGCGGTCGCTGCGCCGCACCATCCGGTCCGGCCGCTTCGAAGTCACCTGCGACCGCGATTTCGTCGCGGTGATCGCCGCCTGCGCCGACCGCGAGGAAACCTGGATCAACACCGAAATCGAGCGCGCCATGCTGGCCCTGCATCGCTCGGGCTATGCGCATTCGATCGAGGTCTGGTCGGGCGTGGACCTGGTCGGCGGACTCTATGGCGTACGGCTCGGCCGCGCCTTCTTTGGCGAAAGCATGTTCAGTCGCGAAACCGACGCCTCGAAGGTCGCACTTGCTTGGCTGGTCGCTCGGCTCAAGACGGGAAGTTTCACGCTGCTCGACTGCCAGTTCATGACCGACCACCTTGCCTCGCTCGGCGCGGTCAACGTCACCCGTGAAGATTATGTGGCGTTGTTATCGGCCGCTGTGGGTGGCGTTGCGTCTGTCACCGGCGCTGCAGGAACCTCGGCGGCCGGCGCGGCACGCGGCGACGACTCGCCGCCCGATTTCTTCGCGCTCGACGCGTTGCTCGAGCTGGCGGGCGCGGCAGGCGCCGACGGGCCCGCGGGATATGTCATCTCGCAGCTCTTGGGCCAGACGTCGTAGACCGGATGCTCGACGACGTTGAGCGAGGGTGATTCCTTGTAGATCCAGCCCGAAAAGACCCGCGCCCACTGCTTGTCTGGCTGTTGCACGTCGAGCTGGACGAAAGCGCCGGTAAGCTTTTCGTCTTCCCACGGGGCGGACGCTTCGCACGCGCGCAGCCGGACGATCGCGTCCTTCCACCGCACCGATTGCCCGGGGTGAAGCGCCACATTCTGGACGATGCCATTGCGCTTGTTGAGGATGCCGAGCACCGCGACCCGCTGGGCCATCGGGGTCACTCCGCCCTCGCCGTTGGCCGTCGCCGGCGCCTGCCGCGCGGTCGGCACCGGGACCCCTTGCTGCTTGTCGCCCTTGCCGCACGCCGCGAGGGCCAGCGCTGCTAGCGCGATTCCGGCGACCCGCACGTCTATTCGGGAATCCAGGGCTCGTAGTCCCCGGTCGAGGCCGGCCGCAGCTTGCCCGACCCGAGCGCGCCATCGGGGCGAAAGGCGGCCATCGTGCCGGTCAGGTTGGGGGTCGGCGCCTGCTGGAACTTGCGCACGGGCGGCAGCGCCTTTTCGGGCAGGTCGGCTATCGTCCCGCGCAGCCACAGCTGCCACGCTGGTGGCACCATGCTGCCGTCATTGCTGCCGGCATAGATCACCCAGCGGCGCGCCGGATCCTTCTTGCTCTGGTAATAGAGGTTGCCAGCTTCGTCGCGCCCGACCTCGTTTCCAAAGCGGCGCGTGAACAGCGACGTGCCCCACGTCGCCCCGTTCCACCAGGTGAATGTCTTGGACCAGAAACCCATGATTTGCCGCCTCTGCCGGAATCCACCCCAGCCTTCAAGCGAAGGATATCAGCGCGTCCAGCGGACCGTGTCGCCTTCCTTGATGCCGAGTTCGGCCGCGCGGCCGCTGCGGATCTCGAGCACCGCAGCAATCGGTTCGCCCGACGGCAGCGGCGTCAGATCCATTGCCTGCGCCTTGGTGATCCGCCCGATCTTCCCATCGGGGCGGATGTAGATGATGTCGAGCGGGACCAAAGTGTTCTTCATCCAAAACGCCACTTCCTGCGCGGGCTTGTAGGGAAAGATCATGCCGCGGTCGGGCGGGACGTCGGTGCGGAACATCAGACCCCGCTCCTGCTGATCGAGAGTCGCGGCGACTTCGACCGTAAACTTGTGGACGCCCGTCTTGGAATGAATGGTCAGCGGCACTTCGCGAAGCCCCGTTTGCGCGCCTGGCTCGGCGGTTTCGGCTGGAACGTTCTGGGCCGGCGCCTGCGGGCTGCAGGCCAACAGGCCGACCACCGCCGCGGCTAGTGCGCCTGCTCGCCGGAGTCGCGCAGTTCGATGGCCGTCAGCCCCTTGTTGCTTGGCGCGATCCGCGCCTCCAGCCAGTGCCCGGGCTCCAGGTCGGGCAAGTGCGCCGACCGGACTGTCTCCATGTGCACAAAGACGTCCTCGCCGCCCACCTCGTCCGGACGCTTCACGAACCCATAGCCGCGCACGCGGTTGAACCATTTGACCTCCACCGGCTCGAACGCGCCGGCATTTTCCGCAAGGGCCTTGCGATCGGCGCGCTCGGCCGACGGCATGGACGAGCGCGGCTGTTGCGGCAAGGCCGAGGAGACGTCGATGGAAATCACTCGCTTGGCCTGCAGCCCGCGCTCGAGCCGGACCGGCACGCATTCGATTAGTGCGCCCTCGGGAACGCTGCGCCGCCCATGCTCGCGAAGGACGCTGAAATGCAGCAACACGTCGCCTTCGATCTCGTCGCTGATCAGGAAGCCGAAGCCCCGCGTCGCGTCGAACCATTTCACCCGGCCGGTGATGGGCGCCATTTCCGACTGAGTCGGCTCGTCAGCGGACTCCATCGTGGTCCGATCCCCTTCTTCGGCCAGTTGCAACGCGCCACGTACCATGGCTGTCTATTAACATGAGCGTGAGTGTCGGCAAACCGACTTTAATCGTCGGTGGACTGCACCAACTCCCTTAGTTGATCTTCATCAAAATCCGCTCCCGGCGGCATCGTAACGATCGCCCGAGCCAGCCCAAAATCATGCCCCGCGCGAATCATCGCCGCGATCCATTTGTCGCGTTGCGGGCGGTCCGGCGCGACACTCGCGAACGGTCCCATTCGCCGACGCTCGGCCAGCCGCAGCGCCGCGCGCACGGCCTCCGCGTCGGCGTGCCGCTTTGCCTCCCGGCCATCAACCTCATCGACCCCCGCCAGCCGCAGCTTGTCCGCCAGCCGCCGCTTGCCGTAGCCGCGTGCGGTTAGCGACCGCGACTGACCGAGCGCATACGCCGCGTCATCGACATAGCCAAGCTCGGCAAAACGGTCGGCGAGGACCGCAATATCGGCGGCCCGCTCGCCATCCCAGCCACGCTCGCGGATCTTGCGATTGAGGTACGCGCCCAGCTTCGCCCGCGTCGTCGCATATTTGCCGACATAGCGAAGCGCGAGTTCCTGCAGGCGCTGCTGATCGAGCGGCGGCAGCACGCGGCGGGGTCGCTGAGATCGCTCCACGCCCGATTTGTGCCACACTCCGCCGCCAAGGGAATAGCAGCCGCGGTTTTCGTGCGGCCAGATGCCGACCGGAATGAAGGGATTGAACGCTTGCTCGAGCGAAACGCCTCGATGACGGAGCAACTTGCACCGCCCGGCGCCACGCCGACGCTGGACTCGCTGCCGCGTCGCCTGGCCGATTTCCAGACCATTGGCGAAGCGCTTGATTATGCCGCGCAGGGCCGTCGCGGCTTCAATTTCCACGATGCCCGCGGCACGCTGACCCGCAGCTATACCTACGCCGAATTGTGCGAGGACGCCCGGCTCGCCGCCCGCCGCCTTGTTTCGCTCGGCATCAAGCCCGGCGACCGCGTCGCGCTGATCGCCGAAACCGGCGTCGAATTCGCCGCCGCCTTTTTCGGAGCGGTTTACGCCGGCGCCTGGCCGGTGCCGCTGCCGCTGCCGACCAGCTTCGGCGGTCGCGACGCCTATGTCGATCAGCTCGCGATCCAGCTCGGCAGCAGCGATCCGGCACTCCTCCTTTATCCGCCCGAGCTTGCCGACTTCTGCCGCCAGGCCGCCGACCGGTCGAACGTGGCTTCGCGCGATTGGGATACGCTGGCGGAGGTGGATCCCTCGCAAGACGCGCTGCCGACGGCGCGTGGCGACGACATCGCCTATCTGCAATATTCGAGCGGTTCGACCCGGTTTCCGCACGGCGTTGCGGTCACGCATGAGGCGTTGCTCGACAACCTTCACGCGCACGGGTTCGGCCTGAAGGCGCAGGATACCGACCGCGTTATTTCCTGGCTGCCCTGGTACCATGACATGGGCCTGGTCGGTTGCTTCCTGTCGCCGATCGCGATGCAAATGTCGGTCGACTATCTGAAGACCGAGGATTTCGCCCGCCGTCCGCTCGCGTGGCTCGACCTCATCACCCGCAATCCGGGCACGACGCTCAGCTATTCGCCGACCTTTGGCTATGACATCTGCTCGCGCCGGATGAGCTCGCAGACCCGGGCCGAGGATCGCTTCGACCTGTCGCGATGGCGGATCGCCGGCAACGGCGCCGACATGATCCGCCCCGAAGTCATGCAGGCCTTCGTCGACAGCTTCGATGCCGCCGGTTTCAAGGCTGCCTCTTTCTGCCCGAGCTACGGCCTTGCCGAGGCCACGCTGGCGGTGTCGCTGATGCCGCCGGGCGAGGGCATTCGCCTCGAGCTGGTCGAGGAAACCGAATTGTCGGGCGGCCAGCAGGACGCCGGCCGACCACGCCGTTATCGCGCCGTCGTCAATTGCGGCCGCGCCGTCAAAGGCATGGAGATCGAGATTCGCGGTCCCGCCGGAGAGCTTCTCCCCGACCGCGGCATCGGCAAGGTGTTCGTACGCGGCAAGTCGGTCATGCACAGCTACTTCCGCGACCCGGAATCGACCGGCGCCTGTCTTAGCAGCGACGGTTGGCTCGACACCGGTGACATGGGCTACCTGTCATCGGGCTACATTTTCATCGTCGGCCGCGCCAAGGACATGATCATTATCAACGGGCGCAACCATTGGCCGCAGGACATCGAGTGGGCGGTCGAGCAGCTGCCCGGCTTCAAGTCCGGCGATATCGCCGCCTTCGCCATCACCGGCCCGTCGGGCGAGGAAACGCCGGCGGTGCTCGTCCACTGCCGCGTCTCGGACAATGACGAGCGCGGCCGTCTCCGCGACGAAATTCGCGAGCGCGTCCGCGCCATCACCGGCATCACGCCGGTGGTCGAGCTGGTTCCGCCCCGCACTTTGCCACGCACCAGCTCCGGCAAGCTGTCGCGCACGAAGGCGCGCAACCTCTATCTCTCCGGCGAAATCCAGCCCTACGACATCGCGGCTTAGCTAAGCCGGCGGCTTCGCCGGCGTGATCGTCTTGAGCTGACCGGAGATCCGGCAGACCAGGCCATCCGGCTCGAAGTTCAGATCGACGCTGCCGTGCAATTCCGCCGCCAGACCGCGCTTGATCAGCCGCGTGCCGAACCCTTCCGTCTCGGGCTCAAGCACCCGCGGCCCGCCGCTTTCCCGCCAAAGCAGATCGAACTTCCCGTCGTGCTCGGTCCAGCTGACCTCGATAGCTCCTTCGTCCGAACTTAGCGACCCGTATTTGGAGGCATTGGTCGCCAGTTCGTGCAGCGCCAGCGCAAGCGTCACCGCGGTTTGCGGGACGACCTTGAAGTCTGGACCCTCGATATGACAGCGGTTCGCTTCGCAGAATGGCTTCATCGCCGCCCGCGCGATCTGCATCATCGATGCCGCTTCCCACCGCTGCTCGGTCAGCAGATTGTGCGCCGAGGCCAAGGCGCTCAGCCGGGCATCGAATGCGGCAATCGTCGCTTGCGGATAGCCGCTACCGCGAAACGTCTGGTGCGCCAGGCTCTGCACCACCGCCAACGTGTTCTTCACCCGGTGGTTGAGCTCGCCGATCAATATCTGCTGGTGCCGCTCGCCTTCGGCCCGCGCCTCCAGCGAACTTCGGAGGGCATCGCCCACCGCATCGATTTCGCGGATTCCGGTGCGTCTCGCACTTTTTCCCACATTTCCTAGCCTGGCGGCGACCGCCAACGCTTGGATCGAAGCGACGAGTTTCGCCCCAATCGCAGCGGCCAGGGCGGCTCCCGTCAGCAAGATTATCAGCGCCAGCAGCGAGCCGCGCCACACCGCCTGCCGCGTCCCGTTATCCACCTGGTCGATCGGGGTGCCGACGATCACCGACCAGCCCGACACGGGCGAGCGGTTGAAGGCGGACAGCATCTTCACACCCTCCAGGCTGGTCGTCCGCAGCACGGCCGAATCCGACTGCGACAGCGCCTTGAGCATCGCGCCGGTCGCCCGCTGTCCGACAAATTGTTCCGGCTTGATGTTGCGCCAGATGACACGGCCCGAGCGGTCGACCAGCGTCGCGATATTGCCCGTCCCGGCATTCTCCCGCTTGATCAGGGCGTCGAAGGACCGCGGCCTGAAGATCGCCGAAATGGCATATTCGGGCCTTTCCGCGGTACCGAGCGGTATGTCGACGCACACGATGTTCGGTTCCACCGCGCCGCGCGAAAGATCGCAAATGTGAGTTCTGCTGCCTCGGGCGAACGCGTCCCACATCGCGGTCGGAGGGGCGGACCTCGGAAGCGCGGCGCCTTGCGGAATGAGCGTGTTCACGAATTGGCGTCCGCTGCGATCGTGGATGACGATCCACGCGTCGCTGTCGTCCAGTGCGATGCGCGCCTGCTGGTCCAGCCGCGCCCAATTGCCGGTGGCCGCCGCGTCCGACACGCTGAGCGCGCGCAACACGCCCATCGCCCGGCCGATCTTGCCGTCGACCGCGAACGACAGCGCCTTGGCGGTCTCACGTGCCTGGGATACCGTGCGCTGGCGATTGACGGCGTTGCTTTGGGCGACAACCAAGCCGAAGGCGGTCGTCGCAAGGATCAGGCAGATCGCCACCAGCGCGAACAAATAAGCCCGGATTGAACGCACGTGGAAACCCCCTCCCGAGTCATGCCTGTTATTCAGTTCCAGCGCGCTGCGCTATTGGCCAAAGGGCCACGGACAGGCTGCACTTGTATTAAATCCTGATTCACAACAATCTGCCCGCTGGGATCGGGGTGGAGAGCAAATCGTGCATCGGATGCAGGGATGGGTTGGCCGCAAGGATCGGCAAGCCGTTGCCGTCGATGCCATCGTGCATTCCGACGATGGTGCCGCGACGCCGGTCAGGCTCACCGACATCTCCGACGAGGGCTGCCGGATCGAAGCCGATCGCGATTTCCGCATTGGCCAGCAGGTCGAGATCGCCATCCCCGACATCGGCCGCGTCAAAGCGCAGATCCGCTGGGCGCTGATGGGCAGCGCCGGCGCGAAGTTTCTCGACGACCAGCCCGAGGTTTAGCTGTTCACGGACGTGAACTGGCTTTCATGCCCCTGTCACAATTTTACCAGTTAAAGACCGCAAAGCCGGGCCATGCGCTCGCCAACGGTGTCCGTCATCATTCCGGTTTACAATCGGGCCGGTCCCGTCGCGCAGGCGGTGGCGAGCATCGTCGCGCAAACTCTCTCCGATCTTGAGATCATCGTCGTCGACGACGGCTCGTCCGACACCTCGGCTGAAGCCGCGGAGCGCGCCGGTGGCGACCGCGTCCGCGTCATTCGCCACAGCGCCAATCGAGGCATTCCGGCCGCGCGCAACAGCGGGCTGGAAGCGGCGAGCGGACGGTACATCGCATGGCTCGATAGCGATGACATCGCGCGACCCCGGCGGCTCGAACGGCAGGTCCGTTTCCTCGAAAGCCGGCCCGAAGTCGCCATGGTCGGTGCCGCCGCCGGACGCATAAGAGTCGACGGCGGGCGTAAAGCTGGGACCAGGGTGCCGCTGTTCGAACACCGCGCCATCGCGCCCGCACTGCTCTTCCGCTCGCCATTCCAGCAATCGGCCATCATGGGCCGCGACGCGATCCTCAAGCAATTCCCCTACCGCCCGGAATTTCCGGTCTGCGAGGATCTCGATATGTTCATCCGTCTGACGGAGCATCACCGCGTCGCCAACATGCACGAGGTGCTCGTCGATCGCCGCCTGCATCCCGATCAAATCGGCCGCAGCGAAAGCGCGCTGGTCCGCGATCGCAAACGATTGCTTCTCGGCCAGCAGCTTGCTCGCCTCGGCCTCGATTTCTCTTCCGCTGATCTCGACCGGCACATCACCCTGGGCGCGCCCAAGAACCTCCCGCAGCCGTCCGAAATGCTGGCCTGGTCGAAGGAATGGCTGGCATCGCTCCAGCGCGCCAACGCCGCTGCGCGGCTCTACGACCCCGACGGACTGGCCCTGGCCTCCGCTTTGGCCTGGGCCACCCTGTGCCGGGCCAGCATGCGCGGTCGCCGGCCGATGCACGCCCTTCACGAGCTCGTCGCCTCGTCACTCATTATGGGCTTCCTGGGCTCGTCGGGCCTCAGCTGGCTTTCCGGAGCACTGCCCACCCTGCTACTTGGCGCGCGATGACTGCCCGCGACACGCTGAGCAAGGTTCCTGCCGTCACCCTCGGCTTCTGGCTGATCAAGATTCTCGCCACGACGCTGGGCGAAACGGGGGGCGACACGGTCACGATGTCCTGGCTCGGCGAGACCACGCCCCATCCGGTACCTTTCGGCTACCTCATCGGGACCGCGATTTTCGGCGTGCTCCTGGTCGGCTTC
>Ga0207705_10001157_pt1 | contig 21460 bp, 21 predicted proteins | sample KBSC13metaG_FD_184314 | JGI IMG/M metagenome (GOLD analysis project Ga0207705, IMG submission 184314) | Corn rhizosphere microbial communities from Kellogg Biological Station, Michigan, USA - KBS C1-3 metaG (SPAdes) (version 2) | ecosystem: Host-associated > Plants > Roots > Rhizosphere > Soil ... | reverse complement strand
GTTGCACCGGGCCGCGCAGGCTGGGGTCCTGCGATGCGCCGCTACGGCGGACCGGCTGTACTCCTCGTACAGCTGCGCTTCTCGTACCCCATTGCGGCCGCTCGCGACGGTTTTTCGAAGTGCCCTGAAGCTGCGTCAGCGCCGCTCGGCCCGCGTCTGGCAATCGATGCACAGGCGCGCCTCCGGCCGTGCCAGCAGGCGCGACGCGCCGATCGGCTGGCCGCATTCCTCGCAGAATCCGTAACTGCCGTCATCGAATCGGGCCAGGGCCTGGCGCAGCTGGCGCATCTCGGCGGAGTGGTGGCCGGCCGCTTCGCGCGTCAGGTCGTTCAGCAGGCGTACGGTGGCGCGGTCCAGCGGCGAGGTTTCGACCTCGTCCACGGGCAATTCTCCGGTGTCCTGTTGCGCCTGTTCGACGCGTGCCAGGTCGGCAAGGCGGTGTTCGAGCATCGTCTTGAGCAGCGCCAGCTGCTCGGGCGTGAGGGATTCCATGATGCCGCCGCGCTCACGGGGCTGGCCGCACCGTTGCGGCGCGGTGACGACAGGCGTGACGGAAGATGCCGGCGCGGCAGTCGCCGGACTCGACGTGCGGATTGGCGATCATGATGTCCCCTTCGTTCGTATCATCGGATGCCGCTGATGCCGCGCGTGGCGGCAGTTCAGTGTAACGCGGAACGACGGGCGATGCATTCCGCCTCCGTGCCGCGGTGCGGCACGGAGGCGGGGCGGTCAGGCGGACGCGGCGGGCTCGGACGGTGCCTGCGGCGGGGCGGGCGCGCTGTCGATGGCGACGATGTCGACCTGCATCTTGAGCGCGCTGATGGCCGTGAGTATGGGCACGACCTGGCCCGTGCTGGCCGCCGCTGCCAGCCCAAGCAGGCGCGCGACGAGCGTGATGCCGTCGCCGATGCGCGTGATGCGCCGGATCTTGTCGGCGGCGTCCATCGTCAGCTGGATCAGGTGTTGCTGCGGCTGCCCCAGCGACGCCACGATGCAGGCGGCCGCATCCGCATACAGCCGGTTGGCACGCTGGCGCAGTTCCATTTCGGCGTCCAGCAGGGCGCGCGCGGCCGCCTGTTCCGATTCCGGCACGTCCTGGCCCTGGCGGCGGCGGATGTCACGCATCACGCGCTGGTGGATGCTGTCCGCGCAGTCGGACAGCTTGTCGCCCAGCTCTTCGACCTGGTGCGCGGTCGACAACGCCTCGGCCGGAGTGGGCGGTGGCGCTGCTCCGGGCGCCACTGCGGGCTTGCCGGTGGTCGGCTGGGTTTTCTCGTCGTTTGCCATCGTTTCTCCTCGTGCGCTCAGTCGGACAGGGCGTCGCGCAGCTTGGTCAGGTCGCGTGCATACGCAAGCAGCATCTTGCGTACTTCGTCGCCCTGCAGGTTATGGATGTTTTCGCGCAGTTTCTGGTGGCCCTGGGCGACCTTGGTCAAACCCTGGAGCGCCAGGTCATAGCGTTTGTCGACCAGTTTGTATTCCGTTGACTTGTTCAGGTAATGGACCTTGGCCAAGGTCACGAGCATGCGATCCGATGTCTTGGTGGAAAACGGAATCTCGACGTCGAAGATGCCGAGCACGGTCTTCTTTTCGTTGTCGTTGGTTTTTGCATACAGCCGGGTGAGAGCGATCATCGCCTCCAGCAGGACTTGCACGTCGGCATCGCCGTCGCGCACCATCGTCTCGACGCTGCGGTTCTGGTAGCCGGACGCGATCACCCGCGTCAGCAGGCGCGACAGCGATGTATACGCCGCGATCTGGCGCTGCTGCAGGCCGGATTCCGCATTGGCCTTGAGGCCGCTGCCGAGGTCGTCGATGCGGTCGGACAGGTCGTAGCGTGCATCGCCGGCCAGGACGCTGAGCGTCTGCATATACAGCACGACGGTTTTCTGGATACTGACGAAGTCGTCGTACACGGCCTGTCGGCGCGCGTCGTTTTCCTTGGCGATCCGGTCGGCGGCGGGCGACAGATAAGGCTGTTCGCGCTCATAGGTATCGCGGTAGCGGCGCGACAGTTCGCCATAGCCGCCCAGGCGCGCCGAGGCGTCGGCGAATTGCCGCACCTCGGCCAGGCTGACCTGGCCGGTACTGGCACAGCCGCCCAGCACGAGGCTGGCAGCAAGGATGATGCAGGAAAGACAGCGTCGCAGGTCCATGGGTCCTTTCTGAGCGGCACTAGCCGGTCGGAAAAGTCCCCATTCTTTCAAACCTGTCGGGCTTTGTTATTGCAAATGCTCAACTCAAAGGCCTGCACGCCAGCCGAGACCTTCTACCGTATCCCCTTTGGGAATGTATTCACAGCCGACCCAGCCATCGTAGCCCAGCTCGTCCAGGGTGCGGAACAGGAAGGGGAAATTGATTTCGCCCGTGCCTGGCTCGTGGCGGCCCGGCACATCGGCGAGCTGGATGTGGCGGATCAGCGGCATGCGTTCGCGCAACGTGTTGGCGAGGTCGCCTTCCATGCGCTGCATGTGGTAGATGTCGTATTGCAGGAACAGGTTGGGCACGGCCGCTTCCGCGATGATCGCGGCGGCCTGGGCGCTGTGCGTCAGGAAATAGCCGGGGATGTCGCGGTCGTTGATCGGCTCGATCAGCAGGTCGATGCCATGCGGGGCCAGTGCGGCGGCCGCGAAGCGCAGGTTGTCGACGAAGGTCGCGTGGGCGCGCTCATGCGGCACGTTCGGCGGCAGCTTGCCCGCCAGGCAGTGCAGGCGCTTGACGTCCAGGTCGAGCGCGTATTCCAGCGCCAGTTCGACCGTGTCCTGGAATTCGCCGACGCGGCGCGGATCGCACGCCAGTCCGCGCTCGCCTGCGGCCCAGTCCCCGGCCGGGAAATTATGCAGCGCCAGTTCCAGCTGGTAACGCTGCAGGCGGCCGACGATCTGCTCGGCTTCGAAGACGTAGGGAAACAGGAACTCGACGCCGTCGAAACCGGCCGCGCGGGCGGCGGCGAAGCGTTCCAGGAAGCCGAGTTCATTGAACATCAGGCTCAGGTTGGCAGCAAAGCGTGGCATACGGCTTCCGTAGTGATTGCATGGCTCGTTATCCTAAACCATCGTCAGGCCGATGACAGTGGCGGCTCCGCCACGGCCTTGGCCGGTGCGTCGCGCATCGTGCGCATCGGCGTGAACAGCCAGGCCAGCAGCGCGGTGCCCGTCAGGCCCAGGCCGGCGCCGGCGAATAGCACGGGGAGCGCGACGCGGGCGGCGATCCAGCCGGCGACCGCCGCCGCGAGCGGCGCGAGGCCCATGAAGTTGAACATGAACAGGCTCATCGTGCGGCCCAGCATCGCGCGCGGCACGCGCTGCTGGATCCACGTGAACACCGCCACCTGCACGAAACCGCCCAGCACGCCAATGGTCACGTTGATGAGCACACCCTGCCAGCTGGCCGTGATCGCGCCCAGCGGCACGAGCAGCAGGCCCGCAAGGCCGTCGATCAGCAGCAGCGTCATGCCGAGGTTGCCCGCATAGCGACGCCCGGCGATGCTGCTCGCGGCCATACCAAGCAGCGCGCCGGCGCCGTGCGCGCCCATCAGGAGGCCCAGCGTGGCCGCGCCGTGCAGGCGATTGCTGGCCAGCAGCGGCAGTGCCACCTGCATCACACCGCCGATGACGCAGGCGCACAGGCCCCAGTAGATGAAACAGGTGCGTAGCAGCGTGTCGCGCCACATGGCCGCGAGACCGTCGGCCACCGAGCGCAGCACGGGCTGCGGCGCGGCCGGCGTGAACGGACGCGGTACGACGCGTGCCAGGGTCCAGGCCGAGACTGCAAAGCTGACGCAGTCGACGCCGAACGCCAGCGCGAGGCCGCGCATGTGCCGGGGGCCATCGCTGCCGTCGCCGGCGAGCGCGAACAACAGGCCGGCCAGCAGCGGTCCGGCCAGCATCGTCACCTGGCGCAGCGCCATCATCATGCTGTTGGCGGCCTGAAGGTACTGTGGCGCGACGGCGTGCGGCAGCATCGACGTCCCGGCCGGGATGCTGAACGCGGACGCGAGGGACAGGCCCAGCGCCAGCGCGAGCACGACAGGCAGGCGCGCCTGGCCGCTCCAGACGAGCAGCACGAGCAGCGCCAGCAGCACCGTATTCGCATGCTTGGTGAGCATCAGGATGCGCTTGGGCGAGTACCGGTCGACGAGTGCGCCGCCGAACAGGATCAGGATGGCGCGCGGTATGCCCATCAGGGCGACGGCCATGCCCAGCGCGACGGGGTCGCCGGTCAGCTTGAGCACGAGCCAGGGTAGGGCGATCATGGTGAACTGGTCGCCGAGGGCGGAGATGGCGCCGCCGCTCATCAGCCAGGTGAAGTTGCGGTCGCGCAGCAGGGCGGCGCGTGGCAGAGTCGAGGTCGTTGTTCCGTTCATGCGGTCTCCTTGTCGTGATCCGGGTGTGCACCGGCCTGGCGTGGTGCCGTGGTCGTTCCTGGGGGTAAGACGCGGTTCAGCGTCCGATGCCGGCGATCTGCGCGAGCAGGTCGGACGTGGCCTGCAGCTGGGCGCGCGCGGGGCCGCCGAGCAAGGCGCGGCTGATGTTGTCGACGACAGTCGTCGCGTTCGTCACCAGCTCGGCGCCCGTCGGCGTGATCAGCGCATAGCCGACGCGGGCGTCGCGCGGGTCGCTCTGGCGCGTGACGAGGCCGATCTTTTCCAGCGGCAGCAGCGAGCGCGTGACGCCGGACGCCGTCAGGCCCAGCCGTTCGGCCAGGTCGACGCGGCGCAGGCGCCCTTCCGGCGCGCGTTGCAGGTTCAGGAGCAACTGGTAGTCGGCAAAGCTGATGCCGTGGTGGCCGCCGAGGGAACTGTCGAGGCGGCGCACGAGCGTCGCCCAGGCGCGCGCGAGGCGCAGGCAGAATTCGGTGGTCAGGGTGTCGGGGGGGACGGTCGAGGTCATGGGGTTCTCCAGATACTTAATAAATACTTGACTGGTCAAGTATGAACTCGATCGCAATGGTTTGCAAGTACTTGAGTACGCAAATATCTCGGCAGACCACAAAAAAGCCGGGCACTGTGTCCCGGCTCGTGGAAGGGCAGATGCCTGCCTGCGTCAGCGGTCGCCGCCGGAACGGGCCGCCGGGCGCGGACCGCGGCCCTGGCCGCGTCCGCCACCACCGTTGCCGCCATTCCGGCCGCCCGGCTGGCCCGTACGCGCGCCGCCGTTGTTGCCGCCGTTGCCGCCGTTACCGCCGCTGCGCTGGCCCGTGGCCGGCGCACCCTGTACGCGCGGCTTGCTACCGGCCGCGGCGCCCGCGCCATTGCCGGCAGGGCGGTTGCCGCCCGGACGGCCGCGGCCCGGATGGCCACGGTCGCCGCTGCGCAGCTGGATCGGTTGCGGCTTTGCGCTCGGATCCGGTTCGAAGCCCGGGATCACGTGGCGGGGCAGCGTCTGCTTGATCAGCTTTTCGATGTCCTTCAGCATCTGGTGCTCGTCCACGCAGACGAGCGACACGGCCTCGCCGGTGGCGCCGGCGCGGCCCGTGCGGCCAATGCGGTGGACGTAGTCTTCCGGCACGTTCGGCAGGTCGTAGTTGACCACGTGCGGCAGCTGGTCGATGTCGATGCCGCGCGCGGCGATGTCAGTGGCGACGAGCGCCGTCAGGCTGCCGTCCTTGAACTCGGCCAACGCCTTGGTGCGCGCCGACTGGCTCTTGTTGCCGTGGATCGCCATCGCGCCGATGCCATCCTTGCCCAGTTGCTCGACGAGCTTGTTCGCACCGTGCTTGGTGCGGGTGAACACGAGCACCTGTTTCCAGCCGTTCGACTTGATCAGGTGCGCCAGCACCGGGTGCTTCTTGTCGCGGTCGACCGGGTGGATCTTCTGGGCGATGACTTCCACGGTCGAGTTGCGACGCGCCACTTCGATCGAGGCTGGATTATCCAGCAGGCGGTCGGCCAGGGCCTTGATTTCGTCCGAGAACGTGGCCGAGAACAGCAGGTTCTGGCGCTTCGGCGGCAGCACGGCCAGCACTTTGCGGATGTCGTGGATGAAGCCCATGTCGAGCATGCGGTCGGCCTCGTCCAGGATCAGGATCTCGATCTTGTCGAGCTTGATCGTGCCCTGGGACACGTGGTCGAGCAGGCGGCCCGGCGTGGCGACGAGGATGTCGACGCCGTTGGCCAGCAGCTTGATCTGCGGGTGGATGCCCACGCCGCCGAAGATCACGGCCGAATTCAGGTTCGTGTGCTTCGCATAGGTGCGCACGTTTTCCTCGACCTGGGCCGCGAGTTCGCGGGTCGGGGCCAGCACGAGGGCGCGGATCGCGCGCTTGGACGTCTTGTTCGTCAGTGCCGTACCCACCTTGTCGGTCGACAGGCGGTGCAGCACGGGCAGCGTGAAGCCGGCGGTCTTGCCGGTGCCGGTCTGGGCGCCCGCCAGCAGGTCGCCTCCGCCCAGCACGGCCGGGATTGCCTGGGCCTGGATCGGAGTCGGCGCGGTATAGCCCGCTTCAGTGACGGCACGCACGATGGCGTCGGACAGACCGAGAGAATTGAATGACATAGTTTTCTGGTAGGGATCGGGCCGTCGTTTCCTGCTTTTTGCAGCAAAAACGCCAGTCCAGCCGATCGGATTACACACACAGGGCGGCCGGTACTGGAGCCGGCTCACCAAGACGCGAACGTCAACACAAAGGACACGTCGAAAAACCTACTGCGCGTTGCAAGGCCGTGTTGCGATGCTCGCTGTACTTTCGTACAGCTGCGCTTCTCCCACAGCCTTGCTGCCGCTCGCGACGGTTTTTCGAGGTGCCCAAACGTCAACGATCACGCTGATTATAATTAATTATGTTTCGCTATGGAAATTTTATCGCGACCCGTGTCGATGCAACAGGGCCGGTGGAAGCGGGGGGCGCGGCACCTCGTGGGTGCCGGAGGCATAGTGGCGGGTCGACAATGCCGCCTGCGGCGGGAAAGCCGCGTGGCCAGCAAGGCCCGCGGCATTCCCCGGACTTACACATTGCTTATTCTACGCGATTCCGCGAATCGGCGTTTGCCGCTCATGCGAACGGCTGCAGCAGGTTGACCATGCCGGCGAAGACCTTCGGGCCGGCGGCGATGACGTCGCCCTTGTTCAGGTATTCGGACTCGCCGTTGAACTCGCCGACGATGCCGCCCGCCTCGGTCACGAGCAGCGAACCGGCGGCGATGTCCCAGATCTTGAGGCCTTTCTCGAAGAAGCCGTCGACGCGGCCGGCGGCCACGTTGGCCAGTTCCAGCGCCGCCGAGCCGCTCGAGCGCAGGCCGTGGCAGCGCGGGGCCACCACTTCGTACATGCGCAGGTATTCGGCGAGCTGGCGCGGCTCCTGGCCGTGGCCGGAACCGATCAGCGCCTTGTTGATGCGGTCCGGATTGCGCACGCGGATGCGCTTGTCGTTCAGGTAGGCGCCGGCGCCCTTGGTGGCGGTGAACAGGTCATTGCGGACCGGGTCGTAGATGACGGCCTGCGTGATCACGCCGCGCTGTTGCAGCGCGATCGAGACGCAGTAGTTGGGGTAGCCGTGCAGGAAGTTGGTGGTGCCGTCGATCGGATCGATGATCCAGACGTATTCGCTCTCGTCGTTCAGGTTCGCGGTCGCGCCCGATTCCTCGCCGAGGATGGCGTGGTCGGGGTAGGCTTTCAGCAGCGTTTCGACGATCGCCTGTTCCGAGGCCTGGTCGATGTCGGTGACGAAGTTGTTGTGGCTCTTTTCGCTGACGGTGATGCGATCCAGGTCGAAGGATGCGCGGTTGATGACGGTCGCGGCGCGGCGGGCGGCCTTGATGGCCGTGTTGAGCATGGGATGCATAGGGGGCTTCCGTAAAAATATGCTGACGCCCACCGCGCATTGGCGCCGTGAACGATCTGAACGAGAAATAATTAAAGAGCAAAGCGGTGCCGAAGCCGTTAAAATCGCGAGCTTCTTGCCCGCATTCCAACGCTCGTCACCGCGCGATGGCGCTATTTTAAATGAACCCGACCGAAACTGTCTCTCTTTTCAAACGTTTACGCTTCGTGCTCGTGGAAACGAGCCGCGCCGGTAATGTCGGCTCGGTAGCACGCGCCATGAAGACGATGGGCTTCTCCGACCTCGTGCTCGTGGCCCCGCGCTGCAACGATCCGCTGCACGACCCGGAGGCCGTCGCCTTCGCCAGCGGCGCCGTCGACGTGCTGCAGGGCGCACAGATCGTGGATTCCATCGGCCAGGCGCTCGACGGTTGCAATTTCGCGGCGGCCGTGTCGGCCCGGCTGCGCGAGTTCTCGCCGCCCGTGTGGAGCCCGAGAGAGTTTTCCGCGCACGCGGGCGGGGACGCCCACCTGCGTCCGGCGTTGATCCTCGGCAACGAACGCTTCGGCCTGCCGAACCAGATCGTCGAGCGGTGCAATGTGCTGATCAATATCCCGGCCAATCCCGATTACTCCTCGCTGAACCTGTCCCAGGCCGCGCAGGTTCTGGCCTACGAGTGCCGGTTGGCCGCGCAAGGGGAGAATCGCACGCAGGAAGGCATCGGCTTCCAGGGGGAGGCGGCGAGCGTCGCGCAGATTGAAGGCATGTATGCGCACCTGGAAGAGGCGCTGGTGGCGATCGGGTTTCTCGATGCCAATAATCCGAAAAAGCTGATGCCGCGGCTGAAGCGGCTGTTTGCGCGGACCCGGTTGGAGACGGAAGAGGTCAACATTCTGCGAGGGATTGCCCGGCAGATACTCAAGGCGGCGCCGACCGGCGACGCCGGCGATTCCTAGACGCAATGCTCTAGCTCTACCAGTCGTGCGGCTGGTCGTTTCGCTTACACTTCGATAAACATCGATAAAGGGTAGGCATGGACACGACCCGCAGAACCTTCCTGAAGGCCGGCTTGCTGTCGGCCGCCGTGCTGGCCGTCGGCGGCGGCTGGTATCGCATCACGCACCCGGCGCCTCCGCACGGCTTCGTGTTGGACGGCGAGGCGCGCGCCGCGCTCGGCGCCATCGTTCCCGCGATCCTCGCCGGCGCGCTGCCGGTGGCGCCGGCCGAGCGCGCCCGGGCCATCGCCGCGACGACCGACCGCGTGCACCAGGCCATCCTCGGCCTGCCGCTGGGCAGCCAGCAGGAAGTGCAGGACCTGTTCGGCCTGCTCACGCTCGCGCCGGCGCGGCGTCTCCTCACCGGCGTTGCGGGCGGGTGGGCGGCGGCAAAGGAAGCCGATGTCGCGGCCTTCCTGCAGGACTGGCGCACGCACCGCTTCGCCGTGATGCGCACGGCTTATGCGGCGCTGCACGACCTTGTGCTCGGTGCCTGGTACAGCGACCCCGCGCACTGGGACGCCATCGGCTTTCCCGGACCGTTGAAGGAACTCGCATGAGCAAGGAAAGCGTGATCCCGGATCCGGTCGCGGCCGGCCTCGCGCGCGGCTGGCAGGTGTTCGATGGCGCGCGTGCGACGGCGGACCGCGAGCTGACCGCCGACGTCGTCATCGTCGGCAGCGGCGCCGGCGGCGGCGTGACGGCCGAGATCCTGGCGCTGTCCGGCCTGTCCGTCGTCATCGTCGAGGAGGGCGCGCTGCAATCCTCGCGCGACTTCAACATGCGCGAGGCTGAAGCCTACCCGAAGCTGTACCAGGAATCGGCGGCGCGCAAGACGCGCGACAAGGGCATCAACATCTTCCAGGGCCGCACGGTGGGCGGTTCCACGACCGTCAACTGGACGTCCAGCTTCCGCACGCCGCCCACGACGCTCGCGTTCTGGCAACAGCACTACGGCCTCGGAACCTATACCGAGGCCGACCTGGCGCCGTGGTTCGAGATGATGGAGAAGCGGCTGCACATCGCGGACTGGCCTGCGGCACCGAACGAGAACAACGACCTGCTGCGGCGCGGCGCGGCCAAGCTGGGCATCCCGACGGGCGTCATCCGCCGCAACGTCAACGGCTGCTGGAACCTCGGCTATTGCGGCATGGGCTGCCCGACGAATGCCAAGCAGTCGATGCTCGTGACGACGATCCCGTCCGCGCTGGACCATGGCGCGACGCTCGTCACGCGCGCCCGCGCCGAGCGGCTCGTGCTGCAGGGCGACATGGTCCAGGGCGTCGTGTGCGCGCTGCTGGATGCGCCCGGCCTGCGCCCGACCGGCCGCCTGCTCCGCGTGCGTGCGCGCCACACGGTGCTGGCCGGCGGCGCCATCAACACGCCGGCGCTGCTGCTGCGCTCGCAGGCGCCCGACCCCAGCGGGCAGCTGGGCAAGCGCACGTTCCTGCACCCGACGCTCGTGTCGGCCGCGGTGTTCCCGCAGCGCGTGGACGGCTATGCCGGCGCGCCGCAGACCGTCTATTCCGATCACTTCCTGCACACGCAGGCGATCGACGGCCCGCTCGGCTACAAGCTGGAAGTGCCGCCGCTGCACCCCGTGCTGCTGGCGACGACGATGCCGGGCTTCGGCCGCGAACACGCGGCGATGATGCGCGGTTTCCCGCACCTGCAGGGCATGCTGGCGCTGCTGCGCGACGGTTTTCACCCGGAGTCTCAGGGCGGCACCGTCGGGCTGAACGCGGACGGTGGCGCCGTGCTGGACTACCCGCTGGGCGATCCGGTGTGGGAAGGCGCGCGGCGCGCGCTGCTGACGATGGCCGAGATCCAGTTCGCGGCCGGCGCGACGGGCGTGCAGGTCGCGCACGAGCGGGCGCCGCGCTATGCCAGCTGGGCCGAGGCGCGCGCCGGCATCGCCGGGCTGCCGTACGAGCGCCACCTCACGCGCGTCGTGTCGGCCCACGTGATGGGCGGCTGTGCGATGGCCGGTGCGCAGCACGACGGCGTCACGGATGCGGACGGGCGCTACCGGGGCCTGGCCAACCTGTCCGTGCACGACGGCTCGCTGTTCCCGACGTCGATCGGCGCCAATCCGCAGTTGTCGATCTACGGCATCACGGCACGCCTGGCCAGCGATCTCGCGATGGTCCTGACGGGGCGGCCGGCCAAACGGCCGCAGGCGGCGGCCTGACGCGATGAAGCCGGCCAGCGCGCGCACGCTGCTGCGCCTCGTGCTGCTCGTGCAGGGCATGGCGGCGCTGCTGATCGCATGGGCGTTGCTGCGCGGCGGCACGCCGGCGTGGGTCGCGCTGCTGGCGGGCGTAGCCGCGGTGGCGCTCGTGCGCCTCGTCATCAACATGAACAATTTTGTCATGGCGGCGCGGGCCGCGAGTCCGACGCCGCCGGCGTACCGCCTGGGTGTTCGCGCGCGCCTGCGCATGCTGGCCGAGGAGTTCCGCGCCAGCATGCTGGTGACCTCCTGGCACGTGCCGCGCGGCCGCGCGCGCATGACCGTGCACCCGCACGGCGCGCGCGTCCCGGTGCTGCTCGTGCACGGCTATGGCTGCAACAGCGGCTATTGGGCGCACCTGGTCCCGCTGCTGGACCGGGAAGGCATCAGCCACGCCAGCGTCGACCTGGAACCGGTGGCGGGCAGCATCGACGACTACGCGCCGCTGATCGAGGAGCGCGTGCAGGCGCTGTGCGCCGCGACGGGTGCCGCGCGCATCGCCATCGTCGCCCACAGCATGGGCGGACTGGCCGCGCGCGCGTGGATGCGCAGGTACGGCAGCGCGCGCGTGGCCAGGGTGATCACGCTCGGCACGCCGCACCACGGAACAAGGCTGGCGCGCTTCGGCCCGGGAGCGAACGCGGTCCAGATGCGCCGCGACGGCCCGTGGCTGAGCGACCTGGCGGCGTCCGAGGGGCCGGATGTGCGCGCGCGCATCGTGTCGATCTATACCCATCACGACAATATCGTCGCGCCGCAGGATTCGAGCGTGCTGCCCGGCGCGCGCAACATCGCATTCGGCGGCGTCGGCCACGTGGCGCTGGGCAGTAACCCACGCGTGCTGGCCGAGGTGTTGCAGTTACTGCGCGAACTGCGCGCCGGCGCGTCCGCGGCGTAGCCAGGCGGTGGCCGCGCCGTCCGGTCGATGATATCCTTGCGGGTGAGTCCACCCATACTTTTTTCCATGCAACAAAAAGCCCCGCGCCGAACCCGCGAACGCATCCTCGAGCTGTCGCTGCGGCTGTTCAACGAATTCGGCGAACCGAACATCACGACGACCGTGATCGCCGACGAGATGAACATCTCGCCGGGGAACCTGTACTACCATTTCCGCAACAAGGACGACATCGTGAACTCGATCTTCGTCCAATTCGAGGCGGAGATCGAGCGCATGCTGACCGTGCCGGCCGGCCGCCGTTCGAACATGGAAGACGTGTGGCTGTACATGCACCTCATGTTCGAACTGATCTGGAAGTACCGGTTCTTCTACCGCGACCTGAACGACCTCCTGTCGCGCAACCGCAAGCTGGAACTGCAGTTCAAGGCGATCCTCGCCCACAAGATCAAGGTCGCGCGCCAGTTGTGCGAAGACCTGCGCAGCGAAGGCTCGCTCGAGGCGGGCGATGCCCAGATCGGCGCGATGGCGACGAACATGGTGGTCGTCGCCACGTACTGGCTGTCGTACGAATACGTGCGCAATCCGCGCAAGTACAGCGAGCAGCAGGCCATCGCCGACGCGCTGGCGCGCGGCTGCTACCAGGTGCTGTCGATGCTCGGTCCCTACCTGCGCGGCGAGACGCTCGCCCTGTTCCAGCGCCTGTCCGACGAGTTCCTCGCGAAGCTGCCCTTGGCCCAACCCTGAGGAATTCATGAAATCCATTGCCGTCTATTGCGGCGCCTCGCTGGGCGCCGATCCCGTGTATGCCGCCGCCGCGCGCGGCCTGGCCCGCGCCCTCGTCGACCACAACATCGGCCTCGTCTACGGCGGTGGCAAGGTGGGCCTGATGGGCGTGATCGCGGACGAAGTGCTGCGCCTGGGCGGCGAGGCGACGGGCGTGATCCCGAAGCACCTGGTCGAGCGCGAAGTGGGCCACGCCGGCCTCACGCGGCTGTTCGTCGTCAAGGACATGCATGAACGAAAAGCGATGATGTCCGAACTGGCCGAGGGCTTCATCGCCATGCCGGGCGGGATGGGCACGCTGGAAGAACTGTTCGAGATGGTCACATGGGCCCAGCTGGGCATCCACGCCAAGCCGATCGGCCTGCTCAACGTGAACGGCTTCTACGACGGCCTGTCGGCCTTCATCGACCACCTCGTCGCGACGGGCTTCGTGCGGCCGGCCCATGCCGCGCTGATGACGCGCGAGGCCGACCCGGACGCGCTGATCGGTCGCCTGCGGCAGGCCGTGCCGGCGGCCGCCTAGGCCTCGACCAGGCGGTTGCGTCCCGCCGCCTTGGCGGCGTACAGGGCCTGGTCGGCGCGGTTGACGGTCTCGACGATGGGCTCGTCGGTGCGCCAGACGCTCAGGCCGGCCGAGAAACTGACGCGGTATTCCATGCCGTCGCAGGGTGCCAGCGCGGCCACGCGCGCGCGCATGCGCTCCAGCACCGTGCGGGCGTTGTCGGCGGTCGTGTTCGGCAGCATCAGCAGGAATTCCTCGCCACCCCAACGAGCCAGCACGTCGCCTTCGCGCAGCTCGGCGCGTGTCGCCTGCGCGAAGGCCCGCAGCACATCGTCGCCGGCCGCATGGCCGAAGCGGTCGTTGATTCGCTTGAAGAAATCGATGTCCATCAGGGCGAGGCAGGTCGGGCCGCCGCAGGTGTCGCGGCGGCGCTCTTCCTGCGCCAGCAGCTCGTTCATGTGGCGGCGGTTGGCCAGCGCGGTCAGTTCATCGACGGTCGCGAGGGTACGGATCGTGTCGAGCGCCGTCAGCAGCTCATCCTTCTGGGTCTTCAACCGCGCGCGCAGCTTGCTCATCTCGCCGGTCAGCAGCGTGACCGCCAGCGAACTGACGGCCATGATCGCGAAGGTCGCGGCTTCGACCGCCGGCGGAAAATGCAGCGGATCGTGCGCCGCATGCCACCACATGGTGCTGCCAATGACGGAGATCCCCAGGGCGGCCAGCAGCAGCGTCTGGCGCGGACGCAGGGCGAAGGCGCAGAATACGACGATCACCATCAGCCCCATCAGCGTGGCCCCGCGCAGCGGCCCGCCGATCGCGTAGGCCCATGCGTGGCAGCTGATGCTGAACACGCCCTGCAGCCCGGCCAGCGTGGTCGGTGCGAGCCCGATGCGGGAGCCGGCGCGCACCAGCGGGTAGAACGCGGCGACGCCCGCGGCGACATAGATGCAGATGGCCCGGGCCCGGGCTTGGCCTGCGAACGCCGCCGGGCCGAACATCACGCCGATGGTGATGGCGTACATCACGGCTGTCGCAGCCCAGTACCGCAGCATGCGCTGCACCTTGCGGTCCGCGCCGAACAGCACGGTCATGGGAGACGCCGTTACCATGAGACCGCACGCGGGAGGCGCATCTGCGCCTGCAGCATCTCGGTGATGCGTTCGGCCGGCACCGGTGGGCTGAACAGATAGCCCTGCATCTCGTCGCAGTCGTTGGCGCGCAGGAAGTCGCGCTGCTCTTCCGTCTCCACGCCCTCGGCGATCACGCGCAGGTGCAGGCGGTGCCCGAGCGAGATCACGGCCAGCGCGATGGCCTGGTCGTCCGAGCTGATGGCGAGGTCGCGCACGAACGACTTGTCGATCTTCAGGGTCGAGATGGGGAACGACTTCAGCGCCGACAGGCTCGAATAGCCGGTGCCGAAGTCGTCGATCGACAGCGTGATGCCCATCTCCTTCAGCTCGCGCATGCGCGCCACGGCCTGCTGCATGTCGCGCATCAGGAGGCTTTCCGTCACCTCCAGGTCCAGCGCGCTGGGCGGCAGGCCGCTGTCGCGCAGGGCGCCGGCGATGCGCTCGACGAGGCGTTTTTCCTCGAACTGGCGGGCCGACACGTTGACCGACACGGCCAGCGGATCCAGCCCGGCCGCGCGCCACAACTGGGCCTGGCGGCACGCGGTGCGCACCACCCATTCGCCAAGGCCCACGATCAGGCCCGATTCTTCCGCGAGCCCGATGAAGCGGTCCGGCCGCACCAGGCCGTGTTCCGGATGGCGCCAGCGGATCAGCGCCTCCACGCCGAACAGGCGGCCCGTGCGCAGGTCGACCTTCGGCTGGTACAGCAGGTAAAACTTTCCTGCCGGCGCGTCGGTCGGTTGCGCATCGTCGTCCGTGACGTCGTCCGCCAGCGTGGCATCCAGCGCCATGCGCAGGCCTTCCAGCAGCGCGAGCTTTTCCTCGACGCTGGCGTTCATCTCGCGCGTGTAGAACTGGAAGTTGTTGCTGCCCAGTTCCTTGGCGCGGTACATGGCGGCGTCGGCGTTCATCATCAGGGTCTTCGGGTCCGCGCCGTCGCGCGGGTAGACGACGACACCCATGCTGCAGCTTACGCGCACGGACTGGTCGCCGATCTGCACGGGCTCGGTGACGGCCTGGCGGATCTTTTCCAGCACCGGCGTGAGCGCCAGCGGGTTCTCGCCGGCCTCGGGCAGCAGGATCACGAATTCGTCGCCGCCCAGGCGGCCGAGCGTGTCCGAGCGGCGCAGGCAGGCCTGCATGCGCGCGCCGACGACCTTCAGCAGCTCGTCGCCCGCGTTGTGGCCGAGGCCATCGTTGACGAGCTTGAAGCCGTCCAGGTCGACGAAGGCGAGGGCCAGGTGACCGTCGTGGCGCTGGGCGTTGCGCACGGCCTGGTCGAGACGGTCGCGGATCAGGCTGCGATTGGGCAGTCCCGTGAGCTCGTCGTGGTGGGCCATGTGGCGGATGCGGTCCTCGGCCAGCTTGCGCTCGGTGATGTCGCGCACCATCGCCACCGCGCCGCCTTCGACGGGCACGATCTGGCGCTGCAGCCAGCGGCCGGTGGCGGGGCCGGTCTGGGCCTGCCATTCCGCCTCCCTGACGCAGCGTTCGGTGACCACCTGCGCCAGTTGCTCGAACATGCCGTTCGCCCGGTAGTACGGCAGCACGTCATCCATCATCTGGCCGCGCAGCGCATCCTTGGACATGCCCGTGAACAGCTCGGCGCGGCTGTTCGTCTCCTCGATCATGAAGTCGACGATGCCGCCGTCGGCACCCGTCACGCAGCGCAGCACGAAGAAGGCATCCGGGCTCGCCTCCGACGCGGCCGCGTACGTCTCCTGGGCCTGGCGCTGGCGCCGGCGTGCCTTGGCCACCTGCCACGACCACGCGCTGACCATCGCCACGACGGCGACCAGCAGCGAGCTCGCCGCCGTCGCGGCCACGAGGTAGGTGCCGTAGTGCTGTTCGTATTGCGCCATCTGCTCGCTGCGCGCCAGGCCGACGACGGCCGTCAGCGGGAAGCCGTTCAGGCGGCGCGCGCCGGCGTAGCGTTCGACGCCGTCGGGCGAGGTCGGCTGCGGCTCTTGCGCTTCCTCCTTCAGGCCCTCGAGCGTGATCGCCTGGCCCCACGAGACCTTGTCGCCGATGCGCACGGCGCGCGCCACGCCGTCGCTGCCGACCAGCGCCAGCAGGCCCAGCTCGCCCGCGCGCGAGCGCTCGTACGAGCTGGTGAAATAGGCGGGGTCGACTTCGACGATGGCCACGCCGGCGAAGCGGCCGGCGGCATCGTCGAGGCGGCGGGTGAAATGCAGGTGCGGCTCGGATTTCGCGCTATCGCCGTTCGTATGGCTGACGAACGAGGCGCTGCCGTCGCCGTTCACGTGCACGGCGAAATACGCTTCGCGCGACACGTCCTGCCCGGGCATTGTCGGATTGCTGTCGACGATCTGGCCGTCACGGTCCGCGATGGCGATCTGGAACACGAGGCCGGGCGGCAGCAGGCCCTGGGCGCGCAGCGCCGACAGGGCGGCGCGCGGGCCGTTCAGTTCGACCGCGTACTTGATGACCTTCAGCGTCTGGTCGATCGCGTTCAGGTTGCGCGCCACCTGGGCCTCGTACGTGTCGAGCTGCTCGCGCGCGGCGTCGTGCGCGGCGTCGACCGCGGTGCGCCGTTCGACCTCGATGAAGTGGAAGGAAGCGACCCAGATGGCGATGAGCGGCAGCAGGGCGAACAGGGGCAGCGCGATATGGGTATCGAGGGCGCGCGCCAGCCAGCGGGGACGGCGGCGGGACCGGGCAGGCGTCTGGCTCATCATTGCACCACGAGCACGGCGTGCACGCTGGGGTCGAGCGCGTTCCGTTCGATATAGCCGATCGCGTCAAGGTCCCCGGCCACCCTGCGCCGCACGGCCGCGCTGTCGGACAGCTCGGCGGGCGGCTGGCCGCGGCCGGTGAACACCATCTTCGACCAGTGCGCCTTCAGCAGGGCAGGGCTCTTGTTCGTCACGCGCGCATAGAACTCGTCGCGCAGCGCCGCGCCGAGGCGCATGTCGTACGGTACGGCCTCGGCGCCGTCGGGAAAGCGCACGGACTGGCCGAGGAAGATCGCGGCCACCTGGTCGGCGCGCAAGGTGGCGACCGGGTTGCGGGCGGAGACGATCACGACGAGATCGGCCGCGCCGGCCGGCGCGCCGGCGAGGGCACCGAGCAGCAGGGCGGCACCCAGTCGGCAGATAACGTTGAGCGGCGCCATGCTAGTACACGAAGTCGAGGGCGACGCTGGCCACATGGACCGTGTGTCCGGAGCGGAAGCGGGGCGTCTGGTTGATGAGAGTGCCGCGTGAGCCGTCGTGCGGGGTGACGCGGTCGTACTGCAGTTTCAGCGCCATGTTCGTGCCCAGGTCCCAGCGCAGCCCGGCCGCCGCCGACGTCTGCTGCGGAATGGTCGCGAGCAGGGCGTTCAGGCCGGCGTTCAGCGCGGCCGCCATCGGTGCCAGCGCCGGGGGCACGGCGGCCACCGGCAGGCCCGGATCGGACGTGGCGCTCGTGGCGCGCACACTGGCCCACGTCGCGTACGGCGTGAATGAGTGCCAGCGCCAGCCGGCGCTGACGTAGGCGCTGCGCGTCGCGCCGAGGAAGGAGTGGCCGTTCGTGCGGCCCGCCTCGGCCATCAGGAACCATGTACCCGGGTCGTAGTTCAGGCCGACGTTCAGCATGGTCATACGTTTGTGGTCCAGTGCGTAGCGCGCGCCCAGCGCCTGGCCGGCCGGGCCGAATGCGCCCAGGGCGCCGAACAGTTCGCTCCCAATATTGCTCGAGATCTCGGCGCTGGCCGCGTTGACGCGTACGCTGAACGCGCCCCATTCGCTGATGTTCGACACGCCGATGTCGCCGCGTCCAACCACGTGCAGCGGCGGCGTGAGCGGCACCGAACTGTGGCCATAGAACACCTGCGACGCGTTGCGCACGGGGCCGGCGCTCCAGCGCAGCGTGGCGTCGACGCCGTCGCTGTTCGTGATGGCCAGCACGTTGTAGCCTTCGACCGGCGGCCGTACCCACGGATAGGCATAGCCGACCTTGCGGTAATCCGCCATCAGGAACACGGGCAGGGCGATGCGGCCGGCGCGCACGGCCAGTTCCGGCGTCACCTGGTATTTGACGTTGGCCCATTCGACGCGCGGCCGGTAGCTGTTGTCCAGGTCCTGCTCGCTCACGACCTGCAGCACGGCCGACCAGCGGCGCGCGAACGTGGTATCGAGTTGCATGCCGAGGCGCGTGTCGACGTCCGCGCTCCAGCGGCGCGTGCCGCCGGCGCCGCTCGCCTTCAGGACGGACGACGTGTAATCGGCCTCGCGCACGCTCGCGTGCACGACACCCAGCGTGCCGAATCCGGACACGCGCAAGGCGGGTGCCTGGCCTGGCTCGTCGGCGCCACGGGCGGTACCGGAAAGGGCACATCCGAGCAGGGAAAGAAACAGGAGATGACCTGGACGTTGTTGCTGCATTTGTATCGACGGATGGGCCGCTGGACCGGCGGGATACGCGACGGAGCCAGGAGGGCCGGGAATTCACATCTGCCTGCGGAGGTGGGCAGGACTCGCGCGCGGGAGCGCAGAACCCGACTTTAATGGGTACAAATGGGAAAGTCGACAGGTTTTGCCCGGGTCGAGGGTGAGTTCTAAATGCTGTTGTTCTACGGCAACGGGTTCATGTCAGGCCCACAACCGTTCGCCGCCCAGCTCCAGTTGGGTGAGGTAGAGGCGCAGGTCGAATTCGTACTGGTGGTAGTGCGGCTCCATCCAGCAGCACAGTTTATAGAATGCCTTGTCGTGATCCTTTTCCTTCAGGTGCGCCAGTTCGTGCACGGCGATCATGCGCAGGAAGGCGGGCGGGGCGTCGCGGAACACGGTGCCGATGCGGATCTCGTGCTTGGCCTTCAGGCGGCCGCCCTGCACGCGCGAGATCGCCGTGTGCAGGCCCAGCGCCTGCTGGACGATGCCGATCTTGCTGTCGTACGCAACCTTGGAGACGGGCGCGGCGTTGCGCAAGTATTCATCTTTCAAATCCTGCACGTACGCGTACAAGGCCTTGTCGGTGCGCACGGCGTGCGCGTCCGGGTAACGCTGGCGCAGGTGGTCGGCCAGGCGGTCTTCGGCGATCAGGCGGTCGACCTGGGACAGCACGTTGGCCGGATAGGCACCCAGGTATTTCAGGACAAAGGGAGAGGTGGACATAAGGCCGGCACTGTAGCACGTCCATGTCCTGTATGCAGCGGCGGGCAGGCAAGCAAGTGGAACCGCGCCCGGCACGGCGGCGCGGCCTGCGCTTGCGCGCGATGGTGACAGGGTCCCCCGGCCGGGGCAACAGGGTTGACAGCCGGGCTATCCCCGGATCGTCATTGCTCTTTCGTACCCTGGCGGTTGCCCGCCTGGTTGGCGGCCTGTGTGCCTGCCTTCGCTGCCGCGGCGGCGCGGTTGGCCGACTGCCGGCTTTCCCCGCCCTTGCGACCGATGTCGGCCATGTGGGCGCGGTTACGGCTGACCACTTCCCCGCCTTTCTGGCCCGCCCGGCGCGCTTCCTCCGAATCGAATTCGTGCGCCGTACCCTTCTGGTGGGCCGCCTGGCCACCCTTGCTGGCGATTTGACGCTGCTGGTTCTGGTCCATCGCAGCGAAACCGCGCTTGGCCGGCTGGCTTTTCTGCTCGCTGCCGCCGGAGTCGGCAGCGCCCTTGCCGCCGCCTTCCTTGCTTGTCGCCATATCGATCTCCTTGTGCCTGAACAATCAAACCGAGCGTCCATGGATGCGCTCGTGCTTTTAGAGAGGCAGGTGATGAAATGGTTCCGGCGGCGTGCGTCTGCAAGGCCCTCCGACTTACGCGGTAACGTCGCCTATCTTCAGCACCAGTTTCCCGAAGTTCTTCCCTTCGAACAGCATCGTCAACGCGTCGGGGAATTGTTCGAAGCCTTCGACCACGTGTTCGCGGCTTCGGATCGCGCCGTCGCGCAGCCAGGTGCCGAGACGTTGCACGCCTTCCGGATAGCGCGCGGCGTAGTCGAACACGATCATGCCTTCCATGCGCGCACGATTCACGAGCAGGGACAGGTAGTTCGCCGGCCCGCGCACGGGTGTCGTGTTGTTGTACTGCGAGATGGCGCCGCAGATGACGATGCGCGCCTTCAGGTTGATGCGTGCCAGCACCGCGTCGAGGATCTCGCCGCCCACGTTGTCGAAATAGACGTCCACACCCTGCGGGCAATGTTCCGTCAGGCCCGCGGCGACCGGTCCGGCCTTGTAGTCGATGCAGGCGTCGAAGCCGAGCGTGTCGACGACGTAGCCGCATTTGTCCGGCCCGCCCGCGATGCCGACCACGCGGCAGCCCAGCTGCTTCGCCACCTGGCCCACCGTCATGCCGACGGCGCCCGCGGCCGCCGACACGACGACCGTTTCCCCGGCCTTGGGCTGGCCAATGTCGGTCAGGCCGAAATACGCCGTCATGCCGGGCATGCCCAGCACGTTCAGCCAGGCGGGCAGCGGGGCGAGCGCGGGATCGATCTTCGTCGCGGCAGCAGTCCGTGCGTCGACGGGGCCGGTCCAGTATTCCTGCACGCCGAAGCTGCCGCTCAGATAATCGCCCACGGCAACGTGCGGCGTGTTCGACGCCTCGACCACGCCGACTGCGCCGGCGCGCATCACTTCGCCGATGGCGACAGGCTTGATGTACGATTTGCCTTCGTTCATCCAGCCGCGCATGGCCGGATCCAGCGACACGTACAGCACGCGTACCCGCACTTCGCCCTCGCCCGGCGCTCGCACTGGCTCCGAGGTCAACTGCCAGTCGGACACCTTGGGGAGGCCGACGGGGCGGGCGGCGAGGCGGAATTGCCGGTTCATCGTTGCGGGCTGGCTCATGCGGATCTCCTTGTTAGTGTGGTAAAAAATGCCGGATTGGCAATCCATGCGACAATGGCCGGGCTCGTTACCTCAACCATTCTGATTCGTTAGCAATGTATCCAGAATATATCCTGACCCTGTCCTGCCTGGACCACCGCGGCATCGTGCTGCGCGTCTCGGGCTTTTTGGCCGAACACGGCTGCAACATCATCGACTCGGCCCAGTTCGGCGATCCGGAATCGAAGCTGTTCTTCATGCGCGTGCACTTCGCGCTGGAAGACGATGCCATATCCGACGAATTGCTGCGCGCCGGCTTCGGTTCGCTGTGCGGGGACCTGGGCGCCAACGGTGCGTTGCACGACGCCAAACGCAAGCCGCGCGTGCTG
>Ga0207705_10001156_pt1 | contig 21463 bp, 20 predicted proteins | sample KBSC13metaG_FD_184314 | JGI IMG/M metagenome (GOLD analysis project Ga0207705, IMG submission 184314) | Corn rhizosphere microbial communities from Kellogg Biological Station, Michigan, USA - KBS C1-3 metaG (SPAdes) (version 2) | ecosystem: Host-associated > Plants > Roots > Rhizosphere > Soil ... | reverse complement strand
GGTGCTGATCGACCCGACGAAGACAAGGTGGCCGTTACCCTGCCGCTGCATGCGCTTGATCGCACCGCGCGCAGTGGCGAGATACCCCTTCAGGTTGGTGTCGATCACGTAGCGCCAGGCATCGTCCTCCATGAGGTGAAGCGGCTCCGCGCCGAGGGCAGCGCAGGCGACGAGAATGTCTATTCCGCCAAGCTGCTGATCGACCGCGGCGAAAACGGCATCGCAGCCCTCGCGGGTTGCAATGTCGGCGGTCAGGCCGGTGCAGGATCCACGACCCCGGGCAATTGCGAGAGTCTCGTCGAGCCCTTCCTGGTTGCGGCCGAAGGTGAGAACATGCGCGCCTTCCGCGACAAGCAGCGCGACGGTGGCGCGGCCGATGCCGCTCGTGCCGCCGGTCACCAGCACCCTCTTGCCGTCCAGCCGGGTATGCGGATCGCGGGTCATCGCCATGTCAGCACCACCCTGCCGTTCGCCGGAATACGATAGTCGATCCGATCCCTGGACGACGTATGCGGGCGCAGCGCATCACCGCCGGCGGTCGTCACCGTCAGCTTGGGAAGCGTCCGCCGCTTCAGGCGGACGATGCTGAGGCCGGCGGTGCAAGTCTCGCCGCCGTCCAGTGTGAGAGTCAGGGCGCGATCGCCGGTGCGCTCGCTCGCGCGCAGCAGATGATCGCAATAGATGTGGAACGGTGCGCCTTCCACCTTATGGAAGGCACGCGTGGCGAAAATGAAGGCGGCGCCAGCGCCATAGATTTCCTGCCCGACCTGACCGGCAAGCTGACCGTCGGGGTAGAGATCCTCGAGCGGGAAGCTCAATTTCGGATCGACGTGGCCATTGGGCTCGCGCTGTTTCGGCGAGATCGCTTCGGGGGGAAGCGCGTCCGGATAATAATACCAGGCGCGGTCGAGCGCATATTTGCAATATTCGGCAATGAGCATGCGGGCCGCAGGCTCCAGTTCCGGGCCGCTATCGTCGAGATAGCGCTCCAGAGCGGCAAACGAATCGAAGCATTCGTAGATCGCCATGTAAGGCGCATCCTGCAGGCAGGTCGCGCCGAGGAAATTGCGGTAGTGGCGGGCGAGATCGATCTCGCTCTCCCAGATTTCGCAATTGTGGAAGAAGCTGCCGAGATAGACGTAGCTTTGTTGGAGATAGATGTCGTCGTTGGTGATCCGCCACAGCCGCATGCAGGCGGCGGCACCCCAGGCGGTAAGATTGGCCTGATAATTGATGTTGAAGCGCAGCCCCATCGCGGCATCGATGGCGGCGCGCGCCTCGTCGAGAAACTTCTTGTCGTCGGTCAGCTCGTAGGCCTGGAGCATCACCCAGGCATAGACCCCGCCGACATCGGTCTGGCCTCGACCATCGGCCTCCGCGACCTCGGTGATCACCGAAAAGTCGGTGATCCTGTACTGGACCGGCCATTTGTAATCGAAATGGTGCGCGGCCTTGATGCCGAAATCGATCGACTTCATCAGGAGCCCGCGCGCGGCCTCGTCGCCCTCCAGCGCGAGCAGGCCGAGGTTCAGCATCGGGTGATAGAGGTACCAGCTGTCGACCGCGTCGGCATCCTTGTCGTCCCCGACATTCGGCAGATAGCGGCGCAGCGACTTTAGCTTCGGGTCGTAGAACCGATCGAGCCCCGCCTTGAATTCGGCCTCGAGCGGATGCGGCGTCCCGCTCCATTTTCCCCATTCGTGGATCGCCGCGACGAGCGACATCTGCACCATGATGTCGGGATATTCGGCCGCGGTATAAGGGTGGATGTAGCGGTGCCCGTAATGTTCGATCGTCGCCTCGGGCGCCTGGTCGAGATCGCGCAGCGTGCGCTCGGCGCGGTCGATCCAGTCACGATATTCGGTCCGGGGCAGATCGATCATCTTATAGGCAACCCCGAGCATCTGCAGGAATTGCCGGGCGGATTCGCGTTCATGCGGGGGCGCCGCGTGGCGAAACACAAGGATCGCATCCGACAGAACGACCTGCTTGCCAGCCGGCAGCGGGTCGGACGGCGGCGTGCCGCTCTGCGCCGGGGTCGGGATCAGGTAGCCGAGCTCGGGCCAGATCCCGCCGACCGCACCGTCCGGCTTGGTCTTGGTCGCGCGATAATAATCGTTCATCGCCGTCAGATTCTGGAAGTAGAGTATGTTGCCGAAGGACGGCTCCTCCATGCGGAAGTAGAGCAGGCCGCTGTTCAGGCCACGCTGACCCGCTTCGACCACGCCGCGCGCGCCGAGCGGATCATCGTTGCTGTCGAGCGGATACAGGTCACGCGGCATGAACGGGACGAGCAGCGGCGCCGCCGGGCGCAGGGTGACCGTCATCCGCATATGATCAAGGGCATCGCCACCCGTCCTTATCGTGACGCGATGCTCGCCCAGCGCGCTCTCGAGCCTGAGCGCGGCGACTTCCCCCGGATCGTGCCTGAGCAACGTGCATTTGAAGTCGCCGGCCAGATAAGCGGCGCGCAAGGCGAGCCCCCCTTCGCCGTCGCGGCGAATGATCGCCCAAAGCGAATCCTCGGCCGCGAGCAATTCGACATCCAGATCACCAACAGGGAAGTGCGCAACCCTCTTGCCGAGGCCTTCGCGCAGAACTCTCCGCAGTGCGAGCACGTAAGGACTGACCCCGCTGACATCGCGCTCGAGCTGTAGAGCTTCCATCGATTTCCCCTGCATCGGAAAAGTGCAACCAGAACCGGGATTTCGGAGCGAAGTTCCTGTTAAAGCAGCGGCTTTCACATAGGTTAGGGAGAAGGGCGCTCTGACGCCGGTACGTGCCAATTCGGCCTGGCGTGAGCTACCGGTGATGAGCGCTTCACGATCGAAGGCGGCCGGATCTTCCACAGTTACTCCGCCCAGGGCCGGAGCCCGGGATTATGGGCGCCGATCAGTGGCACGACCGCGCCGAGGCGTGCGCCAGCGCGGCCTGAGCGAGAATTGCCCCCGCCGCGCCGGCCCTCAACGCCCCAAGGGTTGATGTGCCTGCGCCGCGACAGCGCGAGCCTGCCCGCTCAGCGCCATCCGCGTGCGCGGCCGGACGTCGAGGACGCGTTCGAGCAATTCCTGCCCTTCGCGCCACGCACCCAGGCGCGAGTCCGCGTTGATGTGGCCAGCCTGATCGAGCAGGACGAAATGGGCGCCCAGCGCGCAGGCCAGTTCGTCCGCGCGGTCGGCATGACACCAGGGGTCGTCGTTGCTGGCGACGATCGTGGTCGGGAAAGGCAGCACCGATTTGGGCGCGGGTGCGAAGCGTTCGACGCGGGGATCGGCGCCGAGGCGGTCGACATCGGGCGGGGCCACCAGCAACGCGCCTACGACATTGCTCGGCGCATTCTCGCCGAGCAGGCTCGCCCACCACAGGACAGCGTGACAACCGAGGCTGTGCGCGACCAGCACGACCGGGCCCTGCGCCGCGCCGACCGCCTGATCGATGCGGCTGATCCAGACGTTGCGCACCGGATCGTCCCACATGCCAAGCTGCACGCGCAGGCAATCGTGCCGCTCGCGTTCCCAGATCGTCTGCCAATGGCCGGGGCCGGAATCGTGGAGACCGGGTATCAGCAGGCACACAGGGGATAGGCCTAGTTCGCCTTCGGTCATTTCACGCACTCCACATCCGAGGTGCGCGCGTCCTATTCCCTACTTGTCGACTAGGAAATACAATCCGGCTTGGCCGAGCGATAGGTCAGCTTGGTCGCCCCGCCCTGCTCGTCTTGGACGCGCTTCCCAAACAGAACGGCGGGCCGTGTGACTTTCTCCGCCGAGGCGGCGAGCCGGTCAGCGGACGAGCCGGCCAGAAAGGGCGAGCTTCCTGATGAAAGGACAAAGGCCGCGTCGCCCCTCGCTAGTGCTGAACTGCGCGTCGATTTCGATCGGCCATGAACTGGCTCTTTTGTTGGGCGACCCGATCAGGTCAGGCCTTCGCAAGCACGCTCGCAAGGGCTTGAACCTGTGCTTCCGCGTCGCAGCGTGACTGCAAGTGACGTTCGTCGCCGAATTCCTGATATTCGACCGTGATGGTTTCGATAGCGTTGGCGGCGACGCCAAGATAGCGGGCGCATGTAGCGATATGGGCGTCGAGATGGTTCCAGCTTGCGCGCGGGCCGCCCGAGGTGAAGCCGAACTCGCCGCGCGCGCTCAGGATGACGAGCCTCTTGCCGGCGAGCAGAGGTTCCAGCGGCCAGTCTCCGCGTGCGAGATCGAACGAGAATGTTCGGCCGACGCGCACCACCTGATCGAACCATGCCTTAAGCGAACTCGGCATGCCGTAATTGTACATAGGCGTTCCGATGACGATCATGTCGGCGGCGACGAGCTCGTCGATCGCCGCGTCCGACCACGCCAGCGCCGCCTGCATCGCGGTATCGCGCTGCAGCGAGGGCGTGAAAGCAGCGGCGATCCACTCCTCAGTCACATGCGGCGGTGGATCGATCGCCAAGTCCCGGCGGATCACTCGATCACCAGGGCGAGCGGCCAGCCAGGTGTCGACGAATGTCTGCGAAAGCGCGCGGCTTATCGAACGGCTGCGGCGCGCGCTCGCGTCGAGATGGAGGATCGTGGTCATGAGCAGGTCTCGTCTTTGTTGGTGCCTGCCCGAAGATGAGGGTTGAACCTTCACGCGACAAAGTCGAATGCGTCAGATGAAAGATGAGTTATTCTCATCCAAGATTTGCGCGAGTGTGGATGATGAGTCGACTACCGCCGTTGAGTGCGCTGCGTGCTTTCGAGGCTGCCGCACGAAACGGCAGCTTCAAGAAAGCCGCAGCAGAGCTGGCCGTCACGCCCACGGCGATCAGTCATCATATGCGCTTGCTGGAAGCGGATATTGGCAAGGATCTGTTCCGGCGCGAAGCCAGGGCTGTTTCGCTGACCGCGGATGGCGAAAGGCTGTTTCGGCCGCTGTCCGAAGCCTTCGGATCCATTGCCGAAGCTGTCGCGTCCGTGAAGCAGCGTCCGCATCGCCAGGTTGCGACGCTGTCGGCGACCTCCGCATTTACCGCGAGGATGCTTGTGCCGCGTGCTTCGGCATTCCGCGACCTCAATCCGGGCTGGGATCTGCGCATGCTTGCCAGCGACGACCTGGTCAGCCTGGAGGCGGGCGAAGCCGACGCCGCCATTCGCTACGGAGGGAAGCATGGTTCCGGCCTCACCGCATTGCCGCTCGTCTCGGATCACTATGCGCCGGTATGCAGTCCCAAGCTGGGCCTGCGGTCAGCGGACGACCTCGCAAGAGTTGCGCTCATCCATTTCGATTGGCGGTACGCCACCGACAAGCAGACTTTGCCCACCTGGCGGCTGTGGGCCGCACGTGCGGGAATGACGTCGTTCGATCCCGAAAGCGGAATAGCCTTCAATGACGAAAGTGCCGCGATACAGGCGGCGGCGGCCGGACAAGGTGTCAGCCTGGCGAGCCTGACGCTCGTCGAAGCCGAATTGGCATCAGGTGCACTGATGCAGCCGTTTGGCCCGTCGATCGAGGGGCGACGTTATGATCTGGTCTTTCCGGCTCGGGCGCAAACAAGGCCCGCCATAATCGCCTTGCGGCGCTGGCTCGTCGAATGCCTCACGCCGGCGACCCGAGCCGGATAGAATCTATCCCTGCCGCTGGCACATGCTCCGCCGGCAGCAGCGGACGAATCAGCGCTTGAGCGCGGTGCGCCCTGCATAAAAGCCGATCGCGCCAAGCTCTTCCTCGATGCGGATGAGCTGGTTGTATTTGGCGAGCCGGTCCGAGCGCGCGAGGCTGCCGGTCTTGATCTGACCGCAATTGGTGGCGACGGCGAGGTCGGCGATGGTCGAATCCTCGGTCTCGCCCGAGCGGTGCGACATGACGGCGGTATAGCCCGCACGCTGCGCCATGCTGACCGCCTCCAGCGTCTCGGACAGCGTGCCGATCTGGTTGACCTTGACCAGCAGCGAGTTGGCGACGCCCTTCTGGATGCCCTCGGCGAGGATCTTGGGATTGGTGACGAAGATATCGTCGCCGACGAGCTGGACCTTGTGGCCGATCTTGTCGGTCAGCAGCTTCCAGCCGTCCCAATCCTGCTCGGCCATGCCGTCCTCGATCGAGACGATCGGGTAAGCGGCGGCGAGCTCGGCGAGATAATCGACCATCTCGGCGGGCGAGAGCTTCCGCCCTTCGCCTTCGAGATCGTAGACCCCGTTCTTGAAGAATTCGCTCGCGGCGCAATCGAGCGCGATACCGACATCCACGCCCGGCTTGTAGCCGGCGGCCTCGATCGAGCTCATGATGAAGTCGAGCGCGTCCTTGGGGCTCGCGAGGTTGGGGGCGAACCCGCCTTCGTCGCCGACCGCGGTCGCGAGGCCCTTGTCGTGCAGCTTCTTCTTGAGCGTGTGGAAAATCTCGGTGCCGCAGCGGACCGCCTCGATCAGGCTGTCGCTGCCGATCGGCATGACCATGAATTCCTGGAAGTCGATCGGATTGTCGGCATGCGCGCCGCCGTTGATGATATTCATCATCGGTACGGGCAGGACATGCGCCGCGACGCCGCCGACATAACGGTAAAGCGGCAGACCGCGCGCTTCCGCCGCCGCCTTGGCAACCGCGAGGCTGACGCCGAGAATGCCGTTGGCGCCCAAGCGCCCCTTATTGTCGGTGCCGTCGAGCTCGATCATCACCGCGTCGATCTCGCTCTGGTCCTCGGCCTCGAGGCCCTCGACCGCTTCGGCGATCTCGCCGTTGACCGCGTCGACCGCATCGTCGACGCCCTTGCCACCCCAGCGACTCTTGTCGCCGTCGCGGCGTTCGACCGCCTCACGTGTGCCGGTCGAGGCGCCTGAGGGCACCGCGGCGCGGCCGAAGCTGCCATCCTCCAGCGTGACGTCGACCTCAACCGTGGGATTGCCGCGGCTGTCGATCACGGTGCGGGCGTGGACGTCGACGATCGCGGTCATGCGCAAGATTCCTTCGATAGGTGAAGCTACAGGATGGCGCGGCCTGTATCGGCGACGAGCCGTGGAGGCAATGATTCCGCTTCCGATACGAAAAGTGTATTAGAGGGCCAGAACTCCTGGTCGGCAATGGCCGGGACGGAGCGCATTTTTGCGCATAGGTAGGAGCAAGGAGGGAGCGATGCGAATTCATCGTGACCGACGCGCGACGCTCATGTGCGCAGAAAGGCGCCCGCCGCTTCGCGGTTGCCCGGAAAAGGCCGCCGGCTGCGTTGCTTGCTTGCGCGTAGTTTCGACTACGCGACTGCGCTGCGCGCCTTGCCGACAGCCTTTTCGGGGCAATCACGGCCGTTGCCGACCAGAAGTTCTGGCCCCTGTGGAACGCAGCCCTATGGGCAGCGGTTGAATCGGGCGAGTGAGTTTAGCCAGGAGATCGAACATGCCTTCAGCCGACGAGCAGCTTCCCGAGGGCACCGACACCATCATCGAAGGTGCGGGTGTGAGCGACAATGGCGACAATCAGGCAGCGGCACCGGCCGCGGCGGAAGAATCGCCGACCTCTGCCATATCGGGTAGCGGCACCGCGTCCGGCGACGGCCGCGGCGTTTTCTTCGAGCGGATCGACGAATTGCGCGGCCAGGCGACCGACAAGGCGCGCGACCTTGCGCAAACCAGCAAGGACCGCGCGACCAGCGCGCTCGACAGCCTGGTTCAGACGGTCGAGGATGCGGCGAGCGAGATCGACGAGAAACTGGGCAGCCAATATGGCGATTATGCCCGCCGCGCGGCCGAGAGCATCGGCAATTTCTCCGAATCGTTCCGTGACAAGGACGTCGACGAATTGTTCAATGACGCGCGCGAGTTGGTGAAGAAATCGCCCGCGGTCGCGATCGGCGCGGCAGCCGCTTTGGGCTTCGTCGTCGCGCGGCTCGCTCGTTCGGGCATGCCGGAAGGCTCCGGCAGAGATGCGCCAAAGGCGTGACATCCGAGCAGCAGGTCGACGAGCCAGAGTCGCTGCGCGACCTGGCCGCGCGCGTCATCGAGGACGGCACGGACTATTTCAAGGCGGAGCTGACGCTCGCCAAGGAAGAAGCGATCATCCGCGTCAAGGAGGCCCGGCCGACGATCCGGCTCGCGCTGGTCGTGCTCATGCTCGGCCAGGGCGCGATCATGGTCCTGGCCATCTCACTTGGGCTGTTGCTGGCGCGCTGGCTGGGATTGCCCGGCGGCTTCTTGGCAGCAGGCCTGCTGATGATCGGGGCAATGATGCTGATCGCGCGCGACGTGGTGGAGCGTATCAGGAAGATCATAAGATGAGCCAAGCGGATCTGGCCCGTGCGCAGGAGAGAGCCAAATTTGCGCGGGAGAAATTGCTGGGATCGACCCAGGCGCTGCAGGAACGGCTGAAGCCATCGGTGCTCGCCGACGATGCCTGGAAGGCGGCGCGCGAGAAAGGTCAGGAGGTTGCGGCGGAAACGGTGCGCGCGGTCAAGCAGCGCCCGGTCATCTCCTCCGCAGCGGTCGTGGGCCTGGCCGCGTTCATCGCGCGCAAGCCGATCGCGAAACTGTTCGGACTGTGGCGCAGCAAGGATCAGTGAAGGAGTAAATGATGAGCAAGGCCCCCAAGAACACGCCCAAATCCGACGACCAATCGGGGGCGCGGAACGATGCCTATGGCAAGGTGAGCGATCGCGTCGCCGCAGCCTATGCCGCCGCGCGCGAGAAGACCGGGCAGGCCGGTGAAAAGATCGAGGCCAATCCGCTGGCGGCCTTACTCGGCGGAATTGCGATCGGGGCGATTGCGGGCGCCTTGATCCCGCGGCTGGCCAAGGAAAAGGAATTACTCGCACCGCTTGGCGAAAAGATCGGCGAAGCGGCACGCGCCGCGCTCGATGCGGGCAAGAGCGCCGGCACGGGCGCGCTGGAGGATGCCGGCCTCTCGTCGGACCAGATCCGCGCGCAGGTTTCCAAACTGGTCGAGCAGGCGCTCAAGGCGGCGAGCGAAGCCGGCACCGCCGCGGTCGAGGCGGCGCGCGAATCCGCCACCCGTTAGAGCCCCGTAGTAATTCAAGACAAGTTCAGGCGGGCGGGCCGATAGGCTCGCCCGTTGCATTCGGAGAGCCTGAAACATGACCAAGCTTCGTAACGCCTTTCTGGCGATGAGCATCGCTTCGGGCATGCTGCTGCCCGCCATGACCAGCCCGGCGTTCGCCGCGGTGGACACGAGCGACCCGCAGCGTTTCGTGCAGACGCTGACCACCGACGGTTTCGCCGCGATGCGCAGCGGCAACCGCGAAGCGGCGAAGGCGAAGTTCCGGGCATTGCTGGCACAGCATGTCGCGGTCGATCTGATCGGCGACCGGCTGGTCCGTCGCTGGCTGCCGACGATCAACGCGTCGCAGCACGAGGCCTACAAGGCGGCGCTGCCGGGCTATGTCGTCGGCACCTATGCCGACCGTCTGTTCGAATATGCCAACGCCAACATTCGGGTGGTGCGTTCGCAGCCGACCGCGGGCGGCGGGGCCGACGTCTATACCCAGGTCACCAAGCCCGGCCAGCAGCCGATCGCCGCGACCTGGTCGCTGACCAAGGTCGGGAATGAATGGAAGGTGCTCAACCTCAATGTCGCGGGCATCAACGTGGCGATGGCGCAGGCTGCCGATTTCGATTCGGTGATCCAGCGCCAAGGCTTCGATGCGCTCGTGAAGATGATGAACGCGCGTAAGTAAAAGCCGCACTTGCAACCCCCGTTCGCCGCAGGCAGGAGGCTCAGTCGATGAGCAAAATGCACCTGGTATTCGGTGGACGGGTCAAGGATCCGCGCACGCTGGACTTCGAAGACCTGTCCAAGATCGAGGTGGTCGGCTTCTTCCCCGATTATGCGAGCGCGGAAAAGGCCTGGCGCGCGGCCGCGCAGCGAACGGTCGATGATGCCGAGATGCGGTTTGTGGTTGTCCATTTGCACCGGCTGCTTGAGCCTGAAGTGAAGGCTTAGACCTTCCGGCCTTTCCTGCCCGGTTTTCGTCACCCCAGCGAACGCGGGGGTCCATCTCCTCACTCGTCAACTTGACTGCAGGTGCAGGAGATGGATGCCAGCTTTCGCCGGCATGACGATTGAGCGGGTGGCTAGGCTTTCCGATACCGCCACAGCAGCAGCGGCCTTGCCAGCACCAGCCCCGCGATGAAGCCGCCGATATGGGCGGCGGTAGCGATCGCCATGCCTTCGGTGCGCGAGGCGAGGCCAAGCAGCAGCTGGACCACGATCCAGGCGGCGGCCAGCCAGGCAATGTGCAGCCAGCGCGCGATTTCCGGAGGATATCTGGAGGGGCGTCGCTGGCCGTAGAGCATCGAATATGCGCCGACCAAAGCCGAGATTGCGCCGCTCGCGCCGACCATTGGCACGACCGAATGCGGCCCGACCGCATATTGCGCGGCGGCCGCGGCATAAGCGCCGACGACATAGAGAACGACCAAACCCGCTGGACCGATCGCGACCTCATCCTCGCGCCCGCAATAGAAGAGCATCAGCAGATTGAAGCAGATATGAATCGCGCCGGCGTGGAGCAGGGTCGCGCTCAATGGGGTGAGCCAGATCGGAAGCGCACCGATCACATGGAGGCCCGACAAACGCGCCGGAATGAAGCCGCCGACCGCGGCCGCGGGCTGCAGCTTGCCGATCGCAGTCAGCAAGACGAAGCTTGCGATCGTCACCACCGCGATGGTGGCGGTCATTTTGGGCGGTGCGGTCTTCACGACATTCTCGCTCCGGCGGAGGCCGAAGCCCCAGGAGATGAAATGAAGCCCTCGCCGGCAGCGGCCCCGGCCTCCGCCGGGGCGACGGAGACCTGCGCGCGCATCGGGATCAGATGAACTCGATTTGCGAGACGACGTAATATTTGTCGCCCGAGGGGACCGTCACCTCGACCTCTTCATCGACCTTGCGGCCGATCAAGGCGCGGCCGAGCGGCGAATTGTAGGAGATGCGACCCGATTTAGCGTCCGCCTCGGTCTGGCCGACGATCTGATATTTGACGGGTTTTTCGTCCTCGTCGAGGAGATGGACGGTCGCGCCGAACACGACCTTGTCGCCCGAGAGCGTCGAGGGATCGATCACCATCGCGCGGGAGAGCTTGTCCTCGATGTCGGCGATCATCGCCTCGATCTGGCCCTGACGCTCCTTGGCGGCATGATATTCGGCATTTTCGGAAAGGTCGCCGTGCGCGCGCGCTTCCTCGATCGCGTCGATGATCTGCGGACGCTCCTGCTTCAGCCGCGAAAGCTCCTGTTCGAGCATCGCGTGGCCTTCCGCCAGCATCGGCAGCTTGTCTTCGCTCGCCATTTCAAACGAACCCCTTGTTCGAACCGTCAAAAGGAGACCCCTGCGCCGCCTGCCGGCGACGCCCGCATCTTGGCGATGTCTGGGATCGTCAGTCAGCTATGATAGGATTGGAGCGACCGCACTTCAAGGCTGCGCTCCCGCATTGCCGCGATTGCCCTCACTGCAGCGAGCCCGCCGGCGGCCGTAGTGAAGTAGGGAATGCGCGCGAGCATGGTCGATGCGCGGATCGATTTCGAATCCTGCAGCGACTGCCAGCCCTCGGTCGTGTTGAGCACGAGCTGGACACCGCCGTCCTTCAGCCGGTCGACGATATGCGGGCGCCCCTGCGCCACCTTGTTGACGCGCTCGACGGGCAGACCCTTGCCCGACAGATATTCGGCGGTGCCGTCGGTCGCGACAATGTGGAAGCCCAGATCGATCAGGCTGCGCACCGCGGGTTCGATCACCGGCTTGTCCGACGGTTTGACCGATACGAAAACCGTGCCCGACTGGGGCAGGACGGTGCTCGCACCCAGTTGCGCCTTGGCGAAGGCGGTGGCGAAATCCTTGTCGATTCCCATGACTTCGCCGGTCGACTTCATCTCGGGCGAGAGCACGGGATCCACGCCCGGGAAGCGCGCCCAGGGGAAAACGGCTTCCTTGACGGCGATATGATCGATCGCGAGATCGATCTTCGGCAGGTTCGCCAATTTCTCGCCGGCCATGACGCGTGCGGCGATCTTGGCGATCGGCGCGCCGATGGCCTTCGCGACGAAGGGCACGGTCCGGCTGGCGCGCGGATTGACCTCGATCAGATAGACCTCATTGTCCTTGACCGCATATTGGACGTTCATCAGCCCCTTGACCTTGAGCGCGCGGGCGAGGGCATCGGTCTGGCGCTCGATCTCGGCGACGATCTCTTTGGACAGGCTGTAGGGCGGAAGCGAGCAGGCGCTGTCGCCCGAATGGACGCCGGCTTCCTCGATATGCTGCATCACACCCGCGATAACGACGTCGGTGCCGTCCGAAATGGCGTCGACGTCGACCTCGATCGCGTCGCGCAGATAGCGATCGATCAGCACGGGTGAGTCGCCCGACACCTGAACCGCAGTCTGGATATAATTATCGAGTTGCGCGGGGCTGTCGACCACCTCCATCGCGCGCCCGCCGAGCACGTAGGACGGGCGGGTCAGGACCGGGTAGCCGATCCGTTCGGCGACCGCGATCGCCTCGTCTCGGCTGCGGGCGATGCCGTTGGCGGGCTGTTTGAGGCCAAGCTTGTTGACGAGCGCGGCGAAACGCTCGCGATCCTCGGCCAGATCGATCGCATCGGGCGAGGTGCCGAGGATCGGGATGCCGGCATTTTCCAGCTCCTGCGCGAGCTTGAGCGGGGTCTGGCCGCCGAACTGGACGATCACGCCGACCAGTTCGCCATTGCTCTGCTCGACATGCAGGATCTCGAGAACGTCCTCGACCGTCAGCGGTTCGAAATAGAGGCGGTCGGAGGTGTCGTAATCGGTGCTCACCGTCTCCGGATTGCAGTTGATCATGATCGTTTCGAAGCCCGCATCCGAAAGCGCGAAGCAGGCGTGGCAGCAGCAATAATCGAATTCGATGCCCTGGCCGATGCGGTTGGGGCCGCCGCCGAGGATCACGATCTTCTTCCGATCGGTCGGCTGCGATTCATTCTCGGGCTCGCCGAACGAGGGCGCCTCGTAGGTCGAGTACATATAAGGCGTCTTGGCCTCGAACTCGGCTGCGCAGGTGTCGATCCGCTTGAAGACCGGGCGCACGCCGAGCTTGTGGCGGTGCGCGCGCACCTGGGCTTCGGTGACGCCGCCAGACATCGCGCTGATCGCGTCATGGACGATGCCGGAGCCGCGCGCGATTTCGCGCTTCATGCCGGGCAGGTTGGCCGAATTGAGCGCTAGCCAGGCGAGGCGCTTGTCCGAAAAGCCCATGCTCTTGAGCTTGCGCATGCCGGCGGCGTCGCCGGGCAGCCCCTCGCGGCATACCTGTTCCTCGGCGCGGACGATCTCCGCAAGCCGCTCGATGAACCAGGGATCATATTTGGCGATGCGGCAGACCTCGTCGACGGTGAAGCCCTCGCGCAGCGCCTGCGCCGCGTTGAGCAGGCGATCGGGCGTCGGCTCGGACAAAGCCGCCTCGATCTCGGCCTTGGGCGCGCCCTGAAGGCGATCGACCATGTTGAGGCCGGCGAGGCCCGTCTCGAGCCCGCGCAGCGCCTTTTGCAGGCTTTCGTGGAAGTTGCGGCCGATCGCCATCACCTCGCCGACGGATTTCATCGCGGTGGTGAGGTGATCCGAGGCGCCCTTGAACTTCTCGAACGCAAAGCGGGGGATTTTGGTGACGACATAGTCGATCGTCGGCTCGAACGAAGCCGGCGTCGCGCCGGTAATGTCGTTGTCGATCTCGTCGAGCGTGTAGCCGACGGCGAGCTTGGCCGCAACCTTGGCGATCGGGAAGCCGGTCGCCTTCGACGCGAGCGCAGACGAGCGCGACACGCGCGGGTTCATCTCGATCACGACGAGGCGGCCGTCCTTCGGATTGACCGCGAACTGTACGTTGGAACCGCCTGTCTCGACGCCGATCTCGCGCAGCACCGCGATGCTGGCGTTGCGCATGATCTGATATTCCTTGTCCGTCAGCGTCAGCGCGGGCGCGACGGTGATCGAATCGCCGGTGTGGATGCCCATCGGATCGACATTCTCGATCGAGCAGATGATGATGGCATTGTCGTTGCGATCCCGCACGACCTCCATCTCATATTCCTTCCAGCCAAGAACGCTCTCCTCGACCAGCACCTCGGTGGTGGGCGAGAGATCGAGCCCGTTGGTGACGATCTGGACGAATTCCTCGCGATTATAAGCGATGCCGCCGCCCTGCCCGCCCATCGTGAAGCTGGGGCGAATGATCGAGGGCAGGCCGACGAAATCGAGCGCGTCGAGTGCTTCCTCGACGCTGTGCGCGATGCGCGAACGCGGGCTTTCGAGCCCGATCTTGTCCATCGCATCGCGGAATTTGAGCCGATCCTCGGCCTTGTCGATCGCTTCCGCGTCGGCGCCGATCATCACGCAGCCATATTTTTCGAGCGTACCGTCATGCCAGAGCGCGAGCGCGGTGTTGAGCGCGGTCTGCCCGCCCATCGTCGGGAGCACCGCGTCGGGCCGCTCCTTTTCGATGATGCGCGCGACGATTTCGGGCGTGATCGGCTCGATATAGGTGGCGTCGGCCATGTCCGGATCAGTCATGATCGTCGCCGGGTTCGAATTGACGAGGATGATCCGATAGCCCTCTTCGCGCAGCGCCTTGCAGGCCTGCGTCCCCGAATAATCGAACTCGCATGCCTGGCCGATGACGATCGGGCCGGCGCCGATGATCAGGATCGATTTGATGTCGGTACGCTTGGGCATTTAGCTGATTTTTCCAACAAAAGCGCGGGGCAAACGAGCACCGGCGGCCGAAGCGGCTTGAGAGGCGCATTTGATTTGTGTGTAATTCGAGTTGGGCGCCATTTTGAGGTGGTCTAGGCTGCCCTCGCGATAGAAATGGGCCTTGCCGGCGGGCAGCTTGCAGGCTTTCTTGATCGCAGCATTGATGGTCGCGGGATCAACAATGACTGGTCCCGCCATGGCCGCACCACTCAAAATCAGAATGCAGGCGATCGCCACACGCTTCAATTCGCCTTCTCCAGCTGGCTGACAAACTGCTCGAACAGGTAGTGGCTATCCTGCGGACCGGGGCTCGCTTCGGGGTGATATTGCACACTGAAAGCTGGCTTGTCGGTCAGGCGCAGGCCAGCGAGGCTGCCGTCGAACAAGGAGATGTGCGTCGGCTCGGCATTGGCGGGCAACGTCTCGGTCAGCACCGCGAAGCCGTGGTTCATGCTGGTGATCTCGACGCGGCCGTCATCGGTGCGCTTGACCGGATGGTTTGCGCCGCGATGGCCCTGGTGCATTTTGGCGGTCTTGGCGCCGACCGCTAGGCCGAGCAATTGGTGGCCGAGGCAGATGCCGAAGATCGGTTTGCCGATCTTGAGCAGCTCCTGGATCACGGGCACCGCATAGAGGCCGGTTGCGGCGGGGTCGCCCGGGCCATTCGACAGGAACACGCCGTCGGGCTGGTGCGCCATCACCTCGTCGAAGGTCGCGGTCGCGGGGACCACCGTCACCCGGGCGCCGGCGGCGACGAGGTTGCGGAGGATGTTGCGCTTTAGGCCGTAATCGATGGCGACGACGTGGGGGCGGTTATCCGACGGCCCTTCGACTTCGCTCAGGGCGAACGGAGCCTCATCCGCCCCCTCTCCGTTCGTGCTGAGCGAAGTCGAAGCACGTTCGTACCCCTCGCCCAGCTTCCACAGACCTTCGTCCCATTTGAACGTCTGGCGGGTGGTGACCTCCTTGGCGAGGTCCATGCCCTCAAGGCCGGGCCACTCGCGCGCCTGCTGCTGGAGCGCGTCGAGATCGAACTCGCCCTTTGCATTGTGCGCGATCACGCCGTTGGGGGCGCCGTTCAAGCGAATCGCGCGGGTCAGCGCGCGCGTGTCGACGCCGGACAGGCCGATCCTGCCATTATTGCGCAGCCAGGTGTCGAGATGCTGGGTCGCGCGGAAGTTCGAGGGATCGGTCACGTCCTCGCGGACGATGCAGCCCAAAGCATGCGGGTTGATCGCCTCGATATCCTCGGGATTGGCGCCGACATTGCCGATATGGGGGAAGGTGAAATTGACGATCTGACCGGCATAAGACGGATCGGTCATCACCTCCTGATAGCCGGTCATCGCGGTGTTGAAGCAGACCTCGCCCACCGCCGCGCCTTCTGCGCCGAATCCCTTGCCCCAAATGACTTCGCCACCGCCCAATACCAATACGCCGGTGGCTCCGTTCGGCGCGCGTGAAGGCGAGGCGTCGGCCATGATCGGCGGGCACTCCAATAAGGTTGGGCAGCGATGTCGCTAAGCCGCGTCCGCTAGACGGCATGGGCCGATGGGTCAACTCTACCAAATGCGCGTCGATCGGGCTATCTGAGGGGTTTCCCGCTTTTCCGATAGAGACCCCCGATGATTCGAGACGAGATCAAGGCGGCGCAGATCGCCGCGATGAAGGCGCGCGACACCGCCACAGTCAACGCCACCCGCCTGATCGAGGCGGCGATCAAGAATCGCGACATCGAATTGCGCACGTCTTCTTCAACGCCGGACGACGATCTGGTCGTAACCGAAGTGCTGCAGAAAATGATCAAGCAGCGCCGCGAATCGATCGAGATGTTCGAAAAGGGCAACCGCCAGGAACTCGCCGACGCGGAGAAGGCCGAGGTGGCGGTGATCGAACGATTCCTGCCGCAGCAGATGAGTGAAGAGGATACCAAGCTCGCGATCGACGCGATCGCGGCGGAGCTGGGTGCGACTTCGGTCAAGGATATGGGCCGGGTAATGGCGGCGCTGAAGGAACGCCATGCCGGGCAGCTCGACATGAGCAAGGCGAGCGCGATGGTGAAGGCGCGGTTGTCGTAAAGCTCCCCTCCCTGCCAAGGGAGGGGTGGGGGGTGGGTCATTCCGCATAGGATCAATCCCAGACTTGCTACGTTCGCTCGCGCGATGCGGGCGGAACCCACGCCCTTGGAAGAAAAGCTCTGGCAGCGGTTGCGGAATCGGCAGCTGGAAGGCCTGAAATTCAGCCGACAGATCGTGCTGAACGGCTTCATTTGCGACTTTGTTTGTCGGAATCGCACGTTGGTCGTTGAGGTTGACGGCGAAACGCATGACCGGGCTGCTGACGCTGATCGGGACTATGCGTTGGGAAGGCTTGGATACTTGGTGTTGCGCTTCACCAATGCCGAAGTTGCGGGCAATCTCGATGGCGTGTTGCAGGCGATTCTAGAGGCAGTGCGGGTGCGGCCTACCAAGGTGCAACGGCTTGGCGGACGGACCCACCCCCCGACCCCCTTCCTTGGCAGGGAGGGGGAGTAGTGACTCTCTCCCCGCAATTCCTGGATGAAATCCGCAACCGCACTTTGCTGTCCGTTCTCATCGGCAAATCGGTCAAACTGCAGAAAGCGGGCCGGGAATATCGCGCCTGCTGCCCCTTCCACGACGAGAAGACGCCGAGCTTCTACATCAATGACGATAAGGGTTTTTATCACTGCTTCGGCTGTTCGGCACATGGCGATGCGATACGCTGGCTGACCGAGGCCAAGGGCATGCCGTTCATCGAGGCGGTCAAGGAACTGGCGCAGGCGGCGGGGATGGACATGCCCGCGCCCGACCCGCGTTCGGCCGAACGGGCCGAGCGCGCCACCGGGCTGGTGGCGGCGTCGGAGGCGGCGCAGCGCTGGTTCGCCGATCAGTTGCAGGGTATCGCCGGAGCGGAGGCGCGCGCCTATCTCGCCAAGCGGGGCGTGCCCGAGGAACTGATCAAGGCGTTCGGCCTGGGGTTCGCACCCGATGCGCGCGGCAAGCTCAAGAGCGCGCTCGCCAGCTTCGGCAACGAGACGTTGATCGAAGCCGGCTTGCTGATCCTGGTCGACGAAAAAGAGCCCTATGACAGGTTCCGCGGCCGACTGATGTTCCCGGTGCGCGATCCGCGCGGGCGGACAATCGCTTTCGGCGGCCGCATTATCAACACAGGCGAACCTAAATATCTGAATTCGCCTGATACTCCCCTGTTCGACAAGGGCCGCACGCTCTATAATCTGGATCGAGCCGGCCCCGCGAGCCGCAAGGCGGAGCGGATGATCGTGGTCGAGGGTTATATGGACGTGATCGCGCTCGCCAAAGCAGGGATAGACGAGGCTGTGGCCCCGCTCGGCACCGCGCTGACCGAAGCGCAGATCGAGCGGCTGTGGCGGCTGGTACCGGTGCCGGTGCTTTGCTTCGACGGCGACAAGGCCGGGCAGAAGGCAGCGGTTCGCGCGGCGCAGCGGGCGCTGCCGATGGTCGGGCCGGGACGTTCGCTGAGCTTCGTGACATTGCCGGGAGGGCAGGATCCGGACGATCTGGTCAAGACGGGCGGCAGGGCGGCGTTCGAGCAGGCGCTGCAAGGGGCCATTCCGTTGGTCGACCTGCTGTGGCGGCAGGAGCAGGAGGCGACCCCACTCGACACGCCCGAAATGCGCGCGGGCTTGCGCCGCCGCCTCGCCGAACTGGCGGCGGGAATTGCCGACAAGGGCACGGCTGAACAATATCGCATCGAATTCCGCCGCCGCTTCGATGCGCTGTTCGGCGCTCCCCAGGCTTTCCAGCCGCAACAATATGGCGAGCGGCGTCCCTTCCAGCGCGACCTCCGCAAGCCCCCTCCCCGTCCTGCCTCAGCTGGCGCGAAGTCGATCGGCAAGAGCGGAATCGACAAGATGGTCGCGCGGGCGGTGATTGCGGGACTGGTACTCCACCCGGCCAGCGCTGCCGTCCACGGCGAGGCTTTGGCTGGACTTTCGCTCGGCGACCCGATGCTGGAACGCATCCGGGACACGCTTCTGGATGCGGCTTTCTCGGGTCGCTCCCTTGAAGGGGGCGAAGCGCTTTCCATATTGGCACAAGCGGGCTTAGGCCCAGCGGCGGATGAACTGTGCCGGACGAACGGTCTTGCCTTTTCCTTCCTGCGCGGCGATGCGGACCCGAGTCGCGCGCAGCGCGACCTGGGAGAGGCGATCGACGTACTCGTGACACGGCCGGTGATCGAACAGGCGCTGGCGGAAGCGACGCGCGCCTTCGGTGACACCACCGATGAAGCGAGCTTCGCGGAGCAGCAAAGGCTGAGTCGCGAAAAGAACGACGTGGAACGCCGTTTAATGGATTTGATGCAGCCGGACGGCGACTGAACGAATAACGGGATCGAAAGACAGCATGGCGAAGACGGTAGTGGCCACGGCGGGCGGTAACGGCAGTGATCCGGGCGATAACGGCGATGCGCCGCTGATCGACCTGAACGATGCGTCGATCAAGAAGGTCTTCGCGCGCGCCAAAAAGCGTGGCTACATCACATATGACGAACTGAACGAGGCGCTGCCGCAGGACCAGATGTCCTCCGAGCAGATCGAGGACGTGATGTCCGCGCTCAATGAAATGGGCGTCAACGTCGTCGAGAATGAGGAAGCCGGCGAAGACGGCGAGCCCCAGCAGCAGGAAGACGATGTCGTCGACGACGGAGTCGACACCGGCGATGAGGCGGCGGTCACTTTCACCTCGACCGCGACCAAGAAGGAAACGGTCGACCGCACCGACGATCCGGTGCGGATGTATCTGCGCGAGATGGGCGCGGTGGAGCTGCTCAGCCGCGAGGGCGAGATCGCGATCGCCAAGCGGATCGAGGCCGGCCGCGACACGATGATCCAGGGGCTTTGCGAAAGCCCGATCACCTTTAACGCGATCATCGACTGGTCGACCCAGCTCAACGAAGGCACGATGCAGCTGCGCGAGATCCTCGATCTCGACGCGATGGTTTCGAAGGGCCCGACCGCCGAGCAGGTCGAGGGCGCCGAGGACGATACCGGCGAGATCAGCGAAAAGAGCGCCGGCCCCTCCTTCAAGGAAGAGGAAGAGCCCGAGGAAGCGCCCGCGGAGGCCGACGAGGACGAGGATTCGATGGTCGAACGCCGCGCGCCGCGGCCGAGCGACGACGATGACGAGGACAATACGCTCAGCCTCGCGCAGATGGAAGAGCAGCTCAAGCCGCAAGCGCTCGAGAAGTTTGCCGCCATCACCAGCCTCTACAAGAGCTTTGCGAAGCTGCAGGCCAAGCGCGTGACCGCGCACGGCGTGGGCGATGATTTCCCCAAGGGGGACGAGAATAAATATCAGAATCTGCGCGAGGAACTGACCGCGCAGGTCGAAAGCGTGAAATTCCACGCCGCCAAGATCGAGCATCTCGTCGACCAGCTTTATTCGTTCAACCGGCGCCTGACCGCGCTGGGCGGGCAGATGCTGCGCCTGGCCGAGCGCCACCGCGTACCGCGCAAGGACTTCCTCGATCGCTATGTCGGGCACGAGACCGAGGAAGGCTGGCTCGCCGGCGTTTCCGGCGCCGACCGCAAATGGGCGGCGTTCGCGGCCGAGGAAGGCGACGCGGTCGAGCGCATCCGCGCCGAAACCAGCGAGATCGCGTCCGCGACGGGCATGAGCCTGCCGGAATTCCGCCGCATCGTGAACATGGTGCAGAAAGGCGAGCGCGAGGCGCGTATCGCCAAGAAGGAGATGGTCGAAGCCAACCTGCGGCTCGTTATCTCGATCGCCAAGAAATATACCAATCGCGGGCTGCAGTTCCTGGACCTTATCCAGGAGGGCAATATCGGCCTGATGAAGGCGGTCGATAAGTTCGAATATCGCCGCGGCTACAAATTCAGCACCTATGCGACCTGGTGGATCCGCCAGGCGATCACGCGCTCGATCGCGGACCAGGCGCGCACGATCCGCATCCCGGTCCACATGATCGAGACGATCAACAAGCTGGTCCGCACCAGCCGGCAGTTCCTGCACGAGACCGGCCGCGAGCCGACCCCGGAAGAACTGGCCGAGCGCCTGAGCATGCCGCTCGAAAAGGTGCGCAAGGTGATGAAGATCGCCAAGGAGCCGATCAGCCTCGAAACCCCAATCGGCGACGAGGAGGATTCGCATCTCGGCGATTTCATCGAGGACAAGAATGCCGTGATCCCGGTCGATGCCGCGATCCAGGCCAACCTCAAGGAAACCGTCACCCGCGTGCTGGCGAGCCTGACGCCGCGCGAGGAACGCGTGCTGCGCATGCGCTTCGGCATCGGCATGAACACCGATCATACGCTGGAGGAAGTCGGCCAGCAGTTCTCGGTTACGCGCGAACGTATCCGCCAGATTGAGGCCAAGGCGCTGAGGAAGCTCAAGCATCCCAGCCGCAGCCGCAAGATGCGCAGCTTCCTGGACCAGTAAGCCTGATGGCAGAATGAACCGAAAGGCCGTCGATCCAAACCGGGTCGGCGGCCTTTTCGCGTCCACCGTCCGTTACTACAGCCATTCTGGACTGATCTATGTTGAAAACGCGTCACGGCTAACGCCGCATAAACCCGATCTTTACGCCCTTAGGTTAGACCGATCCTTCAAGGGGGAAGTGTGCGCCGCTTGGCGCTGCTTCGGGAGCCAATCATGTCGTTCGTCGCATTGCAGACCACGCCCGCCGATTTCGGCGAAATGCTGGTTGCGCTCGCTGCTGCCGAAGGCAGCGCCAGCCATCCTTATACCCAT
>Ga0207705_10001155_pt1 | contig 21465 bp, 13 predicted proteins | sample KBSC13metaG_FD_184314 | JGI IMG/M metagenome (GOLD analysis project Ga0207705, IMG submission 184314) | Corn rhizosphere microbial communities from Kellogg Biological Station, Michigan, USA - KBS C1-3 metaG (SPAdes) (version 2) | ecosystem: Host-associated > Plants > Roots > Rhizosphere > Soil ... | reverse complement strand
AGGCGTGCGCATCAGTGCCATCGTCTTCGGCGGCCGACGCAGCCGGACGATTCCGCTGGTCTACCAGGCGTTCAACTGGATCCACGGCGTCTACATCGGCGCGACGATCGGCAGCGAAACCACGGCCGCGGCGACGGGGCAGCAGGGTGTCGTCCGCCGCGATCCGATGGCCATGCTGCCGTTCATTGGCTACAACATTCGCGACTATCTCGTGCACTGGTTCCAGATGCGCAAGAAGATGGTCGATTGCCCCCGCATCTTCATGGTCAACTGGTTCCGCAAGAACGACCAGGGCAAATTCGTCTGGCCGGGCTTCGGCGAGAATATGCGCGTGCTCAAATGGATCATCGACCGCTGCAACGGCCGGGCGTACGCACGTGAAACCGTGCTCGGGTGGATGCCGCGGGCCCAGGACATCGACCTGGACGGCTTGGAGATCACGCAGGAAGACCTCGCCAGCCTGGAGAGCGTCACGCCCGAAGACGTGAAGGCCGAGATCATGAGCCAGGAAGAACTGTTCCTGAAACTGGCCGGTGATCTGCCGAAGGAAATGATCTTTCAGCGCGAGTTGCTGATCACGCGGCTGTGATCACGACAGACATGCGGCCGCGAATCTGGTCCCTCTCCCTGGGGAGAGGGGCAAGAAGCACCTTTGCCCTTCGGCGGGGCCTGCCGGTATCGTCTCGCCCTTTCATCAGCGGAGGACGCGTGACGATCGACGGACTGCGGTGCGAGTATTCGAAAAACCCCATCGGCCTTGGCGAGACGAGCCCGCGATTTAGCTGGCGCTACGCGGCCGGCCCGAATGACGCGCGGGGTCAGCAGCAGGCCGCCTACCGCATCCGCGTCGGCACAGCGGCGGGGCAGGGCGACCTGTGGGACAGCGGCCGAGTCGAATCGCCAAACAGCGTCTTCATCCCCTACACCGGGAAGCCGATCGCTTCGCGGCAGCGGGTTTACTGGAGCGTCGAAGCCTGGGACGCCGCCGGTAAATCGCAGACGTCACAGCCGCAGTTCTTCGAGATGGGCCTGCTGAACCCCGGCGACTGGTCGGCCGAGTGGATCGGCGCGAGCTGGGTCGGTGGCACGCACACCGAATCGCCGCCGCCGTACGTGCGCAAAACGTTCGCACTTCCGAACAAGAAAATCGCCTCGGCCCGCCTCTACGCGACCGCGCTGGGGCTTTACGAGGCCAGCATCAACGGCCAGCGCGTCGGCGATGACGTTTTCACGCCCGGCTGGACCGATTACCGTAAGCGCGTGCAGTACCAGGCGTACGACGTCACGTCGCTGCTGAAGAGCGGTGACAACGCCATCGGCGCGATCGTCGGCGACGGGTGGTATTGCGGCTACACCGGCAACATCGACCGGCGGCAGTTCTACGGCGATCGGCCGAAATTTTTAGCGCAGCTCGAAGTCACTTTCGACGACGGCAGCAAGCAGACGATCGTGACCGACGGCCTTTGGCAGGTCGCCGAAGGGCCGATCGTGGCGAGCGATTTCTTCATGGGCGAGGCGTATGACGCGCGGCGCGAAATGCCGGGCTGGGATACCGCGTCGTTCAAGGCCGACGCGCAGCGGTGGTCGCCGGTGATCGTATTTGCAGATACGGGCATCGAACGCCGCGCGACGAATGGGCCGACGGTGAAGGTCGTCAAAACGCTTGCGCCCAAGTCGATCGAGTACCACGAGGCGGGGGGCGGGCTGCACATCGTCGATTTCGGCCAGAACCTCGTCGGCCGGGTGCGGCTGAAGGTGAAGGGGCTCGACGGCGTGAGCGTGCGGCTGCAATTTGTCGAAGTGCTCGACAAGCACGGCATGCCCTACACCGCCAACCTGCGCAGCGCTAAGCAGCAAGACACCTACACGCTGCGTGGCGACCCCAACGGCGAGACGTTCGAAACCCGCTTCACCTTCCACGGCTTCCGCTACGTCGGCATCCGCGGCATCCCGGGCGACCTGAAGCCAGGGGATATTGGGGCCGAGGTGCTGCACTCGCAGATGGAGCAGACGGGCACGTTCGAATGCTCGGATCCGCTCGTCAACCAACTGCAAAGCAATATCGAGTGGGGCCAGCGCGGCAACTTCCTTGAAGTGCCGACCGACTGCCCGCAGCGGAACGAGCGGTTGGGATGGATGGGCGACGCCCAGGTCTTCGCCCGCACAGCGGCGTTCAACTTCGATGTGAGCGGGTTCTTCGACAAGTGGATGCTCGACATTCGCGACGCGCAGAGCAAGAGCGGCAACTATCCGTCCTACGCGCCGATGAATCTCGACTTCGAGCGTGAAAAGAAGGTGTGGGAAGTCAAAAACGACGGCGACGGCGGTCCGGCCTGGGCCGACGCGGGCGTGATCTGCCCGTGGACGATGTGGCAGGTATACGGTGACACGCGATTGATCGAAGAGCACTACGCGTCGATGCAGAGGTGGATCGACAAGATGCTCGCCGATGCAAAGCCGTTCGGGCTTATCCGGGCGCACCCGAACTACAAGGGCTGGCACGGCTACGGCGACTGGCTGAGCCAGGACGGCAAGGACGGCCTGTTCGGATCGACGCCGCAGGACCTGATTGGCACGGCCTTCCTCGCGTACTGCCTGCGGCTGATGGCCCAGATGTCGACCGCGATCAGTAAGGACGACGCGAAGCAGTACAACGACCTCGCCGAACAGGTGACGGCCGCTTTCCGCCGGCGGTTCGTGTCGCCGGACGGTTTGGTTCTCGGCAACACGCAGACGGCGTACCTGCTGGCGCTTTACTTCGATCTGCTGCCGGCCGAGCAGCGGGGGGCGGCGCTGGAGCAATTGCTGCACAACATCAAGAAGAACGGCGACCGCCTGAACACCGGCTTCGTTGGCAGCCCGTACCTCAACCACGTGCTGAGCGACTGCGGCAGGGACGAAGTCGCCTACGGCCTGCTGATGCAGAAGAAATGGCCGAGCTGGCTGTACGCGGTGACGCAGGGGGCGACGACGATCTGGGAACGCTGGGACGGCTGGACGCACGACAAAGGCTTCCAGGATGCCGGGATGAACTCGTTCAACCACTACGCCTACGGTGCGGTCGGGGCCTGGCTCTACCAGCGCGTGGCCGGCATCGACATCGATCCGCAGCGGCCGGCGTACGAGCACATCCTGCTGCGCCCGGGGCCGCTGAAGGGCGGGCCGTTGAGCTTCGCGCGGGCGACGCTCGATACAATCCGCGGCCGGGTGGAAAGCGGGTGGAAGATCGACGGCGACAAGCTGATCTACGAAGCCGTTGTGCCGCCGAACACGACAGCGACGCTGACGCTGCCGGCCAAGGGTGCGGTGAGCGAATCAGGCAAGAATGCCGGTTCGGCCGACGGTCTGTTCACGGCCGAACTCGGCAGCGGACATTTTCGATTCGAGACGGTGATCTGATCCTCTCTCCCGGTACTCCGGGAGAGGGCTAGGGTGAGGGCCGAACGTCTGAACACTTTGAAAGCATGATCACGCTCGGCCTCACCCTCTCCCGTGAGTACACGGGAGAGTGGACTTGGCCTATTATCCCAACCGTGACTGACTCTCAGACGCTTCTCGATAGCCTCAACTGGCGCTACGCCACGAAGCATTTTGATCCGCACCGCAAAATTCCGGATAGCGACCTCCACACGCTGCTCGAGGCGATGCGCCTCGCCCCCAGCAGCTTCGGCCTGCAGCCGTGGAAGTTTATTGTCGTCACCGACCAGGACTTGAAGACGAAGCTGATGGCCGAGTCGTGGAATCAGGCGCAGGTGCGGGATTGCTCGCACCTGATCGTTTTCGCCGCCCGGCGGACGGTGGACGTGCATTACGTCGACCATTTCATCGACAGCGTTGCCCAGCAGCGGAACGTCGATCGGCACCACCTGCAGGGCTACCGCAACGTCATGGCCGATTTCGTGAGAAAGACGGCTCACGAGATCGGCAACTGGGCAGAGCGGCAGTGCTACCTGCCGCTGGCGATCCTGCTGCAGACGGCCGCCCAGATGCAGATCGACGCCTGCCCGATGGAAGGGCTTGATCCGATCGGCTACGACCGGCTGTTGGGCCTGGGAGCCGAATTTTTCACCGTGTGCGCCTGCCCGGTCGGCTATCGTTCCGAGCACGACAAATATGCGAAAATGGCGAAGGTGCGGTTCAGCACTGACGAAGTGATCGAGTTTCGATAAGTTCCAGGCGTTCCAACCGAAGGAGCAACCATGTCTTCTCGTTCCCCCGATTTTTCGCGGCGTGATGCGTTCAAGATCCTTGGCGTGACGGGAGCCGCCGTCGCGCTGTCGGGCCGCGTGGGGCGGGCCGAAACATCGGCGGCATCGGCGACGATGCCACAAGGCGCCGGTTTCTACCGCACACACGTCGGTGAATTCGAAGTGACGATCGTCAGCGACGGGCAGTTCCCGCTCGTGCCGTATCCCACGTTCGGCAGCAACGCCAGCAAGGAAGCGGTCGAGGCGGTGCTGAAGGAAAACTTCATCGACCCGGCCAAGCTGATGGGGCAGGTGAACGGGCTGGTGATTCGCATGGCGGGCGGGCCGGTAACCATCGTCGACACCGGGTGCGGCAAGCTCTTCGGGCCGGCCTCGGGGTTCTATCTGCAGAATCTGCAGAACGCGGGTGTGAAGCCGGCCGACGTTCAGAACGTGCTGTTCACCCACCTGCATCCGGATCATTGCGGCGGGGCGGTGACGGAAGACGGCAAGCCGGTCTACGCGAACGCCAAGCATCATGTGCATAAGCGCGAGGTCGGATTTTGGACTGTCGAGAAGCCCGATTTTAGTAAGAGCGGCGTCCCCGCTGAGGCGCAGGGTGGAATGATCGCGACAGCGAAAAAGGCAATCACCGCGCCGCGTGACAATCTGGAACTTTTTGATGGCGAATCGACTGAAATTCTTCCCGGCATCACCGCCCTCAAGACCGGCGGCCACACGCCCGGCCACTGCATGGTGCAAATCGAATCGGGCGGCGATCGGCTGCTCTACGTCACGGATATGGTCGTGCAGGCGCAGTTGGTGTTCGCCCACCCCGAGTGGTTCGTCGGCTTTGATACCGACATGCAGGCCACCGTGAAAATCCGCCAGGACTTGTTCGCGAAACTCGCGGCCGACGGCACGCTGATCTGCGGCTCGCACCTGCCGTTCCCGGGCCTTGGGCACGTAAAGAAGGTCGAGACCGGCTACCAATTCGTGCCGGCGATGTGGAACTGGGCCTAAGCTCGGTCGGTCACACGAAAACCGGGAGGCACGCATGTCACTGCAAGGCAAAACCGCCATCGTCACCGGCGGATCTCGCGGCATCGGGGCCGGCATTGCCGAAACGCTCGGGGCGGCCGGGGCGAACGTGGTCGTCGTCTACAACAGCAACGCCGCCGAGGCCGACAAGGTGGTGAAGGCGATCACTGGCAAGGGCGGCAAGGCGGCTGCGACCAACGCCGACGTCAGCCAACCCTCGGCCGGCAAGAAGCTGTTCGACGCCGCCGAGCAGCAGTTCGGCCGGGCCGACATCTTGGTCCATTCGGCCGGGGCGATCCTGTACAAGAAGATCGGCGACACGACCGACGCCGAATTCGACAACCTGATGCGCCTGAACGTATACGGCACGTTCTACCTCCTCCGCGACGCCGCCACGCGATTGGCGGATGGCGGGCGGATCGTGACCTTCAGCTCGACAACGACGCGCCTAATGCTTCCGACGTACGGCCCCTACGTCGCAACGAAAGGGGCCGTGGAGCAGATCACCCGCGTCGCCGCGAAAGAGCTAGGACCGCGGAAGATCACGGTCAATGCCGTCTCGCCTGGCGCGACGGCGACCGATCTGTTCCTCACCGGCAAGACGCAGGAGCAGATCGATCGCAACGCGTCGATGACGAACTTCGGGCGGATTGGCGAAGTGAGCGATATGACGGGGTTGGTGAAGTTTCTTGTCAGCGATGAAGCGGGCTGGATTACCGGCCAAATCATCGCGTGCAACGGCGGGGTGGCGTGAGGCCGTATTCGTAGGGGCGACATACATGTCGCCCGCTTGGGACGCCCGTGAAGCTGAGTCCCAATGCATCAGTGGTGTAGACCTGCAAACTACGGGCGACATATATGTCGCCCCTACAAGAGGCAGCTATGAAAGCGATCCGCGCACATCAATTCGGTGGTCCTGAAGTTCTTAAGCTCGAAGACGTTGCCGATCCGACGCCCGGCGCGGGCGAAGTGCTCGTCCGTCTGCACGCCGCGGGCGTCAATCCCGCCGACACCTACATGCGGGGCGGCACCTACGCGGTGAAGCCGAACCTGCCGTACATCCCGGGCGCGGAAGGGGCGGGCATTATCGAAGCCGTCGGTGCGAATGTCGTGGAGTTGAAGACCGGCGACCGGGTTTGGATCAGTTCGACGACGGCCGGCCGGATGCAGGGGGCGTATGCGGAGAAGGCAGTCTGCGCCGCCGACCAAGTCCACCCTCTACCTGATCATCTGTCGTTCGAGCAGGGGGCGGCGATCAACATTGCGTACGTAACCGCCTACCGCGCGCTGTTCGACCGGGCTCGTATGACGGCCGGCGAGACCGTGCTCATCCACGGCGCCACCGGCGGCGTCGGGCTGGCCGCCGTCCAGATCGCCAGCCACTTCGGGGCGATCGTCCTCGGCACCGGCGGCACGGACACAGGCCGAAAACTCGCAGAACAATACGGCGCCACGAAGACGTTCGATCACCACGATCCGGAATACCTCGACCAGATCAAATCCGCCACCCGCGGCGAGGGATGCGACGTGATCATCGAGATGCTGGCCAACGTGAACCTCGACAAGGACCTTGGCCTGCTCGCCCACGGGGGGCGCGTCTGCGTGATCGGCAACCGCGGACGCGTTGAAATCGACGCCCGCCAGACGATGCAGAAGGAAAGCACCATTACCGGCGTGATGTACTTCGGCGGCGGCCCGGCAGCGGTGCAGCGGGCGATCGCGGCGATCAGCGCGGGGCTGCGCGACGGCGCGTTCGTTCCACACGTCTGCCAATCCTTCCCACTAGCCGAGGCGTCGAAAGCCCACGAAGCGGTGATGAAGAGCAGTGGGGCGGCGGGGAAGATCACGTTGACGATGTGACGGAAGACTGCCTTTCTTACCCCTCCCCTTCCGGGGGAGGCTGGGTGGGGGCGGAGGAGCGTCAAATCGCTCGCAGGTCGAGACGACGCCGCGACGTCAAGAGACTGGCACTTCTCGCGCACTCACGCTCCCCGCCCCCTCCTAACCTCCCTCGGAGGGGGAGGGATAAGACATCCCTACTCCGCTTGAGGCACAACCTCAACTTGCGAATGAAACGCGAGTCGCAACGTAGTCTCAATCCAATATGTTGTTTTTACAGGGGTTTAAACGGCAGAGCCTTTGCGCCGTTCGAAACCTGCATACCATCCCACGCATGCGTACGTTCGAGAGCCTGAGTGATCGCGAAGTATTGGCGTTGGCGATTGGCCTGGAAGAACAGGACGGCCGGATCTACGGCGACTTCGCCGAGGGCCTGCGCGAGAATTACCCGGCCACCGCCGACATGCTCGACAAGATGCGGCTGGAAGAGACCGGCCACCGCGACGGGTTGCTCGATTTGTACCGCCAGAAGTTCGGCGACCACATCACCATGATCCGCCCGCAGGACGTGCGGGGTTTCGTCCACCGCAAGCCGGTATGGCTGGTCCGCCCGCTGGGGACGGCCGTCGTCCGCAAGACGGTGCGGGACATGGAGGATCAGACCCGGCGGTTCTACGAGCAGGCCGCCAGCCGCACGCAGGATGTCGCCGTTCGCCAGTTGCTCAATCGCCTGGCGGACGACGAACGCAAGCACAGCGACTTGGCGAGCGAGATTGAAAGGGAACAGGCGGCGGCAGGGGCGCACGAGGCCGAGGCGGATTCCCAGCGGCGGCAATTCGTGCTGCAGATCGTCCAGCCGGGCTTGGCAGGGCTGATGGACGGCAGCGTCTCGACCCTGGCGCCGCTCTTCGCGGCCGCCTTCGCCAAGCAGGAGTCGTGGTTCGCCTTCGTCGTCGGCTTGGCCGCCAGTGTCGGGGCAGGGATCAGCATGGGCTTCGCCGAGGCCCTCAGCGACGACGGCCAGCTTAGCGGGCGGGGCAAGCCCCTGATCCGGGGCACCGTCTGCGGCCTGATGACCACCGCCGGCGGCATCGGGCACACCCTCCCGTACCTCATCAAGAACTTCCACGTCGCCACCACGGTAGCGGTGGGGGTGGTGGCGGTGGAACTATTCGTGATCAGTTGGATCCGCAACCGCTACATGGAGACGCCGTTCTGGAAGGCGGCGGTACAGGTCATCATCGGCGGCATCCTGGTATTCTTGGCCGGTATCCTGATCGGGGTCTCGTAATTCCGTTTGCTCCAGTCCAGAGCAGATCAGACATTGGTGGGCCGTCACATAACAACGGCTGCAGCAGCGTCAGGAGCCGGTTTCAGAGGCTGGCGAGTAAAAAGCGAAAAAAGTTGTTCCTGCAACTTGACGCCTGATCAGCGGCCTGTATTATGTGCGACCCGCCCACGAGAAATCGCGACGCGGGAAACGAAGTAAAGGCTACTGTGGCCACGAGTTACGATGATCTGAAAGGGTCAAAAAAAAGTGACTCAAAGGGTTGCAAAAGCCAAAACGATCGGTTATAAAAGTCGCCCCGAACAACGGTTCGCGGCCCTTAAAAAGCCGGCCGGTTCCTTCGGGTGTCTGCAAAGCTTGGTTCGAACTGCTCATGCGTGAGCCTTTCGATCCGCGTTATGCGGAAGTGGGCTTCGGGAAACCGAAGTTCAAGCTCTTTGACAATTGAATGATGAGGCACAAGGTTTTGACGTCCAACGGGAAGTTGGACTTGAATTTTGCCGCGAGCGTTAATCACGCCTAGTGATTGATGTTTCGCGTCGAGCACCTTTTCGGTGATAAAAGACCTTTGTCGATATGTCTCCACCTGACTGAGGGCTGGTTCGAAAGAACTGGTGCCAAGGATGGGGTGGGGCGACGTCCTGTCCGCCCGACAGTGATGGAAGTTTGGCCGTAAGCTTGCTTGCGACTGGACGACCCTCTTCGACGATGATCGATAATTGTGGTCAAGTTACTAAGGGTGTGTGGTGGATGCCTTGGCATCGAGAGGCGATGAAAGACGTGGGAGCCTGCGATATGCTCCGGCGAGTCGGCAACCAGACTATGACCCGGAGATCTCTGAATGGGGAAACCCACCCGCAAGGGTATTCATACGTGAATTCATAGCGTATGGAAGCGAACGCAGGGAACTGAAACATCTAAGTACCTGCAGGAAAAGAGAAAGACATTTATTCCGTCAGTAGCGGCGAGCGAAATCGGAACAGCCCAAACCAGGATTCGTCCTGGGGTTATGGGCGCCTTGAGCTGTAAAAGCGTTAGTCAAACGATCTGGAAAGTTCGACCAGAGAGGGTGAAAGTCCCGTAGACGAAAACGTAATAAGGCTTTGAGAGGCGTTCCAGAGTAGCACGGAGCTCGTGAAACTCCGTGCGAATTTGGCCGGACCACCGGCTAAGGCTAAATACTACTCGATGACCGATAGTGAACAAGTAGGGCGATTGAACGGTGAAAAGTACGGCTATTAGCCGAGTTAAAAGTACCTGAAACCACACACTTACAAGCGGTCGGAGCACTATGTCGCAAGACACGTGTGACGGCGTACCTTTTGCATAATGGGCCGGCGAGTGTTTGTCTGCAGCAAGGCTAAGCGTTCAAGACGCGGAGCCGTAGCGAAAGCGAGTCTTAAGATGGCGCATCAGTTGCTGGCAAACGGCCCGAAACCCCGTGATCTACCCATGGGCAGAGTGAACGCTCCGTAAAAGGAGCGGGAGGCTTGAAGCCGTGATCGTTGAAAAGATCTGGCATGACCTGTGGGGAGGAGTGAAAGTCTAATCAAACGGGGAGATATCTGGTTCTCTTCGAAATGCCTTTAGGGGCAGCCTCGAGCAACTACTTCATAGGGGTAGAGCTACTGACAGGGAACGGAGGGCTACCCGCCTATCCGTCCCTACCAAACTCCGAATACTATGAAGACTATCTCGGGAGTGAGTCCGCGAGCGATAATGTCCGCGGTCGAGAGGGAAACAACCTTGAGCGCCTGCTAAGGTCCCAAATTAATGCTCAGTTCGTGAGGAAGTTATTCTACTGAGACAACCAGGATGTTGGCTTAGAAGCAGCCACCATTTAAAAAGTGCGTAATAGCTTACTGGTCGAGTAGAGTAGCGCCGTAAATGATCGGGAATAAGCATTAAACCGAAGCAGCGTATTCACAGCAATGTGAGTGGTAGAAGAGCGTTGTACTCAGCATCGAAGCCATACCGTAAGGAGTGGTGGAGCGTGTACAAGTGAGAATGCCGGCATGAGTAACGATAATGCAGGTGAAAATCCTGCACGCCGAAAACCTAAGGTTTCCTGGGGAAGGTAAATCCGCCCAGGGTTAGTCGGGAGCTAAGACGAGGCTGAAAAGCGTAGTCGATGCACAGCAGGTTAATATTCCTGCACCGGCAGCAAAGATTGAAGCTGACGTGTGCCTTTTTGACCCACATCCTCCGACTAGTCGTGGAGGTTTCGAAAGATCGAGCCCGTTTTGTTGGCGAAGTGTGGCAATCTAAGGTCGAGAAAAGCGTTCAGTGGACGATGCTGTTGTCCGTACTAAAACTGACACAGGTAGGTGAGGAGAGTATCCTCAGGCGCTCGAGAGAACTGCGGTTAAGGAACTAGGCAATCTAGCCACGTAACTTCGGGAGAAGTGGCCCCTACGCAAGTAGGGCTCAGAAAGCAGACTGGGCGACTGTTTATCAAAAACACAGTTCCGTGCTAACTCGTAAGAGGATGTATACGGAATGACGCCTGCTCGGTGCCGGAATGTTAAGGAAGTCGGTCAGGGATTCGTCCCGAAGCTGACAACCGAAGCACCGGTAAACGGCGGCCGTAACTATGACGGTCCTAAGGTAGCGAAGTTCCTTGTCGGGTAAGTTCCGACGTGCATGAACGGCGTAACGACTTGGTCGCTGTCTCAATCGCAGACTCGGTGAAATTGAAGTGGCGGTGAAGATACCGCCTTCCCGCAGCAAGACGGAAAGACCCCATGCACCTTTACTATAACCTGGTAATGATGCCGGCTGAAAACTGCGTAGGATAGGTGGGAGGCGTTGATCTTCTGGTTCCGGCCAGAAGGGAGCCAACGGTGAAATACCACCCTGTTTTTATTCGTCATCTCACCCCGATCCCGTGAATCCGGGCGGGGAACATTGCTAGGCGGTTAGTTTGACTGGGGCGGTCTCCTCCGAAAGAGTAACGGAGGAGTACAAAGGCCCGCTCAGAACGGTTGGCAATCGTTCGTCGAGCGCATAGGTAGAAGCGGGCTTGACTGCGAGTGCTACGGCACGAGCAGATGTGAAAGCAGGTCTTAGTGATCCTGTGGTCCCGTGTGGAAGGGCCATAGCTCAACGGATAAAAGGTACGCTGGGGATAACAGGCTGATCGCATCCGAGCGTCCATAGCGGCGATGCGGTTTGGCACCTCGATGTCGGCCCATCACATCCTGGGGCTGAAGGCGGTCCCAAGGGTTTGGCTGTTCGCCAATTAAAGTGGTACGCGAGCTGGGTTCAGACCGGCGTGAGCCAGGTCGGTCCCTATCTGCTGCGGGCGAAGGAACCTTGACGATAATATCTCCCTAGTACGAGAGGATTAGGAGGTACTGACCCCTGGTATACCAGTTGTCCTGCTAAGGGCACGGCTGGATAGCTATGTCAGGAAAGGATAAACGCTGAAAGCATCTAAGCGTGAAGCCAATATCAAGATTAGGGTTCCCATGAGACCCCGGGTAGACTACCCGGTTGATAGGCCAGAAGTGTACGGCTAGTAATAGCTTTAGCTCACTGGTACTAACGGTCGATTGACTTGACCACTTTTATCGATCATCGTCACTGCTCAGAAGTGAGTGTGACGAAACGAAAAGTGTGCTCGAGGCGAAATTTCGCGGCAACAATTACGTCATGACGACGTACTCATCATTCAATGTCGAAAGCAAACGCTGGCTGATCGGTGAAAACCGGTCAGCCAGCTTGGCTGGTGGCTATATCCGTAAGGTCACACCCGTTCCCATTCCGAACACGGTCGTTAAGCTTGCGGAGCCGATGATACTGCATCAGTGGGAAAGTAGGTCACTGCCAGCCTTATAACAACGAAGCCCCGCGAACTAACCGTTCGCGGGGCTTTTTGTTTTGACGATTTGGAATGCGGAAGGCGATCGCGATTGCGCTCGTCGGGGCTTGTGCATTGTGTCGCCGGCTCGAAGGGCGTCGTTCCGCGATGCTGCCGGTGCTGGAGACGCAAAAAGTGAAGGCGGCCATGGAACTGCCGCCTTTGAATCGCTCCAGAAAATGTCTGCGAAAGCTTAATGAACGAGCCGCGTCTGCGATTGCATGATCAGGCCGATCGCGTCTGGCAGGTCCGCCGGGTCGGTCACGTCAATAAACGTCCCCTTGCCCCGCACCAGGCTCCTGAGGTTGGCGGCCGCCCTGGTGTCGTTTGAGGAATTCCAGAACACCACGTAGATGTTGATTCCCGCCGCCCAAGCCGTGTCGGCGTCTGACTGGGCCAATGCCAGCAGCTGGTTGGCCGAGTAGAACGGATGAGCACCAAACAGCGACGCGCTCGGTTCGCCGTCGCTGACGATGACCATGGTGCGGTTGTTGTTCGACGAGCTATAGCTGTTCAGCGCGGCAATCGCTTTTTCCATCCCAGCCGCGATGTCCGTACCACTGATGATTGCGGGCATCCCATTGCCGCCCACGCTGAGACTATTCAGAGAGCTTCGCAGCGGTCCGATGTTGTTCACCACGCCAGTAGGCGAGGTGACCGTCTTGGCCGTTCCGGTGAAGACTGTGATCCCGAAGCTCGATTTGCTGCCGGTCGTGTTGAGGGAATTGAGCAGCGCAGTGTCCCCGGTCTTCGCGATCGAGATTTCGTTCGTAAAGGAGCCGCTGACGTCCTGCACCAGCATCAGGTCCACCGCGTCGACCGCGGCGGCGCCGATGGACGATACTTTCAGATCGATCGTTTTGCGGTTCGAAATCGACCCCATGAAAGCCAGGTTGACCCCGGTACCACGGCCCGCCGCCAGCAGGCCGTTGACGCGGATGGCGTTCGCCTTGCTTTCGTTGTTTCCGTTGAGCACGGTGAATTGCCCGGTAGAGGCATTCCAGGTGCCGAGCTCGATATCGCTATCGAGCAGTGTCAGCGGTGCGCCGTTGACGATATTGCTCGCCGCGATCGCCTTGGCGCGGGCGCGGGCGGTGGCCGGGCTGATCGACATGCCACTGCCGCCGGCCAGGGTCGCGGCATCGACGGCCGCACGCAATTGCGATTTGGCCAGCTGGGCGCTGCCGAAATCGACCGCGAACGAGGCGAATCCAACAAAACCGCACATCCCGATGAGCGCGTACAGCAAGACCGACCCTCGTCGGCGTCGGTTCTTAGATGCCGGCGGCCTACGAATTTCAGCTTTCCGCGATCGGGTGTGGATGCAATTCATCTATCAGCTCTCATCGCATCCATCGACGCGATCGAGGGCCTAGTGAACAGCCGACGGAACCGACGAGTAAAGAAATAGCCGTCCGATAACGCCGAAGGTGGGAACGGCGGCGATTTACAGCCGCGCTTGGCCTTCACCCCATCCCGGCCCCTCGACGCTGCCGGCCTCGATCTTCAGCTCATCGCGCCGGCTGATCTTGGCCACCGTGCCGTCGCTGATCCAGATGATCCGGTCGCTGACCGCCAGCATCTTGTGATCGTGCGTGGCGCTGATGATCGTGACGCCGCGTTCCTGGTTCAGGCCGCTGAGCAGTTCGATGATCAGTTTGCCGGTATTCAGATCCAGATTCCCCGTCGGCTCGTCCGCCAGGATGATCGTCGGGTCGTTCGCAAAGGCTCGCGCGATCGCCACGCGCTGCTGCTGGCCGCCGGACATTTCGGTCGGTTTGTTCTTCCACCGGTGGCCGAGCTCCACGCGCTTCAGGATCTCCATCGCCTTGTCCTGCGCGTCGGCCGTCGTCATCCCGGCGAAGATCATCGGCAGCTGAACGTTTTCCAGCGCCGTCATCACCGGGATCAGGTTGAACGTCTGAAAGATGTAGCCGATCTTCCGGCAGCGCATCCACGCCAGCTCGTAGCTGTCGAGCTGGGCGATGTCGACTTCGTCGATGTACACCTTGCCTTCGCTCGGCTTATCGAGCCCGCCGATCATGTTGAAGAACGTGCTCTTGCCGCTGCCGCTGGGCCCCATGATCGAGATGTATTCGCCGCGGCCGATCTCGACGCTGATGCCCTTCAGGGCACGCACCGTCTCGTTGCCCATCTTGTATTCGCGCTTTACGTCGATCGTGCGAACGGCGTGTTCGATGACGGTGCCGGTGGTCGGGTCGGTGTCGGGAATCGGTGTGATGTCAGTCATCGAGCAATCCTTACGAAATTACGCTTCCACCCGCATCGCGGCGATCGGCTCCATTCGTGCCGCCTGCAACGCCGGCAAAATCGCGCCGCCGACGCTGAGCAGCATGCCAACGACGAGCGTGATGCCCAGGTTCAGCAAAATCTCGCCGGTCAGCAGGTTCCAGAACGTCGCGTTGCCATAGCTGATCCAGGCCGACGCGAAACTGACAAGAATGCCGACAAGCATCCCCGCGGCCGTGCCGACGACGCCCTGGAACAGGCTTTCGAGCAGGAACAGCTTGACGATAAAGCTGTCGAGCGCGCCCAGGCATTTCATTGTGCCGATCTCGCGGAAGCGTTCGGTCACGCTCATCAGCATCGCGTTAAGGATGCCGACGAAAGCAACGAGCAACGCCAGGCCGATGACCCAGCGCGTCTGCAGCCGGTCGGCGGCGATGTCGGCCGGCTCGACCGGCACGCCGCGCGTGGTCATCGCGGCCCGCAGCGCCTCGGGGCGGTTGAGCTGATCGCGGATCACGCGGCGCTGGCGCATGTTGTCGATCAGCGATTTGACCTTGCCGGTCAGCTCGGGCTTGGCCGTCAGAATGCGATCGATGTCGCCGGTGGTGACGGGCAGGGCCCCGGTGTCGGACTTGATGTCCTCCCACTTCTTGCCGAAGGCGGTTTTCACGTCGAAGGGCGCTGCGCCGGCGGGGGGCTTGGCCTTGCCGGCCTCGAAGCGGAGGACCGACCCGGTGGCATCGATATCGACGTCGAGCTTCTCCCGCTGCTTTTTCAGTTCCCGGTACTGCGTGCTCTGCGGCCAAGCCGCCGTCCACTGCCGCATGCCGTCCAGCAGTGTCTGTGTCGTCAGGATCGAGCAGAGGAACGCCAGGGCCAGCACGATCGAACTGGTGACCAGCAGGCTGCGCGTAAAGCGCAGGCGGATCGAGTTGTAGGCGATTTCGACCGCCTTGCTTAGCGGCAGTTCGATCTGGCGGCGAGGTTGTGCGGCGGTCTGCGTCATCAAACTGCTCCGTTATACCACCGCCGCCGGATCGGCGTTGCTCGATCGGTCATTCCGCGGCAGGCCGATCAGGCCTTTGCGCATCAGGGTTTCGAGGAACTTCAGCGTCGGCACCTGGGCCTCGCGCAAATTCAGCCGGTACTCAGCAGCGAGCTTTTCGATCAGCTGTTGAACGGTCGTCTCGCCGTCAAGTGCGTTCCAGACAAAAACGCCGACCGCGTCGAGCTCGAACGTCTTCGTCGCCCCGGCCGGCAGTTTGAACGGCCAGCGGCGCTGGGGCAGGGGAACCTTCAGCGCACCGCCGCCGTTCTCGCGCGGCTGCAGCGCTGGTGAGACCAGCCGCACCGGCTTGAGCGCCAGCAGTTGCTCCTGCGTGAGCGGCGGGGTTTTACGCTTGCCGATCATGCGGGAATAAGCTCCTGCTGTTCTGTTGGCGCGCTTATGTCGGTGACGTCGTTCTTCATCGCCTGCTGAATCAGACGGCGAAGCACCTCCGGATCGTTCGAACTGCCCACAATCAGCCGATCGGCGACAGGATCCACGGCGGCGATGGCGGTTAACTGCTTCGGTACGAGCCACGCCCAAAACAGACGGCGGCGACGCGGGATTTTCGCGGTAGCGACGTCTTGTAGGGTCCGCCCTGGCGGACCGTCTTTCGACGGGTTGTACGACTCGAGAAGACGGTCCGCCAGGGCGGACCCTACGAGAGAGGCCGATCGGTAAAGCTTTCGCTGCGAACGGTCGAGCGTCGTCGCCCATTTTTCCAGCGGCTGCCGTGACAACGCCAGTTTCGCCGGGCCGATGCGGCGGACGATCGTGCGGCCATTGCCGTGGCGGAAGTGCAACGCGACATCGCCGGCGTTGAACGCGTACGACTGCAATTTGAACTCCGCCGGCGTGTGCACATGAAGGCCAAAGACGGACCAGAACTGGTCCTCCTCCGCCGGTTGCTCCGTGAGCGACGGCAGTATCCTGTCCGCCATGGACCCGCCTTCGGCCGGCGTGTGGACGATCTCGATCACGCGCTTTCGCCGCGCGCTGTAGGCGGCGAAGAATTCTCGCTGCGATTCCGAATCTCTCCGCAGCCGCGGCTCGATCAGGCCGCTGTTCGATGAGGCGATCGAGTCTGCCGCGGGCACTTCGTCCCCGGCTTCGCCAGCGATGACACGATCGACCAGCTTCTTCGGATCGCCGCGCCCGGCGCTGCGCCATCGGATGCCTAATCGCGCAGCAGCGAGGTCGGCCAGCAGCATTGATCCGCTGTCGGCATCGCCTTCCACGCGCACCGGGTTCCATGCCGCCGGCACCTGCAGCGACCATCCCTGCCAAGCGAGTATTTGCAAATCGCAAATCGGCATTCGCAAATCTTAGTACGGGCTCTGGAACACGCTCTTGCTGATGAACACGATGCCCAGGCTCAGCATCATCACCAGGCCGGTGCCGCAGCTATAGCCGGCGTAGAAGACGATGATGTATTGCTTCCACATCTCGCCGAAGCGGCGGGCGAAATAGTATCGGCCGAGCAGGGCGCCGAGGAATTGTGGGATGATCACGTGCGGTGCCGCCTGGTCGAGGCCGCGGATCAGCCCGTAGACCAGCAGGATCGGCAGGCCGAAGAAGCGGAGGATGCCGAACAACCCGGTCGCCAGGACGAAGCCGATGAACAGGTAGCTCCAGTGAAACGCCTCGGCGAACGGGCCGTGCTCGCCGCCCTGCATGGTGGCGCTCATGATCAGGCCGCTGCGGTAGGCGATCGCTTCCCACATCGTTTGCGTGTAGGGAAACGACTGGCTGGGTACCGGGGCGATCGTCCAGATGAACTGGCTGAAGATCACGGTGCTGATAAACGCAATCGGCAGGATGAACAGCTCGGCCTTCAGCATCGTGCTGATCTTGGTGCCGGTGAGTTCCGTCTTGCGGAAGTAGAGGGTGGCCGCCCCGTAGTTGTTGGCGGGGAAGGGGGCGAACCAGATGGCCGCACCCTGGTAGCCGGTGAGGATGAACGTGGCCTCGCGGACGAAGGGGATGTTCACTGTGTTGCCGATGATGCCTTCCATCCGGGCCGAGACGTAGCTGATGATCGGCGTGTAGACGAACCCGTAAAACGCGAAGACGGCCAAGAGCGTCCAGGTGATCGGCGAACCGTAGCCGTGCTCGTGGGCATTCTCCAGCAGGAAATACGCGGTGACGATGGTGGTGGTCGTGGTCGCAAAATAGATCAGCCCGGCCACCCACAATTTGATATCGCCACGGCCAGCGGGCGGGTTTAGCAGGGCGTGCAGGGCGCCGGTTTTTTGGCCGCTCTGGTTGCCGGCGCGGCGGGCTTCCAGCAATCCGCTGATCACCTGCCAGAAGCCGATGAAGGCAATCGCGAACGTCAGACCCAGACCGAAGCTGAAGTAGAAATCGAGCGTGTTGCTGTTGAGCGTGCGAATCGCGCCCGCCCCGGGCGCCCAGTTCTTCAGGATGCCGTAGTGGTACAAAATTGGGTTGGCGATCACGCCCATGAGCAAGCCAATGAAGCTGCCCATCATCGCCCAATACGGCAGCACCATACCCAGGATCAGCAGGCCCAGATCGAAGCTGAGCATAAACGGCGTGGCCGGGATGAGCTTTTCGATATTGCCGGTCAGGTCGGTGAACGGCACGGGGAAGATGGCGATCTTCTCCGGCAGGAAGGCGCCGGTAATGGCCGGCAGGGCGAGGTAGAGCGTCGCGAACGCCATACCGAGCACCGCGCCGAAACTGAAGACGCGCCACCGCCAGGTCTCGCGTCCCCCCGACGCATCCGCCAATGCCGTCACGCCCGCGGCGCCGACGGGGGCCATCGGGAAGGGAAGCTTTTCCACGTCGCTCGTGACGCGGTACATGATGTAGCCGAGCCCGAAGTTATCGAGCCGGGCGATCAGCATGCCCAGGCCCATCAGGGCGATCGGCACGTACCACGCCGGGTTGAGGAAGCTTCGACTCCCCAGCACATCCGGCGAATGCGGCGCGTACCACTGCGGAATCTTGTCGGCGATGCCGAACTTCCGCATTTCTTCCGATTGCACGAGGAACTGCTGCCACAGCAGCCCGCTGCCCGGCCCGCTGCTGATCAGCGTCGCCCCGGCCATGTAGTACAGAATGTAAATCTCGGGACGCGACAGCGACGTGAACGATCGGCGGGCGACTTCGAGGAACAGGATGATCGTCACCCACTGCGCCGCCGGCCCGACATCGGTGCCGGTCACCAGCTGCATGTACATGCTCGCCGGCGTCATGATGAGCCCGACGAACAACCCGCCAATGATGGCCTTGAGGTTGAACGAGTCCACCCAGGTTTCGGGCGGCTGCATCAGGTCGCGAAATTCTTGCAGTTCTTTGTCGACGGTCATGCCAGGCGGACCTCTTCACCGGTGTCAGTCGCCGCGACTTCTTCGGGACCCTGTTCAAACAATCGATGGCTCTGTGCGACGTACTCCTGCATCCGCTGCGGGCTAAGGCTGCGCCATTGCAGGAACTCTTTGCGCAGCTCGGTCAGGAACGTGCGATTCATCCGCCACCAGCTGCCGTCGTCGCCGCTGAGGCGTTCGAGGACGACGCGGACCTCGTAGATGTCGTTGAATTCGCCCGGGGCGATCAGCAGCAGCATGTGCTGACGGACGCCGAGGTCGAACGGGGTGAGCCAGATCACCGTCTGCAGGCCGCGCGTGGGCTGGCCGAGGTCGCTGACGCTTGCGAAGGCCTCAATGTTGCCGGCTGAGAATTTGCCGATGCTGCCTTCCTGGTGGGCTTCGAGCCATTCGCTCAAATAGCCCACGACGCCCTCGGCCGCCGTCTTGTTAATTGTGAACGGGAGCAGGGCGATGATCTGGTTGTTGACCGGATCAGGAACGCGCCAGCTGCGGTCGATGCTCGGGGCCGCGACCTTGCTGGCGAGGCGGGCGGGAACCAGGGCCGATAGCAGCACGATCAGCAGGATCAGGCCCAGCGTCAGCATCGCGCTGCTGCCGCTGTAGTTGAGCGTGACATTACCCAGCCAGCCGAGTTTCAGCAGCGCCGTGCCGACGCCTTGCCCGATGATGTAGCCGAAGACGCTGCCGATCAGGCCGTAGGTCATCGCCTCGGCGATGAAGAGCGCGCCGACGTGGAACGGGGCCAGGCCGAGCGACGTATAGACGTGGATCTCGCGTTTCCGCTCGGCGATGCTGCCCATCATCGTGTTGAAGATGATCAGCCCGCCGATCGCCAGCGGGATCGCCACGTTCGCACCGCCGCCGACGCTGGCGAGGTTGCTGGCCGAGACGAGTTTCACGCCGTCGCTGTAGCCGCCGAAGGTGGCCAGGGCGAAGCGCTGCGTGATGTCGCTCACGATCGACTTGACCGATTCGTCCCGCACGTCGGCCTTGGCGTCATCGGGGGCGGTGCGGACGGCCACCAGGCGGAGCGTGCTGTTTTCGAGCGACTTCGACAGGGCCGCGGGAACGATGGCGATCTGCGTGCTGGGCAGGTGCTCGTAGCTGGCACTGGCCTCGTCGGCCGTCGAGTCGGCGTCGAGATCGAGCGTGTCGGCGTTGTTGTCGGTGAGCTTCTGCCCGCTGGCGTCGAGGGCGCCGCTGCTGTACTTCAGCGGCGTCATCGGCTCGCCGCTAAGAATGCTCGCCCGCTGGTCGAACGCCGACGGATCGAACAGGCCGGCGATCTTCAGCGGCTTGCCGGCGACGGAGATCGTCTCGCCGGCCTTCACCTTGAGCTGCTCGCCGAGGTTCAGCGGCAGGTAGATGACGTCTTCGGCGCCGCTTTCGAGCTTGTCGAAGCCCGGCAGCAGGTCGCCCAAGGCCGATACCTTCGTCCCGCCCGGTGACAGTCCCAGCAATGCCGCCACCGGCACCGTTTGCGTTTTGCCGTCGTGGTCGGCGACAAGGTCGACCTGGTCTTTCGTTTCGCCGGAGTTGAGCGTCCACCAGAGTTCGACAAACTGCTTGTCCGGATACGCCGTCCGGAGCCCGTCGAGCACGTTCGGCGCCATCGGCCGGAAGCCGCGCTGGCGGAGCAGCAGGCCGGGGTACGTCGAATCGATACCCGTCGGCAGCGAGAGAACGCCCTGGTACCGGCTCGTGCTGGTGAAGCAGAGCACAGCGAAGGTGATCAGGATGACGGTGATGGCCGTCAGGGCCGTGCGGAATTTCCGCCGCCGCATGTTGGCGATGCCGAGCATGACCGCGCTCATCAGCACGCTCGCGCTGGCGATGCTCGCCCCCTCGGCCGTGCCGCGACCGGAGCGGATGCGCTTCAGTTCGGTATCGAACTTGCCGTAAACCACCCCGATCACGACGACCGACATCAGGATGATCGCGAACGCCAGCACGATGATCAGCGGGCTGGAACTGATCTTGAAGGCCGGGTGAAACGCCCACAGCGCCAGGGTCATGGTGCCGAAAATGCCGAACGCGCCGCCGATCTGCTTGTAGATGTTCGGCGTGCCGATCAGCAGCCGTTCCATGCAGAAACTGAACGGCACCGCCAGCAGCAGCAGGAAAATCGCGGCGTAGATGACGTCGTTGGCCATCTTCTGCACGGCGTCGTACACGCGGGCCTCGGTGGCCCAGGCGCCGGTGCTGGCCTTGAGCAGGACGGGGGTGTTGCTGTCGGCCAGCGCTTCGCGCGCAGCGCTCATCTGCTTGTCGGCGTCATTATGGAGCGAATCGATCAGCGGGCTGGTGACGCCGGCCTTGCGGTATTCTTCGATGCGGACCTGGTTCAGCCGCCAGAAATCGCTGGCCGTGGCGAGCGAGAGCGGGGCGATGTTGTTCAGCTGGTCGATCGTATAGCCGTTGCCCTCGCCGACGCTGTGCTTGCCGGTGACGGTGGCTTGGCCGTTACCCGTCGCCGCGGCGGCCGGTCGAGTCGTCGCGACCGCCGGCTCGGGCATGTTGAGCAGCACGATACGGTTGCCGATCCGACCGTAGCGGAACAGCAGGTCGACGCGGCTGCCCGGCTCGAGCTGACC
>Ga0207705_10001153_pt1 | contig 21478 bp, 19 predicted proteins | sample KBSC13metaG_FD_184314 | JGI IMG/M metagenome (GOLD analysis project Ga0207705, IMG submission 184314) | Corn rhizosphere microbial communities from Kellogg Biological Station, Michigan, USA - KBS C1-3 metaG (SPAdes) (version 2) | ecosystem: Host-associated > Plants > Roots > Rhizosphere > Soil ... | reverse complement strand
ACGACTTCCCCAACCACTACGTCGAACAGCAGTACCTTCCGGACGGCGTCACCGGCACCCCCTTCTACGAACCCACGGAAGAGGGCACCGAAGCCAAAATCAAACGCCGCATCGAGAACCGCAAGTTCCCTGCCGAACCGGAGTAACGGCCTGACGCATCCGCGTCAGGCTCATTTCCGTTTTTATAGTTCCTGAACAAGTGGGATGGTTAGAAGATACGACCTGAAGAGAAGAGAAGCCATGCCAAAGAAAAAGACACCTCCGCCGTTGCCGGAGGTTGGGACCGTATATCTCATGACCCTGCCAAACGGGCTCTACAGTACCTGTCGAATCGTGCGGCATACCGACGCAGAGGAGGCGAAACAAAAAGGCTGTCCTATGGCTCTTGTCGCGGCGTCCGCTTGGAATGGGGCGGAGATACCGGACCTGAATGACTCGCGCATACGCGATGTTCTGGTGCTGAATCATCACTTCTTCACAGGCAGTTCCGCGCTCCTCTGGGTGGACGGATCGCCGCCGGAGGAGTATCGTGCGATTGGAATTCTGCCGTCTATTACGGAGGAGATCGAGGAGGACGATGCCGGATTGAGTGGCTGGCTGTGGTTTGGCCTTCAGGCATTCATGCAGTGGCGCTGGGAGCATGAGCACGAGGCGGTGTTGCGCGAGGATGCGGAGAACGAGGCCCAGAGAGAGGCGGCTCAGGTGGACGGTGCCATACGGCATCGGAAATATCTGGCCGCTCTGACGCTTAAGGGACTGCGCAGGAAGCGGTGGTTCGCTCACTGGCGGCCGTATGTCTCGGCAGCCCTGGTGAAGGAGAGCCGCGCGATCCTGGTGGAGACCATCGATGCCCTGATTGCGCTCGGATCAGAACCGACCGTGCGAGCCCGCATCCGTATCCTGCGGGCCTGCATCTATCGTTTTAATGTTCTCGATGACCAGAACAACCATTTTATTGCGACCATCGAACGTGAAGATATTTGTGAAGCGTTCGACGAGATCGTCTACGCCTGTGGTCTGCACGAGTGCAAAGATCTTGCTGATCGCTGGCGAGATTGGTGACGCCGTCCCTCATGCGCTCTACTCCGGCTGCATCCCGACACCGGCGATCTTGCCTTCTGCGGTGAGCACGAAGGTGATGTTCAGCGCCGTCTCGCCGAATACGGCGCGGTACTGATAGCGGTGCGTCTTCTCGAACTCCTTCTCGGCGATCAGAGCGAACGATTTCAACGGACCCATCTGCGTGAGGACGGCTTTCCCCTCCAGGATCTTGTCCGGAAAGAGTATCTTCTTCGCTTCGGGAGTAAACTCGTCGGGGCTGGGATTGCCGGAGGCCAGGGAGAGAGTGATCGCCTTGAGCCGCTCGGTGATTTTCGGAGATCGGTCTTCGATCGGTTTGACCTCTTTTGCCGCCAGAGCGGGAATATAGAAGCCCGCGACTGCCTGCGCGAGGGCAGTAGCATTGGATCCGGCACGGTTGGTCAGGAGGATCACGGTGAGTTTGTCGTCCGGGTAGCGGGTGATGACCGTGGAGAACCCCGCGGTGCCGCCTCCATGACTCTGGAAACGATGCCCCTCGCGATTGCCGACTGCCCAGCCGAAGCCGTAGTCGAAAGTCTTACCGTCGTTGAGTTTGACCGGCGTCCAGATCTCCTGAAAACTCGATTTCTTCAGGAGCGATCCGGCGGCGAGCGCCGCATCCCATTTCGCCAGATCGCCCACCGTGGAGACCAGTTCGCCTGCGGCGAAAGCGCTGCTGGGTTGGAGCGGCGGAGCGTTCTCATACTTTCCGCTCCAGAGATAGCCATTCGCACGGCGGGGGATCAGGGTGGCGGGATCGCCGTTGCGGGTTTCATTCATTGCTAGCGGCGTCAGGATTCTCTCCTTGAGAAAGCTGTCGTAGGGCTTGCCGCCGGCTTTCTCCACGATCATTCCGAGCAGATAGTACCCGGTGTTGCTATACTGCCACTTCTCCCCCGGCTTGAAGTCCAGTGGAAGGCCGGAGACCATCTTGACGATCTCGGCCTGCGTATGCGGATTGCGCGCCAACGCCATAAAATCCCCGACTTCGGTATAGCCATGAACTCCGGAGGTGTGCGTGAGGAGGTGCCGCACGGTCACCTCTTTCCAGGTTTCCGGAGTCCCCTCCAGGTACTTGCTGATCTTGTCGTCCAGCCCGATCTTGCCCTCTTCGACCAGCATCATCACCAGGGTCGCAGTGAACTGTTTGGTCATGGAGCCGATCTCGAAAACGGTGTTCCCGGTGACAGCCGACTCCAGTTCGACATTCGCCAGCCCGTAGCCACGTGCAGTTTCAAGTTTACCATCACGTACCACCGCCACCGAGATGCCGGGAATATGCTGCTTCGACATCTCCGCCTTGAAATAGTCGTCGATCTTATCTGCGTGCGCCGAACTGCCGACGACCTGAACGAACAGTGCTCCTGCTAATCCGATCCATGCGCTCGTGTGTCTCAAGGAGTGCCTCCCTCTGGATAGTGTCTTTCGCCTGACATCACTACGACGTGGAAGCCTTCAGGTTTCGACTGTAAATTCACCCTGGAGATGCAGCGAGCGCTTGACAGCCATAAAATTGTCCCGCCCAGAAGTGGTAGACGGCTTCCGCTTTTCGGGAAGACAGAGGGAGTAACGGAACAGAAAGAAGCAAATCGGAGGTCGAGATACATTGACGGAAGAACAACATAAGTGGCTGCTCCTCACTGTGCGCGATCTGGATGCCGTGCTGCCAAATCCGGAAGCGGCGGTTCAGGTAACGTATGAGGAGGATACGTGTGTGTTTACGGCGACCCAGGAAGGCTATCTGCGCTTGGGGGTGGAGATGCTGAAAGCCGCGACGGTGACCCCAGGCGAAAAGGACGAGGACGGCGTGATGTACTTGGACTTCGATCTCACGCGCTTAATGGGAGCTGCCAACGAGTTCGAACCGGATGCCTACCTGATGGTCGATACGCTTCCGCCTATCGTAGAGGTCGAACCCTCTGCACAACAGTCCTACACTCCAGTACGTCAGAGGTGGGAGTCCTTTCTTCTCTTCGCCTTTGTCTGCTTCCTGCTCCTGGCGCTGGGTGTGGGCATCGGCACGATCGTCAGTTTTCTGCTCGACCTGCTGCACTGAAGGCAGAACAGGTCGGACCGCGAAGAGATTTGCTTGTCGGCTATAGGCGGAGATGTTCTGGAAGGCTATCGGTGTATAATAGAGAGGACGCTGGAGACGGCGTCCTCTTTTTTGCGTGGGGAAGACTGGGAAGGGGCGATCTATGGCGATGAATGTGTTGGGCGGGAAGTTGGAAGTCTGCGGGATGGATCCGGTGACCGGTTTCTATCGCAACGGTTGTTGCGACACCGGGCCGGATGACTATGGCCTGCATTTAGTGTGCACCCAGGTGACTGAGGAGTTCCTGCGTTACTCGAAGGCGCAGGGCAACGACCTCTCGACACCTGCTCCCTCTTTCGGCTTCAACGGTCTGAGACCGGGAGATCGCTGGTGCCTCTGCGTGGAGCGCTGGAAAGAGGCGCTGGACGATCAGATGGCCCCTCCGGTTTTTCTGGCCGCGACCCATGTCTCCGCATTGGAGTTCGTCTCCCTTGACGACTTGAAACGTCATGCCCTCGACGCGACTGAGATGTCGTAGTACATGCCTGGAAAATCCTGTTAATCCTGACAATCTTGTCGATCCTGTATAAAGGCATCTGTTCTGACAGGACGGACAGGATAAGAGCCGGTCATGTCGATGAACCGGGGTAGCTCAGATATCGACCAGAAGGTCGGCACGGTTGCTGATGATGCCGTCTACACCGTCCAGAAACAGCCGCCGCATGGTATCGACATCGTCTACGGTCCAGGCGTAGACCCGGAGGTCACGCTCATGGAGCGCGGCGATACGTTCCGCCGTGAGCAGGGGATACTGCCAGGTAACGGCATCGGTGGTAAGCGTATCGAGATAGGTTTGGAACTGCGCATCCGTCATGTCATCGGGATGTTGACCACCGAGTGAGAACGAGAGCGGCAGGGTAGGGTCCTGTCGGCGGAAGCATTCGCGGCTCTCCGTACCGGCGCCCGGTACGATTTTGTCCCTGAGTGGCAGCGGCGCAAGCGCTTCGGCGACCAGAGCCTCCACGCCGTTTCCTTCACATTTCATATCCGCCATGATGCGACAGCGGCCCTGCGCCCACGTGACCAGTTCTGTCAGCAGCGGGACGCCTTCCCCTTTGCCGAGATCCAACCGGGTGAGTTCGCGGCTGGAATGGGCGGCAATCTCGTAGACGGTCCCATCTGCCTCGACATGAGGATCGTGTGCCAGCACCAGCACGCCGTCAGCAGCCTGACGGATGTCGCACTCGACCATGGTACAGCCCAATTCGATCGCGTGCTGAAAGCTGCGCATCGTATTTGCAGGGAAGACGCGAGGCGCGCCGCGGTGGCCGACGCGTTCCAGAGTTTTCGCCAAGGGTGGCCTCCAATCGCTCAAAACAGATAGGAATAGCATACCCTGTGCATCTCTCGTTCGTATAGAGAGAAAACGGCACTTCTCGCCCCGGCTATTTTCGAACAGATGTTTACTAAAGAGCCTTGACAAAATAGGTCCCCGCAGGTATACTTCCCTCATGAGCCACACCTCTCTTGTCCAACCCGCGCTTCTCAGCAAGATCAACGAACGCCAGGTGCTGCGTACTATTCGCGCGCGTGGTCCACAGTCGCGCGCCGAGGTTGCACGGCACTCCGGGATCAGTGCGCCGACCGCCTCGCGGGCCGTCGAAGCGCTCCTGCGCGCCGGGCTTCTGGAAGAGGGCGATGCGGATGGAGATCTGCGGGGCCGCCCTGCCCGCAAACTCCGCCTTGCCAGCGAGACCGTGCAGGTGCTGGGGCTGGTGATCGACGCGTCGCAGTGCCGCCTGGTCGCCGCCGGATTGGACGGCAGGCTGCACGAAAACCGGGAGACCCAGTTCCTCACTCCCGATACCTACGAGGCCCTCATCGCTACGGCCTGTGACTATGCCAAGGTGCTGATGGCGCGGCCCAATGTCGCGACCCTGGGAATGGCGATCAGCATGCCGGGATTGATCGACTACCGACACGGGCGCGGCATCCTCTCCCCCAACGTTCCGCTTACCAATGAGCGCTCGCCCAGCCACGACCTGACGACACGTCTCGGTATCCCCGTGGTGCTGGTGCAGGAGTCCCATGCCCTCTGTCTCGCGGAGCGGCACTATGGCGCGGCTACGAACATGAACGACTTCGCGATGATCGACGTGAGCACCGGAATCGGCCTCGGCGTCATGAGCGGGGGACGCCTGCTGACCGGGCACGCCGGACTGGCCGGCGAGGTCGGGCATATCACGGTGGAGTTGGAGGGCCGACTCTGCGGGTGTGGCAATCACGGCTGTCTGGAAACTGTCGCCAGTGATGCCGCCCTCGCCTTCATGCTCTCACAGCGACTCGGGCGCAAACTGAGCGTGACCGAGGTTCTGGCGCTGCTGGAACAGGGCGAACTGACCGCAGATGCCGAACTGGACCGTATTAGTCGCTATCTCGCGATCGGCCTCGCCGCGGTGATCAATCTTTTCAATCCCTCCACGCTCTTTGTGCACAGCCGCCTCTTCTCCGCAGACAAGACACTCCTGCATCGCTTGATCGCGGAGACCGGCAAGCGCGCGCTTCCCCCCTCTTTTGCCGATTGCCGCATCGTGCAGGCGCGGGGCAGCAAGCGCCAGGGGGCGATCGCCGCCATCATCGATCACCTCACCGAATCGGTGGTGCCGGTCGTCATGACCGATGCCCTCTCCGGGCACTCGACGGCTCTGCGACCCCGCACCCCCGTGTGTGCGTGAGAGGATTGTAGGGGCACAAGACGTAGATAGTTTAGGATCGTATGGTTTGAGAACGTAGGGTGGGTAGTCTGGTAGGAAAGGTGTCCGACGTATGAAGAGACTCCTGGCGTGGCCGCTTGGCGGCGCGTTGGCGACCGCAGGGCTGCTGTGTGGGCTGGCAATCGCGCCCGCACAGACTCGTAGCACGGATGTGAAATCCCCGTCGAAGGATGGACAGACGGCGTTTACCGCCGAGCAGGTCCGATTTTTTGAGACGCAGGTCAAACCGGTGCTCCAGGCCAACTGCTTCGCCTGCCACGGCGCGGGAGCGAATCTGAGCGGCGGACTTCAGTTGAACAACCGGGCCACGCTGCTCAAGGGGGGCGCGTCGGGCGCAGCCGTGGTGCCGGGCAAACCGGAGGCCAGCCTGCTCATCCACGCCATCAACTACCAGGGGCAGCAGATGCCGCCCTCCGGCAAGATGTCGGCGGACAAGATCGAGATCCTGACGAAATGGGTCAAGATGGGTCTGCCCTGGACGCCGGGAGCCGGAGCCGCAGCCAAAGCGCCGGCCGGTATCGTCCCGCCGCAGGTCAACGCCGAGACCATGAAGTTCTGGGCATTTCAGCCGGTGAAGCGTTCCAAAGTCCCGACCGTGAAGAATGCCGCCTGGGTGCGCAATCCCATCGACGCCTTTATCCTGGCAAAGCTGGAAGGGAAGGGGTTGAAGCCCGCCCCGAGCGCCGGTCGCACGGCCCTGATTCGCCGCGCCTACTACGATCTGACCGGACTGCCCCCGACACCCGCCGAGGTGCAGGCGTTTCTCGCCGACAAGTCTCCGAATGCCTGGGAGAAGGTCGTCGATCATCTGCTGGCGTCTCCCCACTATGGGGAGCGCTGGGGCCGGCACTGGCTCGATCTGGTCCGGTATGCAGAGACCAACTCCTTCGAGCGCGACGGCGACAAACCGTTCGTCTGGCGCTACCGCGACTATGTGATCAACGCCTTCAACGCCGACAAACCCTACGATCAGTTTATCAAAGAGCAGTTGGCCGGGGACGAACTGCCCAATGCCACGCCCGAAACGCTGATCGCTACCGGCTACTATCGCCTGGGACAGTGGGACGACGAGCCGGCCGACCCGGAGCAGGCGCGCTACGACGAACTCGACGACATCGTGGCGACGACAGGGCAGACCTTCCTGGGCCTGACCGTCAACTGCGCCCGCTGCCACGACCACAAACTGGACCCCATTCCCCAGAAAGACTACTACAGTCTGGTCTCCTTCTTCCAGGGCACCACCCGTTACGGAAATCCCGTTCCCGAGAACTCGCTGCGCGTCATCGCGCCGGAAGCCGATCGTATCAAATATGCCGCCGAAGACCGCGCCTACCGCCAGAAACTGACTGGCCTTCAGACGCAGATCGACGCTATCGTAAAGCCGATATTCGCTGATTTCGCCCCGGTCGAGAAGGAAGAGTGGAAGAACGAGGCGCGCCGCCCGCAACTGTTGATGAAGCGCGTTCCGGCGAAGTTGAGCCAGGCGCAGTACGACAACTACATCGCTCTGGCAAAGCAGCGCGAGGATCTGGTGAAGTCGCCGCCGCCCGCGCTGGAGCAGGCGCTGGTGGTGACTGAGACTGGCCACGATGCGCCGACCACCCACATCATGCTGCGCGGCAATCCGCATGTGCCGGGGGAGGAGGTGCAGCCCGCCTTCCTCCAGGTGCTTGCGCCTCCGAAGCCGGTGATCGCGACGCCCACAACGAGCAACTCCACCGGACGCCGTCTGGCGCTCGCCAACTGGATCGCCAGCAAGGACAACCAGTTGACCGCGCGTGTCATGATGAACCGGATCTGGCAGTTCAACTTCGGGCGTGGAATCGTGCGCTCCAGCAGCAATTTCGGCAAACTTGGCGACCGTCCGACCCATCCGGAACTTCTGGACTGGCTGGCCACGACCTTCGTCGATCAGGGCTGGTCGCTGAAGAAGATGCACAAACTGATGCTGATGTCCAACACCTGGAAGATGTCCTCACAGTCCGATCCGAAGGCGCTCGCGCAGGACCCGGAGAACAACATGATGTGGCGCTTCGACATGCGCCGCCTCGAAGCCGAAGAGGTGCGCGACTCCATTCTGGCGGTCAACGGCACGCTCAACCCGAAGATGTTCGGCCCCAGTATCTACCCGACGATGCCGCGCGAGGTGCTGGCCGGGCAGTCGGTGCCGGGTGCGGGCTGGCTGAAGTCCACGCCGGAAGAGATGGCCCGGCGCAGCGTCTATATCCATATCAAGCGTTCGCTCGCGCTGCCGATTCTGGCGAGCTTCGACGCTGCCGATACCGACACGACCTGCCCGGTGCGCTTTGCGACCACGCAGCCCACCCAGGCGCTGGGCATGATCAACAGCACCTTCACCAACGACCAGGCGAATCTTTTCGCTGAAATGGTTCAAAAGAGCGCAGGCACGGATCCCGCGGCGGAGGTGAAGTTTGCGCTCTGGCGTGTCCTGCAGCGCGAACCGACCGCCAAGGAGATCATGCGCGGAGTCGACTTCATACACAAAGCCGAATCAAAGCAGCATCTGAGCGCGTCTGAGGCGTTGAAGTATTTCTGCGTCGTCGCTCTGAACCTGAATGAGTTCCTGTATCTGGACTGATGTGTGAGGAGAGAGTTACGTTATGAGCAATCCATTCCGAAAATCCGATACGGCTGCCAGCGGCGGCTTCTGTGGGCGCACGCGGCGCGAGTTTCTGTGGGAGGCCGGGGGAGGCTTTACCTCTGTGGCGCTGGCCTCGATGCTGGCGGGCGAGGGCTTCCTCGATACGCAGGCCGTTCGCGCCGATGGCGTGACGCCCTACCAGAACCCGCTCGCGCCGAAGAAGCCGATGATCGCGCAGAAGGCGAAATCGGTCATCTTCCTCTACATGTATGGCGGGCCGAGTCAGATCGACACCTTCGACTACAAGCCGACGATGTACGGAATGGACGGCAAGACGATCAATGTCACCACCTTCGGGCGCGGCGGGCACAAGAATCAAGGGCGTGTCGTGGAGCCGAAGTGGAAGTTCAAGCAGTATGGACAGAGCGGCAAGTGGGTCTCCGATCTCTTCCCGCACCTCGGCACCTGCGTGGACGACATCGCCTTTCTGCACTCCATGACCGCCGATTCGCCGATCCACGGCTCCGCGATGCTGCAGATGAATAGCGGCAAGATCCTGAGCGGCAGCCCCTGCATCGGCTCGTGGGTGAACTATGGCCTGGGCACCGTCAACCAGAACCTGCCGGGCTTTGTAGTGATGCTCGATCCGCGCGGCGGCCCCATCAGCGGCCCCAAGAACTGGAGCAGCGGGTACATGCCCGCGACCTATCAGGCGACGGTCATCAACGCAGGCGAGACGCCCATTCTCGATCTGAAACGCCCGGCGGAGGTGAGCGATAGTTTGCAGCGCCAGATGCTCGACACGATGAAAGAGTACAACGCCGAGCACGAGGCGATGCGCAGCGACAACTCCAACCTCTCCGCCCGTATCGCCAGCTACGAGCTGGCCTATCGGATGCAGTCCAATGCCCCCGAAGCCACCGACCTGAGCAGCGAACCGGAGCATATCAAGGAGCTGTACGGCTTAAATGACAAGCGCACCGAGGTGTTCGGACGGCAGTGCCTGATGGCGCGGCGACTTGTCGAGCGTGGGGTCCGCTTCATTCAGCTCTACAGTGGCGGCGCGCATACCGAGACGACCTGGGACGCCCATAACGACATTACGGAGAACCACGGCCTGCACGCCGGTGAGACCGACAAGCCGATCGCCGGACTGCTGAAGGACCTGAAACAGCGCGGCCTGCTCGACAGCACCCTGATCGTCTGGGGCGGCGAGTTCGGGCGGCAGCCGACCGCCGAGTACGCGGTCGGTACGGGCCGCGACCACAACTCCTTCGGTTTTACCATGTGGATGGCAGGCGGCGGCATCAAGGGCGGCGTCAGCGTCGGCCAGACCGATGAGATCGGCAGCAAGGCGGTGGAAGATCCGTTCAAGGTGAAGCATCTCCACGCGACCATCTTGCACCAGATGGGGATCGATCCGAACAAACTGACCTATTTCTATGGCGGTCTCAACCAGAAACTCGTCGGCGTCGAGGGCGCCGATCCGATCAAACAGATCATCGCATAAAGGACAACTACTCAATGAAGCGTATCGTGATCGCCTCTCTGCTGGCCGTCGCCGGACTCTCCGGAATCGTCGTGGCGCGCGCCGACAAACCCGCCGGACCTCGTGACTCTGCCGTCTCGCATCGTGTGATCGTGCAGGACAGGGGCCGCACGCTCATTCTCGGCAAGGACGGGAAGATCGAATGGGAGATGCCCTGCCCCTACACCTCCCACGACATTTCGGTGCTCCCCAACGGCAATATGCTGCTCAACACCGGCCCGCGCACCGTCATCGAGGTGACGCCGAGCAAAGAGGTCGTCTGGAAGTGGGAAGCCAAACCGAAAGCGCCCTACAGCGGCGATGTCGAGATCCACGGCTTTCAGCGCCTGAAGAACGGCAACACGATCATCGGCGAGACGGGCAACCTGCGCATCATCGAGGTCACCCCGAAAAATGAGATCGTCAACTCCGTGCCGCTTACGGTAGACCACGAAAGCCCCCACCGTGACACCCGCCTGGTGCGCAAGCTGGACAATGGGCACTATCTGGTCGCCCATGAAGGTGACGGCAAAGTGCGCGAATACGATGGCAAAGGCCAGGTCGTCTGGACCTACACAATGGACCTCGTGGGGCAGCCGGAGACCGGCGGGCACGACGGGCACGGCATCAATGTCTTCGGCGCGGTGCGCCTGAAGAACGGGAATACGATGATCGCGGGCGGCAACAACAACCGTGTCTTCGAGGTCACCCCGGAAGGCAAGACGGTCTGGAGCATCGAGCGCGACGAACTGCCCGGCATTCACCTCTGCTGGATCACGCATCTGGAAGTGTTGCCGAACGGCAATGTCGTCTTCGGCAACAGCCACGCCGGCCCCAACAACCCGCAGATCGTCGAAGTGAACCGCGACAAAAAGGTGGTCTGGACTCTCAAAAACTGGGACATCCTTGGCAATGACGTCGCCGCCGCCGAGGTGCTGGATGTGAAGGGCAAAGTGCTTCGCTAAACTCTCTTGTGTGGGTTTCGCGGGTACAATAGTGGTCAGGCCAACGGAGAATTGGCCTGACCTCATTTTCTGTTTCGATAGAAGGATACGACATGGCAGCACGATGGACCGGGGTCTTTCCCGCCGTTACGACGCAGTTTCATAAAGACCAGAGCCTGAACCTGGAGGCGACCGCGCAGCATATCGAGACGTTGATCGCGTCGGGCGTCGAGGGCATCATCATGCTCGGGTCGCTCGGGGAGAATGTCGCGCTGGAGCCGGAAGAGAAGCGGCTGGTCGTGAAGACCGCGATCGAAGTCAGTAAGGGCCGCGTGCCGGTGCTGAGCAGCATCTCCGAGTGCAGCACGGCGGCAGCGAGCCGCTATGCGCGTGATATGGAGAACCTTGGCGCGGACGGACTGATGGTGCTTCCGGCGATGGTCTACAAGTCGGACCCGCGGGAGACTATGACGCACTTCCGCACGGTTGCGCGTTCGAGCGGACTGCCGATCATCGTCTACAACAATCCGCTCGCGTATGGCGTGGATATTACGCCCGAGATGTTCGAACAGCTTTCCGATGAGAAGACGCTGGTCGCGATCAAAGAGTCGTCCGGCAATGTGCGCCGCATCACAGACATCCTCAATCTGGTCGGGAACCGTTACACGATCTTTACCGGTGTGGACGATCTGGCGCTGGAGAGTATCTTCCTGGGTGCAGAGGGCTGGATCGCGGGCGTAGGTCTGGCCTTCCCTGCCGAAAACCAGTACCTGTGGGATCTGGCGGCGAGCGGGCAGTGGGAGAAGGCGCGGGAGATCTACCGCTGGTATATGCCGCTGCTGCATCTCGACATTCCGCTGAAGTTCGTCCAGTATATTAAGCTCCTGGTGCAGGAGTGCGGTATGGGAGCCGAGTGGGTGCGCGCACCGCGTCTGACGATCGAAGGCAAAGAGCGCGAGGAGGTGCTGGCGATCATCCATAAAGGCATCGAGACGCGCCCGCAGATCCCGGTGAAAGAGAAGGCGTAGGAGAATGAGCGACAGCGTCGTGCAGCGTGTAGAGATCGTGGATTCTCACACAGGGGGGGAGCCGACCCGAGTCGTGATCCGCGGCGGCCCCGAGCTTGGGAAAGGCTCGGTTGCAGAGCGTACGGCGTGTTTTCGTGATCAGTTCGATACGTTCCGCGCTGCGGTCGTCAATGAGCCGCGCGGCTCGGATGTGATGGTCGGCGCACTGTTGCTGGAGCCATCTGATCCGTCCTGCACGGCTGGCGTGATATTCTTCAACAATGTCGGTATGCTCGGAATGTGCGGGCATGGAACCATCGGATTGATCGTTACCCTGGCGCATCTCGGGCGTATCGGACCCGGCGCACATCGGATCGAGACACCGGTTGGCATCGTCACGGCGACCCTCCACGAGGATAAGACGGTCTCGGTACAGAACGTGCCGGCTTATCGACACGCGCAGGGAGTGACGGTTGAGGTCGAGGGTGTCGGGCTGATCCGTGGAGATGTCGCCTGGGGCGGCAACTGGTTCTTCCTGGTCAGCGATCATGGGCAGGATCTGGCTCTGGCGAATGTCGAGGCGTTGACCGATTTTACCTGGCGGATTCGGCAGGGACTGGAGCGGGCCGGAATCACCGGAACCGACGGCGGGGAGATCGACCATATCGAACTCTTCTCCCGCTCCCCCAATCCGGATGCTGACAGCCGCAACTTCGTCCTCTGTCCGGGCAAAGCGTACGATCGATCGCCCTGTGGCACGGGCACCAGCGCGAAACTCGCCTGCCTCGCGGCGGATGGCAAACTGGAGCCTGGAGAGGTCTGGCGGCAGGAGAGCATCGTCGGCAGCATCTTCGAAGGTTCGATCGAGATTGTCGAGGGCGCGGTTCTTCCGACCATTCGCGGCAGAGCCTACGTCAACTCCGAAGCCACACTGTTGCTCGATCCCGCCGACCCCTTCTGCATGGGCATCCAATAAGGTCCTCAATTTCTATGTCAAAATCGAAATCCGTACTGATCGTGGGAGGCGGTGTGATCGGCCTCTGCACGGCTTACTATGCCATGCAGAAGGGGCATAAGGTCACGCTGCTGGAGCGGGGTGGGCCGCAGCACGATAGCTGCTCGCTGGGCAATGCCGGAATGATCGTCCCGAGCCATTTTGTACCGCTGGCAGCGCCCGGTATGGTCGCGTACGGCCTGCGGGTGATGTGGAACCCGGAGAGTCCGTTCTATGTGCGCCCCCGGCTGAGCCTCGATCTGATGCGGTGGGGCTGGCAGTTCTGGCGATCGGCAAACGCCGCCCATGTCGCTCGGTCCGGCCCGATACTGCGGGATATGAATCTGGAGAGTCGGCGCTGCTATGAGGAGTTCGCGGCCCGCTCGGAGAATGCGTTCGGACTGGTGCAGAAGGGCCTGCTGATGCTCTGTAAGACCGAGCAGACGCTGCACGAAGAGGCGGAACTGGTCGAGAAGGCGCACAGACTCGGCCTGAAGGCCGAGGTGCTGGACGCGAAACAGACCGCGGAACGCGATCCGGGTGTCACGATGAGCGTGGCCGGATCGGTCTACTTCGCGCAGGACTGCCATCTGGCCCCGCAGAAGTTTGTCGCGGAACTGACACGGGAACTGGAAGCGGGCGGCGCGACGTTACTCTGGGAGACGGAGGTCACAGGCTGGCGCGCACAGGCCGGTAAGATTGAAGCCGTGCAGACGACGAAGGGCGAACTGACCGCCGATGAGGTCGTCCTGGCGGGCGGATCGTGGTCTCCGGAGATTGTGAAGGGGCTGCATCTCAACCTGCCGATGCAAGCGGGCAAAGGCTACAGCGTCACGCTCCCCAATCCGCGCCAACAGCCCGAACTCTGCTCCATCTTTACCGAGGCGCGTGTCGCCATCACCCCGATGGGCAATACGTTGCGTTTCGGCGGCACGATGGAGATCACCGGCCTGGACGAGACCATCAATCCCGCGCGCGTCCACGGGATCATCAAGTCGATCCCGAACTACTTCCCGGAGTTCAAGGTGGAGGACTTCAAGGATCTGCCCGTTTGGCGTGGTCTTCGGCCCTGCTCTCCGGATGGAATGCCCTATGTGGGCCGATTTGGCCGCTATGCCAATCTCTCGGCGGCGACAGGACATGCCATGATGGGCCTCAGTCTGGGGCCCGTAACGGGTAAACTGATGGCAGAGATTCTTTCAGACGAGAAGCCCTCCATCGCCGTGGAGGCGCTCAGTCCCGACCGCTACGCGTGATACCATCATCCAGTAAGGAGCCGACGTGAAACTATATCGAATTGCACAGGGACCGATCGTCGAGGCAGACGGCAGTACCTATCTCCTCGCAGGCACGACCTGGGATGAACTCATCACCTCTACAGATCTGGTTCAGACGCTCAGGCAGAAGATCGCCGGATTGACGCCGCACCCGCAGACGATCGCCGATGCCGACCTTCTGACGCCTATCGGAAGTCAGGAAGTCTGGGCGGCCGGCGTAACCTACTATCGCAGCCGCAACGCCCGTATGGAGGAGTCGAAGCAGGCCGGTGGGGACGACTTCTATGCGAAAGTGTACGAAGCGGAACGACCGGAACTGTTCTTCAAAGCTCCTGGTTATCGCGCGGTCGGGCCAGGCGCCGGCGTTCGCATCCGGAAGGATTCGAAATGGAACGTGCCGGAGCCGGAACTGACGCTGGTCATCAATCCTGGAGGGCGCATCGTCGGTTTTACCATCGGGAACGATATGAGTTCGCGGGACATCGAGGGCGAGAACCCGCTCTATCTGCCGCAGGCGAAGGTCTACGATAAGTCGTGTGCGCTCGGCCCTGTCGTGCTGGTGAGCGATTCGCTTCTGCCGAAAGAGACGAAGATCACACTGTTGATCGAGCGGGAAGGGCAAACCGTCTTCTCCGGCGAAACCGATCTCAGCCAACTGAAGCGGGAGCCGCAGGAACTCGTAGACTATCTCTATCGCGAGACCAGCTATCCGGACGGCTGCTACCTCATGACCGGGACCGGGATCATTCCCGGCAACGATTTCAGCCTGCAATCGGGCGACGCCGTACACATTACCATTGGCCCCATCGGCACGCTGACCAACTACGTCGAGTAAGGAATACCACATTGGAACTGCATGGTCTGAATATCATCGGCAACAGCGCCACGGCGCAGGGGACAGAGACGTTTACCGCCACCAATCCCGCGACGGGATCTGCGCTGGGCACGACCTACCACATCGCCACGGAGGCGGAAGTGAACCGCGCGGTGGAGCTTGCGGCCACGGCGTTTCCTGTCTATCGCAGCCTGCCGGCGGAAGCGCGAACGGCATTTCTGGAGCGGATCGGCGAGGAGATCCTCGCATTGGGAGACGACCTTCTCACTCTCGCCAACAGCGAGACGGCGCTGCCGCTGCCTCGCCTGACCGGAGAGCGCGCCCGTACCGTCGGACAGTTCAAGATGTTCGCTTCGCTGCTGCGAGAAGGATCGTGGGTGGAGGCGCGCATCGACCATGCCCTGCCGGATCGTCAGCCGCTTCCGCGTCCGGATCTGCGCCGGATGCTGCTGCCGCTTGGCCCGGTCGCGGTGTTCGGGGCCAGTAACTTTCCGTTCGCTTTCTCGGTAGCGGGCGGCGATACCGCCTCGGCGCTGGCCGCCGGATGCCCGGTGATCGTGAAGGCGCATCCTGCGCATCCTGGCACGTCGGAACTGGTGGCGCGTGCCATCGAGCGGGCGGCGCTGGTGACCGGTATGCCGGAAGGCGTCTTCTCGATGGTTCACGGCATGAAGGAGGCTGGCCTGACGCTCGTGCGTCACCCGAAACTGGAAGCGGTCGGGTTTACCGGCTCTCTGGCGGCTGGCCGCGCGCTCTTCGATGCGGCGGCGGCGCGTCCCAGGCCGATCCCGGTCTACGCCGAGATGGGCAGCGTGAATCCCGTGTTCGTGCTGCCGGGCGCGCTGGCGGAGCGGGGAGAGAAGATCGCGGAGGGGCTGGCGGCGTCGGTGACGCTCGGCGTCGGGCAGTTCTGTACCAACCCCGGCGTGGTAGTCGGCTTGCAGAGCGAAAACCTGACAGCCTTTCTTCTGAACGCTGCCGAACGCTTGAGCGCGGCGGCCCCCGGCACCATGCTCTACCCGAATATCCAGAAGGCGTTTAACGAGGGCGCCGAGCGTCTGAAGAGTATCCCCGGCGTCTGGGCCAAAACGGAACCGCAGACCGCGGCGGACGCGACCAAAACCCAGGTCAATGCGATGCTGTTCTCGACCGATGCGACCCACTTTGTCAGCCAGCACGCGCTGCGCGAAGAGGTGTTCGGGCCAGCATCACTCCTGGTCGCCTGTGGTACCCCGGATGAGTTGGAGAGCGTCGCCGACAGTCTGGAAGGCCAGTTGACGGCGACAGTGCATGCCACTGTCGACGACCTGAAGCGGTATCGCGGCCTCATCTCGATCCTGGAGACGAAGGTCGGACGCCTGCTCTTCAACGGATTCCCTACCGGTGTCGAACCGTGCGCGGCGATGCAGCATGGCGGCCCGTATCCCGCCACCACCGACAGCCGCTCGACCTCCGTCGGTACCGCGGCGATCCAGCGGTTCGTCCGCCCCCTCTGCTATCAGGACTGCCCGGAGGAGCTGCTGCCCGCCGAACTGCAGGAGTCCAATCCCCGGAATATCTGTCGGATCGTCGATACCGAGTGGACCCGGTAACTGAACAAATCCTCCAAGCCTCCGTCTACGAAAACGGATGTCACAACCTGCGGGCTGCACTCTCTCTAGCCCGTATCGTAGCCGGAGGAGAATGATAATGAACCGTTGGAATCGTATGGCGCTTGCCGCAGGCGCTTTGCTGGTAATGAGCGCGCCGATCCTGGCACAGACGCCTGCCACCCCGCCTGCCGGGGCCGCGCCGAAGGTAAAGGGCGTTGCAAGAGGGGGGCAGGGACGTCGTGCCGGAATGACCAGTCTGCCGGTCAGTGCGATCGATGCGCTGGTCACGCTGACCGCCGACCAAAAAACGAAGGTCGCCGGAATCGAGGACAAACTCAAGTCCGATACCGCTGCCTCGGCGGGTGACAAAGTAAAGACCCGCCAGTTGAGAACCGTCGCCAACGCCGATATCAAAGCGGTATTGACGCCCGCACAGCAGACCACGCTGAACGAAAAACTTCCTGTGGTCATGCTGCTCAATCAGAGCAAGGCGGTGCCCGCTGCGGCCTTCGCCGATGTCAAACTGACCTCCGATCAGATGGCGAAGATCAAGACGATCGCCGCAGGCACGCAGAGCAAACTCAAAACCCTCACCAAAGACGACCGCAGGACCCAGAACCCCATTATCCTGGCCGACTTCAAAACGCAGGTCGATACCGTGCTTACCGCTGATCAGAAGGCGGCGATCAGCAAAGTGCATGTGGGGAAAGGCAAGAAGAAGATCAAAGCCTGAATTTTCTCACCTGAGCGCACTGAAAAATAGTGAAAGCGGGCCTCGATGTCGTGATCGGACATGGAGGCCCGCGCTCTTTCTGGGGGGAGTTACGCCGGAGAGATCCGGACACGGGTTCCTTCGACGTGGACCCGACCCTGTGCACAGAACTGTACCGCCCGCACATACGCCTGATGTTCGGCCTTGATGACACGCGCCGCGAGCGTTGCAGGCGTATCGTCCTCCTCGACAGGAACTGCCATCTGCACCACGATGGGGCCGTTGTCGTACTGTTCGTCCACCAGATGCACCGTGCATCCGGAGACCTTCATACCGCTCTCGATCACCGCCCGATGGACATGCTCCCCATACATCCCCCGCCCACCAAAGAGCGGCAGCAGGGCCGGGTGGACATTGAGAATACGATTGGGAAAGGTGGCTACGACCGAAGGTGGCAGATGCCGCATATAGCCCGCCAGACAGAGCAGATCGACCTCATGCTTGCGTAAGATCCGCAACAAGACCGCCCCATACGCTGCATCCTCTTCATATTTGCGCGGCGACACCACCGTGGTCACGACTCCCGCCGCCCGCGCGCGTTCCAGGGCAGGAGCGTCCGCCTTCGTTCCAATGACGACCACGAACTTTCCCGTGATCTCGCCCGCCTCGCAGGCCGCCAGGAGCGCACCCAGATTCGAACCCCGTCCCTGCCCGGAGACCATCGCCGCGATTTTTATGGGAGGAGCAGACACATTTTCAGTCATGAAGGCTAGAGGACTCCTATGGTTTGGTCTCTCATTGTACCTCACCTGGTCGAGGCAGATCAGGAGTGCAGAAAAAATGCCAATGAAATCCTCTGCGAAATGCTTCGCGCGGAAGCGAAGCATTTGGGATCAGCGCGGAACGCGCAGTCCGTTTTCGCAGGAATGCAGGAAGAAAGGAAAACAGGAAATAAGGCGATGGGGTGTGGCATCGCTTGACCGTTTAGCAAGAGCGTGTATTACGCCGATAGGGGAGGCATGAGGCTCCGTGTTCGATGGGGTGCCGGGCAGCGCATTTTGCGAATGAGGAGAACGATATATTACCTGAAATCACCTGCCCTGCTGTGGTTGCTGCTCTGCGTGAACACCGGAAAGACCGGGACACTCTTCTGGCATCGCTGACGGCGTCCCTACAAAACGACCCGCGGGTTCGTGCGGCGTGGCTCTGGGGATCTTTCGGGCGCGGTGAAGCGGATGACCTGAGCGACCTGGACCCCTGGATCATCGTTGCAGACGAGTTTGTGGGGGAGATGGGAGCCGGCCTGAAGTGTTTTGCCGAACAGACCGGGAACTACATCACGGGCGGAGAAGCGCCCCGAAATGGGCCGCCCGGAGGCGGGTTTTTCAGTTCCCTGCACGCGGGGCGGCATGGTCTGCTGCATCTCGACTGCTACTGGCAGCCACAATCCGCCGTCAACGCGATTCCCGAGCGTGCTGTTCTCTTCGACCGCCTCTCGGAACCGATGACACCTCCCCCAGTGACGTCGCTGCCGGAGAAAACTCCGGTTCTGACCGAAGAGCAGGAACGCATCGAGGATGGTATCGGCTTTGCCTGGCTGATGTTCTCCATCGCTGCGAAGACGTTGGCGCGTTATCCTGATTCCGATATGAGTCTTATGATGTACCCGCGTCCTGGACTGGAAGAAGCCGCGCTGCTGCTCGGAATGGAAGACCACTTGCCACCTGCGGATTGGGTGGTTCCGCAAAGTCCCCTCGAAAAATTAGAGATGTTGCGCCGTCTCGCCGGAAAGACAGCACGGCTGACAGAGATCGCCAATACCCGAGGATTGAACCACTCACCCCTGAACGCTCTCTGTCTGTCTCGCTATCTCGGTATGGTCCAGGGCATCCTCGAATGTGTCCGAGAGGGATCCTGTTGAACCAGACCATGCATTTCCAATCTTGTTAACCTATGCAGGCGCATGCGTGCCTTCCTGATAGTGTGTCACCCACTTGACAAGTGTATTGCGATCGACGAGAGTGCATCGATTCGCTTGCGCAAGTTGTAGCGCGCCCGTAGAAAAATAGTGTGTCGTCACCACCATTGCCTCCGTACATCGGTAATGTGCCGCACCACCTACCGCATCCGAGACAGCTGTGCGGGGGATCAGGTTGCTATACCGTTTGCATTGAACCGCGTAGCGCACGCCGTCGCGCTCTGCTACAATGTCAACGCCTAGATCTCCGGAAGCCGGTGTTACCGTTGTTTTGTACCCTTGACTCTCCATCAGTCTGGCGACATAGTGCTCGAATGTCCGCCCGTCCATCTTGTCTACATCATCGATCTGTAATGCCTGGAATCGTCGCTCCTGAGCCAGTTTTGGCAAAACCTTCATGGCAACTGCTATCGCGACACAAAGAACCGCCATCCCTGCTAACTGGATCTTTGTCCCTGTGCCGATTGGCAGAAAGAGGCATACGATTACGAGACCGACAAATCCTCCAACGATCTCGGTCGGATCTTGCTTTTTGCGCTTGCGCGATGCCAAAGTTGTCCTCCCATTCTGGAAGCAAGAGGAATTCTCACCTTGAATCCATACGTTTTCAACGGAAGGTATACCGCAATCCACAGCTCAGCGTCATCCCCTAAATGGCAGATTCGTTTCAATTCCCTACTGGTTCGATTAAAGGCATCTGGGCGCTCCAGATCCTCTGGAACCTCTTCCGATTGTTTCAATTCCGCGCTGGTTCGATTAAAGGGGGTCGAACTTGCGCCGATGCACGTCCAGTGTATTCTGTGGATGTTTCAATTCCACACTGGTTCGATTAAAGGGGTCTCCAACCTCGTGACCGACTACGTGACGGGACGCAAGTTTCAATTCCACACTGGTTCGATTAAAGGACATCCAGGCCCTGAACGAGCCGTACCGCAGCTCTGTTTCAATTCCACACTGGTTCGATTAAAGGTCTATGCGCCGCCAGAAGGGGCAGCCCCTACAGGTAGAGTTTCAATTCCACACTGGTTCGATTAAAGGACACCTCTGCACAACTGGATCGTGCTGGATAAGGACAGTTTCAATTCCACACTGGTTCGATTAAAGGATCGGTGGACCTCTATTGGCAGGAGGGGCACTACTGGGTTTCAATTCCACACTGGTTCGATTAAAGGTGCAAGGCGCGCTGGCGAAAGCCAGCGCGGACAATCCAGTTTCAATTCCACACTGGTTCGATTAAAGGTCTGCCCAGATCCGGACGACGCCCCGTCCGCCCTAGGAGGTTTCAATTCCACACTGGTTCGATTAAAGGCAGCGGGCGAACGGCACGAAGACGCCGGACCTTCCGCGGTTTCAATTCCACACTGGTTCGATTAAAGGTTCTCGATCACGCTGGGGTTCGGCAGGTTCAACCCGATGTTTCAATTCCACACTGGTTCGATTAAAGGGATACTTCTGGCGCACCGGCGGACGGCAGCACTCTCGGTTTCAATTCCACACTGGTTCGATTAAAGGAGTCACATCTGCCACGGCATCGAGGGGCTGAAGGTGAAGGTTTCAATTCCACACTGGTTCGATTAAAGGGCTGGGCGCCGGTGTCACAGATCGGACTATACTATACCACCCGTGATCGGGTGATATATACCAGCCAGGATCGCCCGCTGTGTGCCAGTCAAGATCGCTCGGTGTATACCACTTGCGGATCGGTCGATGTATACCACCCGTAAACCGATTTCGGTCGTTGCCATTCCCGCCCCTTATCTGCCATTCTTCCCGGCAGGAGGGCCAATATGGAGCGACTACCTATGCCAGACATTCAAGACATTCTCTACCGCCTCAGAAAAGGCGAATCCGAACGCGCCATCGCCAGGGATCTCGGACATTCCCGCATCACCATCCAGCGCTATCACCAATTCGCTTTGCAGAAAGGCTATCTCGATCCGGACGTCCCACTTCCTTCAGTGCAGACGCTTGCGGTACAACTGGGGGATCCGACCCCACCGCCCAACCTGCCATCGAGCGTCTTGCCCTTTCAAACCCTGGTGGAGGGGTGGACCCAGCAGGGCGTCGAGGGCGTCGCCATCCATCAGCGCCTTCAGAAACATCACGGATATACCGGCAGT
>Ga0207705_10001152_pt1 | contig 21507 bp, 16 predicted proteins | sample KBSC13metaG_FD_184314 | JGI IMG/M metagenome (GOLD analysis project Ga0207705, IMG submission 184314) | Corn rhizosphere microbial communities from Kellogg Biological Station, Michigan, USA - KBS C1-3 metaG (SPAdes) (version 2) | ecosystem: Host-associated > Plants > Roots > Rhizosphere > Soil ... | reverse complement strand
TAAATATTATATGTCGACATTCAATATGCTTCAGGGGGACCCTCATCATGCGTCGAATTGCAGGACTTGCCTTGTGTCTGTGTCTTTGTTTTGGAGCTGCGCTTGCGCAGGACTTCCGCGGAACCGCGTCGGGTACGGTAACGGATGCCCAGGGGCAAAGCCTGGCCGGCGCCTCGGTGACGGCCCACTCCACCGAGGATGGAACCGATCATGAGGTAGAGACGGACGGCAACGGGCGCTACCAGATCCCCTTCCTGAGTCCGGGACGGTATGACGTCATCGTGAAGAAGGATGGCTTCTCCACGGTACGGCAGACGGGAATGACGATCTCGATGGCCCAGAACACCAACCTCGATATCATGCTGCCGGTCGCGTCGGTGACGCAGGAGGTGACGGTAAGCGCGGCTCCCGATCTGATCAACGGGCAATCGGCAGATCGCGGCATGACGATCGAGAACAAGAGGGTCGAGAATACGCCGCTGCAGGGACAGAATATCTTCGCGCAGGCGTGGTCGGCGCCGGGCGTGGCGGTGACCTCGGGAGCGCAGAGGCTGCGGTCCTTCGATACGGCGGGATCGTCGGGGATGTCGATCAATGGCGGCCAGCCCGGCAGCAACCAGGTGCTGGTGGATGGAACTTCCACGCTCTCGCAGTCCAGCACGGTCGCTTACGTTCCGCCCGTCTCCGCGACGGAGGAGTTTCGCGTGCAGACTTCGGTCTACGACGCGCAGTATGGCTGGACGTCGGGCGGTATCGTCAGCGTCTCCACGAAGTCGGGAACGAACCGGTTTCACGGCTCCGCGTACGAACTGTTCCAGAATACGGCTCTCAACGCCAACACTTACAACTCGAACCTGACGGGTCAGCCGCGCGGATCTTCGCACATCAATACGTTCGGCGGTTCGATCGGCGGACCGATCAAGCGGAACAAGCTCTTCGGATTTTTCGCTTATGAAGAGCTGCGGCAGTTCGTCCCCGATCCTTTTGTGACCTCGGTTCCGACCAGCCTGGAAAGGGCGGGCGATTTTTCGCAGACGTACTATGGCGTGGATAAAGCGGGAAACAAGCTGCTGAAGACGATCTACAATCCGTACTCGACCCGTCTTGTCGATGGGAAATATGTGCGCGATGCGTTCCCCGGAAACGTCATTCCGAAGAGCATGTTGAACCCGGTGGCGGTGAACGTTCTGGCGGGGATTCCTGACGGCAATACGGCCGGCAACTCGGTCACGAACCTGAACAACCTGGTTAATGGGCCGGGATCGCGGAAGTTCACCGATCTCTTCGATAGCTGGGTGGCACGAGCGGACTACGCGGCGACGCCGTCGACGCGCATGTTTGTGCGCTACTCGCGGAACAAGCTGTCGGAGTCGCGGCAGTTTATCTATTCGACGACGAGCAATATCAATCCGTTCGATACGACCAAGAATGCGCTCTATAATCGCGAGAATCACAATGCCACGGTTCAGATGACGCACATTCTGAGCCCGTCGATGACCCTCGACCTTCGCGCCGGGCTTGAGCGCTACCTTGTGCGCAATGGCGCTTTTCAGGGAATCGGTGTCGGCCTCGGCAACCTCGGATTCTCCGATACATTTGCGGGCGAGGCCGTCGACAACGTTCCCAGCATGCTCTGGACAGGCTATGGCGGCGCGGGCGCGCAGCCGCAGGGGATCAGCCCCTTGTCGCAGGGCAATGCGTTCCAGGGTCTTCTCTACAAGCAGGCCGGGCGGCACACGCTGCGCGTCGGCGGCGAATTTTATCTGAACCGGGTTTACATCATCAACCAGGGCTTCAGTTCGGGCAACTTTACCTTCAATACGATCTTTACCGGCAGCGATCCGAATGCAAGCAACTCGTTTTCCGGAAGCTCGATCGCATCCTTCCTATTGGGGACGCCGCAGTCGGGATATATCGATGTGAACACGACCGAGGCGCGGCAGCAGAAGATGATCTCGGCCTTCGTCCAGGACGACATTCATGTGTCGGATCGTTTGACGGTGAATGCAGGCCTGCGATGGGATGTGCTGACGCCGATGACGGACCGGCACAATGCTGTGGCCCGCGGCTTCGACACGACGACGGCAAGTCCTTTGCAGGTGCCGGGGCTCGACCTGAAGGGCGGCCTGATCTACGCCGGAGTCAACGGCGCGCCGCGTGGAATCTACGACAACGACTGGAACAACTTCGGGCCGCGCGTGGGCGCTGCTTTCCGGCTGGATGACCGGACGGTGCTGCGCGGGGGATACGGCCTGGTGTACTCGCAGACCTTCGACGATCCCGGCAACGCTCCCGGCTTCAGCCAGCAGACGGCGATGGTCACTTCGGTGACGGCGGGCATTCCTCAGGACACGCTGACGAATCCATTTCCCAACGGCATTCTGAAACCGGTGGGCAGCGCGCTCGGCTTGTCCGCTGGACTGGGGCAGTCGCTGATCTACGCCAACCCCCGGCGTCACCAGCCGTGGACGCAGCAGTTCTCGCTGGAAGTGCAACGGGAGCTGCCGTGGAAGGTAGTTGCATCGGCTGCGTATGTCGGAAGCCATACGAGCGCGCTCGGCGTGGACAAGATGGTGAACGAAATCTCTGCCAGCGACCTGGCAAAGGGTACATCGTACCTGTCCGCGAGCGTTGCCAATCCTTTCAGCGGATTGCTGCCGGGAACGTCGCTGAACTCCAAGACGATTCAGCGGCGGCAGCTTCTCCGTCCCTATCCGCAGTTCCTTGGCATCACCCAGCAGACGAATTCGGTTGGCTCTTCCTCCTATAACGCGCTGCAGACGTTGTTTCAGAAGCAGGTGACGAGCGGAGCCAGCGCCAGCGTCTCGTATACCTACTCGAAGACGATTGGGCAGACGATGTTTGCAAACCCGCAGGACCAGCGGCCGGAAAAGGTGATTGTGGGCTATGACGTCGCTCACAGCATCCAGATCAACGGCGTCTACGACCTGCCGTTCGGCCGCGGCCAGAGGTTCGGGGCGGGTACTCCTTCCGTGATTCGCACTGCGATCAGCGGATGGAGGATCAGCGCGCTGGCGCGCCTGCAGAGCGGCTTCCCGCTGCTCTCGGCGACGAACGCGATACCGACGGGAGTCAGCCCCAAGCTGTCGAATCCGACCCTGACGCGGTGGTTCAACACCTGCACACAACTGAGCAACGGCGGGACGCAGAACTGCGCTTCGGGAGAGACTCCGGTATGGAAGACGCGTCCGTCGGACACGCTGCAGACCTGGTCGACCTACCTGTCTTCGGTGAGGAATCCTCCGATCCGCAACCTCGATGCCAGCTTGATGAAGGAGTCGAAGATCAAGGACTCGCTCAGCTTTACGCTGCGGGCCGACTTTCTCAACCTGACCAATACGCCACAGTGGTTCAAAGGACCGACGACGGATGCGAACAGCGGAAACTTCGGCAAGATCGCGGGAGTTTCGGATCAATCGAATCTTCCTCGCGTGATCCAGTTGTCCGGTAAGTTCACTTTTTAGGCAATCCCTGCCCGGCCTCAACTACCCGGTTCCGGTTCGAACAAAAGTTCGGCCTGTTCCGGGTGGTTGGGGCTGATTTTTTATTTAAAAGAGAGATTCAGGGTTTGTTCAGAAACTGGATCTCGTTGGTATGGAGGAAGAGAAATACAGGGGCTGCGCCGCGCGATGAGGCTGCGCGGCTCCGGTCGAGATGACGTGATCTTTTGCGGCGCCGTCTATGCCTCGTCCGCCTGCGCAGAGAAATTGTTCCGATGCGCCCGATATGTCGACAACAGCATTGATATTTAATACATGCCGCGTTAGACTTTCGCTTGTGCCGCGACGCTCTCATACACACCACGAAGGGCCAAAACATTCTGTACGAATGAAGGCCTATCTTCTTATTCAAAAGAAAATTGCCTCCGGAGAACTTGCCGCCGGAAGCCTGATCTCCGAGCTTGCCCTCTCGAAGGAACTGGGAAGCAGCCGAACGCCCGTGCGCGAGGCGGTGGGGCAACTGCTGGCCGAGGGGTTGCTGGAACTAAGCACCGGCGGCGGCATCGTCGTGACTCAGTTGACCCGGCAGGGCATCGTGGACCTCTACGAGCTGCGGGAGGCGCTGGAGGTCTTCGCGGTAGGCCGCGCGGCTCGCAACGTGATGCGCCCCACCGACAAGGAGCGACTGGAGACCCTGATCGACGAGACGCAGATCCTGCTGAAGGAGCTGAAGGCTTCGGGGAAGAAAGAGCTGAACGCGGAACAGATGCGGCGGTTCATGGTCTCGGACCTGGGCTTCCATGCGCTTCTTATCCGGATGGCCGCGAATGTGCGCATCCTGAAGGTCGTCAACGATACGCGGCTGATGATTCGCATCTTTGGCATTCAGAGAAGCGGGCACAAGCGCGACGAGCTTGAGCTGATCTACAGGCAGCATCGGGAGATTCTGCAGGCTGTGCTGGAACAGGATGCGGAACGGGCGCAGAAGCTGCTGTCGGAGCATATTCAGGCGAGCGCGCGCGAGCGGCTGGAGGGCTTCGATCACTGGGAGCGCGAGGTATCGCTGGCCAGCATCGACATTGCGGAGCATCTGGTTTTTTAGAGCGCTGGAGGGTGCCAGCCTGATTTCTAAGGAAGGTCTGATGCAGTCTCCGAGTATTCCCTCAGCGGCTAAAGCCGCATTGCGGGGAATCACTTACGGCACGGCTGAAGCCGTGCCCTTAACACTGCGCGGCTTAATCATGGGTTCCCCAAACGGGGATGGACTGATTTTCTAAATCGGCTATCGAGGCGTGGGTGTGCCTGCGGCGACCGATGGGAACCACTCCCCGAACCATGTGGCCATCTGCCGCCCCTGAGCGATGCGATGCACGGTGACTGGCTGCGAGAAGGTCGCCGGAGCGACGCCGCGCGCTTCCACGATCCACTTGAGCCCCCACGGCGTCGGGAAGGGACTCAACTGTACGATAAATTCGTCCAGCAGGCGTGAAGTGCGGCGGAAGTCGTCGGAGTCCGCTTGCCCGCGGTGGGCGTACAGGTCGCGGATCAGTTCGGGAACCGCGGACGCCACCCCGGAGACGACACCGTCGCAGACGCCTTCGATCAGCGCCTGGGACAGAACGCTGTCGTTGCCGACGATCCGGCAGGCATCGACGTCATGTTCGGTCAGGTCGCGCAGGATGTCGAGCGAGCCGCTCGAATCCTTGATCCCGATGATATTCGGCACTTCGGTGATCAGGGAGCGAACTGTCTCCTTGCTCAGGCCGGAGGTGAACTGCGGCAGGTTGTAGAGCATGACCGGAAGTTCAGTGCCGGCTGCAACCGCTCTGCAGTAGAGGTCGAGGTCTTCCTGCTGGTAAGGAAAGAAGCAGGGCATGGGCAAGAGCAGACCCTCTGCTCCTTCTTGCTGGGCGATGGCAGCCAGCTCGATGGCAAGCGCGCTTCCGGGCGCGCCGACTCCGCAGAGAATCTTTGCCTTGCCCCGGCTGGCCTTCTGGACCGTGCTCAGAATGATGTGAAGATGCCGGGGCGTGGTCAGGCAGAATTCGCCGGTCGCTCCGTTCATGGCGAAGGACGAGATTCCCTTCGACAGAAGAAAAGTAATCAAGTGGTCCAGCGCGGTCACGTCAATGTTGTCGTCCGGGAGGCGGGGTGTAAGGACTGCGGCGTAGATACCGGATACCTTTTTCAAGGTCAGTTGCTCCTCTGCGGGTTTCAGGTGCTCTTGCTTCGGAGAATCGGCGGGTGGGCCGATTCCCCGGCGTAGATGAGGATAGTTTATATAATTGTCGCCTGAATGTCGACACATATGTACACGCTGAGTTATAAAGAACAGGACGCGACCGAGGTCGGTCTTATGTATCTATGTAGATGATGAAGTTGCGGTAATACAGAGGTCTCTCCACTACGGCCCTGCTGGCCTTTGGTAGAGATGACGTGAATTTGGGTTTGGTTTATGACGATCTTTAGTTTAGGACAGGCTCTGAAGCCGTGCCCTTAACAGAACCTGATTTAATCAGAGGGCCCCTTGAAAAAATCAGAGGATCCCTTCAAGAAAAATGACTGACGCTCCGACCTCGGCAATCCGGCAAAGCTCCTCCTACAAGTGGCTCGTGGTGGGGATGCTGTGGTTTGTCTGTTTCTTCAACTATGCCGACCGCCAGGCTATCTTCTCGGTCTTCCCGCTCATCAAGGAGCAACTGCATCTCTCCGATGTCGAACTGGGTGTGATCGGCGGGTCCTTCATGTGGATGTACGCGATCTTCGGTCCGTTTGCGGGCTGGCTTTGCGATCGCCTTCCACGAAAGACGCTGGTGCTGGGCGGCCTGATCTTCTGGTCGGTGGTGACGGCTGCGACGGCGGTGACGCATAACTACATGCAGTTGACCATCTGCCGGGCGCTGGGCGGCCTGGGCGAGGCCTTCTACTTTCCGGCGGCGATGTCGCTGATCAGCGATTATCACGGCGCGGCTACCCGCTCCCGAGCCATGTCGCTGCACCAGTCCAGCGTCTACGCGGGCAGCATCGCTGGCGGCGCCGTCTCGGGATTCATCGGCGAATACTACGGCTGGCGATCGAGCTTCGTGCTCTTCGGCATCGCCGGGATTGTGCTCGGACTGCTGCTGTGGGGTCTGCTGCGTGAACCGGTTCGCGGCATGTCCGAGGGTGTGGAATCTGCGGGCGTGGAGCAGTCGCCTGTCGCTCATGCTCCCATCGGGGGCGGCATGATGGAGGGCTTTCGCGAGGTGCTCCGGAACCGCATGGTGCGGCTGTTGATCTTTGTCTTCATCGGCGCGAACTTCGTGGCGGTTGTGTTTCTGACGTGGATGCCGACGTTCCTCTACCAGAAATTTCACATGAGCCTTTCGATGGCCGGGCTGAACAGCACGGTGTATCTGCAGATCGCGTCGGTGCTGGGGGTGCTCTCCGGAGGCTGGCTGGCGGACGTGCTGGTGAGGCGGATGTCGGGCGGGCGGCTGCTGACGCAGTCGCTGGGCCTGCTGTGCGGCGTGCCCTTCCTCTTCCTGACGGGATGGACGACCTCGGTTCCATTTCTGATCCTGGCGATGGTCGGCTTCGGCTATTTCAAGGGCCTCTACGACGCCAACATTTTTGCCGGTCTTTATGATGTGGTTCCCGTCGAGCGGAGAGGCGTCGCGGCGGGTGTGTTGAACTCGCTGGGCTGGCTGGGCGCGGGCTTTGCGCCGATCTCCATTGCTCTGGGCGCGGCGCACTACGGCATGAGCGCCTGTATCAGCGCCACCGCGGGGATCTATCTGTTTATCGGGCTCTTGTTATTGTGGGGCGCGCGCAGGGTGAAATCAGTGGCGACTTAGAAGCAAATTTCCCGATGCCGTACAGGGCATGAGCGATGGCGAAGATTGATATGGGCAAAGGAAAAATACAGGGGTCTCTCCGCTGCGCCGCGCGATGAAGCCGCGCGGCTCCGGTCGAGATGACGTTGTATTTTTTGAGTGGATCTTGGAGACGTAGCAGTTCTGAAGATCGGGAGCGATATTTCCCAGCCGATTGGCTTTATCTGATTATGTACACATAACGTATACATCTTGTATATTTCCCCTATGCTGGAGGCACGATGCGACGCACTTCTCTGATTCCTGTTCTCTTACTCTTGAGCGTTTCCATCGTTCCTCTCGCGGCGCAGAGCGCTGCAAAGACGTACCAGTTCTCCGCGCAGGGCCACGCGGCTATCGAGCGCCTGGACACTCTGAACTCGATTCCGGCCGATGACTGGCAATACCATGAAGGCGCGCTGGCGCATGGCGAGAGCCCGGCGCTCCGCACCGATGACTGGAAGACCGTCCGCATCCCGTTCCGGGCGTCGCGCCAGGAGATCTGGCTGCGGCGATGGGTGGAGATTCCGAAGACGCTGCATGGGTACGACCTGACCGGCGCGGGGATCACCTTTCAGGTCGACGTCGCGGGCGATGGCCCGGGCCGCGGATACCTGTATGAGTCGATCTACTTCAACGGCAAACGAATCGTCGAGGGAACGCATCTGGGCAGGCAGGTTCTGCTGGAGAACGCAAAGCCGGGCGACAAGGTTCTGATTGCCATCAACATGCCGCCGACCGCGCAGTGGAAGCACTTTGAGCGAGCACCGGTGCTGGTTCGTTTCGCGGCGAGCCGGCCTGACCCCGAGGTGGTGAGGACGGAGTTGATCGCGGCGTCGGAGTTGCTACCGATGGTGACGCAGGACGCAACGGCGCTGGCCTCGCAGGAGAAGGTGCTGGACGGGGCCGCGAGCGCGGTCAGTATTGCGGCGCTCGATCAAGGCGATCAGCAGGCTTTTGATGCATCGCTCAAAAAGGCGCAGGGGGATCTCGAATCGCTGCGGCCGCTGATGAAGAAGTATTTTGTGCAGATGACGGGCAATGCCCACATCGACGCGGCGTGGCTGTGGACGTGGTCTGAGGCGGTCGACCAGGTTCACTTTACCTTCGAGAATGCGCTGCAGATGATGCGCGAGTATCCCGGCTACACCTTCTCGCAGTCCTCGGCGCAGTACTACGAATGGATGGAAGAGAAGTTTCCCAGCCTGTTCAAGAAGATTCAGGAGCGGGTAAAAGAAGGGCGATGGGAGCTGGTCGGCGGCATGTGGGTGGAGCCGGACCTGAATATGCCTGCGGGTGAATCGCAGGTGCGGCAGCTTCTGCTGGGCAAGCGCTACTTTCAGCAGAAGTTCGGCGTGGATGTGAGGGTGGGCTGGAACGTCGATTCGTTCGGCTACGACTGGCAGTTGCCGCAGATCTACAAGAAGTCCGGGATCGATTACTTCATTACGCAGAAGCTGAGATACAACGACACCAACCAGCTTCCGCTGAAGCTGTTCTGGTGGCAGTCTCCGGACGGCAGCCGCGTTCTCTCCTACTTTCCGCACGACATCGTGCAGGGGACGGAGGCGCTGGAGATGTCGCAGGATCTCGCCAAGGCAGTGACGCTGAACCCCGGACAGAATGAGTTGATGCACGTCTTTGGGCCGAGCCTCGGCCATCTCAACATCAAGCCCGCGCGCGAGGCCATCGAGAACGGGATGAACTGGAGCGAACCGGGCCGGGTATTTCCTCGACTCGAGTTCCGGACGTCTCAGTCCTTCTTCAAGGACATGGCTGGGCAGATTGCGACCAGCGGTATGCCGACGTGGAACTACAGGACATTTGCCGCGGGCGAGACGCAGCTTCCCACGCCTCCCGCGGGCAAGATCAGTTTGCCGGTGTGGGACGACGAGATCTACCTGGAGCTTCATCGCGGCACCTACACTTCGCAGGCCGCGCAGAAGGCGAATTTGCGGCACGGGGAAGAGTGGCTGCTCAATGCTGAGAAGTATTCGTCGCTGGCATGGCTCGGCGGGCTGAGTTATCCCGGCAGTCAACTGACGGAGGCGTGGAAGAAGGCATCGTTCAATCAATTCCACGACGTGGCCGCGGGAACGGCGATTGCGGCGGTCTATCTCGACGCGCAGAAGGACTACGACGCGATCCACTGGACCGCGAACGAGGCGACCGGCAATGCTCTGAAGGAGCTGGACAGCCACATTAAGACGGATGCCCATCCCGGGGTTCCGATCATCGTGTGGAATACGCTGAACTGGAAACGGAGCGATGTGGTCGAGGTCAGCGTGCAGATGCCGCAGGCCGAGCCGAGCGGCATCAGTGTGCTCGATGCCGACAACCGGCCCGTGCTGATGCAGGTTTTGTCGAAGGACGAAAGGACGCATACGTACCAGTTGCTGTTGAAGCTTAACCATGTGCCGTCGGTCGGCTACACGGTGCTTCATGCAGTCCCGGGCCAGCAGAAGGTTGCGAGCGATCTGAAGCTGAACGGCACGACGATGGAAAACTCGCTGGTGCGCGTGGTGCTCGACCCGAAGACGGGTTGCATCACGAGCCTCTACAACAAGGCCGCGAAGTTTGAGAGCATTGCCGCCGGGCAATGCGGAAACATGCTGCAGGCCTTTGTCGACACGGGCACGCATATCACGCAGGCCGGGGTCGATACGCTCCGGATCGAGGACGCCTGGAATATCGACGCGGATTATGTGAATCACGAGACGGACCTGACGATGCTGGACAGCATTGAGACTATCGAGCGCGGTCCGCTGCGCGCGGTGATTCGGATTACCCGTCACTGGAGCAAGTCGAAGTTTGTGCAGGACATTACGCTGTACGCCGGGCTTGGGCGCGTGGACGTGGTGAACGACATCGATTGGCACGAGACTCATGTTCTGCTGAAGGCGAGCTTCCCGTTGGCCGCTTCGAGTCCTGTTGCGACCTACGAGATTCCTTACGGCACCATCGAGCGTCCGACGACGCGCAACAACAGCATCGAGGATGCCAAGTTCGAAGTTCCGGCCTTGCGCTGGGCCGATCTCGGCGACGGCAAGCATGGATTCAGCCTGATGAACGACTCGAAGTATGGCTACGATGCGAAGGGCAACGTGCTCAGGCTGTCGCTGCTTCGCGCGCCGACCTATCCCGATCCGACGGCGGATCGCGGACGCCAGCAGTTCAGCTATTCTCTCTATCCGCACGCCGGTTCGTGGAAGCAGGCGGAGACGGAATTGCGTGCGTACGAGTTCAACTACAAGCTGCGGGCTTCGCAGGCGGAGTCGCACCAGGGCGGGCTGCCGGCGACCCACTCCTTCGTTCAGGTGAAGCCGAACAATCTGGTGCTGACGGCGCTCAAGAAGAGCGAGGACGGAAACAGCCTGATCCTGCGCTTCTATGAGTGGGCGGGGGAGAAGACGAAGGCAACGATCTCGGTGCCCGCGGGCGCGTCCGAGGCGGTGGAGACGGACCTGATGGAGCACGACCTGAAGGATGCGAGCGCGCGATTGGCGTTGCACGATGGCCAGGTTGGGGTCGAGGTCGAGCCTTTCTCGATCAATACCGTGCGCGTCGGCTATAACGTTCGCGGCGACGGGTTCTGGCAGGCGCAGAAGTAAGGTGTGGGGTTCGTCTCCGGTGCCGGTTTTCTGCGCCGTGCGAAAGCCGATAGGACGGGCTCACACCGATTGTTGAGAAAGGTTCGGATACAGCTAAAACGTACCTCAGGGGCTAAAGCCCCCATTGCAACGAAAGCTCTTGCGGCACGGCTGAAGCCGTGCCCTTAACAGAGCCTCGTTGAATCGGAGAATTTCCTAGAAGGAGCGTGAGAGCGAGGCGATGACGGTGTAGTCGGAGAAGGCGGCGTCGCCGTGGGCGTTGTGTGCGATGTCGGTGACGCTTCGCTTGCGGTTGCGTTCCATGGCCCAGGGGCCGCTGACGTTGAGTTCGTAGCGGCGGTAGGAGTAGATCAGTCCGGGCTCGATCGAGATGACGTAGCCGGGGCGGCGGAATCCGTTGCTGGCTCCGAAGGCGTCGCGCACCGGGATGCCTTCCATGCGTCCGCCGAAGCTGAGCGCGAGGCCGCGGAATTTGGGAACGGCGCGGGAGACGCCGCCGCGCCACAGATATTGATCGGTCGCGGAGTTGATCTCTTCGCCGGGATGGGAACGGAAGGTCTTCACGCCGGTCGTGTCCTGCGGGCTGAAGAGCCACGATCCCGTGAAGTATCCATAGGTGTGGAAGTAAAGTTCGCGATAGGCCACGGTCGCGAGCGAGAATCCCCAGGTGCCGTCGCCGGGCTGGATGGATTCGTCGAAGGGGCGGGTCTGGGTCTGGCCGCCGCTCAGTATGGTCGTCCCCTTGGCGTCGTTGATGCCGGTGGGAAGCTTGATGGAGGCAGAGAGAGCGATGTTGCTGTGGCTCTCGGTGGGCGGCCGCCAGATCCAGGCCTGCGCGCCGATGGTTACGTCACCGATGCCGCCGGAGCGGTACTGGTTGACATTGCCTTGCTGATGGCGGGTGGCGGTCATGCCGGGGATGTTCGCGAGGACGCTCCAACGCGGGTTGAGCTGATAGCTCAACGAGAGGTCATAGAGGTTCACATGGTTGAGGACTGCGTTGTGCTGTTCTGCCCGCTGCTCCTGGTAAACCGTGCCGACGTAATGGCGAAAGGAGTTGTAGGTTCTGAAGCCGGTGGTGATGGTGAGGCCATGCAGCAGGTTGGTCGAGCCGGGGTGGTTGATGGAGTCGAGCCCGGAGATGACCGGCTGGGGGCTGTGCGCAGCGACGCAGCCTTGCGCGAGGCTGGGACGGGAACCGGTTGTGAGTGCGATTGCCGACAGCATGACTGCTGCTGCTCTTATCTTGATGTTCATGGAACTGCCTCCGTAACAAGGGGGGTGCAAAGTGATCTCTGAAGATGCGTTGAGCCTTGCCTCTGGGCCGCAGCATTTCTTATTGGGGATTACGTTTGGACAGTAGCAGCGGCAGCGGGTCGAGTCATGGACCCAGGGAATGGTTTTTATCTCGTCCTTTTGGTGGAGTCGCAGCGCGCCTGCTTTCGATAGACTTCGGGCGATGGATGTTCTTCGCGAAAGGCCGTTATGAAGAAGCTGTTGCCACTGGCATTGTGCGCGATGATGTTGCTTGCGGCGGCGTGTCCCGCCGATGCGAAGGGGGTTCCCGACCTTAAGCTCAAGGATCTCGCCGGGCACGCTCAGAGGCTCTCCGCGCTGCGGGGCCAGATCGTCGTGCTCAGCTTCTGGGCGACTTGGTGCGTTCCCTGCCGCGACGAGTTGCCGCGGCTCTCGAAGCTGAACGAGGAGTTCGCGGGCAAAAACGTCCACTTCGTCGCGGTCTCGATCGACGAGCCGAAGGACCGTGCCAAGGTCGGGCCTTACCTGGCGGAGCAGAAGATTCACCTCGACGCCTGGGTCGGCGGAGATGCCGGGCTTCTGGAGCGCTTCGGGATGGGGGAGATTGTCCCCGCCACGCTGATCCTCGACGAGCAGGGACAGGTGGTCACGCGCATCATGGGTGAGGCAAGGGAGGAAGACGTGCGCAGCCGGCTCGACTGGCTGCTGAACGGACGCCAGGGACCGGCGCCGGAACAGAAGCTGAAGCGCTATTAGAGCCTCCTGTGTTGCCCGGACGCTGGAGGCTTCGCATCCGTAGGTTGCGCGAAGCCATCTAATAAATAGCCGGTGCTCCGGTAGGAGGCGCGGATGGGAACGAGCGAGACGAGTGTGGCGGTTGCGGGCATGGGGGCGGCAGAGCAGATTGCCGAGCGGATCGAAGAACAGAAGCTGATCCGGCGCATGCAGATGATGATGAACATGGTGATGCAGGTGATCGCGCAGGACGGCTCGCTGACTGTGGAGGAGGCATCGCAGATGATCGCCGACAGCAGGAAGGCTACGCTGGCCATGTTTCCGGGTAAGGAACTGGCCTATGACCTGATCTGGAAGCCGCGGTTTCAGCGATTGATGCGGGAGCGGTTCCGCATCATGTGAAAGGTTGCAGCAGGGATGGGCAAAGAACGAGCCGGAAAAAGTCTCCGGCTCGTTCTTTTGTGATGCGGGATCATATCGGCTATGCGGCCAATTTGCGGCGAACGGCTCCGACAGCACCGAGCAGGCCGGTTCCCAGAAGGACGATGGTGCCCGGCTCCGGGACGGGGCTGGCGGCGGTGGTGTAGTTGAAGACCGACGCGCTGACGCCTGAGAAGGATCCTGCAGGACGATCGATCGTGAGCGTGTTGCCGGTAAAGCCGTAGGTTAGGCCCAGATCGTTCGAGACCAGCGTAAAGCCGCTAAATGCGGTATCGCTGAAGATCATTTGGAATGAGACAGAATCTCCGTTCTGAAGGACTTCGTTTGAAATGGTGAGGGTCGAGCCGGTGAAGTCGGCTGTATAGAGATTGAGGCTGTCCGCGAAGCCGAATTCGATTCCAGGGCCGATGGTCACGGTGGTCGATCCTCCGCTGTTGCCATAGCCTGCGGGAACAAAGCCGTTTGCGGCGTCGAAGTAGTTGGGCGGCGCGGTGTTGCCGTTGAAGGTCAGGGAGCCGGTTACGTCGGTGCCGATTCCGTCGGCCCAGAGCGAACCGGCAGAGAGGCAGAGAACGGCAATGGCGACCAGGCTGCATATCTTTTTCATATAGGACTCCTCTGGAAAAGCTGGGCCCATCTAAATAAAAGCACTTGTGGGGCCTAACCAGCCACGACCGGACTCTCTGGTCCAAACCCTTTAGAGCGAATGATTTGCAGGGATGTATTCGGGCGCTGCATGGTTCGGGATACCTGTTCAGTGCGCAAGCGCTTGCGGTGTCGAGTGGTAAAAGGCCGCCGGTTCCGATTCAGTGCGCAGGCTGCATGGTGGCCTTGCCGGGCACGGCGAGGGTGACACCGGTCATGTCGCTCTGGATGGTGAGCGGCTGCTCCGCGACCCCGTAGTCGCGGATCTTCTTCTCGACGGTGTGGGTCGGCGGGAAGACGCCTCGCGGACTGGGGACCTCTTCACGGTCGACCTGCTCGGCGTTGGTGACCTTGACGGTGTAAACGCCTTCGGGGACAAAGTAGAAATGGAAGCGGCCATCTTCCTTGCTGACCTGGGTATGGACGAGCTGGGAATGGTCGTCGGGATAGATGAGGGCGACGTTTGCCGCGTTCACGATCTGGCCGGTGCCGCTCTCGACGACGGTGCCGGTGACGGAATGGAGTCTGGTGAGGGGAATCTCGATGTCGATGGAGTCCGCTTCCTGGCCGTCGTCGAGTTTGATGGGCTTGGCGTCGCGTTGGCGGGTGCTGTCGGGGTAGTAGATGTTGAGCGAGTAGAGGGTACTGGACGAACTCGAGTAGCCGGAGTTGGAGAAGATGCGGTCGACGACGATGTTGCTGAGCTGAAGGTCGGTCATGGCCAGGTATTCGCCTGCGGGCAGGCCGCTGATACGGTAGTGTCCCTGGTCGTCGGTGCTGTTGCTGGGACGCGCGATTCTGAAGGTGCGAAAGCCGGTCCACTTGCCGAGCTTGTCCTTGCGGAAGAGCGCCACGTTGGCTCCGGCGTCGGGGCTGCCGTCGTCGAAGTGAACGGTTCCGGAGATGGCCGCGCCTTTGAGCAGGCGAACTTCGGTGGAGGTGGTGCGGTTGGCGATGACGGTGACCGGGGTCAGCAGCCGGGCCATCAACGCAGCCGTCTCCGGCGTGGGGTGGTTGAGGTCTTCGCGGGAGAGTTGCGCGAGGGGCGAGAGGTAGCCGAGCTTCTCGGCGATGATGTAGTAGTTGCCGGGCTTGACGTTGGGGATGGCGAAGCTGCCGTCGAGCAGTGTCTCGGAGATGGTGATGGCCGTGCGCGGTTGTGGCTCGGAGGACTTCGAGGCCGACGGTGGAGGAGAGTCGACGATGGGCTGGAGTGTGACCGAGGCAATACGCGCCGGGAGGTTGGTGTCGGCGCAGATGACGTGGCCGATGACGGCGCCGGTCGGCTCTCTGGCTGGGAGGGGAGCGGGTTGCTGTGCCACAGCGGCGAGGCAGCAGAGGGAGGCAAGAACGACGAGGGCGGATGGAGCGTTGCTCATGGAGTTTGAAATCTCCGGGCGCTGTCGGTACAAGCCGGGGCACGGGTCGCGTACAGGCAAATTTACCATCTCTTCCGGCTGTGACTGCAACGCTGTTCCGGCTATGGTCGAGCCATGCTTTTGATACGCTCGAACGATGCGGATACGGCTGGCAGTGCGGGATGATCTTGCGGCGGTGATGAAGTTGCTGCGCCGCGTCGTTCCCCTGTTGCTGGCGGCGGGGAATCGGCAGTGGGACGAGAGCTATCCCGATGAGTCTGTCTTTGAGCGCGACATCGCAAGGGGAGAGCTCTGGGTGGCGGAGATCGATGGCGCGATTGCCGGTGTGATCGCGGCAACGACGGACCAGGAGCCGGAGTACGCTCAGCTTGATTGGGAGAGTGAAGAGACAGTCGTGGTGCCGCATCGGCTGGCGGTCGATCCGGCGTTTCGCGGAGCTGGAGTGGCGGCGGCGCTGATGCTGAAGACGGAAGAGGTGGCGGCGGGACGGGGCATCAGGGTGCTTCGCGTCGATACCGGCGCGGAGAATGAGGCCATGCAGAGGTTATTGCTGAAGCTGGGATACGAGTTTGCCGGAGAGATTGGACTGTCGTTCCGGCCCGGGATGTGCTTTCTCTGCTATGAAAAACGGCTCTCCTAACGCTGGACTGCTGCCCATGATGTAAGCGATTCCATTACAATTGCCGCGACTCATCGTGGGAGAGTTCCGCGTTGTGAGTCGGCGATAAAAAAGATTTCAATAAAATCTTTTCGATAGAGATTTCGATAAAAAATAAGCGAGGCAGTTCCTGACAGGAGCTTCGCCGGAAAATTTGAGAGGGATCGATGATGAAAGTTTTGCGCATGGGTTGGTTTGGTGCGTTGCTGGCTCTGGTGCTGCTGGCGCCGGCGGCTGGTCATGCTCTGGAGAACGGTTTGGCGCGGACGCCGCCGATGGGATGGAATAGCTGGAACAAGTACGCCTGCAAGGGCATCAACGAAGCGGTGGTGCGCGAGACGGCGGACGCGATGGCCAGCAACGGGATGAAGGACGCGGGCTATCAGTATGTCATCGTCGACGACTGCTGGGCGTCCGGCCGCGATGCCGAAGGCAACATCGTCGTGGACAAGGACAAGTTTCCTTCGGGCATCAAGGCGCTGGCCGACTATATCCACGGGAAGGGCTTAAAGTTCGGCATCTATACGGATGCAGGCACGATGACTTGCGCGAAGCGGCCGGGGAGCATCGGTCACGAGTATCAGGATGCGCGGCAGTATGCGGCCTGGGGCGTGGACTATCTGAAGGAAGATTGGTGCAACACGCTGCCGGGACAGAATAGCGAGGCGTCCTATACCTTGATGCGCGACGCGCTGAAGGCTTCGGGAAGGCCGATCCTGTTCAGCATCTGTGAGTGGGGATCGACCAAGCCGTGGCTGTGGGCAGGATCGATCGGAAATATGTGGCGGTCGACGCCGGATATTCAGGATTGCTGGGACTGCAAGCGTGACTGGGGCGGCAGCGGCGTGACCCAGATCCTCGACATGATGAACGGTCTTGAGAGCTATGCGGGGCCGGGACACTGGAACGATCCGGACATGCTGGAGGTGGGCAATAGCGGGCTGACGACGACCGAGAACCGGGCGCACTTCAGCATGTGGGCGCTGCTGGCGGCGCCGCTGCTGGCGGGGAACGATATCGAGCACATGTCGGCGGATACGAAGGAGATTCTGCTGAATAAAGAAGTCATCGCCATCGATCAGGACGCGCTGGGCCAGCAGGGGCGGCGGGTGAAGAAGACCGGCGACCTCGAGGTCTGGTCCAAGCAACTGGCCGACGGCGGTCGCGCGGTCGCGCTGCTCAATCGCAGCAAGGAGACGGCGAAGATCGATGTGGCGTGGTCCGACATTGGCTATCCCAATTCGGTGAGTGCATCGGTGCGCGATCTCTGGGCGAAGAAGGATGTGGGCCGGAAGACGGGCGGCTACTCCGCCGAGGTGCCCAGCCACGGCGTGGTGATGGTCAGAGTGACGCCGTAGATTCTGCGGCGTTTAGAGGTGCAAAGCCGGGTTGTTGCCTGCGATGTGGCAGGCGGCGGCCCGGCTTCTCTTATGCGCCGTTCACATGGGATTGATTGGCGTTTACGCGAGAGTGGGCATATACTTGCGGGCATGGCGCGGTCTGAGCGACCTGGAGCGCCGGCGAGTGAGGTGCGTCTTCAGCGAATGCTTGAATGACAATGCGCTCGGGAGTAGAACCGGGGGGCCGCCCGGTGCGCTATCTGGTGGGATGGCGAACGTTGGCGCGATGGCGCGCTTGTTTCGAGGGCCGGGACGGGTGGTTCGGGCCGCAGTCGATGACTTCGTAACTACTTTTTTTCCAGCCGATTGCCGGGTCTGCGGAGGGCCGCTGCTCGCCGCCGGGATTGCCCCGGTCTGTGACGCCTGCGTGGCTGGAATCGGCGTGCAGACGGCGACGTTGTGCAGGCTCTGTGGGGAAGCGCTTGATATGGAAGGGATTCGCTTCGCTGGGCAATTTCCGACCGAAGGGCTGTTGTGCGCACCTTGCCGGATGGCGGCTCCGGAGTTCGAGAGGGCGGTCGCTTATGGAGTCTATGAGGACGGCCTACGGGAGATGGTGCACCTGCTGAAGTATGAGCGGATGAGCGCGTTGGCTCGACCGCTGGGCAGGATGCTGGCCGAGGCGGTGGAGACTCTGGCAGGCGAGATTGCCGGGGAATGCACGGTAGTTGCCGTGCCCCTCTATCCGGCCAAGGAGCGGCAGCGGGGATATAACCAGGCGGTCCTGCTGGCTGACGCGGCGCTGGCCGGGTTGAAGCGGACGCGGCCGGAGTGGAAGCTGAGGGCGGCGCATGGAGCGATGCGAAGGGTTCGGGATACGGAGAGCCAATTCTCGCTGACGCCGCGGGGACGGAGACGGAATCTGAAGGGCGCGTTTGCCGTAGCGGACAACCGGGCCTTGGCGGGGCGCGAAGTCCTGCTGGTGGACGACATTTATACGACTGGAGCTACCGCGCGCGAGTGTGCGCGGGTTCTGCGCAGAGCCGGCGCGCAGAGGGTCTGGGTCGCTACCTTGAGCCGGGCACAACGAGAGACAGTGGAGTGTTGGGACTGATGGCTGAGAATGGGGCTTGTGTGGCTGCACGAAATGATGGTTTGGAACCGGAGGGCAGGAAGATGCAATCGGTGAAGACGCGGAAGCAGAGGCTGACGGGAAATCGGCACGCCGGGCATGGAAGCTCCCATGCGAGCGGGAGGCTGGTGTCGGATGTCGACGTCCGGATCGGTGTCTTCCGGCAGCCGGCGATGCAGACACCGGTGCTGGTGCTCAATGCCAGCTATGAGCCGATCAACATCTGCGGCGCGCGGCGTGCGCTGGTGCTGGTGCTCAAGGGCGTAGCGCGCACCGAGGAGGAGCAGGGCGCGATTCTGCACGCGGCGCGGATGAAGGTGGCGATGCCGAGCGTGATCCGGCTGCTGGAATACAGGCGGATTCCGCACCAGACGCGGGCGCTGTCGCGGAAGAATATTCTGCTGCGCGATCGCAATAGCTGCCAGTACTGCTCGGTGGTGCTGACGGCGGCCGAGTTGACGCTGGACCACGTGATTCCGCGATCGCGGGGCGGCCTTTCGACCTGGGAGAATCTGGTGGCGTGCTGCCACGACTGCAACCGGAGGAAGGGCAACCAGTTGCTGCATGAGCTGACGGACATGAAGCTGCAGCGGGAGCCGCGGCCCTTCAGCCTGCACACTTCGCGCCACATCATGCGGATGATCGGAAGCGCGGATGCAGCGTGGCGGAAGTATCTGTACTTCGAGGCGGGTGACGCGGCGTAGGCAATCTTTTCTTAAGTCCAGATCTCTTCTTTGGGGGATCTTGCTCCCAGGAACCATGCGCCGCCGTTTGTCACATAAAGAGTATGATCTGTAACTCAATCGATTTTGACGGGCCCCTCTGAACCAGGGGCCCGTTACCGTTTTGGGCTTGAAGCAATTGTTATTCAGCGACGCGAAAGGAACTCCCATGAAAACCGCAAAACTATTGCGCAGCTTCGCCATGATTGCCATCGCAGTCGTGTTGTTCGCCACTCCCCTATCGGCAAGCGCCGATACTTACCAGATACTTAACCTCGGCAATGACGCCGCAAGGTTTTTCTACGGATTGAACGACTCAGGCACGGTCGTTCTTGATCTGAATGCAAGCCTGTTATGTGGTGGAAGTGACAACTGCTACCAAACCTTTGTCGGCGGTTTGAGTACTGGCTTCTCCTCGACAGCCCCAGCCCTCGCTTACGACAATGGAACGCCGTGTACCCCTGGCTTCGCAGCCGGGTGGGTGGTGCTCCAGGGCGTTTGCAACAACGGACGTGAGGCGTCCACGGGTTATTTGTCAGCGGGTGAGGGCTTCCCTGATGTATTCACTGGCCCCGATCCGGTCGCTGACTTTCTGGCAAAAGGTGGTGGGGCGTCCATCTTCATGAACAATCAGGGCGACATTGTGTGGGACGACATATATAGCGAGAACTTCTTCGAGGCGATCGACCTCACTACCGATCAGGTTCCTGAACCGTCAGGCTTCCTCCTTCTGGGCACAGGCCTCATTGCTGGCGCAGGAACCATGCGCCGCCGATTGTTCCGATCGTCAAAATAGCGATGCACTTTATGGCTTACGGCCTCTGCACCAGCGGAGACCCTAAGCGATGAAGTGTATCTCCTAAGTTTTTAGTTGACAAATTTTATGGGCATGGCGTAATGTCCTAAGTCGTTAGGAGAAGTGCTATGGGCGAGCAGGAAAAAGAGGGTTTGACGAAGCTGGAACTACAGATCATGCAGGTGATCTGGCGGCGGGGCACAAGCAACGTGGGCGAGGTGCAGGAGGGGCTGGAGCAGCAGCTCGCCTATACCACCGTGCAGACGATGCTGAATATTCTGCACCGCAAGGGCAAGCTACGGCGCAAGCTGCGCGGGCGGGCGTACGAGTACAGCGCGACGGTGAGCGAGGCCAAGGCGCTGAGCCATGCGCTGCGCGACGTGGTGGATCGCATGTTCGGCGGATCGAGCGAGGAGCTGGTGATGAGCCTGATCAAGAGTAAGCAGCTCGACGCCAAAAAGATCGCCGAGCTGAGCCGCAGGCTGGAGGCGGATCGGGAGAGCGGAGGCGAGCGATGAGTGGACTCGAAACATTTGTGCTGGGGTATCTGGTGAACTCGCTGTGGCAGGTTCCGCTGGTGTGCGCGGCGGGATACGGCTCGGCCCGGCTGGTGCGGCGGTTGGGGCCGGAGGCGGAGCATCGGGTGTGGGTGGCGGCGCTGCTGATTGCGGCGATTCTGCCTGGACTGGGCGCCGCCGGGTTCGGGATGGCTTGGCTGCCGCACGGCTTCGGCGCGGCGGGGGCGGCGGCGGGGACGGCGCAGGTAACCGTGGGCGCGTTTACGCAGAGCGCGGGGACGGCGCTCGATCTGCCGCCCGGGCTGCGGCACGGCGCGACCATTGTTTATCTGGGCCTCGTGCTGTTCCTTTGCGGGCGGCTGATCTGGGGGCTGATGCAGAGCGAACGTCTGCGGCGCGGATCGCGACGGGTGGTGCTGACAGCTAAGCGCGAGACGGCGTGGAGGAGAGGTTGCCGGGTGTTCGAGGTGAGCGGGGCGGAGATTGCAAGCACGGCGATGGTTGCCGGGCCTTTGACGCTCGGTTTTCGGCGGCGGATGCTGCTGGTGCCGCCAGGCTTTATGGAAACGGCGGAGGCGAGCGACGCGGAGGCCGCGCTGGCGCATGAACTGGCGCATATGCGCAGGCGCGACTTTGCCAAGAACGTGCTCTATGAGCTGGTGTCGCTGCCGGTGGGCTATCACCCGATGACGCGCTGGCTGAAGGCGCAGGTGAGACAGAGCCGCGAGCTGGTATGCGATGCGATGGCGGCGGAGTTTGTAACCACAAGAGAGAACTATGCACGGTCGCTGTTGCGGCTGGCGTCGCTGATGTCGAATCAGGCGCAGGCCATCAACGTTCACGCCATCGGAATCTTCGATGCCAACATACTGGAGAAGAGAGTGATGAGCCTGATGACGAAACGAAGAGAGACGGGAGGGCTGCTGCGAGCCGGTTTCGCTGCGGCGTGTGTTCTGGT
>Ga0207705_10001150_pt1 | contig 21556 bp, 13 predicted proteins | sample KBSC13metaG_FD_184314 | JGI IMG/M metagenome (GOLD analysis project Ga0207705, IMG submission 184314) | Corn rhizosphere microbial communities from Kellogg Biological Station, Michigan, USA - KBS C1-3 metaG (SPAdes) (version 2) | ecosystem: Host-associated > Plants > Roots > Rhizosphere > Soil ... | reverse complement strand
CCCGCCGCCGGCGCCCCGACCTGCCGGCACGGTCTTCACCGACGCCGGCAGCTTGGCCCACTGTTCCGGCGTGAGCACGCGTTGCAGCTCGTTGATGGCGTCCTCGCCGAGCTTGCGACCTTCGTTCGTCTTGCCTTGCATGCGCGCGAAGATCACCTGCGGGTCGGGATTCGCGCCGGCGCCCGCCAGCATGTCGGCGATCTGGTCGATGAGCGCGTCCACCTTGGGCGTCAGCGTGTCGGAGAGCGCGTGCAGCCGTACCGTCTGCTCGGGCGTGAGCGCGAGCTTGAGCGAATCGTTGAGCGTGATCGTGGTGAGGAACGGGTTCGGCACCAGTCGCTGCAGTCGTGCCTTGTAGTCGTCGCGCGTGAGCGGGCGGCCATTCCCGCCGCCGAAGATCTGTCGCACCTGCTGCCGCGCTGGATCCTGGCCGAGCGTGAGGCGGCCCTGGAGCCCGATCTGGAACGGAACGCGATAGGCGCTGGTGCGTCCGCTGGCGACGCCGAAGTGCTCGTTGACCTGATAGATGTATCGCTGCGTGGCCGGATCGAAGCCGCGGACGTAGAGCAACGTCCGATCGGGGAGAATCGGCTGTCCCCAACCGTGCAGGTTGTCGCCGTGCAGCAGCTGATCCAGTCCGACGAGTGCGTTCTGCAGCTGTACCGACATCGTGAGCCGGCGCTGCAATCCGAACGCGCTCGGCTTGAAGTTGAGTTGGACGTCGAGCGCCGGCGTCCACGGTGTGGAGCAGCTGTTCCGCGCGGCGATCGTTCCGATCTGCGAGCGAAGACAGTCGAGTGAGCGACCCGACGCATTGTCGAGCAGTCGCGTCATCCCGTTCACGAGCGCAGTATCGTTCGCGATCGCGGGGTTCGTCGGGTCGTAGATGTAGGCGCGGTCGTTGCGCGAGCCGTCGCCGTTGATGTCGCCGCTGACGACGGGCGTGTACCGCTGACCAGCGGTGAGTCGGCCGATGGCCGTGATGTCGAGCCAGGGCCGCGCCGGGAAGGTGAGGGTACCGAGCAGCTGGTGCCGGCGCTCGCGGTCCGATGTCCCCCACGCCACATCATTGGGATCGCCGGCCGTGCTGCCGCCGCCGAATCCGCCGCCCACCACACCGAAGCCATTCTGCTGGTCTCGCGAGCGCAAGAAGGTATAGGACGCGCTCCAGGTGATGCCCTGCAGCGTGAGGCCGCCCACCGTCGTCGTGATCTGCGCCGAGGCCGACCGCAGCTGCGAGGTGAACTCCGTCACACTGCCGTACTCGGGATGCACGCGCGACGCGTTGACGGTGGTAGCGCCGGTACCGGGGATGATGGCCGTGGCCGGCACGTACACCGGCCGACCGTCCTCGGTGGAGAGTGTGAACTTCGGTGTCGCATCGAGGTTGAGATCGCGCGACCCGGTCTGGGCCAGGCCGTAGGCGAACGACGCGTCGATGTTGAAGCTGTATCGTTCGAAGAATCGCCGGCTCGCGCCGAGCGACGAGCGCCACACCTTGGGCGCACCGAAGTCGCTCTGGAACAGCGTGACATTGCGCCGCTGCCCCGTCGGTCCACCGATGGGCGGCGTCGGACCGCCGGCGAGACATTCATCCGGCACCGACGAAGGATCAGCGAGATAGGATGTCCAGTCCGGCGTGGGCACGCCGGCGCCGATGCACGTGAGCTGTGACTGGCCCCCGGCGAGGCCGGTGCCCTCGACAGCGGTGGCGACGAGGTTGGACGAAATCTTTCCGCGGAACTCGCCCAGGCCTCCGCGAAAGATCCAGCTCGCCGCGTTGAATCCTCCCGCTGCGCCGCGTCCGCGCGCGCCCGGCATGTACGTGAAGCCGACGCGCGGGCTGAGATGCACTTCGGTGGGCGCGTCGTCGGTACGTCGGCCGAACAGCGTCTCGATGTCGGGGTTGTACGCCGGCGTGCGCGGGAATCGCGTTCCTTCCAGCCGCAACCCGTATGTGGCCTGGAACGCCGCCGATCGGCGCCATGCGTCGCCCAGGTAGAGCGCGGCGTTGTTGCTCCCCGCTAGGCGATCGCTCCCGGAGATGGTGCGCGTGAACTGCGACGGCTGGTTCGACTCGAAGTCGGAGAGCGAGTTGAAGTAGAAGGTGCCGTAGCGGTTCGGGATGGTGCCGATGGACGAGCGATCCTCGTTGATCAACCCACCGAGCTTGTAGCGATGCGCTCCCCCTTCGCTCACCCACGATATCTCGTCCGTCGCTTCGAGCAGTCGCGAATGCGTGAGCTGCGGCAGTGACGGATTGCCGCCGAACTGCAGCGTGGTCAGGCTCTGCGTGCCGTTGTCGAGGGCAGAGGCCACCGTGACACGGCCGCCCGGAATGGCGAGATAGGGTTCGGTGTTCTGCCGATCCGAGGACTGGTAGATGCGCCCCTCGTTGATGAACCGACCGAGATGCGACGTGAGCGACGCCATGATGCCGCCGCCCGTCGTGCGCAGGTTTCCCCCCGTGCTCGGAACGCTGAACGCCGAGATGCGCGTGGCGTCCTGCGCCTGGCCACGCCAGTCACCGCGCAGGGTGAGTGTGTGTGCCTCACCGAGCGAGTAGTCGAAGCGGACGAGCGCCGACGCCTGATCGGCGAGGCGATCATCCGGAATGCCCGGCAGCGTGGGCGCGACGCCGATGGTCCCCAGTCGCGTCAAGAAGCGACCCACCGAGTCCTGACTCGCGCCAAGCCGCGCGAGCGTCTGCGGGTCGGCCGCCAGCAGCGACGACAGCGGATTGGTGCGACGCGATACCGACAACGCGCCGAAGATGAACGCCTCGTCGCGCACGATGGGGCCGCCCGCGCCGAAGTTGATGGAGTTCTGGTTGTACTTCTGCCCGAACGTGGCCGACGAGGAATCCACGAACTCGAGATCGGGATCGCGCAGCGCATACGAGACGACGCCCTGCACGTTGTTCGTGCCGCCTCGTGTGGTGGAGGCGACCTGTCCGCCGGTGAATTGTCCGCGACCGACGTCGTAGGTACTGGTGATGACCCGTGTCGATCGCACGGCCTCGGCCGGCACGCTACCCGAACCGAAGCTCAATCCGTCGAGCGTGATCTGATTCTGGTTGGTCGGCTGGCCCGCGATGGAAAAGCTGGCGGCCGTGGAATCGGTGGCCGCCGTGCCGATCACGCCAGGCACCAGCGTGGCAACCGTGGCCAGGTCGCCCTTGTCGATCGGCAGCCGGTCGAGCTGGGCGGCGCTCAGATTGCGCTCGACACTTCCCGCGGTCGGCCGGTCCTGCGTGCCGGCGTCGTTCCTCCCGCGCACGGTGACCGCCTGAAGCACCTGCGGGTTGCGTGAGAGCCGAATGTTGACGATGAGGCGATCCTCGTCCGCCTGGCGCTGAACGGCCACTTCGTACGGCGCGTAGCCGATGTAGCTGGCGCGCAGTCGATACGCGCCGCCACCGTCGGGAAAAAGGATGGAATACTCTCCGCGCTCGTTCGTCTCCTTGCGGCGCGTGATTCCGGTTTCGTTCGACGTGACCTCGATGCGCGCTCCCACCACCGGCGTGGAATCGGGCGCAAGCACCTTGCCCATGATGATGTCCGTCGTGGACCCGACCTGGGCGCTCGCGACGCCCCCGAAGCACAGCAGGGCGACGACGACGGTGATGTAGCGGAGTGAAGCGCAGCGCATGCGTGACCGGGAAACCGTGACCGGACGCCCATCGCGCCCGCACCTGTCATTCGCTGCTAGTACGTGTCGGCGGTGTCGAACCGTTGGAGATGGGCGCGCGTCCAGTCACGCCGAGCGCGGTTGCCGACGGCAGCGATGCCTCGGCCACGGCACCGCGTACCGCGCTGACGAGATTCTCTCCCGTCTCGCGCAGCACGCGCGCCACGGCGCCGATGGCGGCTCCGATCACCCGCGCCGGATCCACGGTCGGCTGTCCGCCCTCCGGGTACAGCGACGAGATAATCCGCCCCCGGAGCGAGATGGCGATCGGCGTAGCGAACGCGAGTGCGTTGAAGTGGGGATCGTAATGCGTGCCGAGCCCCTCGATCAGCGCCGCCGTTCGCGCGAAGTACACGAGATGGCTCGGCAGGACGATCGGCCAGTCGAACAGCTCGGCGAGCACTTCGTCGGCGAGGAGATCCATGCGCTCGCGCGTCGTGTTGCGCTCGTGCGCCACGTTGAGGAGCACGGCTGCGAGCCGCTCGATGACCGCTGGGTCGGCGCCGGTGGTGACGAGCCCCAACCGGTAGAAGCTGTCGGCGAGCGCCTTCGGATCCTTTCGAATCGCGGCGAAGATGGCGGCGACCAGCTCGCGTCGCAGCTCGATCGGCACGCGCACCACCATCCCGAAATCGAGGAGAATGATCCGCCCGTCGGCGGAAACGTGCACGTTGCCCGGATGCGGGTCGGCGTGGAACAGCCCGTGGACGAGCATCATGCGCGCGTAGATGTCCATCACCTCGCGCACCACGTGGTCCGGGTCGATGCGTCCTTCCCTCACCCACTCGTCGAGCCGGTCGACGCGACGTCCGGGACAGTATTCCAGCACGAGCGCCCGCTGTCGCACCATAGGCGTGTAGACGCGCGGCACCCACACCTCGCGCTTGCCGGCGAAGTTGCTGGCGATGGCGATCGCGTGCGCCGCTTCGCACCGGAAATCCATTTCCTCCGCCACGCGGACGGCGAACTCCTCGATCACGACGCGCGTGCCGATGACGTGCGGGTTGGGCCACCACCGCTCCACCACCCTGATGATCCGGCTGGAGGCCTTCACGTCGGCGGCGACGAGCTGCTCCACACCAGGACGCAGGACCTTGATCACGACTTCCTCGCCTTCGTGGCAGGCGCGATACACCTGGCCCAGCGAGGCCGCGGCGAGCGGTTCCCAGTCGAAGCGCTCGAACAGTTCGTCGGGAGGCGCACCGTACTCCTCCGTGATCACCCGCGCGATCTCGCGCGAGGGCACCATCGGAACCCGGTCGGTGAGGGTGGTGAGCGCCTTCGCATACACGGGTGGCAGGATGTCCGCTCGACCCGCGAACAGCTGCGCCATCTTCACGAACGTGGGGCCGAGTGCGGCGAGTTGCGCGACCAGACGCCTGGCGCGGCGCTCGTGGTCGGCATGGGTGCGCACCGCAGGCGCGCCGAAGAACAACCAGCGCTTGTGGTCACGCCAGAACGCGATCGCCAGCGGCAGCAGCCGGTAGAGGATGACGAAGAGGCGCATGAGCGCAGAGCTGGCGAGGGGCGTGCCGCGCCCGCTCAGCGCTCTCGCATCGACGCTGGATCGACGCCGGTCTCGCGCAGCCATCTCTCGTAAGCCTGCGGCATGATCTCCGACGGCTTGATCTCGCTCCGTCCGCCCCAGAACACGTTCGTGTAGGTCACCGGGATGCCGACGTCGGCCAGATGTCGGTCGATCGCCGCCTTGTGCGCCAGCACGACCGGCTTCTCGGTGCCGTGCGCCACCGCCATGATGTTGACGTGCGCAAACTCGTCCCCACCCTCACGCCAGTACGCGTGAGTGAGGATGTGATGACGTCCTACCTCGCGCCCAGCCTCGATCTCACGCCCCTCGGGGACGCGCCAGTGGAAGAGTGCGTTGTATCGGGTGACACGCTCACCCGTCGCCGAAGGCTTGACGTGCTCCAGGAAGGTGGAGAAGCGCCCGATCACGCCTCGGTCGGCGAGCCCGCGCGCGACGCGCAGGAATTCCTCGTATGGCACCTTCGCCTCGTCCGCTCGCGCGCGCCACGGCTCGAGCCGCAGCTGGTCGGGCTCGAACTCGCGCTTGAGCGGCCCGAGCACACGCCACTCGAGATCGCTCAGCTCGACGATGTTGGTGTCGATCACGCGAGCCGGCTCCTCGGTTCGACTGCCGGGCTCCATGCCGCGCCGCCGCACGTGCCCCACGCCCAGCGCGAACAGCCGGTTGGCCGGCATGATGCGGAACGCGGTGGCGCCGATGCGCTCGGCGAGCAGCTCGCAGTGACGCTGCATCGAGAAGCCCTGCGGCACCTTGAGCGTCGTCCACAACCGGTACACGGAGCCCGTCGTCTCGGCATCCGTGCTGCGAATCACGACGTGCCCCGAAAACGGATCGATCTTCGACAGATATTCGAATGCCGACTCGAGCCTGCCGGGAGGAACCTTCCACGCGACCAGCGCACCGGGCGCGAGGTTCGTCGCCATCAGCGTCTGGCGGATGCGTCGGATCACGCCGCTCTCGAGCATCGCGCGAAGCCGCTCGAGCACCGTGTCGACGGGCAGATCACTCTGCCGGGCGATCTCCGTGAACGGGTCCTCGAGGAACCCGGAAATGCGATCTTCGCTGATGGCGAGGATGCGCGCGTTGATCGGGTCGGTGATGTCGGTCGGGACGGTAGCGCTCATGGGTGAAAGATAGCGTCTGCACCCCTGGCACGACTGACGGTCGGAGCCGCTCATCCGGCTTCGTTTGGTCCTGCTCCTCGGACTGACGCGCCGGCGCCTGCCGCGCCAGGCAGCTCCGACCCTTCAGTAGCGGGGCAACGAGTGCCGGACCGCGCGCGCGCCCGCCGCGACCCCCGCGCCCACCGCGAATCCCACACTCAGCGCGGTGCCCAGCCCCACCAGCGGCAGGACGGCGAAGATCGGCCACGCGACGACCGCCGTGCCCACGCCCGCGATCACCGGCGCGAGCGCATTCTGAACGGCGTCCACGTAGCGCAGGCGGCGCATGACGAAGTTGCGCGACTGCGCATAAGCCAGCGTCACGAGCGCCAGCGTAATGACAAAGCTCAGGATCACGAACATGGATTCCTCATCGGCTGCGGGTCTGGTGTGCCGTACGTCACGACGCGGTCACGGTTTCACGATGATGCTGGCTGTCGGCCACGCCCGGCCGTAATTTCTCCGCTCCTCCACCCCTGCGGCATGATCACGCTCCGCGTCACCCGCCACGATCGCAACGAGCAGCTGCTCGCCGAATGCCAGAGCTCCGTCATCCCGGCGCGCGGAGAGGTGCTGCAGCTGGATACCGTGGAGAGCGACGGCTCGATGACGCGCCCGAGCACGCTCTGGCGCGTCGTTGCGGTCACCGTCCACGTCCCCTCGCTCAACTCCAGCGCGCCCGACGACGGTACCTCGCTCCGCGTCCGCACGGTAGAGGTCAGCGTGCTCCCCGATGTTTCCCTGCCGGCGCTCCACCAGTCCGCCGAGCAGGTGCTCGCCGAATCCCGGATGTAGAACATCCGGACGTTTCCCCCGTGTACCTGCGCTGCCTCCATTCCATCTCGTTCGCTAGTTTTCGGTAGTGACTCGTCCGTCCGCGCCCTCCGTGTTCTCCGACGCCAGAAACCTGCGTCCTCTGCTCCCGACGGGAGGCCATCACCGGGTCAGCCTCGCGCTGCCGGATCACCTGGCATCGTGGCAGCTGCCCCCGGGATGGAGCTGGGGTTCGGAAGGCGTGTGGGAGGACCATCGGCACTTCCAGGAGATCGTGGACGCACTCGGTCGTTCACTCTCACTGGTGAGTGCGCCCGAGCCGACACATGCAGGGTGGATCGAAGCCGAAGCGCGAGCGCTCGCGCATCGGAATCATCCCGCGGTGCCCACCACGTACCACTACTGGACCGCCAACTCCGACTCGCGGCGCGGGCCCGGCTACCTCCGTCGCTGGATCGCCGGTGAGACGATGGCCGCCCGACTCGCCCGTGCCGGCGCCGAGGACATCCCGGCGGTCCTGCGCGTGATGCGCGAAGTGGGATCCACTCTCTCCTACCTCCACGACGCGGGCAGCGTACACGGCGCCGTGTTCGTCGGCAACGTGCTCGCGTCGCCGATGGGCCGCCTCTGGCTCCTCGGCTGGCAGTGGGCGGTACCGATCGACAGCATCCCCGACCGCATCGCCCCCGACGCGACGACGATGCCGATCCCGCCCGACTGGCGCGATGGCTGGCAGCCCACCTTCGCCTCGGACCAGTGGCAGCTCGCGGCCCTCTGCTTCCATGCACTCACCACGGAAGCGCCGCCACCGGACGACGTTCCGCCGGTTGCGCTCGTGCGTCCGGACCTGCCGCCGTCGGTGTCGGTGGTGCTCGATCAGGCGCTCAATCCCGACCCGGCGAAGCGCTACCCTTCCGTGGCCGCCATGGTGCGAGCGCTGGACCGCGTGATCGGAAGCCGAACGGTGCTCACCCTGAGCGGCGAGCACACGGCTGCCGCGCGCGAGTCGCCCGAGGTGCGCCTGCGCTGGGCGCTCGCCGACGACTACGAAGTCATCGCGCCGCTCGGCGCCGGCTCGTTCGGCTCGGTGTGGCGAGTGCGCGACCTCTCGCTCGGCCGCGAAGTGGCGCTCAAGCTGCTGCACCCGCACGTGGCGCGCGACGAGCGCGCGGTGGGCCGCTTCCGGCGTGAGGCGCGGCTCGCCGCGCAGCTTGCCCATCCGGCCATCGTTCCGATCTACGATTGGGACAGCCGCGGCAACGTGGCGTGGTACACGATGGAGCTTGCCGAAAGCGGCTCGGTGGCGGAGCTCGTGGCGCGCTCGGGCGCGCGTCCGCTGGCCGAGATCGCGCCCCAGATCGACAACGTGCTCAACGGTCTCGCCGCAGCGCACGCCGTCGGCGTCGTGCATCGAGACCTCAAGCCGGAGAACATCCTCATCGATCGCTACCGGCGGTGGCGCATTGCCGACTTCGGCATCGCCAATCCGGCCGGTGAGGAGCCGGCTGGCGCCTCCGGAACTCCGGCGTTCTCGCCTCCCGAGCAGCTGCTCGGTGAAGCGCAGGACGCCACGGCCGATCTCTTCTCGCTGGCAGCGATCGTCGCCTTCGTGCTCACCGGGACGCCGCCGTTCGGCGAGGCGGATGGCAAGACCATCCTCGCGCGCGAGCTGTCGGGGATGCTGGATCTCTCGCCGTATGCGCCCGAGATCGCGGCCTGGCTGGAGCGCGGTCTGGCGTCCGATCCCGACGCGCGTTTCCCTGACGCCATCACGATGCAGGAGTCGTGGCGCGAAGCGGCTGGGGCCGTCCTCGAGCGCGATCGGCGAGTGCCCTGGTGGCGCCGTCTGTTCGGAAACGAGGAAGCGGGCGAGGGCTGGTGGCGCGAGGAGAGTCCCGTCGGGGAGTGAGCGCGCACACAAGCTGCATCGCGTGTGCGTCATGACATTCCGTTCGATCAATCCCGCCACGGGCGCGGTGCTTGCCGAGTTCCCCGCGCTCACACCACGTGACGTCGAGCAGCGCATCGCGATCGCCGCGGCGGCGGCGCCTCGCTGGCGCGCGACCGCCGTGTCGGAGCGCGCGGCCATGGTCGGCAGGCTTGGCGAGTTGCTCGATTCGGAGAAGGAGCGACTCGGGCGCATGATGACGCTCGAGATGGGCAAGCCGATCCGTGCCGCGGTGGAGGAAGCCGCAAAATGCGCCCTTGCCTGTCGCTACTACGCGGAGCATGGCGCGGCCTTCGTCGCCGATCAGCTGGTCGCCGACGAGGGCCACCGTTCCTTCATCGCCTACGACCCGCTCGGCGTCGTGCTGGCCGTGATGCCATGGAACTTTCCCTTCTGGCAGGCCATCCGCTTCATGGCACCGGCGTTCGTCGCCGGCAACGTGGGTCTGCTCAAGCATGCGACCAACGTGCCGCAGTGCGCCCTCGAGCTGGAGGCCCTGGTTCGCCGTGCCGGTGCGCCTGAGGGCGTGTTCCAGACGCTGCTCATCGGTGCCGACGCCGTCGCCGGCGTGCTGTCGGACGCGCGGGTGGCGGCGGCAACGCTCACGGGCAGCGAGGGCGCCGGCAGCAGCGTCGCAGCGATCGCGGGCAAGCACATCAAGCCCACGGTGCTCGAGCTCGGCGGCAGCGATCCGTTCATCGTCATGCCGAGCGCCGACTTCGACCGCGCCGTGGAGACGGCCGTCAAGGCGCGCACGATCAACAACGGTCAGAGCTGCATCGCCGCGAAGCGATTCATCGTTCACGAGTCCATCTTCGACCGATTCCTGCGGCGATTCACGGACGGAATGCAGGCGCTCCGCGTCGGTGATCCGGTCGAACCATCTACCCAGCTCGGGCCGCTGGCATCCGCGAAGCAGGCGGAAGAACTGGAGGAGCAGGTCGCTCGATCCGTGGCGGCGGGTGCGCGACTCGTCTGCGGCGGCAAGCGCGCCGATCCTCACACGGCATTCTTCCCCGCCACCGTGCTCACCGACATTCCCGAGGGCTCGCCGGCGTGGAGCGAGGAACTGTTCGGCCCCGTGGGCTGCGTGTTCCGCGCGCGCGACGTGCAGGATGCGATCCGCATCGCCAACGCCACGCGTTTCGGCCTCGGCGCCAGTGCATGGACGAACGATCTCGCCGAGCAGGAGGCGTTCGCGCGCGGCATCGACTCGGGAAGCGTGTTCGTCAACGACATGGTGGTGTCCGATCCACGCTTCCCGTTCGGCGGCGTGAAGTCGTCAGGCTACGGCCGCGAGCTCAGTGAGCTGGGACTGCGCGAGTTCACGAACATCAAGACCGTTCGCATTCGTACGGGCGCTGGGGTGACAACCGAAACGCACACCGAGTAGCCCTGCTTCGTCGTCATCACCGTGTGCTGCGCTCCGGCAGATCACGCCGCGCGCAGCGCGACACGCACGGTCGTGCCGGTGCCGTTCCCGCTCTCGATCGTCACCTCGCCGCCCCAGCTTTCCACCAGCCGCCGGGTGATGGCGAGGCCGAGTCCACTCCCGCTCGTGCGCGTGGAGAAGTGCGGCTCGAAGATCCTGGGCAGGACGTCCGCGCCGATGCCGCTCCCGTCGTCCTGAACGGACAGCACGACCGCTTCCGCGCCGGCGCTCGTCGCACCCCGACGCACCTCGGTGTGCACGTGGCGCGCGTCGGCCAGTCGCGCGTTCTCATAGAGGTTGAGCAGCACCTCGCGCAATTCGTCACCGCGCGCGAACGCCTTCGGCAACCCGTCGTCCGAGTCCAGGGTCCATTCGACGCCCCCTTCGCCCAGCGTCTCCAGTGCCACGACGTCCCCAGCGACGTGTGCGACGTCGATCGCCTCGGCCGCGGACCGCTCCTCCGGTCCTCCGCCGTAGCGGCTGAATGCGCGCGCGATCTCGTCCAACCGGTCGATCTCGGTGAGGATCCGCGAGACGTTCTGTTCGAGGATCGCATCGAAATCCGGTCGTCCACGCGCGCGACGAAGGTGCTGCACGCCGAGTCGGATGGGCGTGAGTGGATTCTTGATCTCGTGCGCCACCTGTCGCGCCATCTCGCCCCACGCGAGCACGCGCTGCGCGCGCGCCAGCTCCGTGACGTCATCCAGCGTCAGCACGGCGCCGCCACGCGACAGCCGCGTCAGCTGGCCACGCAGCGTTCGTCCGTCGCGTTCCAGCTCGAATCCGTCCGCGTCCACACTGCCGGTGAGAAAGCGCGCGACGCGCGAGGTCACCGCGTGCGCGGACATGGCCTGTACGGGAGCGCCGGCAGGCGGTACGTCACCGAGCAACGCCTCGGCGCGGGGGTTGGCAAGGATCACGCGGCCGTGCTCATCCACGGCGACCACGCCGCTCGCCACGGTGCGCAGCACGGCATCGGTGCGTCGCTGCGCTTCCTCGAGTGCCAGGCGGCTCTCGCCAAGGTCGGTGGCCATCGCGCGGAACGCGCTGAACACGGGGACGAACTCGCTGGCCGCATCACGCGGGAGCGGCAACTCGATTTCTCCGCGCGCCACGGCGCGGGCGGCGCCTCGCAGCGCAGCGATTGGACGCGCGAGCTGGCGCGCCGCCAGCGCGCTGAGCCAGAGCGCCGCTGCAGCGCCGAGCGCGCTGGCGAACAGCACGAGTACGCCGAGATCGCGCCGCCGTCGGTCGAGCGCGAGATCGTCCACGCGAGCCGGCGCGGCGATGACCATGTTCGTACCAACCGCCGCCGGCAGCACGCGATACCCCATCATTCCGGTCGCGCCGGCAAGCGGCTCGGCCTTCGTGACGCTCACCTCCTCCGCAACGCCCAGCTCGAGCGCAACGTCGGGCCGCAGCAGGCTGCCCATCGGCGCCAGCTCGGCGAACAGCGAGTCACTGGCCTCCACCAGCGCGCCGGATCGATAGAGCAGAAGCTTGGTGTCCAGGCGGGCGCTCTCGCGCCGCAACCAGTCCGGCTGCCCGACGCCGGAAACGGCGCGAACGGTTTCCGTGACCAGCAACCGGCGCGACGCCTGCGCATCGTCGAACAACTGCTGCCAGCTCCACAGCGCGAACACTGCCGCCGGCACGAGGAAGAAGAGGAACAGCGCAAAGGACAGCCGTGTGCGATAGCTGCGCAGGCGGCGTCTGCGCAGGCGCACCCAGCGGCCGGCCCGGCCGTCGGCAACTGCGCCGAGCAGCCAGACGAAGCCAACGGCGGCGATGTCGATCAGCACGAGCAGGCCGCCGCGCGGCACCAGTGAATCCAGGCCGCGCAGATCCACCTCCACGTGCGCTCGGGCCGGCCCGGATGGCCCGTGCACGGGCCAGTCGCCATGCAGCTCCGTCCCTTCACGACGCCAGCGGATGGCATCGCGCGGCGCGAGTGAATCGGCCACCACCTGCACGGTGTAGGGCGGTTCATTGCTCTCCCGCGGCGGCAGACCGAACCAGCGCGCGTACGCATCGTTCCCGATCAGGCGCGTGCGCGGCGCGACGAGAATCGTCACGACACCGCCACGCATCGGCACGGCGATCACCCGCACGCCGTACGCGCTCGGCCGCGTCGTCGCCACGACGCGCGTGTCGTTCAGGGATGCGGCCACCGCCGCCACGGCAACCGTATCGAACGCCACGTCGAATGGTGCCGAACCGAACGTGGCGATGGGTGTCGAGCCGACCCACGAGGTGAGCGCCACGGGGTAGCCAGCCGCTGCGAGATCCGAAGTCACGTATTGCTCGAGCAGGGCTTGCGAGCTTCTCGGCAGGTCGTCACCCTGGAGCGAAATCGCGAGGCGCGTCGCGAGTGCCACGCCGTACGCATCGGGCGCATCGAGACCACGAACGTCGCGCTCGGCGAGCTCCACGCGGCCGCGCGAGGTGCTCCCCCACACCACGGTCGTCGCGGCCAGCCCCGCCACCACGGCGGCGGCGAGCAGCGAACGCCGCGACGGACGCGCGAGCACCTGCGCACCGACCGCCAGCACCCACAACCAGCTGTACCATGGCGGCCATTGGCCGGGCGCACTCCAGACGAGCGGCGCGACGATCGCGGCGAGCAACGCGAGCAGGGGCCCCGTACCCGGTCGTATGCCCCGGCCCCCGAGCGCCGACCGGCCTGCCCACCCCGCGAGCACGAGCAGCGTCGTGGCCGCGAGGCAGAGCGGCACGTTCCAGATGAGCCAGAGCGATGCAGCGGCGCCGTCTGCCGGCGGCGCGATTCCGCGTGCCAGCGCGCCGACGATGAACGGGCCGAAGCCGATGGTCAGGATGGCGATCGCCGCTCCCGCCACTTGCGGCAGGCGATTGCCGACGCGGCGTACCACGATGAGTACGGCGAGCAGCAGCGTGCCGGAGGCGAGCGCCAGTGCGCCGGCGTTCGCCGTCAACGCGCCGCCCGCCGGGTGGAAGTACACCGCGGGGTCGAACAGCCGCGAGCGCGTCGAGAACTCGCTCAGCGGGACGACGGCGATGCAGCGCAGCACCACGAGCGCTCCGATGGCGGCCGCGAGCGCGCCTGCCTCCCGTCGCGCCACCATGACGAGGAACGCGACGAGCGCCACGAGCAGCGCCACGCCCACCCGTACGCGCGCCCGCTCGAGCAGCCGGAAGCGCACTTCGCCTTCCGACGGCACCATCGCGCGCGCCACGAACAGCGCGCGGCCGCGATCCACATACGTGAGCGCACCCGGCGCGCCGCTGTCCGACGGTGGCGCGAAGCTGAATCCCTCGGCGATCTCGTTGGTCGGCAGTCGTTGCGCGATACCGCGCGAGAGGCGATCGGCTGGCGGCTGGGCGACGAGCAGCGACGTGGCGACCGCGCGCGTGCCGGCGCTGTCGGTGGCCACGTATGCCGTGAGGCCGAAGGGTGTGGCCACGACCCCGGACGGTTCCCTGAACAGGAGTGGACTCGCGTGCACCGTTCCCGCCCAGACGACGAGGGTGTCGCCACGCAGCACGAGCGCCGCACGGTGATTCACGTCGCCGAGCGCATGCCGCAGCGTGGCTACCGCCGCGCCCGGGTCGGTGGTGTGTCCCATCGCCAACGCGTGGGCGGTGACCTCGCGCAGCGCCGCCAGCTCGTCGTCGAGCCGATGTCGCAGGACCGCCTGCTGCTCCATGGCCTGCGTCGCGCTCACCGCCGCCGGTGCGCGCTCGAACCTGCCGAGCCGCAGTTCGGCGCGGCCGGCCGCCAGGCTCGTCGCAAACAGCGCCGCCACGGTGATGATGAGTGGTGTGCGCACCGCGGCCGGACTCCACCGCAGTCCACTCCACAGCGCAACCACCGTGGCGAGGGTACCGGCGATGACGTAACCTACGTTTTGATCGGCGAGCCAGCCGCTCGCCAGCATGAGGGCCCCCGCCGCGGACGCCGGCGCCACGAGGGCGCGCACTCCCGCGGCGGGCAGCCATCGCCTCAGCGTCTCGCGCAGAATGACCTATCCCTCCGTCACGCCGGCGACGGCCAACACGCCGCGACGCATCAAGGAGCTACGACCCGGCGAGGTTGCCGCCATCCTCGCCGCGGATCCGCGTCTCATCATCCCGGTCGGCACGTGCGAGCAGCACGGCCGCCACCTGCCACTCGGCTCCGACACGTTCATCGTCGAGCGCCTGGCAGATGACTTTTCTGCTGAGTTCGGCATCCTGCGGGCGCCCACGCTCGAGTACGGCGTCAACGTCGACACCGAACGCGGATTTCCCGGCAACGCGTCGCTGCGGAAGAAGACGCTGCACCGCATGCTGAACGACCTGTTGAACACGTGGGAGATGACGGGGGTACGAGAGTTCATTCTGCTGACGGCCCACGAGCACGATCCGCATCAGGAGGCGCTGGCCACGGTGATCACCACCGTCGCCCGCGTTCGCGTGGTGGACATCTTCTCGGTGGACTTCCGATCGCTGCTGGAGGGACAATCCGAGCCGATGCATGGCGACGAGGTGGACACCTCGCTCATGCTCTACATCGCGCCGGACCTTGTGCGGATGGACCTGGCTGAAGACTATATGATGTCGCGTGAGGAGCTCCGGCGATACCGCCGGGGGTGGCTCAAGATCCCGCGTGGCAGCTCCGGCTCCATCGGCCGACCCTCCCTCGCCAGCGCCGAAAAAGGCGCGGCCATCTACGCCTGCATTCGTGAACGCGTCCGCTCCCGCGTGTTCCTCTCCCCGGAGCCGGATCCCGATTGATCTGAAACCACGGCGCCGCTTGTTCGTATGGGGCGGTGACCCATCACCCAGGACCTCCCCCCCGATGCGAACACTGGTGCCCGTTGCGCTCGCCGTCGCGCTCTGCCTTCCCGCGACTACTCGCGCACAGGACAGCGCCTCCGCGCGAGGCGTCTCTCTCACGCTGGACGAGGCGATCTCGCTCGCGCGGCGCAACAACCCGGTCTTCCTCTCGCAGGCGAACGACCGCTCGGCCGCGGATGCCGCCGTTCGCAGCGCGCGCGGCGCCTTCCTGCCCAGTGCGGACGCGTCGTTCGGCGGTCGCTACCAGCAGGGCGGCCAGCAGGTGTTCAACGGGCTGTCGTTCAGCAGCCAGTCGTCCACCATGCAGTCCAACTACGACCTGAGCCTGAACTACCGGATCAACAGCGCCACCTTCGTGAATCCGAAGGCGGCGGTGGCGAATCGCAATGCCGTGGAAGCCGACATCAACGGTGCTGCCGAGCAGCTCCGCGCCACGGTCACCCAGCAGTACCTCACGGTTTTGCAGGCGCAGGCGCGCGCCGCGCTGCAGGACACCCTCGTCCACACGGCGCAGGTGCAGCTCGACCTCGCCAAGGCCAAGGTGGCGGTCGGGTCCGGCACCATCCTCGACGTCCGCACCGCTGAAGTGGCTCTGGGGCGCGCGCAGGTCGCCCAGCTCACGGAGCAGAACAACGTGGAAGTGGAGAAGCTGCGGCTCTTCCAGCAGATGGGCGTGCCGCAGCCCCCAGGCGTCGTGCTCACCACCGAGTTCCGCCTCGATACGCCGATGTTCTCGCTCGACTCGCTGCTCGACCTCGCGCGTCGCGCCAACCCGGCCATCGTCGCACTTCGGTCGCGCGAGCGGGCGGCGGCGCTGAACACGAAGGTCGCCAAGGCGGCGTACACACCGACGCTGTCGCTGAGCACGGGCTGGGGCGGCAACTCGTACCAGTACACGGACCCCAACTTCCTCGTCAATCAGGCGCGGAACGGTACGCTGGCGTCCTACGCCAACTGCATGACGACGGACTCGATCCGCGCCGGCGCGGGTCTGCAGGCCTTCGGCTGCACGGGTTCGCGGTACACGTTCACCGATGCCCAGGCGCAGGCCATCCGCGACGCGAACAACCAGTTCCCCTTCCGCTTCAATCGGTCGCCGTTCGCGCTCTCCGCCCAGCTCACGATTCCGGTCTTCGACAACTTCCAGCGCGAGGAGCGCGTACAGGTAGCAGAGGCCAATCGCGACGACGCCATCTACCAGGTGAAGGCCAAGGATCTCGCCCTCACGGCCGACGTCACGCAGGCCTATCTGACCCTGATGACTTCCGTGAAGACGGTGCAGCTCAATCAGCAGAATGCGCAGAAGGCACAGGAAGAGCTGGCCTTCGCCGAGGAGCGCTACAAGGTGGGTGCTGCCACGTTCCTTGATGTCACCACGTCGCGCGGCACGTACGAGCAGGCGCTGATCGATCGCGTCAACTCCGTATACGACTTCCACAAGGCATTCGCCGCGCTCGAGAACGCGGTCGGACGTCCCCTCCGCTAATCCCCACCGAGAGTACAGTGGCCATGAGCAAGCGCGTGAAGATGTCCGTATTCGGCGGCGTGGTGCTGGTCGCGATCGCGATCGGTGGCCTCACCGCCGCCAAGCGGGGCAACAAGGCGGTGGAGGTGCGCACCGAGCAGGTGCAGCGCCGCGACCTCGTCGCCTCGGTGACGGCCAGCGGCCAGGTGCAACCGCAGCTCAAGGTGGACCTGAGCTCCGACATCACCGGCAAGATCGTCAAGCTGGCGGTGAAGGAAGGACAGATGGTCTCCAAGGGACAGTTCCTGCTCCAGATCGATCCGCAGCAGGCCGAGGCGGCCGTGCAGCGTCAGGATGCGTCGCTCGCCGCCAGCAAGGCCGGCATGGCACAGGCCGAAGCCAACCTGCTGCAGGCGCAGAAGAGCTTCGAGCGGACGGCCGCCATCAAGAAGACCAACCCGACACTCATCTCCGATGAGCAGATGGAACAGCTTCGTACGGCCGTCGACGTCAACAAGGCGCTCTACGAGTCGGCGAGGCACCAGGTCGAGCAGGCCAACGCGCTCCTGTCCGACGCGCGCAGCTCGCTCGGCAAGACGACGATCTACGCGCCGATGTCCGGTCGCGTGACGCGCCTCAACGTCGAGAACGGCGAGACGGCGATCATGGGCACCCTGAACAAGGATGCCGCGACGCTGCTCACCATCGCCGACATGAGCGTGCTCGAGACCAAGGTGAAGGTGGACGAGACCGATGTGGCGCGAATCGCCGTCGGCGACTCGGCCGTCATCCAGATCGACGCCTTCCCCGACACCACGTTCATCGGTCGTGTCACGCAGATCTCGAACAGCGCCGTGAAGGCCGCCGCGGCTGGCGGGTCCACCACCGACCAGGCGGTGGACTATGAGGTCACCATCCAGCTCGTGAACATTCCGCCCGAGACACGGCCGGACTTCTCGGCCACGGCCAAGATCATCACCGACACGCGGAAGCAGGTGCTGTCGATCCCGATCATCGCGCTCACCGTGCGCGAGAACGAGGCGCTGACCAAGGGCGACACCGCCGTCGGACTCGGCAAGCCGAAGCCGAAGAAGGAAGTCGGCAAGAAGGACGTCGAGGGTGTGTTCGTCGTCGGCAAGGACAACAAGGTCACGTTCCGCCCCGTGAAGGTCGGCATCGCCGGTGAAAAGGACTTCGAGGTGCTCGACGGCCTCAAGGCTGGCGACAAGATCGTGGCGGGCACCTACCAGGCGATTCGCGAGCTCAAGGACGGCGCAACGATCCGCGAGACGAAGCCCGATGCGCCCAAGCCGGTAACCAAGTCGTGAGCCACGACTCCATGATCGAAGCCCCGCTCGGCGCCACCGCCGAGCGGCAGGCCGTCATTGCGTCGGCCGGCGCGGCGCCGGACGGCGACTGGGTGATCGTCACGCGCGGCCTCAAGCGCGAGTACGACATGGGAGGCGAGATCGTGCGCGCGCTTCGGGGCGTCGACCTGGCCATCCGCCGCAACGAGTACGTCGCCATCATGGGGCCGTCCGGTTCGGGCAAGTCCACGCTCATGAACGTCATCGGCTGCCTCGACACACCGAACGAGGGCGAGTACTGGCTGAACGGCACTCGCGTCTCGTCCATGTCCGACGATGCGCTGGCCCGCGTGCGAAACAAGGAGATCGGGTTCGTCTTCCAGACCTTCAACCTGCTGCCGCGCGCGTCGGCGTTGCACAACGTGGAGCTGCCGCTGGTGTACGCCGGCGTGTCGGCGGATGAGCGCAGGCGCCGTGCGCGCGAGGCCCTGGAGCGCGTGCAGCTTGGCGGGCGCATGGATCACCGGCCCAACGAGCTCTCGGGCGGGCAGCGGCAGCGTGTTGCGATCGCACGCGCGCTGGTGAACAACCCGTCCATCCTCCTCGCCGACGAACCCACCGGCAATCTGGACTCGACGACGTCCGAGGAGATCATGCGCGTCTTCGAGTCGCTGGCCGACCAGGGACAGACGGTGATCATGGTGACCCACGAGCCCGACATCGCGCAGCACGCGCGCCGGGTAGTGGTACTGCGCGACGGGCTCATCGCGTCCGACGAGCGACGGTCCGCGTTCGTGGAGAAGCTCGGTCTGACGGTCTGACGGCCTGATCGTCATACCGTCCGACGAGCCGTCGGCGACGCCCCCGGGCAGGTCCGGCTGCCAAAGAGTAATTTCCCTCCATGCCGTTCATCGAAGCCATCCGCCTCGCGCTGCAGCAGATCTGGGTGCAGAAGCTCAAGAGCTTCTTCACCCTGCTCGGTGTGATGATCGGCGTCACCTTCCTCATCGCCGTCGTCTCCATCGTCGGTGGCATGAGCCGGTACATGACCGACCAGCTGGTCGGGAAGATCATGGCGGTGAACTCGTTCGAGCTGCGGAGCCGCCCGAACATCAACCTCGGCAATCACGACGACGACTACTGGCGCGAGCTGCGTCGGCGTCCGCGCATCAAGGACACCGACATTCAACCCGTCACTGATGCGCTTCCCGACGGTGTGCTGTGGGCCGCGGTCGGACAGGACAATCTCAACATCGAATCGAAGTACGTGAGCAAGCCCCGGTCAGTGCTCGCCTACACGGTGACCGGGGACTACTTCACGATCAAGAAGATGGCGCCCGTGGAGGGACGGCTGTTCAGCCCGCAGGAGTACGAGCGCGGCATGAACGTCGTAGTCATCGGGCAGGACGTCGCCGACTACTTCTTCCCCAGCCTCGATCCCATCGGGCGCGAGCTGACCGTTCGCGGCCTGCCGTACACCGTGGTCGGCGTGATGGAGAAACAGGGGAGTGCCTTCGGCATCTCGTTCGACAAGTTCATCATCGCGCCGCACAACTCGCCGCTCAATCGTTACGTCAATCCGCATGGCGTGATCGACGGCATCATGATCCAGACGCCGAGTCGCGAGGGAATGCTCAGCACGATGGAGGACGTGCGCCAGGTCATGCGCGCCCGTCACCACCTGCGGCCGGCGCAGAAGGATGACTTCGAGCTCGAGACGTCCGACTCGGCGCTCGAGTTCTGGAACAAGATCAAGGGCTACCTGGTCATCGCGGGCGTTGCGCTGCCCGCCATCGGGCTCGTCGTCGGTGCCATCGTGATCATGAACATCATGCTCGTCGCCGTGGCCGAGCGGACGCGCGAGATTGGCATCCGGAAATCGCTCGGCGCGCGGCGGCGCGACATCCTCAGCCAGTTCCTCGTCGAGAGCGCCACCCTGAGCACCGTGGGTGCTGCACTCGGCGTGATCATGGGCTTCGCGTTCGCCAAGCTGATTGCGGCCGTCACCCCACTGCCGGCGGCCGTGGAGCTCTGGTCGGTGCTGGTGGGCGTCGGTATTGGTGCCGGCGTCGGTATCGTCGCTGGCGCGTATCCCGCGAGTCGCGCATCGCGACTCGATCCGATCACCGCGCTGAGGGCGGAGTAGCGCATGTCCGTCATCCAGCAGCGTATCCATGGCCTGCGCGAGGGCGTCACCATCGCCCTCGATTCCATCCGCGCGAACAAGGTTCGTGCGGGCCTGACCATTCTTGGTATTGCCGTCGGCGTTTTTGTCGTCGTGGTGATCTCGGCGGCCATCCACGGCATCAATCAGAGCGTGGCCAAGGACTTCGAGAGCACCGGGCCGACGACGTTCTTCGTCTCGCGGTATCCGATCAGCTTCGAGGCCTGCGACGGCACGGACGACACCTGCAAGTGGCTGCGCAATCCCAAGCTGTCGCTGGCCGACGTGACGGCGCTCGAGCAGCTGCCCTCGATCCGGACGGCAGGCGGTCGCCTCGACACCTCGCGCCCGGTCGCGTACCGCGACAAGCGGCTGTCCGGGGTGCAGATCAGCGGCTTCACCGGCAACTGGCAGCAGATCGACGGCGGAGGCGACATCTTCCCCGGGCGCAACTTCACGACGGCCGAGGCGAATGCCGGCGACCGCGTGGTGGTGATCAACGACGAGCTGGCCACGGAGCTGTTCGGCGAGTCGGATCCACTCGACAAGACGATCGACGTCGGTGGCGTGCCGTTCCATGTGATCGGCATTTACCACTACCAGGCCAGCTTCCTCTCGGGGGGCAACCGGCCGCGCGGCATCATTCCCATCGAGTCTGCCCGCAAGAACCTCAAGGCCTCGTGGGCCGACATCGGCATTGCGGTCATCCCCGCGACCAGCGTCACGCGCGCTCAGGCTATCGACGACGTGATCGCGTCGATGCGCGCGCGCCACGGACTGCGGCCGGCGGCGGACAACGACTTCGCGATCATCACCCAGGATCAGCTGTTCGAAGTCTACAACAAGATCTTCGGCGCCTTCTTCCTCGTGATGTTCGTGCTGTCGGCGGTGGGACTGATCGTCGGCGGCGTCGGAGTGGTGGCGATCATGATGATCTCGGTTACCGAGCGCACCCGCGAGATCGGCGTGCGGAAGGCGCTCGGCGCCACGCGCGGCACCATCCTCTGGCAGTTCCTCGTCGAGGCGGTCACCCTCACCGGGATCGGCGCCATCATCGGGCTCGTCTTCGGCGCGCTCGTGGCATTCGCCATCAAGGAGATGACGCCGGTGGCGGCGAGCGTGCCACCGATGGCGGTGGTCGCCGCACTGCTGACGAGCTGCGTGACCGGCGTCCTGTTCGGGATGCTCCCGGCGGCGAAGGCCGCCAAGCTCGACCCGGTGACCGCGCTTCGATACGAATAGGGGC
>Ga0207705_10001149_pt1 | contig 21560 bp, 21 predicted proteins | sample KBSC13metaG_FD_184314 | JGI IMG/M metagenome (GOLD analysis project Ga0207705, IMG submission 184314) | Corn rhizosphere microbial communities from Kellogg Biological Station, Michigan, USA - KBS C1-3 metaG (SPAdes) (version 2) | ecosystem: Host-associated > Plants > Roots > Rhizosphere > Soil ... | reverse complement strand
AACCGGAAAACCGCTTCGCACTTTTCCTGGAAGCGCAGCCCTCCAACTGGTCGCGTTTCCGAACCGGAAAACCGCTTCGCACTTTTCCTGGAAACGCTCTAGGGTAGGACATGCCCCCCTTCGCCAAGCCTGCTGCCAAACCCCGTCATCGCGCCTATGTGACCGGCGCCCTGCCCTCGCGCGAGGACATTCTCGCCGCCATGGCGGAGGATCCCGGCCTCGACGGCAAACGCGACCTGGCCAAGCGGTTTGGCATCAAGGGCGATATGCGTACCCCGTTCAAGGTGCTGCTGAAACAGATGGAGGCCGACGGCTTCATCGCTCGCTCGCGCAAAGCCATCCGCCGCACGGCGACCCTGCCGGCCGTGACGGTGCTCGATATTCCGGTCGATGCCGATCCCGAAAACCTGCACGCTTTTCCCGCGAACTGGAACGAGGAGGAAGGCGAGCGACCGCGCGTCAGCGTAGTGACGCCGCCGAACGCCCGCGTCGTGGCCGGTCCGGGCGACCGCATCCTCGCCCGCATCACCGTGGGCGACGGGCCCCTCCCCGTCTACTCCGCCAAGGCGATGAAGATCCTCGACAAGCCGCGCAAGGGCCAGATCGGCATTGTGCGGCTCGATGCGGATGGCGCCCGGCTGGTGCCGGTCGATCGCAAGCAGAAGGAGATGCGGATCGAGGGCGGCGACCTCGGGGCGGCCCGCGACGGCGACCTGGTCGAAGTCGAGGTGAAATTCACCGGGCGGCTGATGATCCCGAAGGCCCGGGTGGCCGCGGTGATCGGCAATCCGGCCTCGGAACGGGCGGTCAGCATGATCGCCATCCACAACCTCGATATCCCCTATCGGTTTCCGGCCGAGGTGCTGCGCGACGCCGAGGCGGCGGGCGAAGCCAGCCTCAAGGGCCGCGAGGACTGGCGGCAGGTGCCGCTCATCACCATCGATCCGGCCGACGCCAAGGACCACGACGATGCGGTCTATGCCGAGCCGGACAGCGACCCGAAAAACGCCGGCGGCCATCTCGTCTACGTCGCCATCGCCGATGTCGCCGCCTATGTGAGGCCCGGCACGGCGCTCGACCGCGAGGCCTATCTGCGCGGCAATTCGGTATATTTCCCCGACCGCGTCGTGCCGATGCTGCCGGAGCGCATCTCCAACGACCTCTGCTCGCTGAAGGCCGGGGTAAACCGGCCGGCGCTGGCGGTGCGGCTGGTGGTCGGGCCGGACGGCCACAAGAAGAGCCATTCGTTTCATCGCGTGATGTTTCGTTCGGCGGCCAAGCTCAGCTACATCGAGACGCAGGCGGCGATCGACGGCCAGCCCAACGACACCACCGGACCGATCCTCGAGTCCATCCTCAAGCCGCTGTGGGCTGCCTATGCCGCGATGGCGAGGGCACGCGAGCGGCGCGGACCGCTCGATCTCGACCTGCCGGAGCGCAAGATCGTGCTCGATGCCGAGGGGCTGGTGGCGAAGGTGCACGTGCCGCCGCGGCTCGACGCGCATCGGCTGATCGAGGAAATGATGATCGCCGCCAATGTCGCGGCCGCCGAGACGCTGGAAAAGCACCGCTCGCCGCTGATCTATCGCGTGCACGATACGCCGAGCCGCGAAAAGCTCACGGCACTGCGCGAGTTTCTCGGTTCGCTCGACTTGCCCTTCGGCAAGTCGGAGGCGGTGCGGCCGGTGGATTTCAACCGCGTGCTGGCCAAGGCGCGGACCGACGGCAAGGCCGAGCAGGTTTCCGAAATGGTGTTGCGCAGCCAGGCGCAGGCGGAATATTCGGCTGAGAATTACGGCCATTTCGGCCTCAATCTCGACCGCTATGCGCATTTCACCTCGCCGATCCGGCGCTATGCCGATCTCATGGTGCACCGGGCGCTGATCAGCGCGCTGGGGTTCGGCAAGGATGGGCTGAGCGAATCCGAGCTGGCGAAGCTGGCGCCAATCGCCCAGCACATCTCGTCCACCGAGCGGCGGGCGATGATCGCCGAGCGCGAGACGGTCGACCGGCTGCTGGCGCAGTTCCTGTCGACCAAGATCGGGGCGAGTTTCGAAGGCAAGATTTCGGGCGTCACGCGGTCGGGCCTGTTCGTCAAGCTCGACGACACCGGCGCCGACGGCTTCATTCCCGCCTCCACCATCGGGCATGACTATTATCGCTATGTCGAAGAACAGCAGGCGATGATCGGCCAGGCGACCGGCGAACGCTTCGGGCTTGGCGACCGGGTGACGGTCAAACTGGTCGAGGCAGCCCCGGTGGCGGGGGCGCTGCGCTTCGAATTGCTGTCGGAGGGGCCGCGAGTCAAATTGGGGACTGGATTTCGGGGCAACAAGCGCACATCTAGGAGCTACGGGCCAAAAGGCAGAAAGAGGTAGGGCATGGGCGTCGAGATCGCGGGCGAGACGAAAAAGCGCGACCTGTGGCGGTCGATCGGCCGGGGTGCCAAGTGCCGCTGCCCGAACTGTGGCAAGGGCAAGCTGTTCCGCGCCTACCTCAAGGTCAACGACACCTGCCCCAATTGCGGGGAGGAGCTATTCCACCATCGCGCCGACGATGTCCCGGCCTACATCACCATTGCCATCGTCGGGCACATCCTGATCTTCGTCATGCTGGACCTCGAAATGACCCAGCAGAACATCAACCCGATGCTCTATTTCGCGACGCTGATCCCGCTGGCAATCATCCTGCCGCTCGCCATGCTGCCGTCGGTCAAGGGGGCGGTCGTCGGGCTGCAATGGGCCAACCGCATGCATGGGTTCGATCCGGTCGGACCCGACCCGGCGCTACCGGAACAGGATCCGGCGCTGACGCTGGAGCGCGGGCTGTAGGCGCATCGACATTCGGGGCTGTGTCGTAAACCCGAGTCAGAAGCCCCCTCATCCAGCGCTTCGCGCCACCTTCTCCCGCAAGGGGAGAAGGAAGAAGCAGTGCCCCAAGCTTCCCTCTCCCCTTGCGGGAGAGGGTGCCGGCAGGCAGGTGAGGGGTGGGCCACAAGCTCAGCGTTCGCTATTGTCGACCCTGCGGGCCCCCATCCCTGCCCTTTCCGCGGCCTGCGGTTCGCTTGACTTTGACGGCGAAATCCGTAGGTTGCCGCCAAATTCCGGAGGCGCCGCCGCGCCGCCCGCTTCCAAGGACAAGTCTCATGGCCAAAGCCAATTCGATCAAAATCAAGCTGGTGTCGACCGCCGACACGGGCTTTTACTACGTGACCAAGAAGAACTCGCGGACCATGACGGAAAAGATGTCGATGACCAAATACGACCCCGTTGTGCGCAAGCATGTCGAGTTCAAGGAAGCCAAGATCAAATAGGCTCCCTTGCCGTACCGAATAGAGAAAACCCCGCGTCATTGGCGCGGGGTTTTCGTTTTGCGACGTAAAGCTGTAGTTAGTGGCTGATCCGGTGCGGCATGTCGAAGAGGCCACTCTGTCCGCAACCGGATCAGCCGCCCTACGGAGACTCAGGAGTTGCGGCGGACCTGAGCAAAACCGTAGGGTTTCTTGCGGGCTTGTCCGGGGTTGTTTCGAACCTTGCCCTTGGTTTTGACCCTACCCTCAGAGGTCTTAAACGCAAGGCCGGCTGCTCTTTATAATGAAGTGTTAACCCTACCGGCCGGCGCCGAACACTTGGCTCGACCAGGGCAAATTCCATTTCAAGGACATCGAAGCGGGCGCGCCAAGCCGTTGAATGGCCGCTTGCTGCAAACGCCTTGGAGCGCGATGCGTTCAGGGTCGCTCGCTCCCTGCCCCAATCTCCGGCGTCATACCCGCGAAGGCGGGTATCCCCGTTTGCCTTAACTCGCCGAGCTACAACAGAGATTTCCGCCGTCGCGGGAATGACCCGGTGCCCGTTGGGTGGGTCGAGCCGAACCCATCAAGCTCTAGGCGGCGTCAAAGACGACGCGGTTGCGGCCTTCGCGCTTGGCCCGATAGAGGGCGACGTCGGTCCGCTTGAGCAGGATTTCGGGGGTATCCAGCACCCCCTCATTGAGCGCCACACCCACCGACACGGTGACGGCGAGGCCGCGCCCCACGGAGCTGACGTCGAAGGGACGGTCGGCGACCGCCTGGCGCACCCGCTCGGCAACCCCCTGCGCCTGCTGGTAGTCGGTGTCGGGCATCAACACGACGAACTCCTCGCCGCCGAACCGGCAGGCCAGGTCGACGCCGCGGATATTGCGCCGCAGCCGCAGGGCGAATTCGCGCAGGACCGCATCGCCGATATCGTGGCCATAGGTGTCGTTGACGGTCTTGAAGAAGTCCATGTCGATCAACATCAGCGCCATGTCGCGGGCCTGCTCGCGGGCCCGGTCGAGCATCAGCGTCAAATGGCGTTCGAAATAGCGGCGGTTGTAGAGCCCGGTCAGTTCGTCGATGACCGCCAGCGCCATGGTGTGGTTGACGCTTTCGCGCAGTTCCACCGCATAGCGCTGGCGGCGGATCTGGGTACGGACGCGGGCCGCGAGTTCGTTGCGCTCAATCGGGCGCATGATGAAATCGTTGACGCCGAGGTCGAGGCCGCGGACGACGCGCGGCCGGTCGGCCTCCTCCGCCATCAGGATGATCGGCAGGGTGCGGGAATGTTCGAGGGTGCGCATCTGCGAGCAGACGCGCAGCGGATCGATGTCGCCCAGCGCCATGCTGACGATCGCCAGCTCGTAGTCGTTGCCGGTCAGCTGGAACACCGCATCGAGCGGATTGAGCAGGACATCCACCTGATGGGAGGCGGTGAGATAGTCCCGAACCCGCTCGGCGTGACGGGAATCGGTGTCGATCAGCAGGATGCGGCCGCCTTCCGGCGAGATGGCCTCGATGGCCCGCAGGGCGTCCTCGATGGCGATCTGCTGGCTCGTCTGGGCGCGGGTGCGCAGTTCGTCGGTGAGGTTCTTGAGCCGCACCAGGCTCTTGACGCGCGCCATGAGCTGGATGTCGTCGACCGGCTTGGTCAGGAAATCATCGGCCCCCGCCTCGAGCCCGCGCACCCGGTCGGACGGCTGGTCAAGGGCGGTGATCATCACCACCGGCAGGTGATGGGTACGCGGATTGGCCTTGAGCGCCGCACAGACCTCGAAGCCATTCATTTCCGGCATCATGACGTCGAGCAGCACAATATCGGGATCGGCCGTGGCGCAGATTTCAAGCGCTTCGCGCCCCGACGATGCGGACAGCACGTCATAATACTCGGCCGTCAGGCGCGCTTCCAGCAACCGGACATTGGTCGGAATATCGTCAACGATCAGCACGCGTGCCGTCACAAGACCCGCCGCTCCGGATGTTCGGGATTTACTCTTGGCGCCAACTAGTTGGCTGGACCAATGTAGCGAGCAATGGTTTCTAAAAAGTGAGGCACTGATATGGGCTTGGAGATGTATCCCTCGCAGCCGCCCTGCAGGATGCGCTCCTCATCGCCCTTCATCGCGAAGGCAGTAACGGCAATCACCGGAATCGACTGCAGGTCATCGTCTTCCTTGAGCCATTTGGTGACCATGAGCCCCGATACTTCGGGCAATTGAATATCCATCAGGATCAGGTCAGGGTGGTGGGCGCGCGCCAGGTCCAGGGCCTCGAGACCATTGCGGGTCTGGACGATGGAATAGCCACGTGATTCAAGCAGATCGTTGAAGAGCTTCATGTTGAGCTCGTTATCTTCGACGATCATGACGGTCTTCGGCATGGATTCAGCTCCGCGAGAAGGCCATCGCCGGCGCTTCGTTTTGCCCGATAGCTCAGGTAACATCAATTGCTTTCGAAACAGCGAATGAGGTTGGGATGCGCGGCCCCGATTACAAGCGCATGGAAGTGTCGGTGCTCGCCGATCTGTGCCTCGGCCAACTGGCCGAGGACCCGGCGCAGCTCGCTGAATTCATGGGTTTTGCCGGCTATGATCCGACGGCGCTGCGGCGGGCGGTGGGCACCGCGCAGCTCGCCAACGGGCTGATCGACTATTTCGCCTCAAACGAGCCGCTGCTGCTCTCCCTGTGCGCCAACAACGCCTTCAAACCCGAGGATTTCATGCGCGTCTGGCACCGACTCAATCCGAGCGAGTGAACCCCGCCCCGATGGCGCAAACCCTGGGCATCCTCTGTCGCGACTGCGGGGTCAGCTCGCACGGCGCCGGCGCCCCGGCGCGCTGTCCGGCCTGCGGTTCGCCGCGGCTGGTGGTGCATGAGGAATTGTTCGAGCTCGCCATCGCCCATATCGACTGCGATGCGTTTTATGCCTCGATCGAGAAGCGCGACGACCCGAGCCTCATCGACAAGCCGCTGATCGTTGGCGGCGGGGTCCGCGGGGTGGTGGCGACCTGCTGCTATCTGGCGCGGCAATACGGGGTGCACTCGGCGATGCCGATGTTCGAGGCGCGCAAGCGTTGCCCCCAGGCGGTGATCATCAAGCCGGACATGCAGAAATATGTCGGCGTGTCGCGGCAGGTGCGGGCGCTGATGGACGCCTTGACGCCGCTGGTGCAGCCGCTGTCGATCGACGAGGCGTTCCTCGATCTCTCCGGTACGGCGGCGCTGCACAGGGCCAGCCCGGCCGAAGTGCTGGCGCGGTTCGCCCGCCGCGTCGAGACCGAGCTCGGCATTACCGTGTCGGTGGGGCTCAGCCACAACAAGTTCCTCGCCAAGATCGCCTCCGACCTCGACAAACCGCGCGGCTTTGCCATCATCGGCAAGGCGGAAACGGTCGAATTCCTGCGGCCCCGGCCGATCTCGCTGATCTTCGGGGTGGGCAAGGTGATGGAAGCGACGCTCAGGCGCGACGGGCTCGAAACCATCGGGCAGTTGCAGACGGCCGAGCCGGAGGATCTGATGCGCCGCTATGGCGAGACGGGCGCGCGCCTCGCCCGGCTGGCGCGCGGCGAGGATGCGCGCGCCATCGAGGTCGATGGCGAGATGAAGACGGTCTCGTCGGAGACCACGTTCAATACCGATCTCAGCCGCTTCGAGGACCTGTCGACCGAACTGCTGGCGCTCTGCGAGAGGCTGTCCGAACGGCTCAAGGCCAAGGGGATCGTCGGGCACACGGTGACGTTGAAGCTGAAATCGGCCGGATTTCGCTTGCGCACGCGCGCCCGGCATTTGATGATCCCAACACAATTGGCCAATATGCTGTATGAAGCGGGCGAGCAGCTCCTGGCGCGCGAGATCGACGGCACGGCGTTCCGACTGATCGGCATCGGGGTGTCGGGAATCGAGGCGGCCAGCGGGGTCGATCCGGTCGACCTGATCGAGCCGGGGATCGCCCGGCGAGCGGCGGCGGAGCGGGCAATGGACCGGGTCAGGACCCGGTTCGGCAAGGGCGCGGTGATCCGCGGCAAGCTCTATCGCGGGGCGCTGGACCCGCAGCACCCGGAGACCGGCAAAAGCCGGCAGGAAGGCAAGGAAAAGTGACTACAGCAATCGAGAAACTCCGCCAGCTCGGCTATGAGCTGCCGGTCGCCCGCGCCCCCGTCGCCAGCTATCTGCCGGTGCTGCGGGTGGGCAATCTGCTCTACATCTCGGGCCAGGTGTCGAGCGACGATAACGGGGTCGTCACCGGCCGCGTCGGCGACACGATGAACGTCGTGCAGGGCGCCAATGCGGCAGAACTGGCGGCCGTCAACGTGCTGGCGCAGATCGTCCACAATGGCGGGATCGCGCTCGAAGCGGTCAAGCGCGTGGTAAAGCTCACGGTGTTCGTGGCCTCGACGCCCGAATTCGCCGAGCAGCACCTCGTCGCCAATGGCGGCTCCAACCTGCTCGTCGGGGTGCTGGGCGACAAGGGCAAGCACGCCCGTTCGGCCATCGGGGTGGCCGCCCTGCCGCTCGGTGCGGCCGTCGAAATCGAGGCGGTGATCGAGCTCTGATGCGCAAGGGCCTGTTCGACCGGCCGATCGCCCATCGCGGCCTGCATGACAGGGCGGTCGGGGTGATCGAGAATTCGCGCAGCGCGTTCCAGCGCGCCATCGAGGCCGGCTACGCTATCGAGTGCGACCTGCAACTGACGCGCGACGGCGTGCCGGTGGTATTTCACGACGACGACCTCACCCGGCTGACCGGCCTTACTGGCGACGTCCGCGATCTCTCCTCGGACGTGCTGCTGAAGACGCCGCTCCTCGGCAGCGCGACGGGGGATTGCCCGCAGACCTTCGGGCAGTTGCTGGAGCAGGTGGCGGGCAAGGTGCCGCTGGTGGTGGAGCTGAAGCAGCAATACCCGGCAAAGACCAAGCCCCTGGCCGCCGTCGCGGTTGCCAATGCGGTGCGCTACCGGGGCCCGCTGGTGTTCGAATCGTTCGACCCGCATCTGCTGTCGGCGGCGCGGGCCGCCGGGTTTTCGGGCGAGCTCGGCATCATCTCCGAGCGCTATACGGGGACCGGCGGGGACTATGAGGGACTCGGCAGCCTGCGGCGCTTCGCGCTCCGCCACCTGCTGCACTGGCCTTTTTCGCGGTTCGATTTCCTCTCGATCGACCGCACGGCGCTCGACCTGCCGGCGGTGCGGCTGTGTCGTGCGCTCGGCAAGCCGGTGACGAGTTGGACCATCCGCTCGACCGAGCAGGCGAACGAGGTGAAAAGCGGGGCGGACCAGATCGTCTTCGAAGGATTTTTGCCCCAAAGTGCCTGAGGCCGCGCTACGCGCCAGCATTCATGTGAGCACGGCCGCGATTCCGGCGGCCATCTGGAACGGGCTGGTCCCCTCCACCGCCGGCGTCGTCGATAACCCGTTCCTCGATCACGCCTTCTTCCTGGCGCTCGAAGAATCGGGCTGTGCGACGCGGCGCACCGGCTGGCAGCCGCAGCACATCCTGCTCGAGGACGAAACCGGCCAGGCGGTCGGCCTGCTGCCGCTCTTTCTCAAATCGCATTCGATGGGGGAGTACGTCTTCGACCATGGCTGGGCGGACGCCTTCGAACGCGCCGGCGGCAGCTATTACCCGAAGCTGCAGGGCTCCATCCCCTTCACCCCGGTCACCGGGCCGAAACTGCTGGTGCCGGGCGGCGACCCGGCGCTGCAGCGGGCTTTGCTGACCACGGCGGAAACCCTGTGCGAACGGCTTGAGGCCTCCTCGGTGCACGCGACCTTCGTGCCGGAAGACGAGGCGGCCCTTGCGGCGGCGGCGGACTGGCTGGTGCGCACCGATACGCAGTTCCATTGGCACAATCACGGTTTTGGCTCGTTCGAGGATTTTCTCGGCACGCTGTCGTCGCGGCACCGCAAGAGCATCCGGCGCGAGCGGCGCGACGCGCTGGCCGATGGGCTGACCGTCAAGGCGCTGTCCGGCGGCGAGCTCACCGAGGCGGCGTGGGACGCATTCTACGAATTCTACGAGGACACCGGCGGGCGGAAATGGGGGCGGCCCTACCTCAACCGGAAGTTCTTCTCGCTGCTGGGCGAGCGGATGGGCGACCGGGTGGTGCTGATGCTCGCCTATGACGGGCCGCGCGCCATCGCCGGGGCGCTGAACCTGCGCGGCGCCAACGCGCTCTACGGGCGCAACTGGGGCACGACGCGGCATGTGCCATTCCTGCATTTCGAGGTCTGCTACTATCAGGCGATCGATTATGCCATCGCCCACAAGCTGGCGGTGGTCGAGGCGGGGGCGCAGGGGGAGCACAAGCTGGCGCGGGGCTATGAGCCGACCACCACCCGCTCCATCCACTGGATCGCCAATCCGGGCCTGAGGCGCGCCATCGCCGACTATCTGGTGCGCGAGCGCGCCGCGGTCAGCCACGACCAGGAGGTGCTCGACCAGTTTACGCCGTTCCGCAAGGGCGACCTTCCCGAGCCCAAGTGAGCCCCCTGGAGCTTCCCGACTTGATCGAACCAACTCGGAAAGGTCCAACTGCTGAATAGTCGCATTTCCGAACCGGAAAACCGCTTCGCACCTTTCCTGGAAACGCCGGCCTATTGGTGGTCGCATTTCCGAACCGGAAAGCGGCTTCGCACTTTTCCTGGAAACACCGGCCTATTAGTGGTCGCGTTTCCGAACCGGAAAACCGCTTCGCACTTTTCCTGGAAACACCGGCCTATTGGTGGTCGCGTTTCCGAACCGGAAAACCGCTTCGCACTTTTCCTAGAAACGCTCTAACCGAGAGGGAACCCATGCAGGCCTACGATCCCGACAATATCTTCGCCAAGATTCTCAGCGGCGCCATCCCCGCCCACAAAGTATTCGAGGACGGTGACGTGCTGGCCATGATGGATGTGTTCCCGCAGTCGCGCGGGCACGTGCTGGTGCTGCCCAAGGCGCCGTCCCGCAATCTGCTCGACGCCGACCCGCAGACACTGGCGGCTGTCATGCCCAAGGTGCAGCGGATCGCGCGGGCGGTGGTGGCGGCGACCGGGGCCGATGGGGTGCGGGTGGCGCAATTCAACGAAGCGCCGGCCGGGCAATCGGTGTTCCACCTGCATTTCCACATCATCCCCGCCTATGCCGGCGAGCAGATCACCCGGCACGGGACGAGCGGCAAGGCGGACGACACCGAGCTTGCAGCGCTGGCGACGGCGATCAAGGCCACACTCGACGCGGACGGCTAGATCGAACCGGCATTCAGGCTGAGATCGCGAGACCGAAAAGACCCCTCACCCGGATTGCGAAGGCAATCCGACCTCTCCCCCGAAGGGAGAGGTGTAGCTGGGGCCCGGCTGTCGCCTTTCTCACCTCTCCCTCCGGGGGAGAGGTCGGTCCGACAGGACCGGGTGAGGGGGGCTTGGCCGCCTGACGCCATGCCTTCGCCGGGAATGTCGATCGCGCTGGGCCGCAAAGAAAAAAGGCCGGGATCGCTCCCGGCCTTTCGTCCAAATCTGGTCCAGCCGAATGGCTGGTTAGTTCTTTTCCTCGGCCTTGGGGGCTTTCTTGGCGGCTGCGGGCGCCTTGGGGCCGGGAATGGCCTTGGGGCGCGCCGGGCGGGGCGGCACCGAGATCAGCTCGAGCCGGGCATCCGGGCCGACGCCCACCACGGCCACCGTCACCGAACCACCATTGACCAGTTCGCCGAACAGCACCTGATCGGCCAGCGGCTTCTTGACGTATTCCTGGATGACGCGGCCGAGCGGACGGGCCCCCATGCGCTCGTCGTAGCCGCGGACGGCCAGCCATTCGGCCGCCTCGGGCGTCAGCTCGATGGTCACGCCGCGTTCCGCCAGCTGGCCTTCGAGCTGCAGCACGAACTTCTCCACCACCTGGCGCACCACGGCGGGCGGCAGCGGGCCGAACGAGATGATGGCGTCGAGCCGGTTGCGGAATTCCGGCGTGAACATGCGGTTGATGGCATCCTCGTCGTCGCCCTGCTCGCGCTTGCGTCCGAAGCCGATCGGCGACTTCTGCAGCTCCATGGCCCCAACGTTCGAGGTCATGATCAAGATGACGTTGCGGAAATCCACCGACTTCCCGTTGTGGTCGGTCAGCTTGCCGTGGTCCATCACCTGCAGCAGGATGTTGAACAGGTCCGGGTGGGCCTTCTCGATTTCGTCGAGCAGCACGACGCAATGCGGGTGCTGGTCGACACCGTCGGTCAAGAGGCCGCCCTGGTCGAAGCCGACATAGCCCGGCGGGGCGCCGATCAGCCGGCTGACGGTGTGGCGCTCCATGTATTCGGACATGTCGAAGCGCAGCATCTCGACGCCAAGCGTATCGGCGAGCTGCTTGGCCACCTCGGTCTTGCCGACGCCGGTCGGACCGGTGAAGAGGTATGACCCGATGGGCTTTTCCGGCTCGCGCAGGCCGGCCCGGGCGAGCTTGATCGCCGAGGCGAGGGCATGGATTGCCGCGTCCTGGCCGAACACCACCGTCTTGAGGTTGCCCTCGAGGCCGGCGAGCAATTCGGTATCCGACTTGCTGACCGATTTGGGCGGGATGCGCGCCATGGTGGCGATGGTGGCTTCGATCTCCGGCACGTCGATGATCTTCTTGCGCAGGTCCTCGGTCAGCAGCATCTGGCTGGCCCCGGTCTCGTCGATGACGTCGATGGCCTTGTCGGGGAGTTTCCGGTCGTTGATGTAGCGGGCCGACAGCTCGACGGCCGCGGTCAGCGCCTCGTCGGTATATTTCAGCTTGTGGTAGTCCTCGAAATACGGCCGCAGGCCCTTCATGATCTCGATGGCATCGGGAACCGTCGGCTCCGCCACGTCGATCTTCTGGAAGCGGCGCACCAGCGCGCGGTCCTTTTCGAAGAACTGCCGGTATTCCTTGTAGGTGGTCGAGCCGATGCAGCGGATGGCCCCCGACGCGAGCGCCGGCTTCAGCAGGTTGGACGCATCGAGCGCGCCGCCCGAAGTGGCCCCCGCGCCGATCACGGTGTGGATCTCGTCGATGAACAGGATGGCGTCGTGGTGCTTTTCGAGCTCCTTCATCACGGCCTTCAGCCGCTCCTCGAAGTCGCCGCGATAGCGCGTGCCAGCGAGCAGCGCGCCCATGTCGAGCGCGTAGATGGTCGATTCCTTCAGCACCTCGGGGACTTCGCCCTCGACGATCTTGCGCGCCAGGCCCTCGGCGATGGCGGTCTTGCCGACGCCGGCGTCACCCACATAGAGCGGGTTGTTCTTGGAGCGGCGGCAGAGGATCTGGATGGTGCGCTGCAACTCCTTGTCGCGGCCGATCAGCGGATCGATCTTGCCGGCGCGCGCCTTGGCGTTGAGGTCGACGCAGAAATCGGCGAGCGCCGAGCTCTTGCCGGAGGGGGCGTGCTCGGCGTCCTCGCCCCGCGCGCCGCCGCTGCCGCCTTCTTCGGCGCCCCGCACCCGGCGATCCTCGTTGGGGCCGGACTTGGTGATGCCGTGAGAGATGAAATTGACCGCATCGAGCCGGCTCATGTCCTGCTGCTCGAGGAAATAGGCAGCGTGGCTCTCGCGCTCGGCGAAGATGGCGACCAGCACATTCGCGCCGGTCACCTCCTCGCGGCCGGAGGACTGGACGTGGATCACGGCACGCTGGATGACCCGCTGGAAGGCGGCCGTCGGGCGCGCATCCTGCCCGTTGGGCACCACGAGGCTGTCGAGTTCCTCGTTGATGAAGTCTTCAAGATCGCTCTTCAGCGCCTCGATATCGACATCGCAGCCGGTCAGCACCGCAATGGTGTCGCGGTCGTCGGTCAGGGCGAGAAGCAGGTGCTCGAGGGTGGCGAACTCGTGCGCGCGTTCGCGCGCCAGATTCATTGCCTGATGCAATGCCTTTTCAAGACCACGGGAGAATGAGGGCATCTCGGGTTCCTATTCCTTTTCCATCACGCATTGCAGCGGATGCTGGTTCTTGCGGGCTGCGTCCATCACCCGGGTGACCTTGGTCTCGGCCACTTCGAATGGAAAGATACCGCACTCTCCCACACCCTGATTGTGGACGTGCAGCATGATGCGCATGGCCTCTTCACGTGACTTGTTGAAGACGTCCTGGAGGACCAGGACGACGAACTCCATTGGCGTGTAGTCGTCGTTGAGCAGCAGGACCCGATAGAGGCTCGGGCGCTTGGTCTTGGGGCGCGTCTTGGTCGCCGTGCCCGTGTCGTGGCGGGTGGAACCACCCGCTCCGTGATCGTCGTCATCTGCTTCCTTGCCGGCGAGGCGAAGGGGCTGCCCCGCGCAGGGCAAAGCCCGCTCGCTGTCGGCTTCGCACCGGTCGGCAACTAGGTTCATGGCGGGTACGCCAGATAGAGCGAAACGAAGCAGCATGGTGCCAGCATTATGTAGGCAAAACTTTGCCGCTGTTAAGGGGCTATAGGGGACCCTAGCCGTGTGGCGGGGTCGCCTGAGGCGCGGCGTGCGGCGGGGCAGCATCAGTCGCGGCCAATTCGACTCACATTTTACGGAATGGTAACGGCCGGCCGATAGGTTCCTCGAAGGGAAGATGGCCTGCTGGCTCGTGGGGAAGCCAGGGTCGCATTCCGTTCCATGTGTTGCGTACGGGCCCGAATGGCCCGGTCAGAGTAGAGTTGGAGTTCGGGGTTGGCTTCCCAACGAGCAAACGGTTTTTCGCGCCATCCCGTCACGGTGGCGATCGCGGCGGCCCTGCTGGCCCTCGCCTGCTTCATGCCCAGCGTCGCGGCAGCCAAGGGCAACGCTGCCCACGGCATCGAGAACCTCAGAAAATACGCGGCGATCGTCGTCGATGCGAAGAGCGGCAATGTGCTTTATGAGGCCAATGCCGACGAGACGCGCTATCCCGCCTCGATCACCAAGGTGATGACGCTCTACATCCTGTTCCAGGAACTGAGCGCGGGCCACATCAAGCTCAATTCGCTGCTTACCGTCTCGCCCTATGCGGCGTCGGCTTCGCCGACCAAGCTGGGCCTGCGCGCCGGCTCCAAGATCAAGGTCGAGGATGCGATCAAGTCGATCGTCACGATCTCGGCCAATGACATGGCCCGCACCATCGCCGAAAACATTTCCGGCAGCGAGGCGGCTTTCGCCCGGCGGATGACCGCCACGGCGCACGCCATGGGCATGCGGCACACCACCTACGTCAACGCCTCGGGCCTGCCCGACGGCCGGCAGCGCACCACGGTGCGCGACCAGGCGATCCTGGCGAGTGCGGTCTACGAGCATTTCCCGCAATATTACGACTACTTCCAGACGCAGAGCTTCGCCTATGGGCGGCGCGTCTATCGCAGCCACGACAACGTTCTCGGCTTCATGGGCGTCGATGGGCTCAAGACCGGCTACATCAACGCCGCCGGCTACAATCTGATGACCGCGTCGCGAGCCGATGGCCGCCACCTGATCGTCATCGGGTTCGGCTTCAACAGCGGCGCGGCGCGTGACGCCAAGGTGCGTTCGCTGGTCAGAACCTATCTGCCCAAAGCCCGGTCCGGCAAATACCTGGCTTCGGCGATGATCCAGATGCCGGGTCGCCAGCAGAAGCCAGCGGTGATGCTGGCCAATGCCGAGGTGGCCCCGGTCGCGGCGCCGAGCATTGCCAATTCCGGCCTCGTGCTGCCCTTGCCGTCGCCCGACTTCCGCCAGGAGGAACCGGCGGTGGCCGAGGCCGTCGCCTATGCGCCCGAGCCGATGGCCTATCCCGACGCGCTGACGCCCGGCCAGGCGGACTCGACCGCGCTCGCGCCGCCAATGGATATCGGGGCGCGCCCGGCCGTCGCCGCCCTCAGTGCCATCGGCGAGCCGACCAGTGCCCGTGCGCGGGGCCCAAAACCCGATATCGTCGGACAATCGCTCAACGACATGCTGCTTGGCGCGCCGCCGGCGCCCCTTGGGGCCACGCGGGCCTCCGCTCCCCTGGTGCCACCGGTCGGCATCGGCGCGCAGAATGAGCCGATCGACCTGATGACCAGCGGCGGGATCAAGAACCAGCAGGTCGCCGAGGCGGTGTTCACGACGACGCCGCAACAGGAGAGCGACGCTCCCGACCAGACGGTCGCCATGGTGGCCCCTGCCCCGGCAGCGGCCGCGCCTGCCCCCTCGGGCTGGATCGTGCAGATCGGCTCGGCGCCGAGCCAGGAGGGTGCCAAGCGCCTGCTCGCCACGGCGACCGGCAAGATCGCCACCCTCAACGACCTCCGTCCCTATGTCGAACGCTTCGACAAGAACGGGCAGACCTTCTACCGCGCCCGGTTCGTCGGCTTCGGCGACGAAGACCAGGCATCGGGAATGTGCCGGCAACTGAAGAAAGCCAAGATGAGCTGCCTCGCCATGCAAGGCTAACGGCAGCCGCGAGTTCGGCGGGACGGCGGCGGTACAGCCGACGCCCGCCACCAGGGAAGCGAATTTGGTGCCCGTGTAAGGAGTAGCCCAAATGAGCGACACATCGAGCCTTTCGGAACTGGCGCGGTTCGTCGGCCAGTCCCGGCTCATCACCGAAGATCCGGCAGCGCGGCAGCGGGCCCTCAACGGCATGGCAGCCGGCGTCCGGCCGAAGCCGCTCCGGCATGGCGTCGCCGATCTGCTCGGCGTGGTGCTGGTGCTGTCGGCCCGCACCCGGCGCGTAGTGCTGCCCAAGGTCGCGATCGACCTCGACGTGTTCGGCCCCAATGGCGGGCGCGCCGTCCGGATGCTGCTGCCGAGGTAAGTACGGCCGCAGAGCCATTTCCACCCCTGCCGCGCCATCGGGCGCGGCTCTCCCCAATTCACGTTACAGCGCCTGGGTGTGTCAGACCGGGATCAGCGCCCCAGTGGGCCTGCCCGGTTGGCGGTTCATGCCACCGCGATGCGCGGGCGGGGGGCCGGGCGGGCAAGGGCGAGCGTATCGGCGTTGGCGATGACCGTCTGGTTGCGGCCACGGGCCTTGGCCTCGTAGACGGCGGCATCGCCAGCAGCCAACAGCAGCTCGAGGTCGAAGCCGGCGTGATCGGCACAGGCCAGGCCGATGCTGACGGTGGCGCCAACGGCCGCGTCGCCCGCGAAGATGCCGCTGCCGGAGAAGCGCGTCCGCAGGCGCTCGGCGATCGCCTTTGCTTCGGTGGGGCCGGTATCGGGCAGCACGAAGCAGAATTCCTCCCCGCCCATGCGGTAGAGCAGGTCGGTGGAGCGGGTCGTGGCCCGGGCGATGTCGGCGAAATGCTGCAGCATCTGGTCGCCCGCTTCGTGGCCATGCCGATCGTTGATCGACTTGAAGTTGTCGAGATCGAGGACCAGTACCGAGAGTGGCTCGCGGCCCCCCTTGCGGCGGCGGGCGACGAGCGCCGCATGGTCGAGAAAGGCGCGGCGGTTGAGCAGCCCGGTCAGCGGATCGGAGAGAGCAAAGTGGCGCTGCTCCAGTTCGCGCCGCTCGCGGGTCATCGACATGGTGAAGCCGGCAAGAAAGGTCGCGTGCGCAATGGCGACGAGGCCGAACGCGGCGAGCCAGATCCCTTCGACGGGCTGGGCTCCCAAGGGGAACGGCGCGAGGCCGACGAGCGGAATGCGCAGCGCGACGCAGGCGGCAAAGCTCAGATAGACGGTGATTGCGGGGTAGCGCGAGGGCAGTTCCTCGTGGCGGTCGCGCCAGAGCTCCCAGGCGCTGAGCACCAGGAACGCGATGATGAACAAGGACGAACCGATCACCCGGGCTTCAACGCTGGCCAGGAAGGCCGGCACGCTGCACAGGGCCAGCCAGACGGTCAGGCACAGGACGACCATCGGCAGGTCGGGACGGCGCCCGGCAAATACCCGCGTATCCTGCCAGAGGAAGGCGAAGGCGGCGAGCCGCAGGGCGTTGCCGCAGCCATAGTGCACGAATTCCATGCCCTTGGGCGGCAGCAGATAGAACAACAGGCTCGCCGCGCATAACAGAAACGTGCCGCCGAACCAGCCGAGCCAGGTCGACCGCCGGTCACGGGTCCAGAACACGAGGAACTGCAGCCCAACCACTGCAAGCAGGGTGGTGATGGAGATCAGCGTGGTGTTCGTGTCGAACTGCATGAAAGCGGTCATTTGCCGTACAATTGACGGACAACCTAGCCCGCCAACCGTTTCCCGAAGCTGAATTTACGTAGGGAAATCTGCGGATTACGCGACGTAACCAAAGTCGGCGCCAGGGTCACGAGGCGGGCGTCATGTAGGCAAAGTCAGCCGGCGCGCCCTCGCTCTCCGACCAGGCCGCCAAGGCCGCCCGGCGGGCCTCCGCCTTGTCGCTCGAGGGCAGGTTCAGCGCCTCGACCAGGTTGCGGTACTCCTGCCGGGCACTGACATGAGACATCGACGGCAGACCGCCGAGGAGATCGGCGTCGAGCGGATCGAATACCGTCATGCCGGTCGGGAACAGCGACCGGAAGATCACCCGCTCGGCGATGCCGTCGGCAAGCCGGCAGCCGAGGCGCAGGGCGATCTTGTCGAGACTGGTCTGCACCATGCGCATGGAGCGCGACGACAGCATCGAGATACGGTTCCTGACTAGCACCCAGTCGACGGTCTGCCCATCGATCGACAGGCGCTCGGTGCGGGCGCGCTGCACGAGGCGCGAATAATGGCTCAGTTCGCGCGGCTCCCCCGTCACCGGATCGATATGCGCCATGACATCGAGGTCGATAAGGCTGTCGTTCACCGGCGTGATCAGGGTATCGGCCAGCGAGTGCGACAGCCGCGTCAAATGGGTGTCGAAACCGGGGGTATCGACAACCAGGAAATCCGCCTCGCCTTCGATCTCCGTCACCGCCTGGCGGAACAGGTCGAACTCGAGTTTCTGGTTCTCCTTGATCGAATCACCGCGGCTCAAAGGCAGGTGAAAATGGGTGGTGTGAGGCAGCTTCAGGCCACGCGACTGCACCCAGTTACGCCGGTTGCGGACGTAGGCCGTGAGGGTCTGCTGGCGGCTGTCGACATCAATGGAAGCGACCCTAAAGCCCTGATAAAGCAAATAGATCGCAAGATGAAAGGCGGTGGTCGACTTCCCGGAGCCGCCCTTCTCATTACCCACGACGATGACGTGCGTGCCGGTCCGATTCACCGCGGTCTACCCCCCACTGGCGGCGAAGATTGAGCCGTTTCGGCGCCGGCGTTCAAGAGGGCACCCGAAAACCCCGCCTCGAGCGGGTCGCCCGAGGGCCGCATTTGCGCGCCCGGAAGCAGGCTAGAGCAGACCGAGCCGGGCCAGTTCTTCGGCGATTTCCTCGGCGCCCTGGCCGGAGACGCCGGCGTCGAGATCGGGCGGGGCATCGTGCGGGTCGAGGTAGCGCCAGCCCTGGAACGGCCGCTTGGGGCGCGGCGACACCTTGATCATGTCGCGCGCCATGATGATGTCGCAGCACACGAGCCCCTGCCCGTCCTTGGCCGGGGTGAGGCTGAGGATCGGCTGGCGACAGCGGATCACTCCGGCGATCACCCAGTAGATGGAGCCCTGCCCTTCGATCTCGTCGGCGCGTTTCGGCCGGGTGCGGGTGCGGTGGACGTGCACGTCCTCGCCGTAATCGGCGCCCCACCAATGGGCGCGCTCGTCGCGATAGGATTCGAGTTCCTCCAGCGTTGCGACGCCGACGCAGAGCTTGATGAGGTGCATCATCGCCGGGCCTCGCGGCAGGCAGGGCAACGACGATGGGCAGTGGCGATCCGCACGAAACAATTCCGGGGTTGCTGTACGCCGGAGTTACCACCGCCGCTCGGCTGCCGACAACAGCCGATTGGGGAAACAGCAAAGGGCGCCGCGGTGGCCCCGGGGCGCCCTTCGAAATCTTGCATCAACTCACGGCACGTCGCGGCTTCTGCCGCAGCAGGCGCGCCTCTTGGCGCTAACGGCCTGTGGTGATGACGGACAGGACGAACCCCATCGACATCAGGCACAGCAGGGTCCACGTCGCCGCCCGCCACCATGCTACCGCCCGTTGGCTTCGCATAGGTGCTCCTATTGAACGTGGTCCGGGTCGGACGCCGCGACAGTGCGCAGCACCTCACCGGTGCCCCAGGCTAGTCCGCGTCGGGCCGGATTGGCAAGCGGGACACGCAAAGCTGTTAACAAGCTGGGTTAGCGAATAGTTCAGAAGAGCCGGAACCACAGCCCGGCGAACCATAAAAACGAAAAGAAACCAACGACATCGGTGACCGTCGTGACGAACGCCGTCGAGGCGACGGCCGGGTCGATGCGCAGTTTGTTAAGACCCAGCGGAATGAGGATTCCGGCAAGACCGGCGCAGAACAGGTTGACGATCAGCGCCAGCCCCATGACCACCCCGAGGCCCCAATTCTGGAACCAGATGGTCGCCAGCACCCCCATGATCACGGCGAAGAAACCGCCATTGGCCACCCCGACCATGATTTCGCGGAGCACGAGACGGCCGAGCTTGTAGCGGTCGAGTTCCTGCGTCGCGAGGGCGCGCACGGTGATGGTCATGGTCTGGGTACCGGCATTGCCGCCCATCGAGGCAACGATCGGCATCAGCACCGCCAGCGCCACCATCTTCGAGATCGTGCCGTCGAATACGTCGATCACCGAGGAGGCAAGAATCGCCGTCAGCAGGTTGACGAACAGCCAGGTCAGGCGGCTGCGAAGGGTCGTCCACACATTGTCGGAAATCTCCTCGTCGCCGACGCCGGCGAGGCGCTGCATGTCCTCGGTGGCCTCCTCGTGGATGACGTCGACAATGTCGTCGATGGTCAACACGCCGACCAGCCGCCGATTCTCGTCCACCACCGCCACCTCGACGAGGTCGTAACGCTCGAAGGTGCGCGCGGCGCGCTCCTGGTCCTCGGTGGCCGCTACCTCGAAGATCGCAGTGTTCATGATGGTTTCGATGCGCAACTGCCGGCGCGACCGGATGAAGCGGTCGAGCGGCAGGGTGCCCAGCAAATTGTAGGCCGTGTTGACGACGTAGATCTGGAAGAACTCGTCGGGCAGTTCCTTCTCGCTGCGCAGGTAGTCGATGGTCTGGCCCACCGTCCAGAACGGCGGGATGGCAATGAAATCGGTCTGCATCAGCCGGCCGGCCGAATCCTCGGGGAAGTCGAGGCTGCGGCGCAGGCTCAGCCGTTCGAAGGCCGGTAAATGCCCGAGAATGGCTTCGCGGTCGGAGGTATCGACATTCTCGAGGATCTGGACCGCATCGCCGCTATCGAGGTCGGAGACGCCGCGGGCGATCTCGACATTGGGAATCTCGGCGAGAATTTCCTCCCGGATGTTTTCGTCGACCTCGGTGAGTGCGGAGAAATCGAACTTGTCGCCGAGCAGGCGCACCAGGGTGCTGCGCTCGTCGCGCGACAGGGCTTCCAGCACGTCGCCAACGTCGGCGGCATGGAGCGGCGCCATGCCGGCGACGACCAGTTCGGCTTGGCCCGCTTCGAGTTGGGCGCGCAGGCGCTCGACCCAGTCGGCCCGCAACTGGCCGTCCTCGTCGCGCAGGTCGTCGGGGGCAGCAACCGGTTCGGTGATGCCGGAATTATCGCTCATGGCAACCTCGGGGGCGGTTGTTGCGAAACGGCCCGAGCGGGGCCGCGAAAGACAGCTTTAGCCCCGAACAGCGCCGAAAGGCACCAAAGAAACATGGCCTTCCGACGCATGGGACCCCTGCTTGACAGGGCAACGCCTTCCCCTCTCAGATGGGTGCCGACATGAGCGAGGAAAGCTTTGCCCGGCTGGTGCGGCTCGCGCGCGAGGCCGGGCTGCCGGAAGTCGAACAGAGCACGAGCTATGGTGACCCGGCGCTGAAGGTCGGCGACAAGGGATTTGTCACACTGAAGGGAGCTGCGGTCGCCGCGCTGCGTATTCCGATGGAACAGAAGGACTTCCTGCTCGAGGTTGCGCCCGAGATTTATTTCGAGACGGACCATTACAAGGGCTGGCCGTGGCTATTGGTCCGCCTTGAGATAATCGCCGACGCGGAGTTGACACAGCGTCTGGTGGACGCCTGGCGGTTCCGGGCGCCGAGGAAGCTGGCGGCCGCGTTCAGGGCGCCCGGCCCTCGTGGTTCGACGGGCTCACCATGAGGCCCATCCGCAACGGCCGGCTCACCACGGGGTCTCTGCAGGCGCCCCGGCCGGATTTCATCGCGGGCCTCTCCCACCCACCGCCCTCATCCTGAGCCGGTCGAAGGATAGGCAACACGCTCTGCCTAGGCCCGTTCCTTGGTCGCAAAGAAGCTGAGCTTCGGCCAGTCTTTCTGCATGCGCTGCAGATACCAGGTGCTCTGGGCGAGATAGACCGGATCGCCATCCTTGTCCTCGGCGAGGG
>Ga0207705_10001148_pt1 | contig 21569 bp, 18 predicted proteins | sample KBSC13metaG_FD_184314 | JGI IMG/M metagenome (GOLD analysis project Ga0207705, IMG submission 184314) | Corn rhizosphere microbial communities from Kellogg Biological Station, Michigan, USA - KBS C1-3 metaG (SPAdes) (version 2) | ecosystem: Host-associated > Plants > Roots > Rhizosphere > Soil ... | reverse complement strand
AGCAGGACATTGCCCGCCAACCGCACCGCGCGCCGCACCGGTTGAGGCTGCTCCATCGCTGCGGTCAGGCGCAACTGATGCATCGTACTGTTCTCGTCAGCGAAGTCGAAGCTGGCGACTTCGGCGTCGGTCGGCTGGTAGTCGATATCGACGGGCTTGCCGTTGACCGCTTTCACCTCCCAGCCGATCTCGACGCCCGCTTTCGCCGCTGACGATCCGGTGACGACGCGCGTCACCAGCCAATGACCGTCGTCGTCGGGCATCATCGTGAAGCCGAAGCCTTCGGACGCCTGCCCCGCGTCGCGCGCCTTGCCGATCGCGATCTGGAGCGGATCGATCGCATAGACATGGCTGTCGCCAAGCGATGCCAGCATCTCGCCCAGCACGGTATAGAAAGCGGGCCGGTCGGGCGCCCGGAGCGCCAGCGGCCGGAAATGCGTGCGCGCATCGGCCCAGGCCTCGCCTGTCCTAGCACGGTCCCAATAATGTTTCTGAACGAGATCCCAGGCGCGGTCGAACACGCGCGCTTCGAGATCGGGCGTGTAGGCCGGGACCGCCGCCTTGAGCGGGGTCGCGGCCAGGACGACGGACGCAACCAGCTTCTTCATGGATTCCCGAACGCACAATGGAGCGTCAGGCTGCGTGGGCTCGCGGTGTAGACGACCTCGGCGCAGCGCGAGAGGCGGTCGGAGCCGATCGTCACCGCGGGCCAGGCGCGCTGGCGTTCAAGATGGTGCGCGACCACGATTTCGCCCGCCTGTTCGGGGTCGGCGGGCAGTTTCGCATCACCGGCAAAGTCCGACACCCGCACCAGCACTTGATCGAGCGGGAAGCCCGCAATCAATCCGGGATGGGCGAACGTCATCGGGCGGGCGGGGCGGGTGATGCCGAACACCAAGCTTACGCGCCGCTCGGGACCGTTCCAACGCCCGCCCCACAATTGCGCCAGTTCGGCACCCGCGGCCGCGGTGCCGATCGTCTCGGGCGCGCCGAGTGCAAAGCGCACGCGAACGCCGCCTGCCTGCGTTGCCGCCGACAGGCCCGTGGCTTGGCTGGCATCCAGCAGCAGCGTCTGGCTGGCGGTGGGCGCGGGGGCGGTGGCGTTGCGCCAGCGTACGGTTGCGAAGGGCAACAGATCGGGGGTGATCACGCCATCCACACCCGCACAGCAATCACGGCCGTGTTGCGAGACCTCCGCCGGGGCGATCCGGCCGTCGACCTTGAGCGACACGCCCGCGACCTGGTTGGCAAGCCGTACGCGGCCGACCTCCATCCGCGCCCCTTCCTCCCACTGCACGCGCAGACGCGCGGCAGAGGCGGGATTGAGCTCGATACTGTCCTCGCGATCGAGATCGACGCGCAGCCGCATCGGTACATCATTTATTTTGACCGCGATCACCGGGGCGGCGGCGTCCAGTACCAGATCGCCCGCGGGTGGTTGCGGTTTGCGCGCGGCGGTCAGCAGCAATCCGGCCGCGATCAGAAATGCGTGGCTATACGGAGGCCTGCGCGTTGGGTTAGGCTCAGCCTCACGCCAGCCGGAAAGCTTGATGCTGAAAAACGAACTTGATGATTTCATCACCGGCCTGCCGAAGGCCGAACTGCACCTCCATATCGAGGGCAGCCTTGAGCCCGAGCAGATGTTCGCCTTCGCCCGGCGCAACCGCATCGACATTCCCTTCGCGTCGGTCGAGGCGCTGCGGGCCGCTTACAGCTTCACCCGGCTCCAGGACTTCCTCGACATCTACTATCAGGGCGCGAACGTGTTGCGCAGCGAGGAAGATTTCCACGATCTCGCGCTCGCTTATTTCGAACGCGCGCATGCCGACGGCCTGCGCCATGCCGAGATTTTCTTCGATCCGCAGACGCACACCGATCGCGGCCTGCCGTTCGGCATCGCCGCCGATGGGCTGCTGGCGGGAATGAAGAGCGCGGAGGCCAAGTTCGGAATCACCTCCAAGCTGATTCTCTGCTTCCTGCGCCATCTCGACGAATCCGCCGCTTTCGCGACCCTGCGGGCGGCCGAGCCCTGGCTCGACCGGATCGCGGGCGTGGGGCTCGACAGTTCGGAGGTTGGCCACCCGCCCGAGAAATTCGCGCGCGTCTTCGCCGCTGCCGGCTCCGAAGGACTGAAGCGCGTCGCGCATGCGGGTGAGGAGGGGCCGCCCGATTATGTGTGGGAGGCGCTCGACCTGCTCAAGATCGACCGGCTCGACCATGGCAATCGCGCGATGGAAGCGCCCGACCTGGTCACGCGGCTGGCGCGCGAGAGCATGACGCTCACCGTCTGCCCGCTGTCCAACCTCAAATTGTGCGTAGTGCAGGATGTGGCGGAGCACCCGATCCCGGCGATGCTGAAGAACGGCCTGCGCGCGACGATCAATTCGGACGATCCCGCCTATTTCGGCGGCTATGTCGCGGACAATTACCGAGCGATCGCGCCCTTCGTGAGCCGCGACAATCTCGTCACGCTCGCGCGCAACAGCTTCCTGGGCTCCTTCCTGCCCGACGATGCGGTGACCCGCCATCTCCAGACGATCGACGCCTACGCCGCATGACCCAGCCCGATCTTTCCTTCATCCCCTATCCCGAGTTCGTAAACGACGTGCAGGCGGTCGCCGCCGCGCTGGAGGCGGATCGGTGGAAACCCGATCATATCGTCGGCATCGGCCGCGGCGGACTCGTCCCGGCGGCCTATCTCTCGCATCGCACCGGCATCTCCCTTTTGTCGGTCGATTACAGCTCGGGCGTGCCGAGCTTCGCCGAGGAATTGATGGAGAAGCTTGCGCTCGCCACGCGTGCGGGGCGCACGATCCTCCTGGTCGACGACATCAACGACAGCGGCAGCACGATCGAGGCGCTGCGCAAATCGCTGATCGATCATGGCGCGGAGGAACGCTGCGTGCGGGTCGCGGTATTGATCGACAATCTGCGCTCGCGCGCCAAGGTCGATTACCGTTCGCGCACGATCGACCGGTCGAGCGACAAGAGGTGGTTCGTCTTTCCCTGGGAGGCGATGGCCGAGCGCCGCACCCTGATCGAGGAAGCCGAGGCGGTTCCCGAAAGACTGGCCTGACTCCGGACCGATCACGGCCGCCCTTCGTTCTCTCCTCAACGCCTATCGACCCAGAGGAGAGATCATATGCGGGTATTGGCTCTGATCGCGGCTGCCGCGCTTGCGCTGCCAGCAGGCGCGCAAACGGCGGGCGGCACAGCCGGTGGCGCCGCTGCTGTGCCAGGCACTTCGGCTGCAACGACCGGTACGCCGCCCGGAGCGACGGGGGCTACTGGCGCTACCGCAGGCGCGACTGGAACGCTCGCCGGTGGCGCAAATACCAACACCGGCACGGGTGTGGCGGCGACCACAGGGACCAGCGTGGGCGCGAGCGGCTCGACTAGCAGCACCAATAATGTGTCCGCCACGACCGGCACTTCAACGACCGCGAAGGCCAACGCCAAGAAGAACAAAAACACGACCCCAGGTGCCGTCGCCACGACCGGCACCACCGCCACCGGCAATACCGGCGATCTGACATCGGTGCAGACGCCGCACTGATGTTCCCTTGCTGTTCCGCCTGCGCTAGAGTGCGCGGATGGAGGAATCGCAGCCGCGCAAGATCATCCATGTCGACATGGATGCTTTCTATGCCTCTGTGGAACAGCGCGACAATCCGGAGCTTCGCGGCAAGCCGGTCGCGGTCGGCGGCGCGCGCGAGCGCGGCGTGGTTGCCGCCGCCAGCTACGAGGCGCGCAAGTTCGGCGTACGCTCGGCCATGCCCTCGGTCAGCGCGCGCAGGCGGTGTCCCGACCTGATCTTCGTCAAGCCGCGCTTCGACGTTTATTCGGCGGTCAGCCGCCAGATCCGCGCGATTTTCGCCGATTATACCGAGCTGATCGAGCCGCTCTCGCTCGATGAAGCCTATCTCGACGTCAGCGGCGCCGAGTCCGCGCGTGCCGTCGCCGAACAAATCCGCGCGCGGATCAAGGCCGAGCTTGGCCTGACAGCCTCGGCCGGCGTCTCCTACAACAAGTTCATCGCCAAGCTCGCGTCGGACCAGAACAAGCCCGACGGGCTGTGCGTGATCACGCCCGCCAACGGCCCGCGCTTCGTCGAGAGCCTGCCTGTGTCACGTTTCCATGGGGTGGGGCCCAAGACCGCCGAGCGGATGAAGGCATTGGGGATCGAGACCGGCGCCGACCTCAAGGCGCAGAGCATCCAGTTCCTCAAGGCGCATTTCGGCAGCTACGCCGATTATCTGTTCGGCGCGGCGCGCGCGATGGACGATCGCCCGGTTCGCTCCAACCGCGTGCTCAAGTCGGTTGGAGCGGAGCGCACGTTCTTTCAGGATATGAGCGATCCCAAGGAGTTGACGGATGCCCTTGAGAATGTACTTGAGGCGATGATGGCCCGCGTCGAGCGCGCTGGCGCTTCGGGACGGACAGTGACGCTCAAAGTCCGTTTCTCCGATTTCCGCACGATCACGCGTGCCCGGAGCTTCACCGCGCCGGTCGGTGACAAGGCCTCGATCGGCGCCGCGGGCCATTCCTTGCTCGCGGCCTTATGCCCGGTACCGCTCGGAATCCGGCTGCTCGGGCTTACGCTTTCGGCTCTGTCGGATGACGAGGCGAACGAGGGGCAGCTCGGACTGGCGCTTTGAACGGCCAGTCGATCGCTTCGCCCGCATAGAGGCACCACCACACGATCACCGGCTGAAACAGCAACCGCGGGCCATGATAGAGCCAGCCGATGCCCGGGCCATCGCTGTGGCTATAATCCAGCGCATGCTTGATGTTCGCCGGAAAGACGCAAACCGCATAGAGCGCCAGCATCACGCCCGCCCACCATCGCACCTGCGGGACAAGCAGCCCGATCGCACCGGCGATTTCGCACCATCCCGTCACGATCACGGTTTCGCGAGGCATCGGCACCCACGCGGGCACGATCCGCAGGAAGACGTCAGGCTGGCCGACGTGGACGGAACCCGCAAACAGGAAAGCGGCGATCAGCAACCAGCGCAGGATCGTCCGGCCATTCACTTCGCTTTCTTAGGCGCTTCGTAAGCGGTGGCCGCGGTCGTGCCCTCGTCGACCGGCGGCATGCCTTCCCAGCCGCCGCCCAGCGCCTTGTAGAGCGAGACCAGGTCGCGGCGGAGCTGCGCGTCGCTTTGTTCGAGCTGGTCGCGGTCCTGCAGCACCGATTGCTGTGCGTTCAGCACGGTGGTGAAGTCGTTAAGGCCCGTGCGATAGCGCGCATCGACCGCGGCCAGTCCGCGCTCGGCATCCGCCAGCCCGCCGCGTAGCTGCGCGTTCCGCTGCTGCTCGGTGCGGATGCGGATCAGCGCATCCTCGACGTCCTTCAAGGCGCCCAGCACGGTCTGCTGATATTGGTAATAGGCCTCATCCGCCTGCGCCTTGCGCTGCGCGACCACGCCCTTGCGCCGGCCAAAATCCAGGATCGGGAAGCTCGCCTTCGCGCTGCCGTTGACCTGCAGGCTGTCGCTGCTGAACAGATTGGAGAGTTTGGTCGAAATCAGGTCGGCGAGACCGGTCAGGCTGAACTTGGGATAGAGGTCGGCGACCGCTACCCCGATGTCGGCCGTGGAGGCAGCAAGGTTGCGTTCGGCCGCGCGCACGTCGGGGCGGCGGCGCAGCAATTCCGACGGCAGGCCGGCCGGCACGATCGGCGGGGTCGGGAGCGCCACGCCCGGCTGCGACAGCTCCAGGATCATCGAATCCGGTGTCCGCGCGAGCAGGATCGCGAGCGCGTGCATCTGGCTCTTGCCCTCGGCCACGATCGGCCCGACCGAAGCTTGCGCCTGGGCGAGTTGAGCGCGCTGGCGGATCGTGTCGCCCTCGGGAACCAACCCGACATGCGCGGTCTCCCCCATGATCTGCAGATTGCGCGTCTGCCGCGCGACTTCGGCACGTGCGACCAGTTCGCGGGCCTGTGCCTGCCGGATCTGGAAATAATCGTCGACCACTTCGGCGACCAGGCTCACCTGCGCGTCGCGCGCATTCCAGACCGCGGCCTCGGTCCGTGCAGCAGCGCTTTGCATCTGGCGGCGCGTGCCGCCGAATATGTCGAGCTCCCAGCTAGCGTCGAAGCCGAGCGAATAGGTCGTGACGAAGCCGCCAGGCAGCGCGATCCCGCTCGCGCTCTGGCCGCCGTTTGAGCCGCCCTGGCCGCCGGTCTGCCCCCCGCCGCCGAAAGCGCTGGCGAGCGAGGACAGTCCCGCATTCTTGCTGAAGCGCTGGCTCTGCACCTGTCCGTCCGCATTGACCTGCGGGAACAGTCCGGAACGGGCGACGCGTTCCTGCGCTCGCGCCTCAGCAATGCGTGCCGCCGCGGTCTTGACGTCGAGCCCGTCGGCCAGCGCCATATCGACCAGCCTGTCGAGCTCTGGATCGTGATAAACATGCCACCAGCCATCCAGGCTGCCGCCGGGGGCAGGGGCCTCGCCCGGCGCGGTCTCGCCATATTTGGCCGGCGCGGGCTGATCGGGCGCGCGATAATTGGGGCCGACCATGCAGCCGCCCAGCATCAGCGCGAGCAGGGGAGCGGCCCGCTTCATCCGTGCGGCCCGCCCGCCTTGCCCTGGCGCACGAACAGACCGAGCGGGGTGATGACCAGGACGAAGATCATGAAGACGTGGAACACATCGTTATAGGCAAGCGCGGTCGCCTGCTGCTGCGCTTGCTGGTAGAGCACGCTGAGCGAAGACGTCATCTCGCTGCCTGCGCTGCCGAGCGATTTCGTGATCTGCCCGAGCCCCTCATTATAGGCCGGATTGAGCGGATTGAGCTGCTCGACGATGCGCGCCTGATGCGCCTGGCTGCGCTCGATCAGCATCGCCTGCGCCACCGAAATCCCGAAAGTGCCGCCCAGGTTGCGCGCGACGTTGAGCAAGGCCGAGGCTTGGTTGGTCTGATCGGGCGGCAGCCCGACATAGGCTGCGGTGTTGATCGGGATGAACAGGAAGGGCAGCCCCATCGCCGAGATCAACCGCGCTTGCGACGCGTCTCCGAACGATATCGCGCCATTCCAGCCTGTCATGACGTAGAGCGCCGCCGCCTGCAGCAAAAGCGCCGGGATCAGCAGCAGTCGCGTATCGACCCGGCCGGTCAGCACGCCCGTCATCGGCATGGCGATGATCGTCGCCACGCCGCCCGTCGTCAGCGCCAAGCCCGCGTTGGTCGAATTATAGCCCATCACCTGCTGGAGATATTGCGGGATCAGCACGGTGGTTCCGAACAGGATCAGCCCGGTCGTTAGCATGAACGTGATCGTGATCGCGAAATTGCGGTTGCCGAGCAGACGCAGGTTGATGATCGGATCCTTGCGCGCCAGCTCCCATACGACCAGCAGGATGAGCGACAGCGTCGCGATGATCGCGGTGAGTGTGATGAAGCCGCTGCCGAACCAGTCGTCGCGCTCGCCCCGGTCGAGCGTCAGTTCGAGACACCCCAATCCAAGCGCCACCAACGCGAAGCCGACATAATCGACACCACCCTTGCGGAGCTTTTCCTTGCGCTCCTTCTCGAGGATTTCGGGCTCGCACAGGAAGGTCTGGACGAGGAATAGTGACAATATTCCGACTGGCACGTTGATCAGGAAGATCCAGTGCCATCCGATATTGTCCGTGATCCAGCCGCCCAACGTCGGCCCGAGCACGGGCGCGACCACCACCACCACGCCATAGGCGGCGAAGGCCTGACCGCGTTTCTCTGGCGGGAACGTGTCCGCCAGGATCGATTGCTCGGATGGCGCGAGCCCGCCGCCGCCGATCCCCTGGAAAATGCGCGCGAAGATCAGGAAGCTCAGGCTCGGCGCCATCCCGCACAGGAAGGACGAGACCGTGAAAAGCGCGACCGAGATCATGTAATAACGCTTCCGACCGACCACGTCTGCGAGCCAGCCGGAGATGGGGATGACGATCGCGTTCGAGACGAGGTAGGAGGTCAGCACCCACGCCGCCTCGTCCTCGGTCGCAGACAGGCCACCGGCAATATGGTTCAGCGATACGTTGGCGATCGAGGTGTCGAGCACCTCCATGAAGGTCGCCATCGATATGATCGCGACGATCAGCCAGGGATTATGCTTGCCCGCGGCCGATCGCTCGTCGGTCCATTTCTGCGCTGCCGCAGGCACGCCGTCACCGTACCTTGACGGTCGGCACCACCGACATGCCCGGCCCGATATCGTATTTCCGCCATTCGGATCCGTCGAACAGGATGCGCACCGGCACGCGCTGCACCACCTTCACATAATTCCCGGTCGCGTTCTGCGGCGGCAGCAAGGCGAAGGCCTGTCCCGCGCCATGCTGGATCGAATCCACATGGCCGTGGAATTTCACCCCGGGATAAGCGTCGATCCGGATCTCGACCGGCTGGCCGACGCGCATATTCTTGAGCTGGGTTTCCTTGAAATTGGCGGTAACCCACATCTCGTCGGGCACGATCGCGAGCAATTGCTGGCCGGGCGAAACATAGGAGCCGACATCGACCTGACGATTGACCACCTGGCCGGGCTGCGGCGCCACGATGCGCAGGTAATTGTTGACCACCTGCGCCTGCTGAACGCGCGCCAAGGCAGCGGCGCGCTGGGCCCGCGCGGCTTTGATATCCTTTTGCGCTGCCAGGAAGTCGGCATGCGCGCTGTCGGCCTGGCGCTGCGCGGCATTCGCCTGCGCCGCCTGAGCTTGCGACTCCGTACGCGCCTGCTCGACCTGGGTCGCGGCAGCGGCGGCGGGGTCGAGCTTCTTGAGCGCGGCATAACGGCGATAATCGTCGGCGGCGCGCACCGCTTGCGCGGCGGGGGCCACCGCATTGGCGGCGGCTTGCCGCTCGGTCGCGAGCGCCGAGATCGCCTTGGCCTCGGCCTGTTCGATTGCTGCATCCGCCTGCTTCACGCCCGCCTGCGCCTCGGCCATCTGCGCCTCGGGCTGGCCGGGCTCGATCACCGCGAGCAACTGGCCCTGGTTCACGTGGCGATTGTCCTTGTCGATCACGCGCGTGAGCTGGCCCGAGGTCTGCGCCGCGATCCGCACGATATGCGCATCGATGAAGGCGTCGTCGGTCGAGGCATATTTGCGGGCGTGCGACCAGTAGAGCAGCCCGCCGATGATCAGCACCGCCGCGACGATGGCAATCACGATCCAGAACAGCGGGCGCTTGTAGAGGGGAGGGCCGTCGTCCTCCTTCTCCTCGTCCTTCCCGTCCTTTTCCTCGTCGCCCTTTTTATCGCCGCCTTTTTGGTCGGCGGGCTTGTCCTGCCCGTCGTCCTTCTTCTGGTCGGCGTGGGAATCCTGGTCTCGCTCTTCGGCCATGGATCAGCGGTCGCTGGCTGGGTTGCGCATCGCGCGGTAAAGCGTGGACCCCGGCTTTCGTTCCGGGCCTAGGCCAAATCTGTCCTGTCCTTGGCCGCCAGTATCGTTTCGACCCGATCGGCGGCGGCAATGCCGCTTTCCCAGGCACCATGCGCGGTCGAGTAATCGGTCGCAGAGCAGGCCTCGCCGGCGAAATGCAGGCGTTCGTCGGGCGGGCAGGCGAGCAGGGCGCGCTTATCGGCATGGCCCGGCAGGGCATGGCTATAGGCTCCGCCGATGCTCGGCTCCTTATGCCACCAGGTGCCGGCGATCGGCTCCAGCCTGCGGGCGAAATCCGCGCCCAAGACCTTGCCCAGCTCCTCGGCCGCGAAGGCGAGACGGCCTGCATCGCCGGCCTCCTCCATCGCGCGCGCTGCGATCCCGCCGAAAAAGCATTCGATCACCGGCCACCCGAACGGCCGCAGATAGTAACTGCCGGTCAGCGCGTCGTGCGGATTGCCGAGCAGATGCGTCTCGGGCGGCACCTTTTCGGTATCCTCCATCGCGAGGAACAGCTTGTCGACCTGGCCGAGCGGCAGGCAGGCGGCGGCATGGAGATGGCCGTCGATCCCGGGCGAGAAGGCGATATCGCCGCGCGCCAATATGTCGGTCGGGACGGTGACGATCACCGCGCTCGCCCTGATCGGTCCCTCGTCGGTTTCGATCCGCACGCGCTGAGCGCTTAGATCGATGGCGCGTACCCGCACCCCGCACCGCACCGGCAACGCCGACGCGGCATCCGCGATCAGCGTGCCATAGCCCGCCGGAAGCCGCCAATTATTCTCGGACGCATGGTCGTCGTACGCGAGCAGGTCGCGCGCCGAGACGCGGTCGAGCTCGGCGCCATTCAACGCCCCGCTCAGCATGTCGAGATAAGGCCGCCACCGATCGTCCCGCGCCACGCCGTCGCCCGCGCAATCATTGGCGGGTGGCGTATCGCGCAGCCGGTCTTCCAACGCCGTATAAGCTTCCCATGCCTGGCGCTGGTCGGCCGCGGCGAAGCCAAGATTGCGCAGCTGATCCCGCCAGGCGGCCTCCTTATGGTCGATCGCGTAGCCTAAGGCCTCCGCCAGCCGCGCGAGCGGGTTGCGCTCCGCCGAATGGAGCCAGCCGCAGCCCATGTCGAGCGGTAGGTCCCCGATCGTCAATGTATGCGCGCGGCCGCCGACCCGCGCCATCGCCTCGACCAGCAAGACCGAGCGGCCCCGGTCCTGCAACCGACGCGCCGCGGCAATACCCGCGGCGCCAGCACCGATGATCGCGACTTCGAGGTCCATTCCAATGCTCATGCCTGAGCGATACCGTCGAGCGGGCCCGCTGTTCCAGGGCAGGTTTGCGCTGATGCGGGTGCCGTATTAGCGATGGCGGATGGAAGATGATGGAAAAGCAACGCCTCCCAACATGATAACGAACGCGCCTGCGCTGAACCCGTCGTTCAATCCGGACCGGGACAAAAGGGCGCGAATGGCCGCCGCTTATGTGCAGCCCGGCGCACGCGTGCTCGACCTCGGCTGCGGGGCGATGACGCTGGAGCGCTATCTGCCCCCGGCCTGCACCTATCAGCCCTGCGATCTCATGGCCCGCGACGATCGGACTTTGGTGTGCGATTTCAATGCGGGCGAATTCCCGGACGGGGCCGAATGCGACATCGTCTTCGCGCTCGGCCTGCTCGAACATATCGCCGATCTGCCCGCCTTTCTCTCGAAGCTGCGCGCCTTGGGAAAGCCCGTCATCTTCTCCTACAGCGTCGCCGAGAGCGGACCCCAGGATCGAAGGGCGCTGGGCTGGGCCAATCACCACAGGCACGACGAAATCCTCGGCCTGTTCGATGCCGCGGGCCTGCCGGTCTATCTCGGTACCCGGCTCGACCATGGCCAGATCCTCGGGCGTGCCGAGCCGAAACCGCTTTCCTCCGCCGATGCGGGATTGGACGCGGCGGCGACTGCATTAGGACGCCTCGCCGCCCGGATGCTTCCGGCGCATGCCGAAGTTCTGGATATCGGTCACCAGGCGGGTCTGGTGGGCCCGTTTCGTCCGATGGGATGCAGCTTCCTTCCAGCGCGCGAAATTCCCGACCGGACGTCCGCCGATATCGTGCTGATGCTCGAAGCGCACCGGGGAAGTGTCGACGACGTGGCCGGCGCCGCACGGAGGCTGGGCAAGCCGCTGATCTGCACCTGGCCGGCCGAAAGCCCGGGCGTTCCGAATTTGACCGCGCTCCAACCGGCGATGAAGCAAGCGGGCTTCAGCCTGCGCTGCGCGGAGCAAGCGACATCGTCCTTGAGCCTTCTCAAATGGGAGCCGGAGGACGCGTCGGCCCGGGCGTTCGGGCCAGCGCCCGTCAAGCAGGTGCTCGTCATGTCGCACTTCAACAGTGCCAATTTCGGCGACCGCCTCGGCTATCACATCATCACCAGCCTGTTGCCGGCAAACGCCCAGGTCACGTTCGGCAGCTTCGAGCCCTGGCGCGTTCCGGACCGGGAATACGACCTTCTTATCCTCGGGATCGGTACCAGCCTGCTGGTCAAGGATGCCCGCGATCCCAGGTTCATTGAGCTGCTGGATCGCACGCCTAAGGTCGTAGGGATATTCGGCACGCAATTCCGATATCAATATCGCCATCCGCTGGGCGTCGAGGCGCTCGACCGGATTTTGTCCAAGGCGACGACCTGGTGGGCGCGCTATGAGGAGGATGTGCTCGCATTCGGGAAGGGCCGCACGAATGTGCGCCACTTGGGCGACTGGCTCATCTCCGCCTTCGCGATGACAACGCCGTCGCTCGATAAAAGCCTGACTATTCCCTATGAAGTTCCGAGCGAGCTGTCGCTCGACCGGATGATCCAGAAGATACAAAGCTATCGCGAGGTCGAGAGCGGGCGCCTTCATCCCTTCCTGTGCGCGCTCGCCAGCGCGGAGCGGGTGACCTTTCGGGAGCAGACCAGCGCGGAGGAATCGCACCAGGAATCCGGCAAGTTCCGTTCGCTGCTCTACGACATCTTCGGTCAGGCCTTTGAGGCTGGACAGGCCTTCCGCGTCGATCACGACGCGGTGCGGCGCTACAAGGACAAGGTCGACGCGAACATGCAGGAACTTCGCGCCGAACTACATCGGCTGCTTGCATGATCATGGCGATCCCCGAGCTTGACCGACAGGCCTGAAGCGGTCCACGCGCTCCAATCTATGTCGTCTCAGCCTCGCCTGGTCCAAACCAACGTCAAGATCACGCCCAGGCTCCACCAGCTGTTCCAGGATTTTCGCCTCACCGGGGCGGACAAGGCGGTGCCGTGGAAGGTCGGGGAGGCGATCACGCTCGATCCGGACGCGCAGTTCGAACGCTATGCGCAGGTCCGGGTAGGCCTCATCCTGCCCCTAGGTCTGGGCGCCTTCACCTACAGTCATTCGGGTTTTTATACCGAGATGGTGGTCGGCCGTTATTGCTCGATCGCTTTCGGCGTCGCGGTCATTCCGGCCGATCATCCGATGGATTGGGCGACCAGCTCGCCCATTACGCACGCGCCGCGCCATATCACGGGCCTGCCCCTTTACCTGGCCGATCGCGGCGAGCGCGGGTTCAAGCTCCATCCGATGGTGCTCGACCGCAAGCCGGTGGTGATCGGGAATGACGTCTGGATCGGCACGCATGTCCTGATCAAGCGCGGCGTGACTATCGGTCACGGCGCGGTGATCGGCGCGGGCAGCATCGTGACCAAGGACATACCGCCTTACGCGATCGCGGTCGGCACGCCCGCGCGCATCATCCGCTATCGCTTTCCGGAGCCGTTGATCGACCGGATGCTGGCTTCGGAATGGTGGCGATACGGGCCGGAGAAATTGCAGCCGCTCGACATGCGCGAGCCCGAAGCTTTCCTGGATCGGCTGGAGGATGAGGTCGCGGGGGGCCTGTCGCCTTTGGATTTGCCTATGCTGACCGGGCGCCAGATCATGGAAGCGGGCGTGCCCGCCTGATCCGCTTTGCCGTCGTCACTGTGGCGCAAAAAGCCGATGGCCGCGGGCCCGACGCGACTTGACCTGACCGGCAAAGAAGTTTCAGGCGTTACTTTCCACTAGGAGACAAGGGCTGTGCTGGCGATCCTGCAGAAGCTTGAAGAAAAGCGCGCTTTGGCCAAGCTGGGCGGCGGCCAGAAGCGCATCGACGCGCAACATGCCAAGGGCCGCCTCACCGCGCGCGAGCGGCTGCAGGTGCTGCTCGATCCCGGCTCGTTCGAAGAGCTCGACATGTATGTGGAGCATAATTGCGTCGATTTCGGCATGGCCGATCAGGTCATCCCCGGCGATGGCGTTGTCACCGGCTCGGGCACGATCAACGGCCGCCTGGTTTATGTCTTCAGCCAGGATTTCACCGTGTTCGGCGGCTCGCTCTCCGAACGCCACGCGCAGAAGATCTGCAAGGTGATGGACATGGCGCTCAAATATGGCGCGCCGGTCATCGGCCTCAACGATTCGGGCGGTGCGCGCATCCAGGAAGGCGTCGCCAGCTTGGGTGGCTATGCCGAAGTGTTCCAGCGCAACGTGCTCGCATCGGGCGTGGTACCGCAGATCAGCCTGATCATGGGTCCGTGCGCGGGTGGGGCGGTCTATTCGCCGGCAATGACCGACTTCATCTTCATGGTGAAGGACTCAAGCTACATGTTCGTCACCGGCCCCGACGTGGTGAAGACCGTCACCAACGAGGTCGTGACGCAGGAGGAATTGGGCGGCGCGGTCACGCACACCGCCAAATCGGGCGTCGCCGACGTGGCGTTCGAGAACGATATCGAAGCCTTGCTCGCGACGCGCGATTTCTTCGATTTCCTGCCACTCTCCAACCGTCACGCATTGCCCGAACGGCCCACGGAAGATCCCTGGGACCGCCAGGAGCCCAGCCTCGACACGCTCGTTCCCGATAGCGCGAACAAGCCCTATGATATGAAGGAGCTGATCGCGAAGGTGGTCGACGAGAGCGACTTCTTCGAAATCCAGCCGACGCACGCGGGCAATATCCTGTGCGGCTTCGGCCGGATCGAGGGGCGCACGGTCGGCATCGTCGCCAACCAGCCGATGGTGCTGGCGGGCGTGCTCGACATCAATTCATCGAAGAAAGCGGCGCGCTTCGTGCGCTTCTGCGACGCGTTCGAGATTCCGATCGTGACCTTCGTCGACGTGCCCGGCTTCCTGCCCGGCACCAGCCAGGAACATGGAGGCATCATCAAGCATGGCGCCAAATTGCTGTTCGCTTATGGCGAGGCGACCGTGCCCAAAATCACGATCATTACGCGCAAGGCCTATGGCGGCGCCTATGACGTGATGGCCTCCAAACATCTGCGCGGCGACCTCAATTATGCATGGCCGACCGCGGAGATCGCGGTGATGGGCGCCAAGGGCGCGGTTGAGATCATCTTCCGTCAGGAAGCCAAGGACCCCGAGAAACTCGCGCAGCGCACCGCCGAATATGAGGCGCGTTTCGCCAATCCGTTCGTGGCCGCGTCGAAGGGCTTCATCGACGAGGTGATCATGCCCCATTCGACCCGCCGCCGGATCGCGATCGGCCTGCGCAAGCTCAGGGACAAGCAACTCGAAAACCCCTGGAAGAAGCATGACAACATCCCGCTTTAGGCTGCTGCAGGCTATCGCTAAGGCCGGTGCGCAGGCGTGATGCGGTTGATCTCCGGCTCTCTCTGCTATCGGTGGGCGGCCTGAATGCGCGGTTTGGCCAAATTTCGCGTCGATCAGGTGCTGCTCGATCTCTTCCGCGAGCATCGGATATATTCCGGTAGCGGGGGACAGGAACGCTGGCGCACCGGCGATTTTCTGCTGGTCGATGAGGATGCAGCAATCGAAGCCTATGCGCACCTATTGGAAGGAGGTGGCATTCCGCGCCGGATGGGTGCGTTCAGCTATTCTTATTCCTCGCTCAAGGGCGACATATCGATCGGGCGTTATTGCGCGATCGCGCCGCGTCTCACGATCATGGGGTCCCAGCATCCGACGCACTGGGCTGCGATGTCGCCATTCACCTATCTCTCGCGGGGCCAGGACGGGTTCGACCAATATTTCGCGGACAAGGGGCTCTCGCGGCCGGATTTGTTGCCGTTCGACCCCGGCCTCGATGGCGTGACGATCGGCAACGACGTCTGGATCGGCAGTGAGGTGATGATCAAGCCGGGCGTGACGATCGGCGACGGCGCGGTGGTCGCGGCGCGTGCGGTCGTGACCCGCGACGTTCCGCCTTATGCGATCGTGGCCGGCGTGCCCGCGCGCATCATCCGCTATCGCTTCCCGGAAACCCTCATCGACAGCCTCCTGAAATGCCGTTGGTGGGATTATGGACCGGAACTGATAGGGCGCCTCGACATCCGAAACCCTGACACCATTCCCGCGCGTGTGGCCGATGCCGTAGCCGCTGGTGCGGAGCCACTCTCGCTTACGCGCCTCACTGTGCGCGATATGATCAACGCTGTAAGACCAGGAACCGCATGATCCAGCTTGGCCCCCTCAATCATGTCGGCATCGCGACGTCGTCCATTCCCCAGGCGGTGGAGAACTACCGGCGCCTGCTCGGCGCGACCGTGATCCGCGAGCCGTTCGATCTGCCCGCGCAGGGCGTCCGCGTCTGCTTTATCGATACGCCCAACAGCCAGATCGAATTGCTCGAACCGCTGGGCAAGAACAGCCCGATAGCCAAATTCCTCGCCAAGAACCCTGCCGGTGGGCAACATCATGTCTGTTTCGAGGTGCCCGATGTACGTATGGCCAAGGCCGAGCTGGAGGCGAAAGGCGCAACCGTGCTGGGCGAGCCGCGCATCGGCGCGCACGGCACCTTGGTGATCTTCGTCCATCCCAAGGATATGGGTGGCGTGCTGGTCGAGCTGATGGAGACGCCCGTTGGCGCGCACTGACGACTGGAAGGCTCTGGCCGAAAAAGAGGTCAAGGGTCGCGACCTGACCTGGCACACGCCGGAAGGTATCGACGTGAAGCCTTTGTATACACAAGAGGATGTCGCGGACGTCGACCCCGGGCTGCCCGGTTTCGCGCCGTTCACGCGCGGCGTGCGGGCGTCGATGTATGCGGGCCGGCCCTGGACGATCCGTCAATATGCGGGCTTCTCCACCGCTGAGGAATCCAACGCTTTCTACCGCCGCAACCTGGCGGCAGGGCAAAAGGGGCTTTCGGTCGCCTTCGATCTCGCCACGCATCGCGGTTACGACAGCGATCACCCGCGCGTGGTGGGCGATGTCGGCAAGGCGGGCGTCGCGATCGACACGGTCGAGGACATGAAGATCCTGTTCGACGGCATCCCGTTGGACAAGATGTCGGTCAGCATGACGATGAACGGCGCGGTCATCCCGATCCTCGCTTTCTTCATCGTCGCGGGCGAGGAGCAGGGCGTCCCTCAGGCGATGCTCGACGGGACCATCCAGAACGACATCCTCAAGGAGTTCATGGTCCGCAACACCTATATCTATCCGCCCGCGCCCAGCATGCGGATCGTGTCGGACATCATCGCCTACACCTCGGCGCACATGCCGAGGTTCAACTCCATTTCGATCTCCGGCTACCATATGCAGGAGGCCGGTGCGACCGCGGTCCAGGAACTGGCCTTCACCATCGCGGACGGCAAGGAATATGCCAAGGCGGCGATGGCTGCCGGACTGGATATCGATGCTTTTGCAGGGCGTTTGAGCTTCTTCTTCGCAATCGGCATGAACTTCTTCATGGAAGTCGCGAAGCTCCGCGCAGCACGCAAGCTCTGGCACGGCATCATGGATGGATTGGGCGCCAAGGACGAACGCTCCAAGATGCTGCGCACGCACTGCCAGACGTCGGGCGTGAGCCTCACCGAGCAGGATCCCTACAACAACGTGATCCGCACCACGGTCGAGGCGATGGCGGCGGCCTTGGGCGGCACCCAGTCGCTCCACACCAATGCGCTCGACGAAGCGATCGCACTGCCGACCGACTTCTCCGCTCGTATCGCGCGCAACACCCAGCTGGTGTTGCAGGAAGAGACCGGCATCACCCATGTCGTCGATCCCCTGGGCGGCTCTTATTATGTCGAAGCGCTGACCCAGGAACTGCACGACCGCGCGCTCGAGATCATCACTCGCGTGGATGGCGAGGGTGGCATGGCCAATGCGGTCGCCGCCGGCTGGCCCAAGGCGATGATCGAGGAAGCCTCCGCCGCACGCGCCGCGCGCGTCGACCGGCACGAGGATGTGATCGTCGGGGTCAACAAATATACGCTCGCCGAGCAAGACGAACTGGCGATCCTCGACGTCGACAATCATGTCGTGCGCGCGGGCCAGATCGCACGGATCGAGAAAGTGAAGGCCGGGCGTGACGAGGCAGCCTGCCAAAAGACGCTCAATGCCCTGCGCGAAGGCGCCAGGAGCGACGGCAATCTGCTCGCCCTCGCGGTCGAATGCGCCCGTGCCCGGGCCACACTCGGGGAAATCAGCCTCGCTCTGGAGGATGTGTTCGGCCGCTACGGCACGACGCCGACCCCTGTCTCTGGTGTCTATGGCGGCGCCTATCAGGACGATCGTCGCTGGAAGAACCTCGTCGATGGTGTCCAGACCGTCGCGCGCCGCCAGGGTCGCACCCCGCGCATGCTGGTCGCAAAGATGGGGCAGGACGGCCACGACCGCGGTGCAAACCTCGTCTCGTCAGCCTTCGGAGACTTGGGCTTCGAGGTCATCCCTGGCCCCCTGTTCCAGACGCCGGCCGAGGCCGCCGCGCTGGCGCTCGAGGAAGATGTTGACGTGGTCGGCGCCTCCAGCCTCGCCGCGGGTCACAAGACGCTCATTCCTGAGTTGATCCGCCATCTGCGCGAGGCCGGACGCCCCGATATAAAGGTTGTGGCGGGTGGCGTTATTCCTGCGCAGGACTATGCGTTTCTGCGTGATGCCGGCGTCCAGGCGATCTTCGGACCCGGTACCAATCTGGTCGAGGCGGCGGGCGAAGTGCTTCGCTTGCTCGGCCATAATCTCCCGCCCGAAGGGCTGAACGAGGCTGCCGAATGAACGACATTACCGATCTGACCCGTCCGCCTGCACCGGCGCTCAGCCGCGACGCGGTGGCGGCCCTGTTCGATCTGCCCTTCATGGACCTCGTCTTTCGCGCGGCCGAGGTGCATCGTGCGCATCACGATCCCAACCAGGTCGAGCGTGCGACCTTGCTGTCGATCAAAACCGGCGGCTGTGCCGAGGATTGCGGTTATTGCTCGCAATCGGTCCATGCCGAAAGCGGACTCAAGGCGTCCAAGCTTATGGATGTCGACGCGGTGCTGGAGGCGGCGCGCGAGGCCAAGGCAGCGGGATCGCAGCGTTTCTGCATGGGCGCGGCCTGGCGTGAGCCCAAGGATCGTGACATGGACGCGATCTGCGCGATGGTGGAGGGCGTCAACGCGCTCGGTCTGCAGAGCTGCATGACGTTGGGCATGCTCAGCGACGCGCAGGCGGAGCGGCTCGGCGAAGCCGGTCTCGATTACTACAACCACAATCTCGACACCTCGCCCGAACATTATGACAAGGTCATCACCACCCGCACCTGGCAGGACCGGATCGACACGCTCGATCGCGTGCGCGGGCAGGGGATCAACGTCTGCTGCGGCGGCATCGTCGGCATGGGCGAGACGCGCGAGGACCGCGTCGGCTTCCTCCACGCCCTCGCGACCCTGCCGGAGCCGCCCGAAAGCGTACCGATCAACGCGCTCGTGCCCGTGCCAGGCACGGTATTGGGCGACATCCTCAAGGACGTGCCGAGCGCACGCATCGACGACATCGAATTCGTCCGCACCGTCGCGGTCGCGCGCATCCTGATGCCGAACTCGGTCGTGCGCTTGTCGGCAGGCCGGGAAAGCATGTCGGACGCGACCCAGGCGCTCTGCTTCCTCGCGGGCGCGAGCTCGATCTTCACGGGCGACAAGTTGCTCACCACCGGCAACGCCGGAAACGACAAGGATGCCCTCCTGTTCGGGAAGCTGGGGCTCAACGCTTGAATTCTCCGGCGGCCTTGCTGGCGCTGGCGGTGGGCGCGGTCCTGCTGGCCTCGTGCGCCCGCACGGGCCAGTCGGCTTTGCCGGCGCTCTCGACCACAGGCCGCTACGACAATGCGCCGATCCTGGCCGAGTTCGTACGCCGCGCCTGCGTCGACGCGTCGGCCGATGCCCGGCACAGCGGACAGATCATCGACGAACTCGGTTGGAAGCGAACCCAGAGCGCACCGGGCAAGGAGCAAGGCGACCTCAGCATGTGGCAATGGCCGCATGTCGCGCTGGTTCGCGCTGCCACCCCGGTCGACAGCCGAGAGGAGGATGTCTGGAGTTGTCAGGTCGAGATTGACGGCAGCGTCGCGCCGCAGATCAACCGGATGGAAACCTCGCTGCGCCGCGATGTCGGCAATCGCCGCGTGTTCGGATCGCAACCGGGCGACTGGCATTGGAAGCCATCGATGATCACCGAGGGCCATATCACGGTCGGCCGCGGCCGCAGCGGCCCGGACAGTCTCGCCATTTCCGTCGAATATGCAGATTTGAAGCCGCTCAAGGCCTTGTTTGGGAAGTAGGATGTTCTCGAAGATTTTGATCGCCAACCGCGGCGAGATTGCCTGCCGCGTCATCCGCACCGCGCGGAAGATGGGCATCAAGACGGTCGCGGTCTATTCCGATGCGGACGCGCGCGCGCCGCATGTCGAAATGGCGGACGAGAAGGTCCGGCTGGGCCCGCCGCCCGCGGCGCAGAGCTACTTGCTCGCCGACGCGATCTTGCTTGCCTGCAAGGAGACGGGCGCCGAGGCTGTCCATCCGGGCTACGGCTTCCTGTCCGAGCGCGAGAGCTTCGCGCAATTGCTGGCGGACAACGGGATCGCCTTCATCGGGCCGCCGCCGAAGGCGATCGCCGCGATGGGTGACAAGATCGAATCCAAGAAGCTCGCCCAGGCGGCGGGCGTGTCGGTCGTACCCGGTTTCATCGGCGAAATTCGCGACACCGAGCATGCGGTCGAGATCGCCAACGGCATCACCTACCCGGTGATGATGAAGGCCTCCGCCGGCGGCGGCGGGAAAGGCATGCGGCTCGCCTGGTCCGAACAGGATGTGCGCGAGACGTTCGACAGCGTGCGGCGTGAAGGGCTGGCGTCATTCGGCGACGACCGCGTCTTCATCGAGAAGTTCGTCGAAAGCCCGCGCCATATCGAAATCCAGCTCTTGGGCGACCAGCACGGCAATATCGTCTATCTCGGCGAGCGCGAATGCTCGGTCCAGCGCCGCCACCAGAAGGTGGTCGAGGAGGCGCCGTCGCCCTTCGTCACGCCCGAGATGCGCAAGGCAATGGGCGAGCAGGCGGTCAAGCTCGCGGCAGCGGTCGGCTATTATAGCGCGGGTACGGTCGAGTTCATCGCTGGCGCGGACCGCAGCTTTTACTTCCTGGAAATGAACACCCGCCTCCAGGTCGAACATCCCGTCACCGAATACGTGACCGGGCTCGATCTGGTCGAACAGATGCTGCGCGTCGCCAACGGTGAGAAGCTCGGCTTCACCCAGGACGATGTGCAGCTCAAAGGCTGGGCGATCGAAAACCGCGTCTATGCCGAGGATCCCTATCGCGGCTTCCTGCCCTCGACCGGCCGGCTGGTGCGCTATCGCCCGCCCGCCGAGACCGCCGATGTGCGCGTCGACGATGGCGTGGTCGAGGGATCGGACATTTCCATGTTCTACGATCCGATGATCGCCAAGCTCGTCACCTATGGCGATACGCGCGAGGAAGCGATCGACACCCAGATCGCCGCGCTCGACCGGTTCGAGATTGACGGTATCGGCCATAATGTCGATTTCCTGTCCGCGCTCATGCAGCATCCGCGTTTCCGGGCGGGCGAGCTCACCACCGGCTTCATCGCCGAGGAATATCCCGAGGGCTTCCAGGGCGCGCCGGTGCCCGAGGCGCTCACCGCCAAATTATCCGCCGTGGCGGGCATCGTCGCCTGCGCCGAGGGCGAGCGTGCCGGATCGATCGACGGACGTCTCAATGGCCGCGTGCCGACCAATTGCAAATGGGTCGTCTCGATGGACGGCGCCGAGCATCGCGTGACGGTCGAGGACGAGACGGTGATCGTCGACGGCAAGGCCCTGGTGGTGGACGCGCCCTACGTGCCCGGCCAGCGCCTGATCGAGGCCGAGATCGATGGCGAGCCGCTGTCCATGCGCATCA
>Ga0207705_10001147_pt1 | contig 21571 bp, 18 predicted proteins | sample KBSC13metaG_FD_184314 | JGI IMG/M metagenome (GOLD analysis project Ga0207705, IMG submission 184314) | Corn rhizosphere microbial communities from Kellogg Biological Station, Michigan, USA - KBS C1-3 metaG (SPAdes) (version 2) | ecosystem: Host-associated > Plants > Roots > Rhizosphere > Soil ... | reverse complement strand
TTGTCACTGCTGTCGGTAAGGCCACCGGAGGTCTTCTCCGCAGTTGACCTTGTGCAGTATAGCAAATGCTGCGGCGGGGGCGGGGCGGCCCTCGGCGTCGCTGACGACGTCTTTGGGCACAGAGCGTTTATTCAACTGGGTTCGTGCCCATTTTGAATCAATCAGAATGGGCAAGCCTTAGGCGCGGCCGACCGGCAGCACCGGCCCGCGGAGCAGGGGGACAGGGTGACAGACGACTGGCTGCTGCCTTCCGGGCATTCTCCGGCATTCCTGCCCGAGAACTCCGCCCTGCGGCGCCTGCCGCGCGCGCCCAAGCGGCCGCGGCCCAGGGATTTCATGCTGTCGAGGTTCGAAAGTCGGGCGCTGGCCTACGATTGCTTCTGGCACCTCGATGGCCGGCGCATTCTGCTGGTCGGGCCGCCCCCGCTCAACCTGTGGCGTGAAGTGCGGCGTGCCAGATATCTGGCACTGCCGTCGCGCACCGCGCTCTATCCGAGCTTTCACGTCTCGACCTCGGTGATGCTTACCGAGCTTCCCGGCGCGCCGCCGGACACCACGAGCATCGCCATCGAGGTGGGGAACGTCGCACTCGAACTGCCGGTTGGGGCCAATATCTCGCCGCTGCTGGCGGGACGGCGGGTGCTCTTCACGATGAGCAAGGACAACGAGCTCGCCTGGATCAGGGAGTGGGCACATTATCACGCCGCCATCCAGGGCGCCGATGCGGTCATCCTGTTCGACAACGGTTCGACCCGCTACTCGACCGCCGAGATCGAAGCGACGTTGCGGACGGTCAGGGGGCTGCGCCACGCGGCGGTGATTTCCTGGCCGTATCGCTACGGCGCCACCGACCTGCGCGTCCTCTCCAATCCCTATTACGGCCTGTTCCTGCAGATCGCCTCGATGAGCGTGGTGCTCCGCCGCTATGCCGGCCAGGCCTATGGCATCCTCAACTGCGACATCGACGAGCTGACGGCGACGCCCGCCGGCAGTACGGTGTTCGATCTCGCCCACCAGTCGCCGCACGGGCTGGCGGTGATGCGCGGCCAATTCATCGAAGCGCTGCCCAGCCCCGAAGCGACGCACCGGCCCTATATCCATCGCGACTTTCTCAGCCGCCGCCGCGACCCGGTGACCCGCCTGTCGCGACCGCGCAAATGGGCGCTCGACCCCACCAGGCCATGGATCGCCGACCTCGGCGTCCACCCCTACATGCACTGGATCGAGGGTCGCCCATGGTTCGGCAAGACCCAGCCGCCCGGCATGTTCCACTGGCACTTTCGCGGCATCAACACCAACTGGAAAGAGCACCGCACCGACGCGACCCACCTCGCCCCCGGGGATGTCGAACTCGACGAGCAGTTTGCCGCCGTGGTGCAGTCGCCGCAGTTTCGCCAGGAGTAGGGGCTGATGCAATTCGACAGGAGCAGCGGCGAAAGGCCCCCTCACCCGGCTTGCTGACGCAATCCGACCTTTCCCCCCAGGGAGAGGTGAAAGTGCGGCGAGGCGAGGCGGTGCCCTGACTTACCTCTCCCTGGGGGAGAGGTCGACGCGGAGCGGCGGGGGGCCTTCCGCGACATTCCTGCCGCGAATGGCAACACACCAAGTGCCCGCCTACAGTTTCGGCCGGTGGTCCTGCAGCGCCCCCTTGGTTGCCGCATCGATTTCCTGCACTTCGGCGGCGCTGAGCTCGAGATTGTCGAGCGCCCCGAGATTGTCCTTGAGCTGCTCGAGCGTCCTGACGCCGATCAGCGCCGAGGTCATTTCCTTGCGCCGCAGCACCCAGGCCAGTGCCAGTTGCACCGGCGTCTGGCCACGGCGCCTGGCGATCGCCTCCAGCTTGTCGACGGCGGCAAGCACCTTCGGCGCGATTTCTGCCCGCCGCAGCGAGGAGTTCTTTTCCTCGACGCGCGTCCCGTCGCTGCCCTTGCTGTATTTGCCCGACAGCACGCCCTGTTCCAGCGGTGAAAACGCGATGATGCCGATGCCGAGTTCCGCGCACGCCTCGATGGTGTGGTCGTCCTCGATCCAGCGGTTGAGGATCGAATAGCTGGGCTGGTGCAGCAGGCAGGGCACGCCCATTTCCTTGAGGATCCGGTGCGCCTGCCGGGTCTGCTCGGCGGGATAGGACGAGATCCCGACATAGAGCGCCTTGCCCTGTTGTACGAGATGCGCCAGCGCCCCCATCGTCTCCTCGAGCGGCGTCTCGGGATCAAAGCGATGCGAATAGAAGATGTCGACATAGTCGAGCCCCATGCGCTTGAGGCTCTGGTCGGCCGAGGCAATGATGTATTTGCGGCTGCCGCGGTCGCCATACGGTCCCTCCCACATCTGCCAGCCCGCCTTGGACGAGATGATCATCTCGTCGCGATACGGCCGGAAGTCGCGCGCCATCACGTCGCCGAACAATTCCTCGGCGGCGCCCGGCGGGGGGCCGTAATTGTTGGCGAGGTCGAAATGCGTGATGCCGGCATCGAAGGCGTGGGAGAGGATCTCGAAGGCGGAGGGGTAATCGCGCGTGCCGCCGAAATTCTGCCACAGCCCGAGGCTGATCACCGGCAGCTTCAGCCCCGAGCGGCCGGCGGTGCGATATTGCATGGCCTCGTACCGTGCCGAATGCGCCCGATAAGTCATGATCGTCTCCAGGTCTGACAAGAATTTCCGCGCGGGGGGCGCGGGCGGCGGCGCTGACCGGCAACGGGTGCAGCAAGGCTTGGCCAGTTTGCCGCAGATGCGTCATCCTGGCTAGGCAGCATTCACCGCCCGAGCCGTACAGGCAAGCCGGGATGGGCCAGCTACGCGCCGAGTAGTTGTGGGTGTTCGCTAGCTCGGGATTGCAGCGATTTTGCATCCCTCAATTTGCTTGGCAAAGCCAGACCTTCTCGCGCATGCTGCCCACTGGTGGTATTAGTCCATGTCGCTGGAATCCCTCGGTTCGGTGCACTTCCGCAGCATCGATAATCGGGACGGCCGCTGCGCTAACCTGATGATATAGCTAACCAATCGGAATATTTGCGTGGATTTGACAGTAACTTCCGGGAACGAAGGCCCTGTGCAAAGCCCGCTGTCGGTGATCACCTTCGTGGCGCCGGAGCTGGTGGAGCTGGTGGAGCGGCGCTATGCCGTCCTGCGGGCCGTCGCCGCCGGCGAGCCGGTGGGGCGTCGCACCCTGTCCGATCGCCTGAGCTGGTCGGAGCGGATCACCCGCTCGGAGGTCGAACTGCTCCGCGGCATCGGGCTGGTCGAGTTGGGCAATTCGGGCGTCTCGCTGTCCGCCACCGGCCGGCAGATTCTCACGCAGGTGGGCCAGATCGTCTCGGAACTGCAGGGGCTGCACGACCTGCAGGACAAGATAGCGACCAAATTCTCACTCCGCCGCGCCTTCGTCGTGCCGGGCAATTGCGACACGAAGCGCATCAGCCGTGACGCGCTGGCGCGCGCGGCGGGCGAGGCGATTCTGGGCGTTCTCGGGCCTTCGGACGTGCTGGCCATCAGTGGCGGATCGACGCTGGCCAACCTGTCGAGCCACCTGCCGGGTCATAAGGACTACCCGGCGGTGACCGTGGCGCCAACTGGCGGCGGTTTGGGAGACGCGCTGGAGACCGAGGCCAACACCGTGGTTGCCCAATTGGCGCAGGCCCTGGGGGCCAAATACCGGCTGTTGCACCTGCCGAGCGACCTCGGCGAGCAGTCGGTCAACATTTTGCTGGGCGCCCAGCCAGCGATCCGCGAAATATTCGACCTGATCCGCTCGGCGACCGTCGTCGTCCAGGGGGTCGGCACGCTGCAAAGCGTTGCGACGCGGCGTGGCTTCACCGCGGCACGAATCCGGGGCCTAGAGCGGCGCGGCGCGGTTGCCGAATCGCTCGGGTACTTCTTCGATATCACCGGCAAGGTCGTGGAAGCGGCGGGTGGGGTCGGCATGCGGCTGGAGGATTTGGGCAACGCCGCGCACGTGATCGCGGTCGCCGGCGGCGCCTCCAAGGCCGCGGCGATCAGGTCGCTGCTCAACACTGGCCTGCAGCATGTGCTCGTCACGGACGAGGCGGCGGCGCATGCGATCCTGTCGGACGGCCGCGCCTAGAGCCCTTCCTATCCGCTTCGCACTTTCCCGGAAGCGCTCCGGCCGGCTCCGTCAGGCCGATGGCAGCGTTGCTGCCTGCTCGATATGTGCGGTGTATTGTCCGTAGCGGTCGGCATAGCGTTCGCTGTCGCGTGGTTCGTAGTCGCTATAGCCGTTGTCGGGAGGCACTTCCCATCCCGCTCCCGTCGCCGCGGAGATGGCGGCGCCCCGGGCCGAACCCAGCACCGTGGGGCCGGCCCGGATGTCCTGCCCGATGATATCGGCGTAAAGCTGCATGATGGCCGGGAAGCGGGCCAGGCCGCCGGTGACCCGGATCTCATGAATGGGGCCGACCTGCTGGTGAAGATCCCTGGCGCAGCGCATGCCCATCGCCGCCGCTTCGAGCATGGCGCGGTAGATGTCGACGGGCGCAGTCGCCGTCGTGATGTTGGCCATGATACCGCCGAGGTCAGCCCGGCCGAGCGGCGTCCGGCAGCCGCTCCACCAGTCCATGACGGACACCGGACCGGGGCCCGCGGTACGCTCCAGTTCGTGCATCAGGGCGTCGAATACCTCCGCGGTCGTGGACCGGCTGAAACGCGTCAGGAGCCCGGCAAACCATCCGAGCATGTCGCCGGTGGCCGCCTGGCCGGTGCAATAGTCGTAAAGGCCGTCGACCGCGGCGCCATAAGCCGCGCATTCGATCCCTCGCACCTGCATCGGATGCGTCGACAGGCTCAAATGGCACGTCGATGTCCCCACGGTCGCGACCAATACGCCCGGCGTCGATACATCGGATCCCGGCAGGGCTGCCTGGGCATCCACCAGGGCGACGGCGACAGGCGCTGTGGGCGGGATGCCCGTTACCTCCTGCCATTGCCGGGTGAGGGGCCCGGCAAGCGTGTCGACCGGCTTGGGCGGGCTGAGTCTGTCGAGCCAGCTGCTGAGACCGGGGTGGATCGCTTCCAGGCTGCCGGCCTCGGGATAGCCGCCCAGATCCGGTTGCCAGTGGTTCTTGCAGCCCGCGTGACTGGCCGAGCGCACCTCCCTGCCGGTGAGTTGCCAGACGATCCAGTCGCCGGCGTCGATCCAGCGCTCCGTCACCTCCCAGAGCTTGGGGTCTTCGGCCATTGTCTGCCAGGCTTTTGCCAGCGACCATTCGGAACTGGTCCGCCCGTCATAGCGGCGGAGGAACGCTGGTCCTGCCGCCGCGATCCGCCGCGCATAGGCGTCGGCGGCGTGATGCTTCCAAAGCTTGGCGTAAGCGTGCGGGCGATCGTGGAAGGGTGAAATGTGCAGGAGCGGGGTGCCATCGCGCAGCGCGGGCAGCACCGTGCACGAGGTGGCCGAGACCCCGATGGCACGGATCTCGAGCTTGAGATCGGCTGCGGCTTCGGCCGCCCAGGTCAGCAGTTCCGCTGCGGCGCGGATGAAGTCGCCGGGATTCTGGATGGCCGAATGTGGCGCGAGATGCATCCCCGGCGCGGTCGTTTCGTCGAGATATCCGGTCCGGTAGCCGGCCGTGCGCTCGTTGATCGCGCCGCCGGTGCCAAGGTCGATCAGCACGGCGCGAGCCGAACCGGTTCCGAAATCGAGCCCGACGGTCACCGCGCGCGTCATCGGTCGATCCGCGGCGTCGACTGTGCGCGGCGGCGCGGGGTCGTGGTCATTTGAACATCGCCGTGACGCTCGGCATGCGCACCGTTCCCTTGGACGCGGCAACGGTAATGGCGCCGATCATGATCGCGCCCATCGCGATGTCCTGGATATAATAAGGCCAGCCCAGCAGGTTGAAGCCGTTGCGCAGCACCCCGATGATCAACGTGCCGACGACGGTGCCCCGCATGTTGGCCTGCCCCAGGGAAAACGCCGTCATCCCGAGGAATACCGCGGCAAGGCCATCCATGAGGAAGTGGTCGCCGGCGGCAGGCTGGCCTGAGCCGAGACGGGACGCCAGGATGACCCCGGCGAGCCCGGCGCAGGCGCCGCAGAACACGAGCGCGAAAATCTTCTTCCGGCGCACCGAGATGCCGGCGAGACGGGCGACGTCCTTGTTGTCGCCGATGGTGTAGAGATGCCGGCCGGTCGCGGTGCGCTCGAGCAGCACATAGGAGATGACGACGATGGCGACCATAATGAGGATCGGCACCGGGATTCCGAACAGTGCGCCCCGGCCGGGAAAGGCGAACCAGTCGGGCAGCCCTCCATAGACAGCCTGCCCCTTGGTGTACCATTGGTTCAGTCCGGTAACGACCGAGATCATCCCGAGCGTGGCGATGAGGCTTGGCAGCCCGACCACGGCGACAAGAATACCGTTGAGCAGCCCCACCAGGGCTCCCGCCGCGACTCCCGCTGCAATCGCCAGCACCACGTCGGCGGTTGCGTGGATCAGCAGGCCCGTGGTCAGCACGCCGGCGAGGCCTGCAACCGCGCCAACGGAAAGGTCGAATTCGCCCGCAGCCACGACGACGGTCAGGCCGCTCGCAACCACCATCAGCATGGAAAGCTGCACCAGCACGGTGGACAGGTTGCTGACGGTGAGAAACCGCGGCGTCGTCAGTGCCAGCAGAACGCAGATCACCAGCAGCGCCAGCAGCGTGCCGTAGCGGCGAAGGCCGGCCAGCAGCCGCGCTTTCGTGCCCTGCTGCGAGGCCTCATCGGCGCGGGCATCGCCCCGAAACTCGGGCGCGGTGTCGATAACTTTGGTTGCCATCTTGATCCATCCTCGAGCGTTGCATGCTGGCCTGGGCGAGCGTGCTGTCAGGTTGCCGTACTCAGGACAGCGGCGGCCACGCGGCTGTCATTGTCGTTCAGGGGAGTTGTCATGCCGTTCTTGATGACGATGACATCGTCGCTGATCGCCAGCACTTCCTCGAGGTCCGAGGAGGCCACGATGATTGCTGCGCCACCCTCGGCCAGACTGCGCATCAGCCGGTACACACCGGCCCTCGCGCCGACATCCAAGCCCTGGGTGGGTTCGTCGAACAGGAAGATCCGGGCGGAGGCATGGGCGCCGAGCCATCTTCCGATGGAGACCTTTTGCTTGTTGCCGCCGCTGAGGTGCTCAACCAGGGAATGTGGCCCCGGTGCCTGGATGTTGAGCTCGGCGATGACGTCGCGGCCCAGCTTCGCTTCCCGACGCCCGATAGCGAACCGGCCCGCCAGGGCCTCCCAGTAGGGCATTGCGACGTTCCATGCGATGCTCCGGTTGGCCAGCAGCGCCTTGGTCAGGCGGTCTTCGGGCACGAGGGCCATGCCGGCGTCGATGGCCTGCCGTGGCGCCCACCGAGCGACCGTGCGGCCACCGACATTGATGCTGCCGGCCGTTTTGGGGCGCAGCCCGAACACCGTTTCGAGCAATTCGCTCTTGCCGGCGCCGACGACGCCGAAGATGCCGAGGATCCGGCCTGAGTGTGCGACGAGGTCCGCCCGGCGCACCCGGCCATCCGCGGTCGCGAGCCCCTGCACATTGAGGACGGGCGCCCCAGCTGCCGCGGTGACGCGCGGCGGCGCGACGGCTTCGATTTCCTTGCCGATCATGTGCCGCACCAGGGCGTCGGCGCTGGTCGATGCCAGCGGTCCGCTCCACACCAATTGGCCATCACGCAATACGCTTGCGGTGGACGCGACGGAAAAGATCTCGTTCAGGTAGTGCGAAATGAACAGCACGCCGATGCCGCTCTGGGCCAGGTGGCGGATGATCGACAGCAGATGGTCGACATCGGGCTGCGGCAGCGCGGCGGTCGGCTCGTCGAGGATCAGCAGCCGTGGCCGCAGCGCCAGCGCGCGAACGATCTCGGCGAGTTTCCGCTTGGCCGGGTCGAGCGCGCCGACTTCCCGGCGCAAGTCCAGGTCGAGCCCGAACTCCTTGAGGACCTGCTCGACCTCGCGGCGCATGCGTTCGCGGTCGAGCAGCCCGAACTTCTTCTTCTCCCGGCCGAGGAAGACATTTTCCGGAACGGTGAAGCCGGGGTTGAGGCTGCCTTCCTGGCTGACATAGGCGATGTGGCGGCTCACCGCGGCATCCGGGTCTCCGGTCCGCAGCGGCTTGCCGTCGACGACCAGCCGGCCGGAGTCGGGATATTCTGCACCCGCAATGATCTTGACCAGGGTCGACTTGCCGGCGCCGTTCTGGCCCAGCACGGCGTGCACTTCGCCCCGCCGGACCGTCAGGTTGACGTGATCGAGGGCCCTTACCGACACGTACCGCTTGCAGATGTCCTCGGCGCTGAAAATTGCGTCGTCGGCGCGGGGGTCGATTTCCACTGTGCTCATGGCCGGAGTGTCCACACCTGCAGGGGGTGGGCCAGTGCCCTGTAACGCCGCAATATGCGGCAGGTCTGTTACAGGCGCACCAGCCCCCTCGGATGACAGAAACCTACATCCCGCGGTCGGGGTGCTTACTTTGGATCGCAGGCCTTCCAGGGTAGTTCGCCCTCGGGTGGCACGTTCTGCGCAGTGATCAGACAGGTCGGTAGATAGACTTCCTTGACCGGGATCACCGTATCCGGGTCTTTTCCATCAACAACGATATCAGAGATATACTGTCCGATCTGCGCCCCCATCAGCTCGAATGGCTGCGCTACCGTCGCCACGAAGGGGCCGCCCTCGCGGATATACTTCATGGCAGCGGTATTGCCATCGATGCCCACGACGAAGGCATTCTTCAGGCCCGCTTCCTTGATGGCATCGGCGGCGGCCATTGCCGGCTCATCCCACCCGGCAAAGACACCGCTGATCTGGTCGCCGAAGCGCGTAATGAAGTCTTCCATCGCGTTCTTGGAGTCGGCGTAGAAATTGGTGACGTCGATCTGGTGATCGGCGAGGATCTTGATGGCGGGGGATTCACCCATCACCACGTCGAATTCCTTGCCACGCTTGCGCACGCCGTGGTGCGAGTTTTCCTTGAAGGCGATAACCCCGCCCTGGCCGCCAAGACGATCGACCATATAGGCGTTGATGATGGCCCCCATGGCAAAGTTGTTGCTGGTGATGTCGACCACGACACCCGGCGTCCATCCCGCGTCGATGGTGAACACCGGGATCTTGGCCTTGTTCGCATCGTCGAGCGACGCCTGCGAGGCGCGCATGTCCACCATCGACAGGATGATGACGGACGAGCCGCGCTGCACGGCGTCCTCGAGCAGTTCGGCAGCCGTGGCCGGCGACCCCTTGCCGTCGGAGACGTCGACCGTCCAGTTCAGGTTGTTGTCCTTGATGTAGGAATTGAAGCCGTCCAGCGCCCGATGGTCGGCCTGGGCAGTCGCCTTGGACAGGATCCAGGAGATCTTGAGGGCCTTCGCCTGGTCTGTGGCGCCGCTGTCGGCGGCAAATGCAGTTACCGGCAGGAATATGGCAGCGACGGCGGCTGCCATGGCAAGTTTGGTCAACATCGTTCTTCTCCCTATTCTTCGGTTGCGCAGGAAAGGCCGTTGGTTGGTTTGCCCGGCGGGCAAAACGGCATCAGGCTCGGATGTCGGTCGCAAGGATCACTTGGGGACGACCGTCACGCTCTACGACCCGCTTGAGAAAGCCGCCCTCGGCGACCACCCGGTCGTAGTCGTGCCCCCCGTCGGCGGGCCAGTATTTGAAGTAGGCGAATGGCTCGTCGCCGACATTCACCGTCCGCTGCGCCCACCCCGCGGCGCAGTAGGCTATCGTGCCGGGCGACATGGGGACGTCCATGGTATCGCCTTGCCCGTTCTGCATGAGCAGGTAGCCGGTGCCGGCGATGGCGAGGTAAACCTTCACCGCCGCGCTATCGACCTGATAGTGGCCCTTGCTCATGAAGTACTCGTCCCCGACCTTGCCGGGGAACACCACCGTCACGCTGGTGTGCAGTTCGCCGCGCGTTTCCGGCGCCACGATCTCGTCGGCGCGATAGATCAGCGGATCGGCCGAGGCCAGCAATTGCTGTTCGGCGGCGCGATTGGCGTAGCGCCCCGCCATGTCGCTGAGGCGGCACGTCACGACGTGGGACGCCGGCCAGAGAGCCCCTGACTTGAGGTCGAGCGTCGCCGCCCACGGCAGGCTCCGCCCGGAATTGCCTCCCCCATCCAACGCCAGCACCGGTTCACTTCGCATCAGCACGTCTCCACAGTTGGGATCAGTTTTGTCCCGATAGGTATTAAATATGTCCCAGTTGAGGAAGAACTAGCAGCAGCCTTGACGGTCGTCAAGCTACCGGGCCGTGCCGGGCGGCAACGGGCCGCCCCGTGGGGTCATTGAACAGGGCGAAGCGGCCGGAGCCGTTTCCATGCCGATTGCCTCGAAAGGGACTCTAACCCTTTGAATGGTCAAGTTTTCGAATCGGAGGACTACCGCGGGTGCTCGGCTGGACACCAAGACACCCCAGCCTGCTGGAGGACCTCGAAAACATCCAGCCCTGAATCGGCTTCCGCCACACGCGGCGGGACGACCGCCGGCGACGATGGTCGGTGGGTAACCGTAGGCCAACCTTGAACGCCAAAAGCGAACGTCCCTGGGGCGTTTCGGAACCCGCGCCTGCGACGGTCGGTCGCCCTGTTCCACATTGCTCCGGGGTGATCGAGCGTTGCATAGTGCTCACGGGGCGGTTCGGCCGCTGACGGCGAAGGTAGGGTTGATCGTTGAGCCTGGGAGATCAATCCACAGTCCCGATGTCGTGGCAGGGTTGGGCCCGCAAATTCGTCGGTCGGCCCGGTGGAGTGCGTCGGCCGCTGGCGTTCCTGATCGCCATTTCGATCATTGCGAGCCTGCTGGCGCCCTCCTTTCCCACCGTCAACAACCTTTCGGCGCTGCTGTCGAGCTCAAGCTTCCTTATTGTCGCGGCGGTCGGCGAGGCCTTCGTGATCATGGTCGGGATGATCGACCTCGGGCTGGAGAGCATGCTCGCGGCAGCGGGCATGTTCATCGCCTTCCTTACCGTGTTCCAGGGAGTGCCGGCACCGCTCGCCGTGCTCATCACGCTCGTCGCCGGGGGCGGTGTCGGCGTGCTGGTCGGACTGCTCGTCGCCCGCGGCGGCATCCCTTCTTTCATCGTCACGCTGGCGACCTATTGGGGCATTCGAGGTGTGGCGCTGCTGTTCAACGGCGGCAACTACATCAGCCCCGATGCAGTCGATCCGCCGCGACCCTTTGGCTTTGCGTGGATTTCCGGCGACATCGAAGGCTTTCCGGTCCTGATCCTGATCGCGGTGGCGGTGGTCGTCGGCGGGCAATTGGTGCTGTCGCTGACGCCGGCCGGCAACTGGATCAAGGCCACCGGCTCCAACGAAAACGCCGCCCGCTCGGTCGGCATCCGTACCTGGCTGATCAAGGTCCTGGTGCTGGCGATCTCGGGCGTTCTGGCGGCGCTGGCCGGCATCATGATCACGTCCTGGCAGGATTCGATCTACCCACTGACCGGGGAGGGCGATTCCCTGCAGGCGATCGCGGGGGTGATCCTGGGGGGTATCCCGTTTACCGGCGGGCGGGGCACCATTGTCGGGGCCGCGCTGGGGGTGCTGGTGATCGGGGTGATCAACGACGTCATCGTGCTGGTCGGCTTGCCGGCAATGTACGAATATATCTTCGTCGCCGCGATCCTGATCCTCGCCGGGCTGCAGGCGCGACTGGCCTCCGCCAAATAGCAGGGGTTCGCCGGGACGTCCCGTCCTTGCAGCTTCAGAACATCGCGTGCACGAGGTCGCCGACGGTGAGGTTGCGGTTCTCCATCACCGGGCGGATCTTGCCGTGGTAGAAGACCACGATGCGGTCGGCCACCTGCAGCAGGTCCTCGAGGCGGTGGCTGACCAGCAGCACGGTCTTGCCGGCCTCGCGCAACCGGCCGATCAGGGCGAGCACATCCTCGACCTTCTGCACCGAGATGGCCGCGGTTGGTTCGTCCATGATGATGATCTGCCGCTCGAATAACAGGGCACGGGCGATCGCCACGATCTGCTGCTCGCCCCCTGACAGCTCACCGACGATGTCGTCGGGGGCGATCTTGGTATTGAGCTGGAGGAGCACCTCGCCGGCGCGAGCCCTCATCTCGCGCCGCGCCGACCACAGGCCGTACCGGCGGATTTCGGCGCCGAGGAACAGGTTCTCCCAGACCCTGAGGTCCGACGCCAGCTCCAGCCGCTGATAGATCATCTCGATCTTGAGGTCGCTGCGCGCGGTGCGCGGCGAATGCACCTGCACTTCCTTGCCGCGATAGAAGAAGCGCCCGGAATCGGGCTGGTTGTACCCGGTGAGCAGCGACAGGAAAGTGGACTTGCCGGCGCCGTTGTCGCCGATGATCCCCACCACCTCGCGCGGGAAGAGGTCGAGGCTGATGCCGTCCACGGCCCGGATCGGCCCGAAGGTCTTGACCAGGTCGTGGACGGCCATCAGAGGCTGCCGGTCGCCGGCACCGGCGTCCGCCTCGCTCATTTGCTGGCAGTCACCTTGTAGGCCTCGGATTTGCCGTAGGACAAAGGCGCGATCTGCTCGGGCGTACCCCAGGCGGAGATCTGGGCGACATTGGCGGCGCTGACCACGGTCATCGGCACGATCACATCCCCGTGCTGAAGCTTGGCCGGCGGCTTGGTGCCGTCCTTGAGGTAGTTTTCCATCGCCTCGACCGCCCAATACGCCTCAACGAACGGCGCGTGGGTGACGGTATCGAGCTGCGTCCCGGCCTTGACGGCGTCAAGGCTCTCCGGCTGCGCATCGGCGCCGACCACATACGTGTCCTTGCCGGGGGTGAGGTGGTGGGTCTGCAGCGCCTTGATGACGCCGAGCGCCATGGCGTCATTACCGCAGACGACCAACTGGATATCGGTGGTCTTGGCCAGTTCGGTTGAAATCATCGCCTGCGCCTTGTCGGTGGCGAAATCGGCCGACTGGTTGAGGACGACCTGCACTTCCTTCTTGTCGATCAGGGGCTGCAGCACGTCCATGGCGCCCTTGAGGCGGCCGATCGAGACGCTGGCCCCGAGGGTGCCCTGCAGGACCACGACGTGCCAGGGCTTCTTGACGTTGTTCTTGGCCAGCGTGTCGACGCCGAATTGCGTCATCTCACGGCCGAGCGTCACGTCGTCGTCGCCAATGAAGGCGATGCGCGCCGCCGGATGGCTGACGTCGCGATCGACGGTGACCACGGGGATGCCGGCCTTCATCGCCTTTTCGGCGGCACCGGTCACCGATTCCTGGACGGTATTGAGGATGATGCCCTTGGCGCCGGCCGCGATGGCCTCGTTGAGATCGGTGATCTCCTGGGAAGGCGAATTATTGGCGTTGACGATCTTGACGGTCATATCGGGGAAATGCGTCGCGGCCTGTTTCACGGCGTCGGCCATCGGTGCGAAATACGGATAGGCGTAGCCGGTGAAGATGAAATAGACCTCTTTCGGTGCGGTCGCGGCATCGGCCGGCGCGATTCCGGCCAGCAATGGTGCAACGCCGGCCAACAGGCAGGCAGCAAACAATTTGTGCATGGATTATCTCCCTATGCCTCGGATTTGCGGCTGTCCGCGAGGGAGCGGGCATGGAGACCATAGGAGCGGGACCCCGGGGTGGCAACGCGCTGCCGCCAAGTCGAATTGACGCACCCCTCGACCCCAAAACGGGAAGACCCGGCCTACCCGGACCGGATCTATTTTCCAGCCAGCAGATAGGTCGCCATGGCCTTGAGATCGGCATCGGTCCAATGCGAGGTTTCGTCGCGAATGACCGGGCCCATTTCGGCGCCAACCTTGCCGGCATTCGGCGTGATGCCCGTCTTCAGGGTTTGGGCGAGGCCGTCGACGGTGTAGCCGTCCTGCAGCAGGGCCGAGGCGGTGAGCGCGGGTGTCTTGCCCCCGGTGCCGCCAGCGGGATTGCCGGCAAAGTGCTCGCCGTCAATGACCGCGCCCAGCGCGTTGAGCGGCGAATGGCAGGCGACGCAATGGGTGGGGCCGTTGGCGAGATACGCGCCGCGGTTCCATTGCGCCGAATGCGACGGATCGTTCTGATAGCGCTGCGGCGAGAAGAACAAATTCTTCCACCCCGATACCAGCAACCGGAAATTGAGCGGAAAGATCACTTCGTTGGCGGGCGTGGGATGGGCGACGGCGGGGGCCGCCATGATGGCGGCGTAGAGGTCGACGACTTCCTGATCGCTCATCAGTGTCAGGTCGTTGTAGGGAAACACCGGGTAGAGATTGCCGTGCGGGCTGTCGCCGTTGCTGATGGCGTCGGAGAACTGCGCCAGCGTCCACCCGCCGATGCCGGTTTGCTTGTCCGGCGTGATGTTGGGCGGATAGAAGGTGCCGAACGGGGTAGTGAGCGGCGCGCCGCCCGCGAGATAGGCGCCGTTGTGGTCGTGATCGGTATGGCAGGCGTCGCACCCGCCGAGCCGGATGACGTAGGCGCCCCGCGCCGCATCGCCGACGAGCGTCAGGTTCCGCGCCGGCCCCGTCACCGGCTTCAGGAAATAGGCGGCCACCCCGATGCCGACCACCGCGAGCGCAGCGAGCCACCACCGCCAGCGGCGCCAGGCTCCACCCAGGGTGATAGCGGCGGCGCTATCGGGCATGGGTACGCCCATTGCCGAGCATGCGCGACAACGCCCAGATGGTGCTGCCGAGATAGACGAACGACGCCGGGATGCACATCAGCACGCCCGCCAGCACCTGGTCATCGAGTGGATTGCCCGCATAGGCGCCGTAGAGCCCGTACGGGGCGAACATGATGAGGGCCGACAGGAACGCCCCCTGGATGCCGACCAGCGACACCAGCAGCACCGCCATGCCCGGGCTCAGCCGCCGGTTCCCGCTGGTGACGATGACGCGCCAGAAGAAGCTAGCGGCGGCGAGCAGCATCAGGTGCTCGCCGCTATGGACGAGGGGGCTGCCGAGCGCCCAGTCATAAGCGGCCGGGATATGCCAGAACCACAGCGTGCCAATGAAGATCGCGGCGGCAAGCCACGCGGCGGCCTCCTTGTGAGCCGCCTGCCTGACGCCCGGAATGCCGGCGATGGCGCGCCCGAGCCGCCGTCGTCCGCCAAGCGGCAACGCCCGCAGCAGGACGAGATGGGCGTCGGAGACCGCCAGCAGCGGCGCCGCGCCGAGCATCAGCAGCAAATGCTGCAGCATGTGCACCGAGAACAATCTTTCGGCGAAGGCATCGATGGGCGAAAGGAGAGCCACGCCGAGCATCAGCACCGCGCCGAAGAACGCCGCAACGCGGGGTCGGCTGACCGGCCATTTCTGCGGCTCGCGCGCCAGCATCCGCACGAGCCCGACCAGATACCACAGCACCAGCACCGCCAGCAGGACCTCGACCAGCGGGTCGTCGAACCACTGGCCCCACGGCGACGCCTCGCCCGATCCGGCGAATGCGGGGGTCGCCGTTCCGGTGGCGAACGCGCTCAATAGAAGGGGACGACGCATGGCGATTCCAGGAAGGGAACGAGGAGGGCAAACACCGACCCGATGATGAAGATGGCGGCGGCTATCATGCCCGACAGGCCGAGGAAGCGGGTCCGTCCGGCGCCAGCCGTGAGCCCGTCATGGTGATCGCCCGGCTTTTCTTCCCGGGTCAGGCGCCAGACCCGCTGCGCCGCCCAGAACCCGAAGATACACGTTGCAACGGCGAGGATGCCAATGACGGCCAGCAGCACCGCCTTGGGGCCGAACGGCACCGGGCCGGCGGCCGGGTCGGCGCTGCAGACGTCGCCATCGAGGCCGTAGGAGATCAGCAATTGCAGCACCCAGGCGGTAGGCGCGGCGAACAGCCCCGCCAGCACCAGCCAGGCCGGAGCCAGGTGCCGGAGCGGGGCCGGATGCTCGACGCTGTTGGCAAGCGGGTGGAGCGCTGTCATTTGAACTGCGGCACCAGATAGGCGGTGGTGAAAACCGCGAGCCACACCACATCGACGAAATGCCAGTAGAGCGCCCCAAGCGGCAGGTGTTCATGATGGGGACCGTCGAAGCGGCCCATCAACGTCCAGATCAGCAGCATGATCAAAATCAGCACACCGACGGCGACGTGTGCCATGTGCACGCCGGTCAGGATGAAGAATGCCGAAGTATAGGCATTGGTGGAGAACACGAACGGCTTGCTGGCCCACTCGAAGCCCTGGATGGTGATGAAGATGGCGCCGAGCCCGATGGTACCGGCCAGGGCCAGGACGAGCCGGCGTTTGTCGTGCCGGCGCTTGAACGGCAGCACGCCCCAGCCGAGCAGGAAACTGCTGGCAATCAGGATGACCGTGTTGGGGATCGCCAGCTTGAGGCTGGGCGGACCGCTCGGGGGCCATGGCCCGGCTTGCTGCGAACCCAGATAGACATAGCTGAAGATCAGGTAGACGAAGAGGATGGCCTCGGTAGCGATGAGGCAGGCCATGCCCCACCAGGCGGTGGAGACGGTATCGACACCGCCGACCGGCAGGATCTCGCGACGCGCGATCTCATTCATAGACTTCGACCTCCTCCTCTGCCACGTGCGGCTTCGGGGTAAGCCACAGCGCCAGAATGACGATCTCGCAGACGACGCCGAGGGCCGTCAGCCAGATCACGTGCGCCAGCAGGCCGAAGAACAACGCCGTCATGCCCAGCGCCAGCAGGAAGGGCAGGATGGAATCGCCCGGCATCTTCAGCACGACATTGGGCTCGGCATCGAGCGGGGTGACCCCGATGGTCTCTTTGCCCTTGTCGAGCACCATGCCATCGCGCGCGAGGTCGCCGATGATCGAGCGCTCGTCGCTTTCCTTGAGCCGATCCTCCCAGAGGGGGTAGCGCGAGGCCACCTGCGGGATGGTCGCAAAATTGTAGACCGGGGGCGGCGAGGTGGTGGCCCATTCGAGGGTCGGGGCGTCCCAGGGGTTGTTGCCCGCCGGCGCACCGGACTTGAGGCCCTTCGCGATGTTGATGAGAAACAGCAGCACGCCGATAGCGAAGACGAAGGCCCCGATGCTCGAGATCAGGTTGAGCCAGCCGACGCCCATTTCGGCCGGGTAGGTGTAGACCCGGCGTGGCATGCCCATCAGGCCGGTGACGTGCATCGGAAAGAAGGCGACGTTGAAGCCGATGAACATGGTCCAGAACGTCCACCGGCCGAGGCGTTCGTCCAGCATCTTGCCGCTCATCTTGGGGAACCAGTAGTAGATGCCGCCGACGACCGGAAAGACGTTGATGCCCAGCAGCACGTAGTGCAGATGGGCGACGATGAAGTAGCTGTCGGTCAACTGCCAGTCGAGGGCGACCGAGGCCGTCATGAAGCCCGACACGCCGCCGATGACGAACAGCATGACGAAGCCGGCAAAGAACAGGAACGGCGTCTTGAACTGCAGCTTGCCGGTCCAGATCGTGGCGATCCAGCAGAACACGCCGATGGCACTCGGCACGGCGATAACGAAGCTCGCGGCGGAAAAGAACGACAGCGACATCACCGGCAGGCCGGTGGCGAACATATGGTGGACCCAGACGCCGAAGCCGAGGATCATGGTCGCGACGGTGGAGATGGCGACCAGCGTGTAGCCGACCAGGGGCCGGCGGCAGAATACCGGCAGCGCGTCGGATACGATGCCCATGGCGGGCAGCACGAGGGCATAGACCCAGGGGTGGCCGAAGATCCAGAACAGGTGCTGCCAGAGCAGCGGCTGGCCCCCGCCGCTCACCTCGAAGAAGTGCGTGCCGTAGCGCCGGTCGAGCCACAGCATGGCGCAGGCCAGGCTGACCGCCGGCACCGCCAGCAGGTTGGCGGCCGACGCGGTGAATGTCCCCCAGACGATGATCGGCAGCCGGTTGACCGACATGCCCGGAGCCCGGCAGCGCAGCAGCGTGACGATGAAATTGGCCGAGCCAACGACGGTGGAGACGCCGAGGAAGATCAGCCCCAGCGCGTAGACATCCATGTTGATGCCCGGATCGTAGGGCAGGCTGGTGTTGGGCACGTAGGCAAACCAGCCGCCGTTCGGCGCCTGTCCGATCGGAAAGCTCACATAGAGGAAGATGCCGGCGAGCAGGAAGACCCAGTAGCTCAGCGCGTTGAGACGGGGAAACGCCATGTCGCGGGAGCCCAGCATCAGCGGCCATAGATAGTTCGAAAACCCCGACAGCATCGGCAGGGCGTAAAGGAACATCATCGTCGTGCCGTGCATCGAGAAGAGCTGGTTGTAGGCGTCGGGCGACAGTACCTTCAGGTCCGGCTGCGCCAGTTGCACGCGCATCACCAGCGCCTCGATGCCGCCGATGATGAGAAAGAAGAACGCCGTGCAGAGGTAGCGGATACCGATGCTCTTGTGGTCGACGCTGGCGAGCCAGCCATAAAGGCCCGGCGCCGTCTCCCACAGGCTCAGCAGTTTTCGGCCTTCCGGGCTGTCGATGGTTTCGGCCTGCGTGACCATTACTTGAGGCCCTCCAGGTAGCTCGTCACGTCGCTTGTCTCGCTCGCCAGCATGTGGAGCTCGGGCATCTTCGCGCCGGGCTTGATGGTCTGGGTGTTGTTGATCCAATTCCTGAGGTTTTCCGGGGTATTGGGCATCAGGTCGGCGGCGAGGCTGTCGCGGCTGCCGAAATGCGACAGGTCCGGCCCGAGGATGCCGCCGGCCTGGGTCCCCCGGATGGTGTGGCAGGCGGCGCAGCGCACCATGAAGGTGCGCAGCCTTGGGTCGTCGGGCGAGCCGGTAGCCGGCTGCAATTGGTGATCCCACCACGCCTTGAAATCGGCCTGCGACAGCACCTTCACGTTGAAGGCCATGTTGGCGTGCTGCAGCCCGCAGAATTCGCTGCACTGGCCGCGATACTCGCCGATCTTGTCGGCCTCGAGCCAGGTGACGTTGGTGCGGGACGGGATCATGTCCATCTTGCCGCCGAGCTTGGGCACCCAGAACGAGTGGATCACGTCGCGTGAGGTGAGGTTGATCTGCACCGGCACGTTGACCGGGATCACCAATTGGTTGGCGGTGGTGAATTCCCGCGCCGGGTCGCTGGAGTGATATTTGACCCCCCACCACCACTCCTGGCCGATCACGTCGATGCTGAGCGCGCCGGCCTGTGGCGGCTCGCCGATCGAGTGGACGGTCACCAGCGTCCATACCGCCGAGCCGAGCAGGAAAACCGTCGAAATGGCGACGCCGACCCCGATCCAGCGAATGGGCGTGCGGTCGTTGACCGGCGTAACGCTCAGATCGCCATCGGGCCGCCGGCGATAGATGGCGATGATGAGCAGCAGGCCGACGATCAGGCAGACGCCGACGGAAATCACCGTCAGGCCCCAACCAAGTCTGGCGATCGCGCCCGCGACCGGGCTGGTGGCGTCAAGGTACCCGAGCGGCGGACCGCTGCAGCCCGCAAGCGGGGCAACAAGCAGGCAAAGCGCCGCGAGCCGCCTCATGGCTTTTGGACCGCCGGTGCATTCTGCCCCGGACTTGCCGCCTGCTGGGCGTCGCCGTCCGGCGCGGCCGGAAGCGTGCCGCCGAGCGACTGGATATAGGCGACCAGTTGCCAGATCGGGGTGGTCGGCAGCGTATTGCCCCACGCCGGCATGCCTTGCGCGCGCCCTTCGTAGATCGATTTGTAGATGTCGATCGGCGTGCCGCCATAGCGCCATTCGGTATCCGTGAGGTCGGGCCCCATGCCGCCCTTGGCATCGTAGCCATGGCAACCGGCACAGTTCATCTGGGTGAAGAGCTTCTTGCCCTCCTCGACCGAGTTGGGATCGCCGGCGAGCGGATTATCGAGGCTCACGGCGATCGGGGGCGCCTCGCCGGCACTCAGCCCCTGCGGCACAACCGCCGCCACTCCCTCCGGATAGGCGACGGCGATGCGGTTCTGCGTCTGGGTGCGCGAGGTGAGAAACCAGGTCGTGGCGCCGCTGGCCACGAGCACCAGGACGATGACTCCGATGAGAATGCGTCCGAGGGACATCCTCGCGGCCTATTGCTGGCCGGCGGGCGCAGCCACCGGGCTCGGCATGTCGTTGCCGGATGCTTCGATGCTGTCGCCGTCGACCGAGAACACATAGAGGGTGTTGCCTCGCGGCAGGAATCCGGGACGGCCCTGCTGCACCATCGCCGCGCCGCCGACTCCCGCGACGACGGCAACGTATTGCCGCTTGTCGGGGCCGAGATAGGTGATCGGCTGGCCGATGATGCCCGAGCCAAGCTTTTGCGACCACAGCACCTTGCCGGTCCAGGCGTCGACGGCCCGGAACCAGCCGTCGGTCGTGCCGTAGAACACCAGATTGCTGGCCGTGGTGATGACTCCGCTCATCACCATGAACTTTTCCGGGATTTCCCAGATCTTCTTGCCGTGCGCGGGATCCCACGCAATCAGGCCGCCCCAATTGCCGTTCGGGCCGTCCACCGAATAGCGCTGCATCTCCATGCCGTCATAAGGCGTGCCGGCAATGTAGGAGACCTCGTGGTCGGTCAGGCCCATGCAGATGTTGAACACCCCGACATAGAGCAGGCCGGTGGCCGGACTGAAGGCAGGCGGCTCCCAGTCCTTCTGGCCGATATCGGGTGGACAGACCTTGTCGATCTTGACACCCGGCTTGGGCTCGCGCGCCGGGTCGACGATCGGCCGGCCGGTCTTCATGTCGAAGCCGGTGGACCAGTTCTGGTAGGCAAAATTCTTGGCCACCAGCACCTCGCCGGTGGTGCGATCGATCGTATAGGCATAGGTGTTGCGGTCGAAATGCACGAGCGTTTGCCGCATCTTGCCGTCGATCGGCATGTCGAGCAGCACCGCCTCGTTGACCCCGTCATAGTCCCACTGGTCGTGCGGGGTGAACTGGTAGGCCCACTTGGCCATGCCGGTGTCGGGATCGCGCGCAAACATGGCGCTGGTCCACAGATTGTCGCCCGGGCGCTGCACCGGCACGCGTGGGCCGGGATTGGACGTGCCGTAATAGATGGTCTTGGTCTTCTCGTCGTAGGAGACGAACCCCCACGAGGCGCCCGCCCCGGTATTCCAGGCATTCGGCGGCCAGGTCTTGACGCCGAGGTTCTTGCCCTTCATCCAGTCGTAGTAGGGCTTGAAATTCGCACCGATCTTCACGTCGGTGTCCGGTCCTACCGCATGCGCCCGCCAGAGCTCCTTGCCGGTGCCGACATCGAGCGCCGCGAGCCAGCCGTTGACCCCCATCTCGCCGCCCGAATTGCCGACGAAAACCTTGCCGTCGGCGGCGAAGGCGGACTGGGTCATGGTGACGCCGTGGCTGACCTTGTCCATCGCCGTGCGCCATACCTGCTTGCCGGTGTTGGCGTCGACGGCAACGGTGTGATCGTCGAGCAGATTGTAGATCAGCTTGCCGTCGGCATAGGCCCAGCCCCGGATCACGGCGTCGCAGCACGCCTTGCCGATGGCCTGGGGCGAGGGGTTCGGATCGAACTTCCACTTGATCGAAGGGCCCGGCTTGGTGAGGTCGAGCGCGTAGGCGGTGTTGGGAAACGGCGCCACCAGATACATGGTATTGCCCACTACGAGCGGCGCACCTTCGTGGCCGTACTGGGTGCCGTCGGAAAAGCTCCAGGCCAGCTTCAGCTTGCCGACATTGTCGGCATTGATCTGGTCGAGC
>Ga0207705_10001146_pt1 | contig 21585 bp, 23 predicted proteins | sample KBSC13metaG_FD_184314 | JGI IMG/M metagenome (GOLD analysis project Ga0207705, IMG submission 184314) | Corn rhizosphere microbial communities from Kellogg Biological Station, Michigan, USA - KBS C1-3 metaG (SPAdes) (version 2) | ecosystem: Host-associated > Plants > Roots > Rhizosphere > Soil ... | reverse complement strand
CGACGGATCGGCCGCCAGCAGCAGGTCGTAGAGCTCGACGATGCGCTGCCAATCGGTGGCGGCGGCAGTCTTCGCCCGCGCGTGCTCGCCGGCAATCGCCGCCTGCAGCCAGTAGGGGCCAATCTCGCGCCCGGCATAGGCGCGCCCCAGCAGGGCAAGTCCTTCCCTGAGCTGATCCTGGTCCCAGAGGCCGCGATCCTGTTCCGAAAGCGGCACCAGGTCGCCCGCAGGGGTGGTCCGGGCGGCGCGCCGGGCGTGCTGCAGCAGCATCAGGGCCAGCAGCCCCAGCGCTTCGGGGTCGGGCAGCAGGTCGCACAGCAGCCGACCGAGCCGGATCGCCTCGATCGCGAGATCCCGCCGCCCCGCCGCTCCCTCGGGTTCGGCGGAATAGCCTTCGTTGAACACCAGGTAGACGACCCGCAGCACGCTTTCGAGTCGCTCAGGCAGCGCCGCGGCTTCCGGTACTTCATAGGGCAAGCCGGCCTCCCGGATGCGTGCCTTGGCGCGCACGATGCGCTGCGCCACGGTGGGCGCGCCGGTCAGGAACGCCGCGGCGATTTCCTCGGTGGTCAGCCCGCACACCTCGCGCAGCGTCAGGGCGGCCTGCGCGTCGGGCGGCAGCACCGGATGGCAGCACGTGAAGATCAGCCGCAGGCTGTCGTCCTCGAGGCTGGCTGGCTCCGCCATGGCATCGTCTCCGCCGAGGGCGTCCGTTTCGAGACGGTGCACCAGCTCCACCCTCGCGGCATCGAGGCGGGCGCGGCGGCGCAACCGGTCGATGGTGCGGAAGCGCCCCGCCGACACCAGCCAGCGCCACGGGCTGTCCGGCAGGCCGCGCGCCGGCCACTGCTCGACCGCCGCCGCGAAAGCGTCGTGCAGGGCCTCCTCGGCCAGCTCGAAGCTGCCGAGCAGCCGCACAAGCGACGCGAGGATGCGGCCCCGGTCGGCGCGATAGACGGCGGCAATCCGCGCCGGCCAGTCCTCGGGCGTTGCCACTCAGCTATGCACGAGCTGGAAGAACGGCCGCACCTCGATGCTGCCGATGCGCGCCATCGGCATTCCGGCGGCGAGCTGCATGGCTTCGTTCAGGTCCGCCGCCTCGATCAGGCAGAAGCCGGCCAACTCCTCCTTGGTCTCGGCAAACGGCCCATCGGTCGAACTCATCTTGCCGTTGCGAACCCGGATGGTCACCGCGGTCGAGGGCTCCTGCAGCGCCTGGGCCATGATGTTGTGGCCACGACGGGTGAGCTCGGCATCATTTTCCATCGAATCATCGGTGAGCTTCTGGCCTTCCGCCGGGGACAGGGCCAGCAGCTTGGGGAATTCGACATAGACGAGACAGGCATATTTCATCGGTGTCCTCCTGTTGACGGCAGGTAGACGACGCCGGGGCCCGGTTTTCGACAACCCGCAAGGCGCTCCGGCGAAATATTTCAGCCGCGCATTTTCCCTGCCGCGGTGTTGTCGATTCCGGCCCTGCCGCTTCGATCACCTCCCGCTTGTAACCTCGGGAGAGTAACCGATGGATATCCTTCTCGCCGCCGCCGCCTGCCGTACCTGCTGCTGCCAAGGCGGCAAGCCCTGGCCGGCCGAGCCTCCCCTGCCCGTCGTTGTGCGGCTGCTCGCCGCCTTGTCGCTGGTGGCGGTGCTGCTGGCGCTGCTGGGCCTTGCCGGCTCGCCATGACCGGTCTCAGTCCGGATCGCGCTTGTGGCCTTCCAGCGCCTTGCGAGCCAATTCGACACGGGCGGCCTCGATCTGCTTTTCGGCCTTGCTCCGGCCGAACTTGGCCCGGTTGGCCGCGGCCGCAGCCTCCTTGTCCGCCCGCTCATGCGCCTTGCGGGCCTGCCGCAGATTGACGATCTCGACCATCACTGCACCGTCGATTTGAATTTCTGCATCAGGTACGGGCCCGACAGCACCGGCTCGTATTTCGGCGCCTCGCCCAGCGCCACGCAGACGTCGAGGCAGGCGATCTCGGCAAACCAGTTGGGCTGGTGGAAAAACGCCAGCGATTGCCGCCGCTGGCGTGCCTCGTCCGGATTGTCGGGGTTGACCACGCGATGCACCGTCGACACCCACCGATCATTGGTCCAGCGCTGCATCAGATCGCCGATATTGATGATGAAGGCTCCCGGGATCGGCGGCACGTCGAGCCAGGAGCCGTCCGGCCGCTCGATCTGCAGGCCTTTCGAACCCGCCTGCGGCAACAGGATCGTGAGGCTGCCATAGTCGGAATGGGCCCCCGCCCGCAACTGGCCGGGTTTTGGCGCCTCGATCTGCTCGGGATAATTGAGGGCCCGAAGCGCGCTCACCGGGTGGTCGATCACCCCGGCGAAGTAGTCTTCCGGCAAGGTCAGCGCCGCGGCGAACAATTGCATGATGCGCGCCGCGAGGTCTTCCATGGCGCGATAATAGGTTTCCCACGCCTCGCGGAACCCCTGCGGCGCGGCCGGCCAGATGGTCGGGGCGTAGCAGAACGCCAGCGCCTCCGGGTCGGTCATGCCGGGCGGCACCTCGAGCGGGCCGCCATTGAAGCTTTCCTTGAGGTCGGGAGGCGTGGCGACGCCGCGCGAGGCCGCCAGCGCCTCCGTATTGGGCCCGAGATAGCCATAGGGGTAGCCCGGCCGCGGCGCCTTTGCGGCCTGCTTCACGTCGACGGGCTGGTCGAAGAACGCCGCCGCGGCATCCCAGGCACGCTTGATCGTGCCTTGCGGCACGCCATGGTCGGCAATGGCGAGAAACCCGCTGGTGCGGCAGATGGCGTCGACCTCGAGCGCCAGCAGCTTCTTGCCCGCGGCGTCGGCGGTCTCGAATTCATTTAGGCTGATAACCGGAAAAGCCTCGGCGGCCATAACGAGCCCCTGCTGTTGCGGCCCCGAATGTGGCGGTAGGTGCCGGGTCGGTCAATAGCCACGCAGCTCCCGGGGTAGCAGCCGCGCCTAGACCAGCCGGCTCTGCTCCACCGCCGCGCCGATGAACGACTTGAACAGCGGATGCGGCTCGAACGGCCGCGACTTCAGTTCCGGATGAAACTGCACGCCGATGAACCACGGGTGGTCGGTACGCTCGACGATTTCCGGCAGCAGGCCATCGGGCGATACGCCGGAGAACAGCAGCCCGTTCTTTTCCAGCACCTTGCGGTAGGCCATGTTGACTTCATAGCGATGGCGGTGCCGCTCGGTGATGTGGGTCGTGCCGTAGATGTCGGCGACGCGGCTGCCGCGCGTCAGGTGCGCCGGATAGGCGCCCAGCCGCATGGTGCCGCCGAGATCGCCTTCCGCGAGGCGGGTTTCCTTCTCGTTGCCCTTGGTCCACTCGGTCATCATGCCGACGATCGGCTCCTTGGTCGGGCCGAATTCGGTGGAATTGGCGTTCTTGATCCCGGCAGTGTTGCGCGCCGCCTCGATGCAGGCCATCTGCATGCCGAAGCAGATGCCGAAATACGGCACCCCCCTGAGCCGCGCGAACCGCGCCGCCTGGATTTTTCCCGCCGAGCCGCGCTCGCCGAAACCGCCGGGGACCAGGATGCCGTGGGTGTTCTCGAGATAGGGCGCCGGATCGCCGCGCTCGAACACCTCGCTGTCGATCCAGTGCAGATTGACCTTCACCCGGTTGGCGATGCCGCCATGGGTCAGCGCCTCGCTCAGCGATTTGTAGGCGTCCTTGAGGCCGGTATATTTGCCGACCACGGCGATATTCACCTCGCCCTCGAAATTGTGCAGCCGATGCGACACCTCGGTCCACGCCGACAGGTCCGGATAGGGCGCGTCGGTGATGCCGAAGGCGGCCAGCACTTCGCGATCGAGCCCTTCCTCGTGGTAGGCGATCGGCACGTCGTAGATGCTCGCCACGTCGAGGGCCTGGATCACCGCGCTTTCGCGGACGTTGCAGAACAGGCTGAGCTTCTTCCGCTCGCCCTCCGGGATCGGCCGGTCGCAGCGGACCAGCAGGATATCAGGCGCGATGCCGATGGAGCGCAGTTCCTTCACCGAGTGCTGGGTCGGCTTGGTCTTCAATTCGCCGGCGCTCGGGATATAGGGCATCAGCGTCAGGTGGACGTAGACGGCGTGGTGGCGCGGCAATTCGTTGCCGAGCTGGCGGATGGCCTCGAAGAATGGCAGGCCCTCGATATCGCCAACGGTGCCGCCGATTTCGACCAGCACGAAATCGAACTCGTCATTGCCCTCGGTGATGAAATTCTTGATCGAGTCGGTGACGTGCGGAATGACCTGCACGGTGGCGCCGAGATAGTCGCCGCGGCGCTCCTTGGCGATGATGTCGGAATAGATCCGCCCGGTGGTGATGTTGTCGCGCTTATTGGCCGAGCGGCCGGTGAAGCGCTCGTAATGGCCGAGGTCGAGGTCGGTCTCGGCGCCGTCGTCGGTGACGAACACTTCCCCGTGCTGGGTGGGCGACATCGTGCCCGGGTCGACGTTGAGATAGGGGTCGAGCTTGCGCAGCCGCACCTTGTAGCCGCGTGCCTGCAGCACCGCACCGAGCGCTGCCGAGGCCAGGCCCTTGCCCAATGAGGAGACCACGCCTCCGGTGATGAAAACGTACCGAGCCATGGGCCCTCACCTTACCGTTGCAGCATCGATTCGCGCGAGGCCGGGGCCTCGAAATTCTTCCGCGCCAAACAAAAGAAGAAGGGGATGTTTCCATCCCCTTTGTCGTTCACCTTGCGGTGGTCAGTTCGTTGCCGGCTGTGCCGGCGCGGGAGCGGCATCGCCCGCGGGCACCGCGGGCCTGGTCCCCGCGCTGCTGTCGGGGGCCGCCGTGGGCGCTGGCGTCGTAGTAGCCGGGGTCGTAGTAGCCGGGGTGGTGGCAGCCGGAGCCGAAGTGGTGTCCGTCGTCGCCGGGGTCGCGGCGGGAGCCGGCGTGGTGGCCGGGGCCGGGCTGGCCGGCACCGCCACGTCCGGCGCATCCTGGCTGGCGGGGGTGGCGGGCGCAGCGGGTGCCGGGGCCGGCGCGGTGCCCGGAGCCGCGGTGCCGCCAGCGGCCTGGTCGCGCTGCGCCTGCGCCGCGTTGAGGGCGTCGAGCACGCTCTGGGCCGGAGCCGGCTTGCCGTCGGTGGTCGTCGTCGCGGGCTTCGAAGAAGCGGCGGCCTTGTCGAGAATCGATTGGGTGGTGCGATCGGCGCCGTTGACCAAGGTTAGGCCGATGGCGGTGGCGAAGAACAGGGCGGCGAGAATTCCGGTGCTGCGGGTCAGGATGTTGGCGGTGCCGCGGACCGACATGAAGCCGTTATTGGAGCCGCCGCCCATGCCGAGCCCGCCACCCTCCGAGCGCTGCAGCAGAATCACCGTGACCAGCGCGAGGACGATCAACAGGTAGGCAACGATCAGCACATTGGCCATATTGGCTCAGTCCTCACACAACACGTCGTCGGCGCCGGCAGGTATCCGCCGTCGCCACCCTCGAATTGCGGGCTTCTACACGTTGGTCCCTGCAAATACCAGCGGCTCGCGCCGTTTTTTGGGCAGGCGCCTACAGCGCTGAGATAATGGCGTAGAAATCATCCGACAAGAGGCTGGCGCCGCCCACGAGGCCCCCGTCGACATTGGCGATCGCCAGGATGGCATGCGCATTGGCCGGTTTCAGCGAACCGCCATAGAGAATGCGGACGCCGCGGCCGCGCTCGCCGAAGCGTTGCACCAGCAGGTCGCGGATGCCGCCATGCATGGCGGCGATGTCGCCCGGTGTCGGCGTCAGCCCGGTGCCGATGGCCCACACCGGCTCATAGGCCACCACGAAATCCTCCTTGTCGGCGACGTCGGGCACCGAGCCCGCAAGCTGGCGCGCCACCACGGCATTGGCCTGCCCGGCATCCCGCTCGGCGCGCGTCTCCCCGACGCAGATGATCGGCACCAGCCCCGCCCCGAGCCCCGCCAGGGCCTTGGCGTTGACCAGCGCATCGGTTTCCCCGTGCTCGGCGCGCCGCTCCGAATGGCCGACAATGACGAAGCGGGCGCCGGCATCGGCCAGCATGGGGGCGCTGAGATCGCCGGTGTGGGCGCCACCCGGCGCCGGGTGGCAGTCCTGGGCGCCGGTAAGGATGCCGCTGCCGGCAAGGCGCGTGCTCATCGCCGCCAGCAGGGTGGCCGGCGGGCAGAGCGCCACATCGGCGCGCACCTTCGGCCCGGCCGCGAGCCGCGCGGCGAGCTTGTCGGCCTCGCCGAGCGCCGCCGCAAGTCCGTTCATTTTCCAGTTACCCGCGATCAGCGGAGTGATCGATGCCGACACTTGCTATAGTCTCCCAAATCCGGGCCGGCGGCGGCGCCTCTTGCACGCCGGCGGACTTTGCCCTAACCGATGCCGCCGGAACGTGGCTGGCCCTGCTTGCCGCGGCGCGACGCGCCTGTCTACTATCCGCCACCCATACGGGTCGCCAAGTCCCACTGGATACTTTCTATGCTCAATCTGTTGCGTGATTTCTCCAAGACCTGGGTCGCCAAGATTCTGCTGGCTGTGCTGGTGGTGAGTTTTGGTGCCTTCGGGGTCAACAACGTCGTGACCCAATTGGGCAGCAGCACCATTGCCCGGGTCGGGGACGTCGATATCACGTCGCAGGATTTCCAGCGTGCCTACCAGGCGCAGATCAACGCGGTCGGCCAGCAGCTCGGCAAGGTTCCGAGCTCCGCCGAGGCGATGGCGATGAATATTCCCCAGCAGGTGATTTCCCGGCTGGCGGCGGATGCGGTCGTCAATAAGTTCGGCGAGACGATGGGGGTGGGCTCCTCGGATGATCATCTGAGTCAGATGCTGCAGGACGATCCGGCGTTCCAGAACACCGTTGGCAAGTTCGACAAGAGCCAGTTCCAGCAGGTATTGCAGCAGAACGGCTTCTCCGAAGGGCAATATCTCGCCGAACAGGCCAAGGCATCGCGGCGCATCCAGGTGACGCAGGCCCTGTTCGCCGATGCCGAGGTGCCGAACGCGGCGCTGGAGCTGGCCAACCGGTTCGCCTCCGACACCCGTACCCTCACCTATTTCGTGCTCAACACCACCAATATTCCAGCCATCCCGGATCCGTCCGATGCCGACCTCACCGCCTACCTCAAGGCGCACCAGTCGAGCTATCGCACCCGCGAGACGCGCACCGTCGACGTGATGACAATCTCGCCCGCGATCCTTGCGGCCACCCTCACCGTGCCCGAGGACAAGATCGCGGCGGAGTACGAAAAGACCAAGGCCACCCTCACCAAGCCGGAAAAGCGCGATATCAAGCAGGTCGTGCTGACCGACGCGCAGGCAGCGGATTTCGCGGCGGGCAAGGCGGCGGGAAAGAGTCTCGACGAATTGCTCAAGACAGCCGGCCTCAGCCTGACTGACCTCGGCGTGCTGGCCAAGGACGCCATTTCGGACGCGGGGCTCGCCAATGCCGCCTTCGGGCTCAAGGCGGGCGACTTCGCCATCATCCCCGGCATCATGGGCAAGCGGGCGATCGAGGCGGCCTCGATCGAACCGGGCGGACAGATCAGCCTTGACGAGGCGCGGCCCGAGATCAGCAAGCGGCTGGCGCTCGAGCAGGCGACCAAGGAAGTCGGCGACGATATCGATCAGGTCGAGGACCTGCGGGCCGGCAACCAGCCGCTGAGCGTCATCGCACCGCGTTATAAGCTGATGCAGGTGCCGGTGACCCTGACGGCCGATGGCGCGGCGCTCTCGGCGGTACCGGGCATTCCCGAAGCCGAGCGGGCGCGGGTGGCGCAGGCGATTTTTGCGGCCAAGACCGGCTCGATCACCCCGTCTGTCGAATTGAGCGGCAGCCAGACGGCCTGGTTCGATCTCAAATCGATCGACCCCGCCCGCGACCAGACGCTGGCCGAAGTGCGCGACGCCCTGGCCAAGGCGTGGACGCAGGAAAAGACCGATGCCGAAATGAAGACGGCGGCGGACAAGATCGTCGCCGACCTCAAGGCCGGCAAGAAGTTCGAGGACGTTGCGGCCGGCCTCAACCAGTTGCCGATCCTGTCGCAGCCGATCACCCGGCAGGGCGACACGACGGCGGGGGGCGCCGGCACGGTGCTCGATGCCAGCGTGGCGCGCGCCGCCTTCGATGGCCCCGTCGGGCACTATGGCTATGCGGTAAACCGCGATGGCGATTATGTCGTCTTCGACGTGGAGGCGGTCAATGCGGCCAGTAGCGATCTCCCCGCACAAGCCAAGACGAACATCGAGAACTCGCTGCGCAACAGCCTCTATGGCAGCTTCATCAACGGCCTCATGCAGGATGCGGGCCTCAAGACCAACCAGCAGGCGTTGAACCAGGCGCTGGCGCTCGACAACGGCGCAGGACAGTGACGCCATGACGCCCGACGGTTTTGACGCCTTTGCGGCACGCTATGCGGCGGGCGCGTCGCAGATCGTCTTCCGCCGGGTGGTCGCCGACCTCGAGACGCCGATCGGCACCTACCTGAAGCTGGCCGAGGGGCGCGCCAATACCTTCCTGCTCGAATCCGTGCAGGATGGTTCGATCAAGGGCCGCTACTCGATGATCGGGCTGCTGCCCGACGTCATTCTCAAGGTCGAAGACGGCAAGGCCAGCATCAACCGCAATGCCGGGTTAACGCCCGACGCGTTCGTGCCGGTGGCCGACCCGCCGCTCACTGCCCTGCGGAGCCTCGTGGCCGAAAGCCAGACCGAGGTGCCGGAAGGCCTGCCTGCCACCGCCGCCGGCATCTACGGCTATCTCGGCTACGAGATGGTGCGCCTGATGGAAGTGCTGCCCGACAGCAACCCTGATACGCTCGGCCTGCCCGACGCCATCCTGATGCGGCCCTCCGTGCTTGCCGTATTCGACACCCTCAAGGACGAACTCTATCTCACGGCGCCGGTGTATGTACGCGACGGGGTCTCGGCGCGACAGGCCTGGGAAGCGGCGCAGGGGCGCATCGACGACGCCACCGCCCGGCTGGCCCGCACCCTGCCCCACGTCGCCGACCTGCCGGACATCGGCACCGTCGCGGTCACCAGCAATACCAGCAAGGCCGACTACAAGGGCATGGTGGAGCGGGCCAAGGAGTACATCCGCGCCGGCGACATCTTCCAGGTGGTGCTGAGCCAGCGCTTCGAGGCCCCGTTCGCCCTGCCGCCAACCGCCCTCTATCGGGCGCTCCGGCGCACCAACCCCTCGCCCTACATGTATTTTCTCGATTTCGGCAGTTTCCAGGTGGTGGGATCGAGCCCGGAAATTCTCGTCAAGGTGGTCGATGGCCAGGTCACCATCCGTCCCATCGCCGGCACCCGCAAGCGTGGCAGCACGCCGACGCGGGACAAGGAACTTGCCGACGAATTACTGAGCGATCCCAAGGAATTGGCTGAGCATCTCATGCTGCTGGACCTGGGCCGCAACGACGTCGGCCGGGTGGCAAAGATCGGCACGGTGAAAGTCACCGACAAGTTCTTTCTAGAATACTATTCGCACGTCATGCACATCGTCTCGAACGTCGTGGGCGAGCTCGATCCGAAATACGACTTTGTCGACGCCCTCGCCGGCGGTTTTCCAGCCGGCACCGTTTCGGGCGCGCCAAAAGTGCGGGCGATGCAGATCATCGACGAACTCGAGACGACGCGGCGCGGCATCTATGGCGGCTGCGTCGGCTATTTCGGCGCCGATGGCAGCATGGATACCTGCATCATCCTCAGGACGGCGATCGTTCACGACGGCCGGATCTTCGTTCAGGCCGGTGCCGGCATCGTGGCCGACAGCCAGCCCGAGCTGGAGCAGCTCGAATGCGAAAACAAGGCGCGCGCCCTTTTCAGCGCCGCCGAGGAAGCGCTACGCTATGCCGGCGAGGCGCGGGTCGGACAATGATGGGTGCGGAGTTGCAGTTTCGATGGCGGTGAGGCAGTGCACGCCGCCCTCGTGGTTCGACAGACTCACCATGAGGGCTCTTCTGCGTTTGTGATGGACCTCATGGTGAGCTTGTAGAACCACGAGATCGCCCCCCAGCCGAAGCGGACAAATCCATGCGCCTCCTCGTCATCGATAACTACGACAGCTTCACCTACAACCTCGTGCACTATGTCGGCGAACTGGGGGCCGAGCCCCTCGTCTATCGCAACGACAAGCTCACCCTCGACGGCATCGAACAACTGGCCCCCGATGCCATCCTGCTTTCCCCCGGCCCGAAGACGCCGACCGAAGCGGGCATCTGCCTCGCCCTCATCGATCGCTTCAGCGCCACGACGCCGATCCTCGGCGTCTGCCTCGGCCACCAGGCCATCGGGCAGGCGATGGGCGGCAAGGTGATCCGGGCACCGGAACTGATGCACGGCAAGACCAGCCGCATCTCGCACACCGGGCGCGGCATCTTCCGCGGACTCAATTCCGGCTTCGAGGCGACACGCTATCATTCGCTGATCGTCGAACGGGCGACGCTACCGCCAAGCCTGACGATCACCGCCTCGACCGAGGACGGGCTGATCATGGCCGTCGAGCACCAGAGCCGGCCGCTTTACGGGGTGCAGTTTCACCCTGAGAGCATTGCCTCCGAGAACGGCCACGCAATCCTACAGAATTTCATGAATTTGGCGCGTGATTTCAACGCGAAAAAGGCCGCGTGATGGACATCAAGAGCGCCCTTGGCAAGATCGCCTCCGGCAAGGATCTGACCGGCGAGGAAATGCGCCGGGTGATGAATTCGATCATGTCGGGCGAGGCCACCCCCAGCCAGCTCGGCGCCTTCCTCATGGGCATGCGCGTCAAGGGCGAGACGGTGGTCGAGATCGCGGCGGCGGTCTCCATCATGCGCGAACGCATGGTGCCGGTCGAGGCGCCCGACGGCGCCGTCGACATCGTCGGCACCGGCGGTGATGGGGCGGGAACGCTAAACATATCAACGGCTAGCGCCATTGTCGTCGCCTCCGCCGGCGTGCCGGTCGCCAAGCATGGCAACCGCGCCCTGTCGTCGAAATCCGGCGCGGCCGAAGTACTGCAGGCGCTCGGGGTGAAGATCGACCTTACCCCGGCGCAGATCTCACGCTCCATCCGCGAGGCTGGGCTGGGCTTCATGTTCGCCCCGGTCCATCACCCGGCAATGAAGCACGTCGGACCGACACGGCAGGAACTCGGCACCCGTACCATGTTCAACCTGTTGGGGCCGCAATCGAATCCGGCGGGCGTTCACCGCTACTTGCTGGGCGTCTACGACGAGGAATGGGTCGAGCCCGTAGCTGCGGCGCTGCTCGCCAATCGCGCCGTAAAGGCCTGGGTCGTGCACGGTAGCGACGGCCTCGACGAGGCGACCGTCACTGGCCCGACGCACGTCGCCTCGATCGCCGGCGGCAGCCTCACTACCTTCACCATCACGCCCGAGGACGCTGGGTTGAAGCGATCGACGCCGGAAGAACTCAAGGGTGGCGACCCCGCCCATAATGCCCGGGTGCTGCGCGCCCTGCTCGACGGCGAACATTCGGCCTATCGCGATATCGTATTGCTCAACAGCGCCGCCGCCCTGATCGTGGCCGACAAGGCAGAAGACCTCAGGGCCGGGGTGGCTATCGCGGTCGAGCGCATCGATTCCGGGGCAGCCCGCGCCACGCTCGAAAAGCTTGTCGCGAGCAGCAACGCCTGAACCCGGCTAGATCAACCGCTTCAGAACACGAAGCTCGGCGTAGCGCTCGGGGGCAGCAGCGGCGGCAGGTTGGCGTTGAACTCAGCCCGGCTCGCCACGTCGCCGCCGGAGTTGACGTAAAGGTGCGCCACGGCGGTGGCGCCCTGCTGCTTGAGCGTAACGAGACGGCCATTGTCGGCGAGTTGGGCCAGCAGGGCGGGCGGCACCTGCTCGACGGCCCCCTCCAGCACGATGACATCGTAGGGGCCGTGCCCACGATCGCCAGCCTCGAGCGGTCCTTCGACCACCAGCGCCCCGATCGACAGCTCGGCGAGATTCGCCCGGGCCATGGCTGCAAGGCCCGGCTCGCTTTCGACCGCGACGACGCTGCGCGCCAGCTCGGCCAGCACGGCGGCCGAATACCCCGAGCCGCATCCGACATCGAGGACCCGGTCGGTCGCCAGCACCCCGGCGAGTTGCACCAGCCGCGCAAACGTCGCGGGGTCGGCCATGTAGCGAGGCGTGCCGGTCGAGGGCAGCGCCTGCGTCTCATCGATATAGGCCAGCTCGCGCCGCGCCTCAGGCACGAACATTTCGCGCGGCAACTGCGCCATTACCTGCAGCAGGCGACGGTCGGTGACACCTTCGGTACGGAGCTGGTTCTCGACCATTTTCTTGCGGGCGGCGGCAAAGTCGATCATCGGCGGTCGTTTCCAGCACACATTTTTGACGCCAGAGCATTAGCCGCGCCGGGGCGCGGGTTCAAGGGCTGCGGCACCGCCCCTCAAGGCAATGTCTTGCGGGCGCACGGTGCGGCATGACAAACTCGCGGCGGAGATTTTGCCTTGCCTGACGACCGACAGATCGAGACGCGCTGCTGCATCGTCGGGGGTGGCCCAGCGGGCATGATGCTGGGTTACCTGCTGGCCCGCGCCGGCATCGATGTGGTGGTTCTGGAAAAGCACCAGGATTTCCTGCGCGACTTCCGTGGCGACACTGTGCATCCGTCGACGCTCGACGTGCTCGGCGAACTAGGCCTGCTCGACCGCTTCCTGACCCGCCCGCATCAGGAATTGCGCCAGGTGAAGGTGGAGATCGGCCAGGAAATCTTCCAGGTCGCGGATTTCGGGCGCTTGCATACCAGATGCCGCTTCCTCGCCTTCATGCCGCAATGGGACTTTCTCGACTTCATCGCCGAAACGGCAAAGCCGCTGCCCAACTTCCGCCTGTTGCTGTCGACCGCCGGACAACGCCTGCTCCGCGACGGCAATGGCATTGTGGGCGTCAGCGCCCTTGGGCCGGACGGCCCGCTCGAGATCAAGGCCGGGCTGGTGGTGGCGGCCGATGGCCGCAGCTCGCTGCTGCGCGAGCAGGCGGGGCTTGCAGTCGAACGGCTGAGCGCTCCGATCGATGTGCTGTGGTTTCGCGTTGGCCGCACCAGGGATGTGGTCGAGCAAACGCTCGGGCGCGTCGATCCGGGCCGGTTCATGATCACCATCGACCGGGGCGACTATTTTCAATGCGCCTACGTCATTCCCAAGGGAGGGGCGGACGCGCTCAAGGCCGGGCCGATCGAGCCGTTTCGGCAGAACGTCGTCGCTGCCGCGCCCTATCTTGCGCCGCACATCGCCGACGTGGGCAGTTGGGACGACGTGAAGCTGCTCAGCGTTGCGGTCGATCGGCTCGCCCGGTGGTCGCGGCCGGGCCTGCTGTGCATCGGGGACGCGGCGCACGCCATGTCCCCTATCGGCGGCGTCGGCATTAACATGGCCGTGCAGGACGCTGTGGCGGCTGCCAACCTGCTGACGCCCGGCCTCAAGGCGGGCGGCCCCATGTCCGAGCTGGCGCTCGACGCTGTTCGCCGCCGTCGCCTGTTCCCCACCCGGCTGACACAGGCATTTCAGATTTTCGTACAGAACCGCGTGCTGCTGCCGACCCTCGCAGGAAGACCACTGAAAGTGCCGCAAATCGTCCGCCTGCTCGACCGCTGGCCGGCCTTGCAGGCGCTCCCGGCCCGGTTTATCGGCCTCGGTGCCCGGCCGGAGCACGTCTCGGCCACGCTGCAAGGAACGACCGACCGCAATTGACGTTCTAGCCGCTGCAACCTGCCAACTTTCCGGAGACCTGTGATGCATTTCTCGACCAAGCTGCTCAAGGCCGGCATTGCGGCAGCGCTGACCGTTGCCATCGTCGTAGCCTCCGCCCTGCCGGCCGAGGCCCAGCTCATTCGCCGCGGCAATGACGGCACGCTCCATATCGATCCGCTGCTGTGCCAGACCGACTACCAGGTGCGCCAGGCGGTGGCGGCGGCCGGCTTCCACAACATCGCGCTCAATGCGCCCGTCAACTCGCACATCCGGGTCAGGGCGACCAAGGGCCACACCGTCTATCTGATCGACTACGAGTATTGCCTCGGCGGCGGCATCGTCGGAATCACACCGCTGCGGGCGGCCCGCTAGCGACCACCGGGCCTGGTCTCTGGTTAGAGATCGATCAGCCGCGTCGGGTCGGCCGGCGGCGGGGTGACGCGGGCAATGAGTTTCAGGTCGGTCGGCGCGATCCCGGCCTCGATCAGGCGGCGATGCAGGATGTCCCCGATCGAGCGTTGCATGGCGCCATAATGATGGTGAGCGGTCCAGAACCGGCAGGTCAGCGTGACGCCGGAATCGGTCAATTGATCGAGGAAGATCACCGGGGCCGGCTGGCGCAGGATCGCCGGATCGTCCTGCATCACCGCCTTGAGGGCGTCTGCCGTCCGCTCCCTGCCCTCTCCGGCGACCGTGATGCTCACCGCCAGCATACGACGATCGACGCGCGTGTGGTTGCGCAGCGCATAATTCCAGATGGTCGAATTGGGGGCAAACAGCCGCGCCCCGTCATAGGTCCTGAGGATGCAGACGAAGAGTCCCGTCTCCTCGACCACGCCCGCCTGCCCGTTGACCTCGATGTAGTCGCCGAGTTTGAACGGCCGCAGCCAGAGCAGCATGATGCCGGCTGCGATATTGCTCAGCGTGCCCTGCAGGGCGAGGCCGATCGCAATGCCGGCAGCGCCAAGGATCGCAAGCAGCGAGGTGGTCTGGATGCCGAGTTGGTTGAGCACCAGCAGCAGTACCAGGATGAAGATGCCGTAGCGCACCACCGCCAGCAGCACCGGGCGCAAGGTCGGGTCGATGCGGCGCGACCGATCGGTGACCTCGACGATGCCGCGGCGCAGCCAATGGGAGAACAACAGGCCACAAACGATGATGACGGCGGCGGCCAGCAGGCGCGGCGCAAACGCGGTGGCCCAAGTCCAGGCCATCACCGCCATGCCGGTGACCTCTGTGGGGGCCGTGGTGATATCCATCTCTACCTCTTTGGGGCGTGCCGCTGCCCGCCCCCTTTAACCCGTGATGGCGGCACCGCAAAGGCCGGAAACCCGTGAACCGTCGATGTTAACCGGCTGCGCAGGCACCCCAGTGTTGGCGCTTGCTTAACCTGTCGGTCTTATCTAGAAACCGGCGTCGTGGGGCCACGTGGCGGAGTGGTTACGCAGCGGATTGCAAATCCGTGTATTCCGGTTCGATTCCGGACGTGGCCTCCACTACTTTTTCCCTCTGCTTAAAAATGCCCCGCAACCCCGCCGCGAGCCGCGACAACCCGGCGCAGGTGGGGCGCGGCGCCGCCATGGTAGCTATTTGCGGAGCCAGACCATGGAGAAGCCGATGAAACTCTTCCTGATGCCTGCGATGGTCGCCGTCCTGCTTGTCGGCGCAGTACCGGCTGACGCGGCCGGCTGCATCAAGGGCGCCGTCGTCGGCGGCGTCGCGGCCCACGTGACCCACCACAGCACTCTGCTAGGCGCACTCGGCGGCTGCATCGTCGGCAAGATCGTGGCCCATCAGACCAGCCTCGTCAGCTATGCCGACGCGACCGGGAAGCTGCTCGGCTCGGATGCCGAGCTCAATCGGGTTGCCGCGGCGCATCGCATCAATGTCGTCAAGATGTCGACGCTCAAGGGCTATGTTCGCAACGACGCCCGCACGCAAGCGGCGATCAACAACAGTCCCCGGGTAAAGGCCCTCGATTCCGAGATTTCCGCTGACGCCAGCCTCACGGCGGCGCTCAAATCGGCTGGCTTCACGGCCAACGATGTGATCGCCATTTCCCCCGGTACCGCGCTCAGCGGTGCGATGTTGATCGTCAACGCCTAGGCCGGCATGGGCCGCCTCGGGGAACGATGTATTCCCCGGGAGCGGGTGATTTCCCCAAAGTCCGCGCGCTTCGTTGCGGCGTTATGGCTCTCGTGCGCAAGGGATTATGCACCTTGCCAGCGGCCGGAAGTCGTGGCTAACTGCGCTGGGAAAAGCTTTTCACATGATGCCGCGCCTCGCCCTGCAGGTTCTTGCTGGAGTTTAGGAAAAGCTTTTCCGAAGCGCGTGACCGGGGCCAAAAGGCCCCGACGCGTGAGCACCGAAACGGGAGGAGAAAGACATGAGATTGCCTGTCCTGACGAGTAGATTGGCCTTGGCCGCCGCCGCTAGTGCCGCCATGCTGCTGCCCGCTGGCGCCTTTGCCACTGACATCAACATGTGGGTCCGCGCCTCCGGCGCCAACGCCGCCCAGCACCTGATCGACCTGTGGAATTCGAGCCACGACGACAAAATCGTGCCGACGGTCATTCCGGACACGCAGATGGTCACCAAGCTGGCGGCGGGCAACCAGGCCGGCGACGTGCCCGACATGGTCTCGTTCGATCTGATCTACATGCCCGACTTCATGAAGGCCGGCATTCTCAAGGACATCACCGCCGACATGAAGGCGGACCCGAACTACGCCTCGGTGGCCCAGGCCTACAAGGACATCGCCACCTATGACGGCAAGATCTACGGCGCCGGCTTCACGCCGGACGTGTCCATCCTGGTATGGAACAAGGACCTGTTCAAAAAGGCCGGCCTCGATCCGGACAAGGCCCCGCAAACGCTGGCCGAAATCCACGCCGACGCCACCAAGATCCATGCGCTCGGGCCCGATATCTACGGCTACTACTTCGCCGGCTCGTGCCAGGGCTGCAACATCTTCGTCACCTCGCCGATGATGGTGGCCTCTGGTGCAAAACTCTTGCCGACCAAACCTGGCGACAAGGCGCTGCAAGGCGACAGCGTCAAGGAAGTGCTGACCGAAATGCACGCCATGTGGACGGAAGGCCTGGTCCCGCAAAGCGCGCAGGCAGATACGGGCGCCAATTTCGTCGCCAATTTCGAGAACGGCAATGTGGGAATTCAGGGTGCCGGCGGCTTCCTGATCTCCGACCTCAAGGCCAACAAGCCTAACCTCGATTTTGGCGTGGGCTTCATCCCCGGCATCAAGGCCGGTGACGCCTCGGCATTTGTCGGCGGCGACGTGATCGCCATTCCGGCGAAGTCCAAGAATGCCGACCTGGCGCTGAAATTCATCCACTGGGAGCTGACCGACGAAGCTCAGCTCGACGGGCTCGCCAAGAACAGCATCATCCCGTCGCGCCCGAGCCTGGCGGACAATGACTATTTCAAGTCGGAACCGCGCGTGGTGACCACGGCGAAGGCGCTCGGCATCGGCTTCACTCCCTATGCCCTGCATTTCAACGACATGGTGAATGCGGATTCGAGCCCGTGGCTGCAGATGTTGCAGACGGCGATCTTCGACGGCGACATCGACGGCGCTATCAAGACCGCCCAGGATGCGATGGAGCAGATCGCGGCGCAGTAGCCGCCCCATCATGAGCCGGATCGCGGGCATTGCCGGCGATCCGGCACCGGCTTGCCTTCGGGCGGTCGTTGACCCAACATTCCGCTAATGCGCCGCCCACCGCCGGCGTCTCGCTGGTCCGCAAGGTGAAAGCATGCACTCGTCGGCCTCGGCCAAGCTGGTCGGTTTCCTCTTTGTCCTGCCGGCCCTGGCGTTCGTGCTGTTCTTCGTGATCTGGCCGTTCGTGCAACTGGTCGGCACCTCGTTCACCAACCAGTCCCTGCTGGGGGGCGGCGGGTTCGTCGGCCTCGCCAACTACCAGCGGGCGTTCGGTGACGCGCAGTTCCGCAAGGCGCTGTGGTTTACCCTCAAATACACCGTCATCATCACGCCGATCCTGATCGTGCTCGGCTTCGGGCTGGCATTGCTCACGGCGCCCAACACGCCGCTGCGCCAGTTCACCCGCGCCGTGATCTTCCTGCCCGTGGTGATCGGGCTCGGGGCCTCCAGCCTGCTCTGGTACTGGCTGTTCGACGAGCAGGTGGGCCTGGTCAACAAGCTGCTGGTCGACCTGCACGTTATTGCCCACCCGCTGGTGTGGTTCACCAGCGCCGACATGGCGCTTTGGGCTGTGATCATTTCGGTGACCTGGAAGGTCGTCGGCTTCGGCATGATCCTGTTCGTCGCCGGCATCCAGGCGGTCGGCAAGGAGATCAACGAGGCCGCCATGATCGACGGCGCGAGCTATCTGCAGCGCGTCTGGCGCATCACCCTGCCGCTCAATCTGCCGATCATCCTGCTGGTGACGCTGGTGAGCGCGATCGGCTCGATGCTGGCCTTTGACCAGCTCTACATCATGACCGGCGGCGGCCCGCGCGGGCAGACCTTCACCTCGGTCTACTGGATCTACCAGAACTCGTTCATCAAGTTTCAGCTCGGCTACGGGGCTGCCCTATCGGTGATCCTCACCGTCATCATCTTCCTCGCGGCCGCCCTGCAGATCTACCTGACCAGCCGGAGCGCCGCAAAATGACGACGATGTCAGCCGATGCACCGCCGCGCGCGACCGAGGGCCGGCCCGTCGGCAGTCGCGGGGGCGTGCATTACCTCGTCGGCGCCGTCTGCGTGTTCATCATCGCGCTGATGCTGTCGCCGCTGGTGATGTCGTTCTTCGCCTCGATCAAGACCGCGGATGAGGCACAATCGGTGCCGCCGAGTTATTTTCCGCACACGCTGAGCGACGAGAACTACGTCAAGGTCGCCGACTATGGGCTGGGCCTCTGGACTTATCTCTCCAACAGCCTGGGCGTCGCAGCGCTGGCAATCGTCATGTGCCTGATCCTGTCGGTGACGGCGGGCTACGGGTTGGCGCGGTTCAAGATTCCGGGCAAGGAGATCATCTTCCTGATTCTCCTTGCGCCGCTGATGATTCCCTACCAGGCGCTGCTCATCCCCCTCTATCTCACCTTCGCCAAGCTCGGGCTGGCCAATTCGCTGCTCGGCCTCGCCATCGTCCACACCGTGCTGCAAGTGCCGTTCAGCGTCTATCTCATGCGCAACAGCTTCGAAGGAGTGCCACGTGAACTCGAGGAGGCGGCGGTGATCGACGGCTCGACGCCGCTGCAGTCGTTCCGCCTGGTCTTCCTGCCGCTCGTCGTGCCGGGGCTGGTGACAGTGGCGCTGTTCGCCTTCATCACCTCGTGGAACGAGTTCCTTGCGGCGCTGATCTTCATGAACCGCGAGACGGCCTTCACCATCCCGATCATGCTGGTCGCGGTGCGCACCGGCCACCTCGGGGCGGTCGACTGGGGGGCGCTGCAGGCCGGCGTGATGGTCTCGATCATCCCCTGCATAATCATCTACGTGCTGCTGCAGCGCTACTACGTGTCGGGCCTGCTCAGTGGCGCCGTGAAGTAGCGTCATGGCCGGCAACGCGCCAACCGACCGTCCGCTGAAGCCCGAACTGACCGGCCGCCGCCCTGCGCCGACGATTCGGGATGTGGCACGGGTCGCCGAGGTATCGATCGGCACGGTCTCCAAGGCCCTCAACGAGCACGGCCGGCTGCGCACCGAAACCCGGCAGAAGATCCTGCGCGTCGCGCGCGAGCTCGGCTATCGGCCGAACGACATGGCCCAAAGCCTGCACCGAGCCAAATCCATGACCGTCGGCATTCTCTCGACCGACAGCTTCGGGCGCTTCACCTATCCGATCTTCCAGGCGCTGGAGGAACGGCTGGCCGACCAGGGCATCGCCGTCTTCATGTGCAATGCTACCGACGATCCGGTGCGGGAGCGCCAGCACGTCGAGCAATTGCTCGGCAAACGGGTCGACGGCATCGTGGTCACCGCCCGCCGCTCCGACCGCCGCCCCCCGGTAGATGTGGGGATTTCCGGGCTGCCGGTGATCTACGTGTTTTCGCAGACCGACGATCCGGATGCGTTCTGCCTGCTGCCCGACGATGAAGGCGGCGCGCGGCTGGCCACGGAACATCTGATCAGGCTCGGACGGCGGCGCATCGCCCATATTTCCGGGCCCGAACGATTCGGCGCGGTGCGGCTGCGCCGGCTCGGCTACCGCAAAGCGCTCGAGGCCGCCGGGCTCGTGGCCGCCGACGACTATTTCATCTCGACGCGCTGGTCCGAGCGGGCCGGGTACGAGGCGGCGCTGCACCTGCTGGAGCTCCCCCTGCCCCGTCCGGATGCGATCTTTTGTGGCAATGATCAACTGGCGCGCGGCGTCCTCGATGCACTGCGCGAACGCGGCGTCGCCGTGCCCGCCGACATCGCCATCGTGGGCTTCGACAACTGGGACGTGATGGTGGAAGCGACCCGGCCGCGCCTCACCAGCGTCGACATGAACCTCCGGGCGTTGGGCCACGAAGCGGGCGACAAGCTGCTCGCCATGATCGCCGGACAGCACCTCGTCGGTACCCATCGCCTGCCCGCAACGCTGGTCGTCCGCGAGAGCTGCGGGGCCTGATTCAGCAGGCCGCCGAGACCACGGCGCGCGGCCGCCAACGGGCCGCAGTTAGCGCTTGGCAAAGCCGGACAAACCGGCTACACGGACCCCACCTTTTCGAAGGCCATCTAGGTCTTCCGCGATAGCTCAGTTGGTAGAGCAAGCGGCTGTTAACCGCTGGGTCGCAGGTTCGAGTCCTGCTCGCGGAGCCAAATCTCACTTTTCGTCGATTTGGCGCTCCCGCCCGCCTCGACGCGCGCGGCAGCGGTCGCGGTTTCCGCTAGCATATCAAAGGGTTGGTGGAAGGTTGCAACCACCTTGCCATCCTCCCAGGTGCAGTTCGATAGCAGAAAATTCAGCAGGCGGCGTTTTTCGCGCGGTTCCTGCTCTGCGAACAGCCTTTGGGCGTTGCGTGCGAGGTCGAAAAGCGAGATTCCTTCGCCGAGGTAGGATTTGTCGGCATTTCGGTGCCGATCGATCTCGCGCTGGCAGCGCGCCTGCTCCTCGCGCCACTGGTTTGACATTTTTTCGAAGAAGACCGTGTCCACCAGCCCGTCGAGCTTGTCGACATACATGGCGTGAATGCGATCGTTCAACCGTTTAGCTTCGGCCTCAAGCCGCCTAATCGCTTCCTCGTGCTCGTGGCGTTCATCCGCGTGGCTGGCGTGCAGCGCATCACGCACCCATTCCAGCACCTCGTCATCGAAGCGAAGCCGCCTAAGCAGTTCGGTGAACTGTGCTTCGAGCGCTTCCTCGCGGACGTATTTGCGGCGGCACGACGCCGGATTGCCCTGGCACTTATCAGCGTAGCCGGTGCAATGATAATAACGTTCACTTGTCCTTCGCCTCCTGCGCGTTGCGGGCCAGCCGGGCGATGTCTTCGGTCGTCAATCCCTTCGTGGTCCGCAGCAGCGCCGCCAGTTCCACCGGCTGGCGCTTGATGATGTCTGACAGGTCACTGGCCACGCGGTCCGCCCGCGCCAGCAACTCGTCCTCATTGCAGCCGATAATCTTCGCAATCGCTCTCACCTTATCTTCGGCCGGTGCTTTGAACTCGTCCCGTTCCACCTTCGACAGATAGGTCGGGCTCACCCCGATCATTTTCGCCATTTCGCGCAAGCCAATCTCCTTCGCCTCACGCGCGCGGCGGACGAACTCGCCGAATCTGCGATTTCTCTGTAAAGTGGTTCATAAACACGGGACGGGAGACATCAGCATGTCAGGGGAGAAGTTCGGCGCCGCGCCGTCAACTGACACCTAAACACTATCCGTGAATGGCTGCGCAGACATCAAGCCGAACCTCGCGAAGGTCCTCAAAACGCGCTGAAATCGCGTTCACACGCAACGTGAGTGTACCCCAA
>Ga0207705_10001143_pt1 | contig 21618 bp, 17 predicted proteins | sample KBSC13metaG_FD_184314 | JGI IMG/M metagenome (GOLD analysis project Ga0207705, IMG submission 184314) | Corn rhizosphere microbial communities from Kellogg Biological Station, Michigan, USA - KBS C1-3 metaG (SPAdes) (version 2) | ecosystem: Host-associated > Plants > Roots > Rhizosphere > Soil ... | reverse complement strand
GCAGATTCCCACGCGTTACGCACCCGTGCGCCACTAGACCCGAAGGTCTCGTTCGACTTGCATGTGTTAGGCATGCCGCCAGCGTTCGTTCTGAGCCAGAATCAAACTCTCAAGTTGATGTACGATCAAACCCCCGGGGGAATACCCGAGAGCAAGACCGGCATCTCTGGGAGCCGTTCCTGCACAAAATCACAAATGGTGTGTTTGCGATAAGGACATTTGGAACGGCATAAATTTGACCGACCGACCGATACCCAGAGGTTATCGGTGACCGGGCCGCCGCCCACATGTCCCTTCATCTAAACCAACAATGTCAAAGAGCCGACGCGCTTCCTCCCCCGGTTCGATTCGTTCCGGGCATCGGTTATGCCGACTAGAGAAGGCGCGAAACGAACGCTGACCTTTCGAAGAAGGCCGCGTCCGCCGCTGTGAGGCGCCATATATGGGTGGTCCCCAACGCCGTCAACCGGGTTTTTTGAGAAGTTTCTCGAACCCGCTTTCAAGCCCGCGAAAAATGCCGTCGGCGCTTCTCGCGTTCACTCTAGATGGGGAGCGGGATTGCTCCTTCAAGAGGCGCAAGCGATTGTGTTATCGAACTTTTATTTGGCCGCTCAAGCGCTCTGGATATAGGCGCGCATCGCGTCCGCTTCGGCCTCGATCCGTTCCATCCGGTGCTTCACGAGGTCGCCGATCGATACGATTCCGCGAATCTCTCCGCCGTCGACGACGGGCAAATGGCGGATTCGCCGCTGCGTGATGAGCGCCAGCGCGGCCAGAACCGACATGCGCGAATCGACCGTGATCGCGGGCGCGGTCATGGCCCTGGACACCGACCAGCCGAGCGCGTCGGCGCCGTGGTCGCGGAGACAATAGATCACGTCGCGCTCGGAAATGATCCCGGCGATTCGGCCGCCATCGAGAACGGGCAGCGCGCCGATTCGCTTCTCGCCGAGCTGGCGCACCGCGTCGGCCACCGTCGCGCCGATCGAAATCGTCTCGACCGCATGGCCTTTGTCCTCGAGCACCGCTGCGATGGTCATGTCTGTCCTCCGGGACTCGCGCGATCCGGCAGCTTGATAGTCCCACGTCCCGCCGCCAAAGGGAAGCCGCATGCCGCAGCCGGCCCCAAACCGAGCCAGCGCGACTCGATGAGGCGCTCACCAGGAGAGTAATAAGGAATGACCGATCTCGAACGCGCGCCGATCCTGCGCGTCATGCCGGGGCCCGCCGACATCAATGCCAACGGGCACATTTTCGGCGGATGGGTGCTGAGCCAGATGGATATCGCCGCCGGCATCGTCGCCTCGCGCCGTGCCAGGGGACCGGTCGCCACGGTCGCCATCGAAGCGATGGAGTTCATCGCGCCGATCCACTTGCGCGACCTGATCTCGGTCTATGCGCGGGTCGAGCGGGTGGGCCGCACGTCGATGGGGGTCAAAATCGAGGTGATCGCCCACCGCAATCTCGGCGCGACCGAGGTCAAGGTCACCGAGGGATTGTTCACCTTCGTCGCAGTCGGACCGGACAACCGTCCGCGCCCGGTCGACGCAGAGGCCTAAGCCTCAGGCGGCGGGGGCGATTTCCTCGTCGCCCTCGGCCGGCCGGGCAGCACGGGTGCGACGGCGCGGACGCCGCGGCTCTTCGTCCGATGCTTCCGGAGCATCGCTGCCGTCGCGGCCGATGGCCGGCGGAAGCGCGTCGAACGGAATGGTCTCGCCGCCGCCATTGGCCTGCCCGGCTTCATCGGCATCGCGCCGCGGGGGCCGCTCGTCGCGGCGCGGGCGGTCGCGGCGGTTGAAGCGCTCGGCACGCTCGCCGCGCTCAGCACGCTCCTGCCGCTGGGGCCGCTCGTCGGAAGCCTCCTCCGCCTCGACGAGCTCATCTTCGCCGTCCTCGTCGTCCATCTCGTCGTCGCGATTGCGGCGCTGATCCTCGAAGCGGGCGCGGTTTTCGCTCAGCACTCGGAAATAGTGGTCCGCGAACTGCAGATAATATTCGGTCTGGACGCGATCGCCCGAAAGCTGCGCGTCGCGCGCCATGCTCTTGTATTTTTCGAGCAGCTGCGCGGCGTTGCCGCGATTGCGGTTGTCCTGCCGGTTGCCGGGCTGTCCGCCCAGGCTCTGGCCACGCTGTCCACCGCGGCCGCGTCGGCGGCCGCCCTGACGATTGTTGATCAAATGCCTACGTCCTTACGCAGTGTCTTAAAGCCCCTTCGCCCCAGGCGGGCAGGCTGCACTCTAGCGGCGCAGCGCTGACCCTCTCGTTCCGGTGCTGGCGCCAAGCGTCTAGCGAACGGCCGATTGTGTCGGGGTTGGGACAGGTGCGCTCGTCAGCTGATCTGGAGCGGGCCTGGCCCTGCATCCTGATGTAGTGTGGCGAAGCGCGAATGCCAAGCAATTTCGTCCCGGGGATGCTTATTCCCAGGTGAGCAGCACCGCTCGCGGGCGCCCGGCAAGATCGTTGGCGACGCGCGCCGCTAGCCCGTCGCGCGCGAGTAGGGGGGTGACGGCGTCCGCCTGATCGTGACCGATCTCGACGGCGGCGATGCCGTCCTTGCCGAGCAAACGCGGAAGCTGCGGAGCGAGTGTCCGGTAGGCATCGAGACCGCTACTGCCGGCGAACAGCGCCTCATCGGGTTCATATTCGCGCACGCCGGGGCCAAGCTCGGCATCTTCGGCGATATAGGGCGGATTGCACAGGATCAGGTCGAAGCACTCGTCGATTCCTTCTGCCCAATTGCCGATCTCGAGCGTCGCGCGCGCCTCGAAGCCAAGCCGCCGCGCGTTAGCCGAAGCGTAAGACAGAGCGTGCCGCGAAACGTCGATTCCCACGCCGGTCGACTTCGGCCAAATATCGAGCGCGGCGAGCAGCAGCGTGCCCGGCCCGGTGCCCAGATCGAGGATGCGGCTGGGTCCCGCCGTGGCGTCGAAATGCTCGATCGCCGATGCGATCAGCACCTCGGAATCGGGCCGCGGCACCAGCACCCCAGGGCCGACGTGGAGGTCGATGTTCCAGAAGGCACGGCGGCCCGTGATGTAGGCGACCGGCTCGCCGGCGGCGCGGCGTTCGACCATTTCCCAGAAACGTTTGGGGACGTCACCGGTCGGGGGCGCAAGGATCAACTTGTCGCGATCGATGTGCAGCGCCTCGGCCATCAGCAGCTCGGCATCGAGCCGCGCCGTGTCGCTGTTCGGGCCAAGTTGGCGCGCGGCATCCGCCAGTGCGCGCGCGATCTGCTTCACGCCTCCTCGAGGCCCGCGAGCCGCTCGGCCTCGTCCTCGGCGATCAGCGCCTCGATGAAGTCGGTCAGGCCGGGACCCTCGAGGACCTCGTCGAGATTGTGACGCGTAAGGTTGATCCGATGGTCGGTGATCCGGCCTTGCGGGAAATTGTAGGTGCGGATGCGTTCGGAACGGTCGCCGGAGCCGACCATCGACTTGCGAGCCCCGGCGCGCGCACTCGCCAGCCGCTCGCGCTCCATCTCGAATAGCCGCGTGCGCAAGACCTTCAGGGCCTTGGCCTTGTTCTTGTGCTGCGACTTCTCGTCCTGCTGGATGACGACGAGGCCGGTCGGCAGGTGAGTGATCCGAACCGCGCTGTCGGTGGTGTTGACCGACTGCCCGCCCGGACCCGAAGAGCGATAGACGTCGATGCGCAAGTCCTTGTCGTCAATCTGGACGTCGACGTCCTCGGCCTCGGGCAACACGGCGACGGTCGCCGCGGAGGTATGGATCCGCCCGCCGCTCTCGGTCACCGGCACGCGCTGGACGCGGTGCACGCCGCTTTCGAACTTGAGGCGCGCGAACACGCCGGGGCCGCTGATCGAGGCGACCGCCTCCTTGTAGCCGCCGAGCTCGGACGCGCTCGCCGAAATCAGCTCGAACTTCCAGCCCTGAATGTCGGCGTAGCGCTGGTACATGCGCAACAGATCGCCGGCGAACAGAGCCGCCTCGTCGCCGCCGGTGCCGGCGCGGACCTCGAGCATCGCCGCGCGCTCGTCGGCGGCGTCGCGCGGAAGCAGCCGGATCGCGAGCGCGCGCTCGGCGTCGGGAAGCTTGTGGCGGATCTCGTCGGCTTCGGTGGCGGCCATTTCCTTGAGCTCGGCTTCGGCGGTCGGATCGGCAACCAGGCCGTTGAGCACCTCGAGCTCCGCGCGCAGCCGCCGGACCTCGCGCGCGGCAACAGCGACCGGCTCGACCGCTGCGTAGTCCTTCGACAGCCGCACGAATTCGTCAGGCGATAGGTTGGGCGCCGACATCGCCTGCTGAAGCTCGTGCTTGCGCGCCTCGATCGAGGCGATCCGCTCGGAAGAAATCTGCGTCATCGCGCGATCGCCTCGGCAATCAGGTCGAGCGACACGGCCCTTTGCTCGCCGCTGGCGAGGTCCTTGAGCTGCGCCTCGCCACGGACGAGCTCATCGTCCCCGATGATCAGCGCGTAAGCCGCGCCGGCGGCATTAGCGCGCGCCATCCGCTTCTTGAGATTGCCGCGGTAGGCCATTTCGGTGGCAATTCCCTCGCGGCGCAGGCCCGCCGAGATTCGCTGCACCTCCGCTTCAGCGCGCGGTCCCAAGGGCACCAGCGCGACCGACGGCTTCTCCGCTTCGGGCGCATCGATCATCATCGCCAGGCGCTCGATCCCCGCCGCCCACCCGACCGCGGGCGTGTGCGGGCCGCCCAGCGCCTCGATCAGGCCGTCGTAGCGTCCGCCAGCGAGCACCGTCCCCTGCGACCCCAGTTGGTCGGTAACGAACTCGAACGCGGTATGGCGATAATAATCGAGCCCGCGCACCAGCCGCGGTGCGCGCTCCCAAAGCACCCCTGCCGAATCGAGGCCTTCGGTCACCTTGGCAAAGAAGTCGCCAGCCTCGCTCGTCAGGAAATCGTCGATGACCGGCGCGCTGTCGACCACCGGCCAATCCTGGTGCGCCTTGCTGTCGAGAATCCGCAGCGGATTGCGCTCGAGCCGCGCCTGGCTGTCCTCGCTGAGCGTCCCCGCATGGCCGCGGAAATGCTCGTAAAGCGCATCGCGCCAGGCGGCGCGCGTCTCGGGATCGCCGAGCGTATTAAGCTTGAGTACCGCGCCGCTGATTCCGAGTTCCTTCAAGAGCTGGTCAGCGAAGGCGAGCAGTTCGACATCCGCCTGCGGCTCGCCGGCACCGATGATCTCCGCGTCGAGCTGGTGAAACTCGCGGAAGCGGCCCTTCTGCGGCCGCTCGTAGCGGAAGGCCGAGCCGTGCGTCGCGACCTTCAAGGGTGCGAACTGCTGCCACCCTTCGCTGAGGTACGCGCGGCAGATGCCGGCGGTGAACTCGGGCCGAAGGGTAATCGATTCGCCGCCGCGGTCCTCGAACGAATACATTTCCTTCGACACCACGTCCGTGGTCTCGCCGATGGTGCGCGCAAACACCGCGGTATGCTCGATCGTCGGGACCTCGACCCGCTTGAACCCGTAGAGGCGGCGCACGCGATCGAACGCCGCCACCACCGCGGCGAGGCGGTCGGCATCTTCACCGAGCAAGCTTTGCGTGCCCCGAACGGGCTGAACAGGCGTCATTGCGCCGCGCTTAAGCACAATTTTTCGCGAAGCGGAATCAGCGCGTCGGCGTCGATTGCTGCTGGCGGCGCTGGCGCTCGAGCTCGAACTGTTTTCGGAACCACGCGGGCGAAGGCAGGAACAGCTTCCTGAAGCTGACCATGATCGTCCGCCCGAGCGGGTTGAGCAGATCGGGCTGATAGTTGAGCGGGACGTTGCCCGCCGCATCATGCACCCGCGGCTTGCTGTCGAAAATGTTGTTCACCTCGAACCGGATCTGGGTGCCGCGTAGCCACGGATGCTTGACCACCACCTCGGGGATATCGCCCGGATTGGCGAACAGCCGAAGATCGAAGGTGCCTACCGGCGAGAAACGAAGATCATCGCCCGTCAGCGTGTTGACTCGTGTTCCGCTCCTCCAGTTCGCGGCCACCCGCGCGCCGAGGCCATTGTTGAAATAACCGAGCTGCGCCTGGACCTGGTGCTCGGGCGTGCCGCCGGTCGCGCCGGCCGCGTCGCCGTGGCGGTAATCGAGCTCGGGAATACCCGGCGCGATCCGCACCTTGTCGACGAAGGTGATCGTGTCGGTGAGCGAGAACTGGATCCGGCCGCGGCTGTTGTTGCCGCCGCCGAAGAACCCGCCGCCGCGTCCGCCACGCCCGGCGCCGAAGCCGCCACGGCCGCCCTGCGGGGTCGTGGGCGAAGCGCTTGTACCCGGCGCGCCGGCCGCTTGACCGCTCGTCTGCGGACGTGCCGGGAATCCGAACTGAGCGCGCATTTGCTCGATCACCGCCTGCGACGGCTGACGCGATTTCAGCGGCTTCGAGAAATCGAACCCGAGCCGCAGCGTCTCGCGCCGCGAGCTGTCGAAATTCACCGGACGCAAGTCGACGCTGACCAGCTCGTTCGCCGGGTCGCGCGGCAGGCACGGACCATTTCGGCAGACGAAGCGGTCCGGGAACGCCGCCATGAAAGCGGACGTGACCGAAAGATTGCCGATTGGGCGCTCGATCTTCTGGTTCACATATTCGGCACGAAGCCGGAGATCGGTCTTCTCGAACGGCTGCCACAGCCCGCTCAGCTTGAGGACGCGGCGGCGATCCGCCTTGAGGTTCGGATTGCCGCCGGTGATCGCGTCCACGAGCACCGTCTGCCCGGTCGTGAAATCGAAGATTCGGGATGCCGGCGTATCAAGGATCGGATCGCCGAGCTGGTTGATCGTCGGCGGCCCCTCCTCGCGGGTCCAGCTGCCGATGAAGCTCAGTCGGTCGACCGGCGACCAGTTCGCGCCCGCGCCGAATTTGGTCAGGGTCCCAAAGTCGGAGAGCTGATCGACTTCGGCATTGCCATTGAGCGTGAGATTGCCGAGCGCGCTGAAATCGCGGTTGCGGCGCGAGATCGGGAGGTCGACGTTGATTGCCGCCTCGCCCGACGTGCGCGAGAGCGAGTTCGAGGAGGTGACGCCAAGGCGTCGCCGATTCGCATCGAGGTGCTGGGTCGCGCCGCCCAAGGTCAGCGTTGTGCTGGCGAAGCCGGCGGGGACCGTGAACAAATTGCCGTTGGCGGTCGCGGTGAGGTCGGCCGAGGCCGAGGTCTCGTGCGCGCGCTCGCGCGGGAAATTGGGATTGTCGCGGTCGGTCATCGTCAGCGTGCCGTCGAGGTCGCCGTTGCCCGTGACCGACCAGCGCCACTGCGACTTTGTCGTGCCGTTGACCACCAGGCCGAGGTGCGCGCTGTCGGTCGAATTGTTGCGCGCAAGCGGTTCCAAAAGGCTCGGATTGAGGCCGATCAGCGAGCGGCCCTCGGTGTGCTCGAGCTCGCCGTTGAGAGTGCCCGAGACCATCGTCGAGAGCTGCCGGTTGATGGTTGTCGAACCGCGGATGTCGCGGCTGGTGCCGACCAGCGAGCGGGCGGCGAGCGCCTGCTGCTCGGTGCCGTTGGTCGGCACCTCGTCGAGGATGATGTTGCGCTCGTTCTCGGTCAGCATGCTGTTGCCCTCGGCATGCAGGTTGACCGTCGTCCGGCCGTTGCGCTGGACGAGGAAGCGGGTGAGGTCGGCGGTGCCGTTGGCGTAGCCGCCCTCGGTCGCGAGCCCGGCGCCAACCTGCGCGGTGGTCGAGCGGAAGCGCTGGCGAAGGACGATGTTCACGACCTTCTGGTCGGCGCGATAGCCATATTTCAGCGCGACTTCCTCGGGCATGATGTCGACGCGCTGGATGGCCTCGGTGGGGATGTCGCGAAGCTCGCGGAAGCTGGAGATGCGCTGGCCGTTGAGGAGGAGCACCGGGCGTTCGCCGCCGCGACCCTGCGAGCTGCCGATTTGCGGCGCGATCGCGTCGAGGAGCTCGGTGATGTTGGTGGCGCCGGTCGCCCGCACGTCGCGTGCATCAAGCGTGTTCTCGGGTGGGATGTCGCCGACGGTCGAGCCGCGCGCGCGGGCACCGGTGACGACGATTTCCTCTTCGTCGCCCATTTCGTCGCCGGTTGCCGGCGGCACGACTTCATTGGCGGTCGGCGGTGACGCGTGGGTCTGCTGCTGCGGGCTCGAAGCGACCGGTGCAGTGCCGCTCGGCTCCTGCTGCGCAAGGGCCGGGGACATGGGAATCAGGACGGCGGCGCTGCTCAGCAGCAGGAAACGGCTGTTCATGAAATCCCCGCTAATACGCGCAAGTGAACGAGTGCTGACAACGAAATGACGTTCGACAAAGTGCCGACTGGTGCCGACGAAAGGCACTAGCCGCGTGGGCAATAAGCGGTACAGCTGCAAGCCAACTTTCGTTAGCCGTTGGATTCAGGGGAGTTTTGATGCGCACAGTCGCGCTTGCCGTTCTTCTTGCCACTTGCGTCGCTGGCACCGGCGTCGCCCAGGTCACGCCACCGCTCAACAGCCGCCCGGAGGCGATCACCAAGGTCGACACGATTCCTGCGCCGCGCGACATCCCCTATCCGGGAACGATCCAGCTGACCGTCGACGCCAGCGACGTCACGCGCGGAATCTTCAAGATTCGCCAGCACGTTCCGGTGCCCGGGCCCGGCGATTTCGTCCTCCTCTATCCCAAGTGGCTGCCCGGGCATCACTCGCCGTCGGGCCAGATCAACAAGGTCGCCGGATTCAAGGCAAGCGCCAACGGCCGCGAGTTGCAATGGAAGCGCGACACGCTCGACGTCTACGCCTTCCATGTGGACGTGCCCGCCGGGGTGAACGCGATCGACGTCGAGTTCGAGTACGTTTCGCCGACCGACAACAACCAGGGCCGGATCGTCGCCACGCCCGACATGGCGAGCATCCAGTGGATCGCCAATTCGCTCTACCCGGCCGGTTATTACACGCGGAATATCCCGGTGCAGGCCTCGGTGATCGTGCCGACCGGATGGAAGGTTGGAACGGCGCTTCGGCCCGCTGCGCAGAACGGGAACCGAATCGATTACCCGGTCACCAGCTACGAGATCCTGATGGACTCGCCGCTTATTGCCGGCGCTCACTACCGCCGCATCGAGCTGTCGCCCGATGTTGCGATCGACGTTATCGCCGATACGCCCGAAGAGCTCGCCGCGACACCCGAGCAGATCGCCGCGCACAAGCGGCTGGTCGAGCAGGCGGTCAAGCTGTTCGGCGCGCAACACTACGACCATTACGACTTCCTGCTGACCATCTCCGACTATCTCGGCGGCTCGGGCCTCGAACATCACCGTAGCTCCGAGGATGGGGTGAAGCGCGGCTATTTCACCGACTGGGAAAACAAGCTTCGCGACCGCAACCTGCTGCCGCACGAATATACCCACAGCTGGAACGGCAAGTACCGCCGCGGCGCCGACCTGTGGACACCCGATTTCCGCACCCCGATGCAGGACAGCCTGCTGTGGGTCTATGAGGGCCAGACGCAATTCTGGGGCTATGTGCTCGGCGCCCGCTCGGGAATGCTGTCGAAGCAGGACACGCTCGACGCGATCGCGGCGACCGCGGCGACGTACGGCTATGCGACCCCGGGCCGCACCTGGCGGGCGCTGGTCGACACCACCAACGATCCGATCATTGCCCAGCGCGCCCCGCAGCCGTGGCGCAGCTGGCAGCGCAGCGAGGATTATTACAGCGAAGGCCAGCTGATCTGGATCGACGTCGACCGCATCATCCGCGAGCAGTCGCGCGGCAAGCGCTCAATCGACGATTTCGCGCGCGCCTTCTTCGGCATGCGCGACCGCGACTGGGGCGAGCTCACCTACACCTTCGACACGGTGGTCGAGACCCTGAACAAGGTGCAGCCGTACGACTGGCGCGCTTATCTTGAGCAGAAGGTCTACGACGTCGCATCGGCGCCGCCGCTCGATGGCATCAACAAGGGTGGCTATAAACTCATCTTCACCGCCGAGCCCACCAAGTGGATCAAGAGCGCAGAGAAGAGCGGCAAGAATAGCGATCTTACCTATTCGGGCGGGCTCGTCGTCGACAACAAGGGCAAGATTTCGACCGTCATTTGGGACAGCCCGGCGTTCAACGCCGGCCTGACCGTCGGATCGGAAATCGTGGCGGTCAACGGCCGCGAGTTCGACAACGACATGCTCAAGCAGGTGATCCGGAACGCGGCCGGCAGCGGTCCCGCGCCCGAGCTGCTGGTCCACGACGGCGAGGTCTACCGGACGGTCAAGCTCGATTGGCACGGCGGGCTGCGCTATCCACGGCTGCAGAAGGTCGGCACGGCGCCAGGGACGCTCGACGCGTTGCTCGCGCCGCGCTGACCGAGGAACGAAACAGGGGGTTGCATGCGTCTGTTGGTGATGACTGCGGGATTCGTGCTTGCCGGATCATCGGCCGCGCTCGCCCAGACGCCCCTCCCGGCGGAAGCGAACGTCCGCGCCGCGCTCGAGCGGATCGGGCGCATCGACCCGCAGCTCCACTCGGTCATCGCCATCGACCCGACGGCCGTCGACCAGGCGCGCCAGATCGACGCCGGCAAGCTGCGCGGCCCGCTTGCCGGCCAGCCGGTGCTGATCAAGGACAATATCGAAAGTGCCGGGGCGCTGCCGACCACGGCGGGCAGCCTCGCGCTCGCGGGCAATGCCACCAACCGCGATGCGCCGCTGGTCGCGCGGCTGCGCACTGCCGGCGCGGTGATCCTCGGCAAGACCAATCTATCGGAATGGGCGAACATCCGCTCCAGCCGATCGATCTCCGGCTGGAGCGCGGTCGGCGGCCAGACGCACAACCCGTGGGCGCTTGATCGCAATCCGTGCGGCTCGTCGAGCGGGTCAGGAGCGGCGGTCGCGGCGGGGCTCGTGCGCCTCGCGATCGGCACGGAGACCGACGGCTCGGTCACCTGCCCGGCGGCGATCAACGGGATCGTTGGGCTGAAGCCGACGGTGGGACTGGTCAGCCGCACCCACATCGTCCCGATCAGCCATAGCCAAGACACGGCCGGCCCCATGACGGCGAGCGTGCGCGAGGCGGCGGAGCTGCTGACGGCAATCGCCGGCAGCGACCCCGCGGACCCGGCCACTCGCGATGCCGACCAGCACAAGCGCGACTATGCGAGCGGCCTCGATGCCAATTCGTTGAAGGGCAAGCGCATCGGCGTGATGCGCTTCGCTTCCGGTTTCGGCACGGACGCGGCGTTCGACACGGCGCTCGCGCTGCTGCGAGAACAAGGCGCGATCCTGGTCGACATCAAGAAGTTCGACGACAAGGGCATCGGCAAGAACGAGAATCTCGTCCTGATGACCGAGCTCAAGGCGGACATGGCCAAATATCTCAAGAGCAGCCCGGCCCCGATCACCGTCCGATCGCTCGCCGACCTCATCGCCTTCAACAAGGCGCATGAGCAGCAGGAAATGACCTTGTTCGGGCAGGAGCTGTTCGAGCAGGCGGAGAAGACCAAGGGCCTGGATGACCCCGCCTACAGGAAGGCGCGCGCGGCGAGCTTCCAGGCGGCCGGGCCCAACGGCATCGACAAGCTGCTCAAGGACAATCGCGTGGTCGCGCTGGTCGGCCCGACCATGCCGCCGGCGTGGATGATCGACGCGGTCAACGGCGACCAGAGCTCGGGCGGAGGCGCAGGCTCACTGGCCGCCGTCGCCGGCTATCCGCACCTGACCGTGCCGATGGGGCTCGTAAAAGGGCTGCCGGTGGGCCTCAGCTTCATCGGCCCGAAATGGTCCGAAGGCCTGCTGCTCGACCTCGGCTATGCGTACGAGCAGGCGCGCGGGCCCTTCCCCACGCCCAAATTCTATGGCTCGATCGAACAGGACGACCCGCAGGTCGCGCCCTACCTCGAACCCGCGCCGCGCTAGCGTCAGTCCGGCCGCGGCGCCGGGCGCCGCTTTGTCCCGGCCAGCTCGTCGGCCATGTAGCGAACCTCGGCCGCCGCGGCCCGATCGCTGATCGCCCAGTCCGGATACAGTCTCCGGAGCTTCGGCATGACCGCAGCGGCGAGGGCATCGCCCTCGAGGCCCACCTTGCGGCCCTCCGCCACCAGTTTCCTCAGGTCGAGCAAGTAGCCGCGGAACTCGCGTACGTCCTTCACGTCGGCGACATCGCCATGACCAGGAACGAAGAGGGTGTGCGCGGCATTGGGCATCGCCGCGAACCGCGCATCCGTTGCCGTCCACTCCTTGACCGAGCCGTCGATCAGGTTGGGGGCGATCTGGCGCCACAAGAGGTCACCGGTGAACAGCACCTTGGCGTCCGGCACCGCGACGCTGAGATCGCCGCCCGTGTGCCCGAGCACGGTTTCGACGACGACCTTGCGCCCGCCGAGCCACACCGTCAGGTCCGCGTCCGTCGTCACGTCCGGCAGCGGCAGCGCGGCGATCTCGGCCCGCAACGCAGGCGTGATTCGGTCGCCGAACAGATGGACGTTCTCGGTCCTCAGCCAGCCACGCACGTTCCTGTGGGCGATGATGATCGCGCCAGCGTCGCGCAGCACCTGGTCGCCGGCCGTATGGTCGAGATGATAATGGGTGTTGACGAGATAACGGATCGGCTTTGGCGTGATCCGCCGGATCTCCGCGACCAGCGCGCGCGCCGCGTCGGGATTGAAGAAGCTGTCGACGACCAGCACGCCATCGTCGCCGATGACGAAGCCGGCGTTGGCGCCCGCCTTGTGCTCCGGCCCGTCGATCGCGGCATAGACGCCCGGCCCGACCTGCTTGAGCGTGAACGGTAGCGGTGCCTGCGCGGCCGCTGCGCCGGCCCAGACGAGCAGCACCGCGGCGGTGAGCAAGCGCTTGATCATGCGGTTAGCTTTAGTGCCGCGATCGCCGCGACGATGGCGAGGATGAGGAGCACTCGTAGGAAGCTCGACGGTTCCTGAAAGAAGAGGATGCCGACGATCACCGTGCCGACGGCACCGATCCCGCCCCACACGGCATAAGCCGTGCCCATCGGAATCGACCGCGACGCAAGCTCCAGCAGCGCCATGCTGATCGCGACCGAAATGAGGAAAGCGAGCGTCCACGGCATGTTACGGAAGCCGTCGACAAAGCGCAGCGTGGTCGTGAACCCAACCTCGAACAGGCCACCGACGATCAGCCAGACCCAGGGCATGAACTTCCTTTCACTGGACGCGCCGCGCGCATTCATTACGCTTGCGGGTCATGGCGAAGCCGCTGACCATCGGCAACAGAATTGGGCCGCCGCGCTTCATCGCTTTTCTTGCCGTTCTGATCGTCGGCTTCGGCGTAGCCCTCTCGCTGCTCCACAATTGGGCGTTGGCGGCGATGTGCGGGTTCGACGTCGCGGCGATCGTGTTCCTCCTCTCGTGCATCAACCTGCTCGGGACACGCGAATCGCGGGTGATCCGCGAACATGCGCAGGCGAACGACGCCAACCGAATCCTGCTGCTGGTGATCACCGGAGTTGTGATGGCGACGCTGCTGATCGCGATCAGCGCCGAAGCGGTCGGCAAGAACCCGCAGCCGCTGACCAAAACGCTGATCATCGCGACGCTCGCGCTCGCCTGGCTGTTCGCCAACACCGTCTATGCATTCCACTATGCACACATGGTCTACACGCACCCGGACGTCGGCTGCGTCGGCCTCGATTTCCCGCGCACCTCGAATCCGGTCTATTGGGATTTCGTCTATTTCGCCTTCACCTGCGGCATGGCGTTCGCCACCTCCGACGTGGTCGTGACCGAGACCCACATGCGCAAGGTCGTGACGATCCACTGCCTCGCCGCCTTCGCCTTCAACATCGGCGTGATCGCCTTCACCATCAACGTGCTGGGGTCGGGCGGCTAGGCGGAATCAGGCGGCCACGTCGATCTCCGGCGGGAGCTTGACCTTGCTCCGCGCGCCGACGAGGCAACCGCCGACGATCAGCACGGCACCTGCCAGCGTGGTGAGCGACACCCGCTCGGCGAAGACGAGCCAGCCGAGCACCGATGCCCACAAAAACCCGCTATATTCGGTAACGGCGAGATAGCTCGCGGGCCCGCGCGCATAGGCCCAGGCGAACAGCAGGGTGCCGCAGGTCGACATCAGCGACGCGACCACCACCCACTCCCACTGCAGACTGGGCCAGGCCGGCGCTCCGGCGAGCGGTAGCACGACCAGCCACAGCAGCATGACCACGAGGCACTGGAAGAAATTGATCTCGAGCGGCTTTGCGGCGAGTGCTTGCCGCCGCATCAGCACGATGTTGACGGCATAGCAGATCGCCGAGCCGAGGATCGCTGCGATGCCGAGCAAAACGTCCCCGCCGACGCTCGCCCGCGCCTGTCCGAGCACGATGATGATCACGCCAGCGAACGCGGCGACTGCACCAGCGATCGAATTGCGGCCGATCTGCTCGCCGAGCGTAACCGCGGCGAGCAGCATCGCGATGAGCGGGGCGATGAAGGTCAACGCGATCGCCTGCGCCAGCGGCACCCGCCCAATGCCCCAGAAGAACAGCGCCGCCATCACCGTCACGATGACGCTGCGCAGCACGTGAACCCGCGTTGTCGCGGCACTCGGCCACGACCGGCGGTTCGGCAGATAGAGGACTGCGCTGGCGAGGAGATTCGCCGCGGCGCGCCAGACGCTGACCGCGACAATCCCGATGGCGAGCACGAGATGTTTCATCACCGCGTCCATGATCGACAGCACCGCAACCGCGCCGAGCGCAACGGCGAAAGCCTGGACGGGAAGTTGCGCGACGCGGTTCACTGGACCGCGCTTAGCGGCGGTCAGTCAGCGGCGTCGAGATGCACGGGTGAGGGATGCGAATCGATCAGCAGCGGCGGATCGGCTTGCGAGTGCGCAAATCCGTTCGCGAGCGCTCCCCCGAGGAGCAGGACGACCAGCAGCTTGGCCATGCCGCCAGGCTGCGCCCAGGAAATGAACAAAGAGCTAAGCTATTCGGCGGCGTCGAGCGTGGGTAATTGCTCGGCAGGCTCGCTTTGGCTGCTGCCCACGGAAGCAGCGTCGCTCGCCTCGATCTCCGCCGCCTTGGCTTCGACCAGCTTGACGATGTGGTCGATCATGTCGGCGTCCTGCACGTGGTGGTCGGTCACGCCCGACAGATAGACCATGTGCGTGCCGTTGCCGCCGCCGGTGATTCCGATGTCGGTCTCTCGCGCTTCGCCGGGACCATTCACCACGCAGCCGAGGACGCTCAGGCTCATCGGAGTCTTGATGTGCTGGAGCCGTGCTTCGAGTGCCTCGACGGTGCGGATCACGTCGAAGCCCTGGCGCGCGCAGCTCGGGCAAGAGACCACGCGCACGCCACGGCTGCGCAGGCCGAGCGCCTTCAATATCTCGTAGCCGACGCGAACCTCTTCCTCCGGCTCGGCGGAAAGCGACACGCGGATCGTATCGCCAATCCCGGCCCACAGCAGCGACCCGATCCCGATCGACGATTTGACGGTCCCGCCAATCAGGCCGCCGGCCTCGGTGATGCCGAGGTGCAGCGGGCAATCGACCGCGCTCGCGAGCTGGTGGTAGGCGGCAACAGCGAGAAACACGTCGCTGGCCTTGACCGCGACCTTGTACTCGCGAAAGCCATGGTCCTCGAGGATGCGGATATGGTCGAGCGCGCTTTCGACGAGCGCCTCGGGGCACGGCTCGCCATATTTCTCGAGCAGGTCCCGCTCGAGGCTGCCGGCATTGACCCCGATGCGGATCGCGCAGCCGTTGGCGCGCGCCGCCGCGATCACTTCCTTGACGCGCTCTGCCGAGCCGATGTTGCCGGGGTTGATTCGAAGGCACGCCGCGCCCGCGTCGGCGGCCTCGAGCGCGCGCTTGTAGTGGAAGTGGATATCGGCGACGATCGGCACGTTCGCCGCGCGCACGATCTCCTTCAGTGCCGCCGTCGCGGCGGCCGTCGGGCAGGACACGCGAATGATGTCGGCGCCGGCTTCCTCGCAGCGGCGGATCTGGTCGATCGTCGCGCGGGCGTCCTCGGTCGGCGTGTTGGTCATGGTCTGGACGGTAATCGGTGCGTCTCCGCCGACGGGGACGGAGCCGACCATGATCTGCCGCGACTCGCGCCGCTCGATATCGCGCCAGGGACGAATGGATGACATCAAGAATCCTCTTGAGCGGCCATATAGGCTGCCGTGTCGTTGCGGCAAAGCGAGCCCGATGATTCACACGGATTATTCGCGCCGCCCCGGGCTCGTGTTAAATAGGCGTTAACGGAGTCGCCCAGGCGGACACCCGGGCTCGTTAAAGGCGTTAGCGGACTCGCCCGGGGGCATAGGCATGGCCAAGGTTGCCCGACTGCCGAAAATCGATCGCTTTGCTGACGCGGAGACAAGGGTTCGCGCGCCCCGTCTCAGGACGCGCTATTACGCGTTCCTGAGCTACAGCCATCGCGACAAGGAGCTCGCCGAGTGGCTGCATCGCGAGCTCGAGCACTTCCGGGTGCCACGGACTTTGGCCGGCAAGCTGACGGCCAATGGAGTCGTCCCGCACCGGTTGATGCCGATCTTCAGGGACGAGCGCGACCTGTCCGCCGGCGGCGAGATCGGGGACGAGATCAAGGCCGCGCTTGCCGCCTCGCAATTCCTTATCGTCCTGTGCTCGCCAACCGCCGCGAAGTCGCGCTGGACCAACACCGAGATCGAATCGTTCAAGCGCACCCGCCCCGAAGGCTGCGTCCTCGCCGCGGTCGTGGCCGGCGAGCCGTTCGCAAGCGAGATCCCGGGGCGCGAGGACGAGGAATGCTTCCCCCCGGCGCTGCGCTTCAAATATACCCGGCGCGGCCACCAGACTGCCAAGCGCGCGGAGCCGCTCGCTGCCGATTTTCGTGACAGCGGCGAAGGCCACCGGACGGCGTTCCTCAAGCTCGTCGCCGGCATGCTCGGGGTCGGCCTCGACGAGCTCGTCCAGCGCGAGCAGACGCGGCGGCACCGCAGCCTCGCCTGGCTCGCCGCGGCATCGCTAGCCGGCATGGCCGTCACCAGCACGCTCGCCGTGACCGCCATCGACGCGCGCGACGCTGCCCGCGACCAGCGGCGCCAGGCCGAAAGCCTGGTCGCGTTCATGGTCGGCGACTTGAAGGACAAGCTCGAGCCGATCGGCCGTCTCGACGCGCTCGACGGAGTCGGCGCGCGCGTTCTGCAATATTACAGCAAGCAGGACACCGCCGACCTGTCGGACGCCGGGCTCCTCCAGCGTTCGCGCGCGCTGAGCATTACCGCGCAGGTCGCCGACTCGCGCGGCGACTATGCCACCGCGACGCGGCTTTACCGCCAGGCGATGGGCGGGACGGCCGAAGCCGTCCGGCGCAATCCGCGCGATCCGCAGCGGCTGTTCGATCATGCCCAGAACGCCTTCTACATCGGCGACCTGGCGCGCAGGCGCGGCAACATCGACGAGGCGGAAACTTATTATCGCGAATATAAGCGCCTCGCCGACGCGATGGTCGCGATCGATCCCAACAGCATCAAGTGGCGGATGGAAGTCCTCTACGCGAACGAGAATCTGGCGATCGCGTTGAAGGCCAAGCGGCGGTTTGCCGAAGCGGCCCGGCTGTTCGGCGCGACGCTCGGGCCGCTGCAATCGTTCATCGCGATCGACCCGCACAAGAGCGAATATCAGCAGGCGCTGATCAACATCCTCGGCTGGTTCGCGGATAGCGAGAGCGCGCTCGGACATCTCGATTCGGCGATCGCTGCGCGGCAAAAGCAAATTTCGATCCTCGATCAGCGCGTCGCCGAGACGAGCAGCGACGTCGGCCTGCAGGAACGGCTCGTGCCGGCGCACGAGGGTCTCGGCATCCTGCTCACCGCGCGCGGGCAGGTCGACCAGGGAATTGCCGAATATCGTCTCGCGATCGCGCAGGGGAATGCGCTGCTGGCGATCGAGGCGAGCAACAGCGAGTGGCGGGACGAGCTGGCGAACACCCAGCTTCAGCTCGCCAGCAGCCTGCTTGCCCGCGGCAACACCGCCGAGGCGAGGGAGCAGGCGCAGGCGGGCTGCAACGTCGCCAATGCACTGAATACGCGCGGTCCAAACGTCGTCCGCTGGCGCACCTTGCAGACTCTCTGCCTGTCGGTGCGGGCGCGCCTGGCGCTCGCCTCGGGCGCGCTGCCGAGCGCGCTCGCCTTCGCCGGCCAAGCGCTGTCGTCGGCCCGTTCGGAGCGGAGCGGCGATGCGATCACCGACCGTTATTCCATCGCCGCCGCCGCCCGCCTCCTCGGCGACATTCGGCAGCGGGCGGGGGACTCGAAGGGTGCCGCGGCAGCCTGGACCGACGGCCTGGCGCAGCTGCCGGCAAAGGCCGCCGAACGCCCGGCGGAGATGAACGAGCGCGCGGAGCTGCTTCAGCGCGCCGGCCGCGACGCGGAGGCGCGCGCGGCGAGCGCCCCGCTCAGGTCCATGGGCTATCACGCGTTGAGCTGACCTTCGCTGCCGGCGGACCCGGAAAGGATTCGGCCCGCGCAGCGCCTTGTGTTAACAAGGTTAACAGCGGTTAACGAGACTCGCTGGGGGCGGCCCATGGCCAAGCTTTCCCGACTGCCGACCATCGGCCGCGACGCCGAGGCGCAAGCCGAGCAGCCGCGCGTGCCGCGTCTTCGCACCCGCTATTATGCCTTCCTGAGCTACAGCCACCGCGACAAGGAGCTTGCCGACTGGCTGCACCGCGAGCTCGAGCGGTTCCGCGTGCCGAGGACGATTGCCGGCAAGCTGACCGCCAACGGCGTCGTCCCGCATCGCCTAGTGCCGATCTTCCGCGACCAGCACGATCTGTCCGCGGGCGGCGAGCTTGCCGACGAGATCAAGGCCGCACTGGCCGCCTCGCAGTTCCTCGTCGTCTTGTGCTCGCCGACCGCGGCCAAGTCGCGCTGGACCAACACCGAGATCGAATCGTTCAAGCGCACCCGTCCCGAAGGCTGTGTGCTCGCGGCGGTCGTCGCCGGCGAGCCGTTCGCGAGCGAGATCCCGGGCCGCGAGGACGAGGAATGCTTCCCGCCGGCGCTGCGATTCAAATATGACCGGCGCGGACACCAGACGACCAAGCGCGCCGAGCCGCTCGCCGCCGATTTCCGCGAGGGCGGCGACGGACGCCGCACCGCCTTCCTCAAGTTGGTCGCGGGGATGCTCGGGGTCGGGCTCGACGAGCTGGTCCAGCGCGAGCAGACCCGCCGCCACCGTAGCCTAGCGTGGGTTGCGGCAGGCTCGCTCGCCGGCATGGCAGTGACCAGCACGCTCGCCGTGACCGCGATCCAGGCCCGCGATGCCGCCCGCGACCAGCGCCGCGAAGCCGAAGGGCTGGTCGAGTTCATGGTCGGGGACCTTCGCGCCAAGCTCGAGCCGATCGGCAGGCTGGATGCGCTCGACGGGGTCGGCACGCGCGTTCTCGCTTACTACAGCAAGCAGGACACCTCGGACCTTTCCGACTCCGCGCTGCTGCAGCGCTCGCGCGCACTCAACCTGATGGCGGAAGTCGCTTACGACCGCGGCAATCTCAAGGAAGCGCAGAGCCTCTATCGGCAGGCGGCCGGGGGTACGGCCGAAGCGGTGCGACGCTCGCCGGATGACCCCAAGCGCATCTTCGACCATGCCCAGAACATCTTCTGGATCGGCGAGATCGCCCGCTATAGCGGCGACACCGACCAGGCCGTCGCCGCCTACAGCGAATACAAGCGGCTCGCCGACCAGCTCGTCGCGCTCCAGCCGGATAACATGCGCTGGCGTATGGAGGGCCTCTACGGAGTCGAGAACATCGGCATCTCGCTCTACAACAAGCGGCGGTTCGCGGAGGCCGAGCAGCGCTTCCAGAGCGCGATCGGGCCGATGCAGAATCTCGCCTCCATTGAACCCGGTAATCTCACCTATCAGAAGGAGCTTTCGAAGGTGCTCGCGTGGCTCGCCGACACGACTCGCGCGACGGGCGATCTGGACGGCGGCATTGCGTTCCGCAAGCGGCAGATCGCGATCCTCGATGCAGCCCTCGCGCGCAGTCCAACCAATGTCGAGTTGCGCGAGCAACTCATTTGGGCCCACCAGGGGCTTGGCATCCTGCTCAAGTGGCGCGGACAATTTGAGCCTGCGACCAGCGAGTTCCAGATGGAAACCAGCCAGGCCGACAGTCTGGTCGGCGTCGAGCCCACCAACAGCGTATGGAAGAGCCTTGCTGCAAGCGCGCGGCTGTTCACGGGATGGGCGCAGCTTTCCGCGGGCGGCGCGGACAATGCGGCGCGGAGTGCCGATGCGGGCTGTTCGATCATTTCGCGGGTCCCCAGCGGCGACATGGTTCCGGGCATCCGCATGTTGTGCCTGACGCTGCAGACGCGACTCGCGTTGAAGTCGGGCGACACGGCAGCCGCGAGCCACTTCAGCCAGCAGGCGCTCGTGGCCCTGAAGGGCCTCCACAGCGTCGATCCACTGAAGGACCGCTACAGCGCGGCCGCCGTCTACCGACTGATCGGCGACAGCCGTGCCGCGATGAATGATCGCCAGGGCGCGGCAGCCGCCTGGTCGGAGGCGCTTGCGGCGCTTCCCCGAGGCGCTCCCGAATTTCCGGGCGAAATGGATGAGCATGCGACGATCCTGCAGCGCCTCGGCCGCGGCGGAGAAGCGCAGCCACTCGTCCGCCGGCTCAATGCGATGGGTTACGATCGTACCGATTGAAAAGCAGAAGGAACGAGCGAGGAGAAGCAAGATGAATGACGTAGCCGTGAAGGACCGCAAGCCCCAAGATAGCCGCAAAACTGGCACATCGGGTTCCGTGAACGGCCCGAAGAATCCTTGGGACGTCGATGTGGACGTCTATCTCCATTCCGAGACGCCGGGCGATTTCACGATCCAGTCCTACCTGCAGTCGACGCCCGGCTCCACTGACCTCAACTTCTTCAACAGCGGCCACCCGGGGTTCAACGTGAGCTTTAAGCTCCACGACGAAACCGGTCTCGGCTATGGCTTCCCAAATGGAGCAAAGAGCTGCGACGCGATCTGGTCGCAGGTCATGGCGGGCGGCTGCCCCGCCTCGCCCGGCGCTTGGGAGGTGTTCGAGAAGAACAGCACCGTGATCACCAACGGCGGGAGCGTGCTGAAGGTCAAGAACCCGAACCCGTGCCCAGCACAGGGACACTTCCAGTACACGCTCAACGTGACGAAGGACGGCGGCGCGACCTACCTGCCGCTCGACCCCGGCGGCAACAACCAGAACGGGACCTCTCTGGACTAAATATCGATTCCCGGCCCTGACGCAGCACGACTGCGCCAGGGCCGTCACGCCATAGCGACGGGACTGTTCGCCAGACTTTTTGACCTATGTTAATAGGGCTGCTGGGACTTGCGGGGGGCTGCCGATGGCCAAGCTTGCCCGACTGCCGGTAATCAACCGCTCGTCCGAGGCGGATGCGGATGTCCGCATCCCGCGCCTCCGGACGCGCTATTATGCGTTCTTGAGCTACAGCCACCGCGACCGCGAGCTCGCCGACTGGCTGCACCGCGAGCTCGAGCGGTTCCGGGTGCCGCGGACCATCGCCGGCAAGCTCACCGCCAATGGCGTGGTGCCGCATCGGCTGGTCCCGATCTTCCGCGACCAGCACGATCTGTCCGCGGGCGGCGAGCTTGCCGACGAGATCAAGGCCGCACTGGCCGCCTCGCAGTTCCTCGTCGTCTTGTGCTCGCCGACCGCGGCCAAGTCGCGCTGGA
>Ga0207705_10001141_pt1 | contig 21631 bp, 17 predicted proteins | sample KBSC13metaG_FD_184314 | JGI IMG/M metagenome (GOLD analysis project Ga0207705, IMG submission 184314) | Corn rhizosphere microbial communities from Kellogg Biological Station, Michigan, USA - KBS C1-3 metaG (SPAdes) (version 2) | ecosystem: Host-associated > Plants > Roots > Rhizosphere > Soil ... | reverse complement strand
GTTATCAGGCGCTCGGTTCCGCGCACTCGCTGTTCAAGCCGGTGGAAGGGCGCTTCAAGGATTTCATCGCGATTCCCAAGGCCAACGGTTACCAGTCGCTGCACACGGTGCTGTTCGGACCATTCGCGGCACCCATCGAAATCCAGATTCGCACCGAAGAAATGGACATGGTTGCCGAGCGCGGAGTGGCCGCGCACTGGTCGTACAAGCAGGAGGCGGTTCCCTCCAACAGCGCGCAATCGCGCGCACGCCAGTGGGTCGCGGGCCTGGCCGATTCACAGGCGGCGACGCCGTCGTCGCTCGAGTTCATCGAGAACGTCAAGGTGGACCTGTTCCCGGACGAGGTCTACCTGTTCACGCCTGCGGGCGATATCCAGGCGCTGCCGAAGAATGCGACCGCGCTGGATCTCGCGTTTGCGGTGCACACCGACGTCGGCATGCATGCGGTGGCGGCGCGCATCGACGGCAAGCTCGCGTCGCTGCGCGCACAGCCCTCTTCGGGGCAGACGGTGGAGGTGATTACCGCGCCCTCCGCGGCGCCCAATCCGTCGTGGCTGGATTTTGCGGTGACGGGGAAGGCGCGGGCGGCGATTCGCCAGTACCTCAAGCACCTGCAGCACGAAGACGCGATCGACTTCGGGCACCGCATGCTGGAAAGCGCGCTGGATGCCGGTGGTTCGAGCCTCGATGCAATTCCGCCGGAGGCACTGGATCGCTATCTCGCCGACAACAACCTGCGCCGGCTGGAAGAGCTGCTGTCCGACATCGCGATGGGCAACCGCATGCCCGATCAGGTCGCGTTGAAACTGGTCGAGTTGGGCGGGTCGGTGATCGGCGCCGCGCAGCACCGCGCCGAGAAAATCCGCATCAGCGGCGCCGAGCGCGGCATCCTCAGTTTCGGCAACTGTTGCCATCCGGTACCCGGTGACGACATTGTCGGTTACCTGTCACCCGGCAAGGGCATCGTCGTGCATCGCGTCGAATGCCCGAACGTGACGGAGTTGTTCAAGCTACCCGAGCGCCGCGTCGAGATCGGCTGGGACAGCGAAGTGCAGGGCGATTACCGCGTCGAGTTGCGGGTCGAGGTCGTCAATCGCCCCGGCGTGCTGGCGACGGTTTCGGCCGCGATCGCGGAAGCCAATTCCAACATCGACGACGTCAAGTACATCGAGCGCGGCATCCAGGCCGCCACGCTGATCTTCGCGATCGAGGTCAAGCACCGAAAGCACCTCGCCGACGTGATGCGGCGCATCCGCAATACGAAAGTGGTGAACGGGGTCTATCGCTACCCGCTGTAAAGACGGTAAAGGGTAAAGTCGCTCGCTATGCTCGCTGTAAATGGTAAAGTGTCGCGCCGTTGTGTTTTGCTTCTTACCCTTGACCCTTCGCCCTTTACAGGCCGCGCAGCGGCCGACTTCCCCATCCCATGTCACGCCAACCCATCCATTCCGATTCTGCCCCCAAGGCCATCGGGCCTTACTCGCAGGCAATCCGCAGCGGCAACACGCTGTACCTGTCCGGCCAGACGCCGCTCGATCCCGCCACCGGCGAGATGGTGGCCGGCGGCATCGAGGCCCAGGCCACGCGCGTGTTCGAAAACCTGCAGGCGGTGCTTGCCGCGGCCGACGCTTCGTTCGACAACGTCGTGCGCGTGGCGATCTACATGACCGACCTCGGCAACTTCGCCGCGGTCAACGAGGTCATGAAGAAGTATTTCAGCGAACCTTATCCGGCGCGTTCGACCATCGGCGTGGCCGCTTTGCCGCGCGGTGCGGCGGTCGAAATCGACGTGATCGCGGTGACGGGTGGCTGAAGGTGTTTCCGGTGCATCGTTGAACCGTGGCATCGGCTAACCTTGCGGGGGTGACGACGCCAGCCGAGACACACATCACCCCGAACAACGATCCCGGGCTCGCGCCGGTTGCGGCGTTGCCCGGAGTCGGCCCCGCGCTCGCGGACACGCTGCACAGGCTGGGCATCGAGCGCGTGCAGGATCTCTGGTTCCACCTGCCGCTGCGCTACGAAGATCGCACCCGCATCACTTCGATCCGCGATCTCGTTGCCGGCGAGCCGGCGCAGGTCGAAGGCGTGGTCGAGGCGGTCCAGGCGGGATTCCGCCCGCGCCCGCAATTGCGGGTCGCGATGACCGACGCATCATGCGAGACGCTGGTGCTGCGCTTCTTCCATTTTCGCCGCCAGCAGACGCAGCAATTTGCACCCGGCGTGCGCCTGCGGTGCTACGGCGCGATCCGTCACGGCCAGCACGGTTTGGAAATGGTGCACCCGCAGTACCGCGTGTTGCATGGGGAATCCGCGGTCGAGGCGACGCTGACGCCGATCTATCCGGTCACCGAAGGCCTGGGCCAGCAACGCCTGCGCGGCGTCGTCGAAAAGGCGCTGTCGCGCTTGCCCGATGAAGCGGCGCTGGAGCTGGTTCCTGCCGACCTGCTGGAACCTTTGGGATTGATGCCGCTGCGGGATGCCTTGCTCGCCGTGCATCGCCCGGCCCCGGATGCGGATGTCGAAGCATTGCTCGTGGGGCGGCACCCGGCGCAGCAGCGGCTGGCGTTCGAGGAATTGCTGGCGCATCACATCAGCCTCAAGCGGATGCGCGCGCGGGTGCGGCGGCATCGCGCGCCCGCGCTGCCGGAAGACACCGGATTGCGGCAGCGTTTTCTCGGGGGCCTGCCTTTCACGCTCACGCGCGCGCAGGCACGGGTCGCGCAGGAAGTCGGGCGTGACCTCGGGAAAAACGTGCCGATGCTCAGACTGGTGCAGGGCGATGTCGGGTCCGGCAAGACGGTCGTCGCCGCGCTGGCGGCCTTGCACGCGATCGCGCACGATCGCCAGGCCGCATTGATGGCGCCCACCGAATTGCTCGCGGAGCAACATCTGCGCAGCTTCCGCACCTGGCTGGAACCGCTCGGTATCGAAGTCGTATGGCTGGCGGGCAAGGTCACCGGACGCGCACGCACGGCGGCGCTCGGCAAGCTCGCGGCGGGTGCATCGGTTGCGGTCGGCACCCACGCACTGATGCAGGAAGGTGTCGAATTCGCGCGCCTGGGGCTTGCTATCGTGGACGAGCAACACCGCTTCGGGGTGCAGCAACGGATGAACCTGCGCGACAAAGGTGCAGGCAGCGGCGAGGTGCCGCACCAATTGGTGCTGACCGCAACGCCGATTCCGCGCACGCTGGCGATGAGTGCGTATGCCGACCTCGATGTGTCCACGCTGGACGAATTGCCGCCCGGCCGCACGCCGGTGCGCACCGTTGCCATCGCCAACACCCGCCGCAGCGAGGTCGTCGAACGCATCCGCGCAGCCTGCGCGGAGGGTCGGCAAGCGTATTGGGTCTGCACGCTGATCGAGGACAGCGACTTGCTGCAGGCGCAGGCGGCCGAAGTCGCCTATGTGCAGTTGTGTACCGCATTGCCCGAACTCGTGGTCGGCCTGGTGCACGGACGCATGAAGCCGAAAGAAAAGCAGACGGCGATGGATGCGTTCAAGGATGGCCGCACGGCATTGCTGGTCGCGACCACCGTGATCGAAGTGGGCGTGGACGTTCCCAGCGCCAGCCTGATGGTCATCGAAAACGCAGAGCGCCTCGGTCTGGCGCAACTGCATCAATTGCGTGGACGCGTGGGTCGCGGCAGCGTCGCTTCGACCTGCGTGCTGCTGTACCAGCCACCGTTGTCGGGCTTGGCGAAGCAGCGTCTGGAAACCCTGCGCCAAACCAACGACGGCTTCGTGATCGCGGAACAGGATCTGCGTTTGCGTGGCCCGGGCGAGTTGCTGGGCACCCGCCAGACCGGCGAAATGGGATTCCGGGTGGCCGACATCGTGCGCGATGCCGCCTTGATGCCGGCCGTTCAGCGGGTCGGCGCGGCTATGCTGCGCGGGCATCCGGCCTTGGCACGGCGGCTGGTGGGGCGCTGGATCGGGGCGGCGGCGCGATTCGCGGAGGCCTGAGTCCGGCTTGCCACGGCAAATCGGGCCGGGTTACAATTCCGCCCTTGCCCGCAGCAATCCAATCCAGGCGAACACCCATGAAAGCCGACATCCACCCCGATTACCACCCGGTGGTTTTCCAGGACGCCGCGTCCGACTTCGCGTTCCTCACGCGTTCGACGATGACGAGCGACGAAACCGTCAAGTGGGAAGATGGCAACGAATACCCCGTGGTCAAGGTCGATATCTCGTCGGCCTCGCACCCGTTCTACACCGGCAAGCAGAAGGTGATGGACGCGGGCGGCCGCATCGACAAGTTCAAGAAGCGCTACGCCGGCAAGTGACGACAGAGCCTGTCCCGGACTTGATCCGGGAATGTCGTCACCCCGGACAGCACATGGATATGCATTGATCCGGGGTCCAGAATGAAGTGTCGTCATCCCGTGCCGGCGGTGGATGGCCGATGACACGGGATCCAGATGCAGCGCCTTCATCCCGGCCGGTGCAGGGATGTACGTTGAGCCGGAATCCAGCGCGGTTCAAAAAATCAAACGCCTTCCGTGAGCAATCGCGGAAGGCGTTTTCGTTGTCGCGCGCCGATCGGGATACCTGCGTACGCAGCCGTATCGTGCGATAATCGACCGATTCAATTGAACGAAAACACGCATGCAGCGTGTGCTTCCAAGGAGTCCCCTGTGTCCAACAGCAACGTCACCCTGACCGCCGCCGATCGTTCCGTGTCCCTGCCGTTGGTGGAGGGCAGCCAGGGGCCGAGTTGCGTGGACATCGCCTCGCTCTATCGCGAGACCGGGCATTTCACTTTCGACCCGGGCTTCGCCGCCACGGCGGCGTGCAAGAGCGCGATCACCTTCATCGACGGCGAGAAGGGTGTGTTGCTGTATCGCGGTTATCCGATCGAACAACTCGCCGAGCGATCGCGTTTCCTGGAAGTGGCTTACCTGTTGCTGGAAGGCGAGCTCCCGACCGCCGAGCAAATGCACACGTTCGAGGACCAGGTGACGCATCACACGATGATGCACGAGTCGGTCAAGAACTTCCTGCATGGCTTCCACTACGACGCCCACCCGATGGCGATGCTGTGTGCGTCCGTGGCGTCGCTGTCGGCGTTCTACCACGACACCACCGACAACAGCGATCCCGCGCAGCGCAAGCTGGCCGCGATCAGGCTGATCGCGAAGATGCCGACCCTGGCCGCCGCCGCGTACCGCTATTCGATCGGCTGGCCGATCCGTTATCCGCGCAACAACCTCGAGTACGTCGATCGTTTCCTGCACATGATGTTCGAGGTGCCGAGCGAGCCGTTGAAGATCAATCCGGTCGCAGCCAAGGCGTTGGACCTGTTGTTCATCCTGCATGCGGACCACGAGCAGAACGCCAGCACTTCCACGGTGCGGCTGGTGGGTTCCACCGGGGCCAATCCGTACGCCTCCGTCGCGGCCGGCATCGCCGCGCTGTGGGGGCCGGCGCATGGCGGCGCCAACGAGGCCGTGCTGAAGATGCTCACCGAGATCGGTGATGCGAAGAACGTCGGCAAGGCCGTCGAGCGCGCCAAGGACAAGAATTCCGGCTTCCGCCTCATGGGCTTCGGCCATCGCGTGTACAAGAATTTCGATCCACGCGCCAAGATCATCCGCGCGACCTGCCACGAGGTGCTCGACAAGCTCGGGGTGAATGATCCGTTGCTGGATATCGCGATGAAGCTGGAGGAAGTCGCGCTGAAGGACGACTACTTCATCGAGCACAAGCTGTATCCGAACGTCGATTTCTATTCCGGCATCATCTACAAGGCGCTCAAGATCCCCACCGAGATGTTCACGGTGATGTTCGCGATCGCGCGCACCGCCGGCTGGATCTCGCACTGGATCGAGCAGCATGAAATGCCTGGTGGTCGCATCGGACGTCCGCGTCAGGTGTACGTTGGCGCAACGCCACGCGAGTACAAGGCTGTCGACAAGCGCTGACGCAGCTTCTCCCTTCGCCCACGAAGGGGGATTCAAGGGGGATGGCTCCTGCTGCTTTCCGCGACGGCATCCCCCCGCGCCTGCGGCGCGACCCCCTTCCCTCGGAAGGGGGTGAAATGCGTATGCTCTTCGCGAGTCCCGAGTCCCGAGTCCCGGATCAGTTGCTGCCCGCCAGCATCCCTTCCAGCGCAGACAATGATGCGCGTTGCTGCGGGCGCTCGTCGGTGCGATCGAGCGGCGCCTGGCGCAACGCATCGTGCGGAAATACGGTGACGTCCACCGCCACGCCATCCGCGTCGAAAAGAAACACGGGAAATTCCGCGTTGCGCTGACGATCCAGCCGGAATGTGTGCGCACGTGTCTCGAAGGTGATGCCGTGGTCGAGCAGGTAGGTGGCCACGCGCTCCGGCGAATCATCGAACACGTGCAGGTTGACCGGCGAGTGGGTGTCGGCCGTGCCGTTGAGCACGGGTCCGACCAACCGCGGCTCGAACGTTTCCAGAAAAAGCATCACATCGCGCGCGGCCTCGCGGCGCATGCGCAGCGCCTGCGCCTGTTCCTCGGCGCGGAACAGGCGCTGGTGTTCGCGCAACGCTTCCTCGATTTCGCTGTTGCGCGGCAGGTAACCGTCCTCGTCGACGCCGACGTGTCGCGCGGCCTTGCGTTTGGCCAACTGGAAATCGCGGATGCCGTGTTCGCTGATCAGACGGGCGGCTTCGAGGGCAACACGGCGGCGCAATTGGTGTGCGCGGCCCTCGGCGTGGATGCGGTGATACCCGGCGGTCTTGTGCATGTTTCTGCGCCTCTTTGCCGCGTTGGGGCCAGTGTCGCAAAAAGCGGGCACAAAAAGCAAAGGGCCACGATATGCGACGCCGAGAGCCGGAGATGCCGCGGCCAGGGCAGCTTTTGTGAAAAGTCAGACCATGGATGGTCGCTCTGGTCTTCCATGACCTGGATTGGCCACGTTGTGCAGTCGCTCCGACGAGGCAGCGATCATGGACGATCGCACTAGAAAATATCGTACGCCGGCGCCTGGTTCTGCTGCTGCTTGGCCTGTTCGCGCAGCCGATCCAGATCCTCGATCTTGAACATCTCGCTCGTCGTGTTGGTGTCGCCCGGCGGTGCCGGCAGGCCGGTGGTGCGGTCGATGGTCGCGGTGACGATGCCCGGCGGCATCGGCAGCTCGGCTTCCGGCTTGCCCGCGAGCGCCGGGCCCATGAATGCCATCCAGATCGGCAATGCGGTCTGCGCGCCGAACTCCTTGTGGCCGAGCGATTTGAAATCATCGAAGCCGACCCAGACGGTGGTCACCAGATCGCTGTTGTAACCGTTGAACCAGCCGTCGCGATAGTCATTGGAAGTGCCGGTCTTGCCGGAAAGATCGGTACGCCCGAGTTTTTTCACGGCGGCGCCGGTGCCGTGTTCCACCACGCTCTGCAACATCGAATTGATCAGGAAATCGTTGCGCGGATCGATCACGCGTGGCGCAAGCAGCGGCCCCGTGGATGCGCCGGTGGAAAGTGCGTTTGCGGTGTTGCCGAGCGTACCGGGGTCGCCCGCGGCCGCGTCCGGCTGTGGCGGCGCCGCGGTGGTCTTGCCCTCGTCGAGCAAACGTGCCTCGCAATTGCGGCAGGCCTGCACCGGGTCAGCCTTGTAGATGGCCTTGCCGTCGCGGTTGTCGATTTCGGCAATGTAATACGGCGTAACCAGGAACCCGCCGTTTGCGAACACGGCATAGGCGCGGGCCATTGCCATCGGCGAGACCGATGCGGTGCCGAGTGCCATGGAAAGGTTGGCCGGGATGGCGTCCGCCGGGAAACCGAAGCGCGTCACATAGTCGCGCGCGTAGCGCACGCCTACCGCATCCAGCAGACGGATCGCGACCAGGTTCACCGATTGCGCGAGCGCTTCGCGCAGGCGCATCGGTCCGCGGAATTTTCCGTCGTCATTCTGCGGCGTCCACAAGCCGCCCGGCTTGGACGGATCGGGCAACGCGATGGGTGCGTCGTTGAAGATGGATGCGGGCGTGTAGCCGCGGCTGAAGGCGGCGGAATAGATGAAGGGCTTGAAGCTGGATCCGGGTTGGCGCGCGGTCTGTACCGCGCGGTTGAACTTGCTCAAATGGAAATTGAAGCCACCCACCAGCGCCTTGACCGCGCCGTCATCGGGCGACAGCACCACCATCGCGGATTGCGCGGCCGGGATCTGCTCCAGTTCCCAGTGTTTCTTGTCGGCGACAGCAATTGCCTTCGTTCTTGCATCGGCGGAGTTGGCAGCCGCCGTCTGCACGTCCTGGATTTCCCGCACGCGGATGATGTCGCCGGGGCGCAGGATCGACGCCGCGCCCTTGCCGCCGATGGCGGCCTTGCGCGCGTAACCGAGCGCCCATTTCATGTCCGCGACCGGCAGCTTGATCGACTGGCCGTCCTGGACGTAAGCCTCGGCCGCGTCGGCATTGACGGCCGTGATGATCGCGGGCCACAGCCCGCTGACATCGTTGTAGCTCGACAACGCTTGTTCGAGTGCGGCGGGCGTGGCGGGCGAGGGCAGCGTCACGTGCGCTTCCGGACCACGGTAGCCGTGGCGATGGTCGTACTCTTCGAGCCGGCTGCGCAGCGCATGGTTGGCGAGCGCCTGCAGATGGCCGTCGATGGTCGTGCGGATCACGTAGCCGTCGGTGAGCGCCTGGCTGCCGAGTTTCTGCAGCGCCTGCTGGCGCACCATTTCGGCGAGATAGGGCGCATCCACCTGCACCGGTGGTTCGTGCGGTGCGGCATCGTCGGTCGTCGCGATGGCCTGCTCATACTGGGCGCGATCGATGAAGCGGTGCGAGAGCATCTGGCCAAGCACCCAGTTGCGGCGCGCGATCAGGCGGTCCTTGTGGTCGATCGGATTGACCACCGACGGTGACTGGAAGCTTGATGCGATCGCCGCGCATTCGGCGATGCTCAACTGGTCGATGGTCTTGCCGTAGTAATACTGCGCGGCTGCCGCCACACCGTAGGTGCGGTGGCCCAGGAACATCTTGTTGAGGTAAAGCTGCAGGATCTGATCTTTCGTCAACTCGCTCTCGATGCGGAACGAAGTGAGGATCTCGATGATCTTGCGGGTGTAGGTTTTCTGCGGGCTCAGGAAGAAGTTGCGCGCGACCTGCTGGGTGATGGTCGAGCCACCCTGCACCTTCTGGCCGTGGTGCAGCGCGACTTCCATCGCCGCACGGAACGTCGAGACCAGGTCGATGCCGGAATGGTGGTAGAAGTCGGCGTCTTCGGCAGCCAGCACCGCGTACTTGAGGCTGTCGGGCACGTTTGCGATCTGCACCGGGTTGCGGCGCATCTCGCCGTACTCCGCGATCAGTTGCCCGTCCGAACTCAGGATGCGCAGGGGCACCTGCATCTGCACGTCCTTCAGCGACGCCACCGAAGGTACCCGAGGCTGCAGCAGCCACCAGGCGACGCCGCCCGTGATTGCGCCCAGCACCACCAGGCAGAGCAGGCCGACAAGGCAGACCAGCAGCAGTCGTTTGAGAAGTCTCATGCGGTTTCCGGAAAAGGGGTTCGACAGGCTGCGTGGTGTTGCTGTGTGCAGACCCCGGACCGGGCTGCGTGTTCCGCAGCGCGAACGGTGGGACGTCGGGAGGGCCGAATTATAAAGGCACGCTTCGTGCACGGGTTCCGCAGGATGGTCAGGAAGTCATGTCGTCGCATGGACACGCCCGCTGAAAAGCAGAGGTTGCCCTGCCCCAACCAACGGGGCAAATCCGCCGCGAAGTTTCTCGAAAATCTGTGACGTACTTCCAGCCAAATATGGTATCGAAGGACGATGATTTAATACAGAAAGTGCATGGACTTCATTGGCTTGCAGGTACTTTGCAAGGTTATTGATATTTCGTTAACTTTCGTATCTAATGCAGTCGCGCGGGCTTTCCTGCGCATGCGGGCTCGGGGAAGGGGAATTCCAGTGGGATTACTGACAACCAGTGCTGCGCCGCTGATCGGCGTCGATATCAGTTCGACCGCGGTCAAGTTGCTGCAGTTGAGCCAGGCCGGCTCGCGCTTCCGCGTCGAGCATTACGCGGTCGAGCCGCTGCCGCCGAATGCCGTGGTCGAGAAGAACATTGTCGAGGTCGAGGCCGTCGGCGACGCGATCCGCCGCGCCGTGCAGCGCTCCGGCGCACGCACCAAGTACGCCGCGGCCGCGGTCGCGGGCTCGGCGGTGATCACCAAGGTGATCCCGATGCCGGCCGATTTGTCCGAGGATGACCTCGAAGGCCAGGTGCAGGTCGAGGCCAACCAGTACATCCCGTATCCGATCGAGGAGGTCAGTCTCGATTTCGAGCCGATCGGGCCGGTGAAGGACAACCCCGAGATGCAGCAGATCCTGCTGGCGGCTTCGCGCACCGAAAACGTGGACATGCGCGTCGCGGCGCTGGATCTGGGCGGGCTCACCGCGCGCACCATCGACGTCGAAGTGTTCGCGATGGAGAACGCCTTCCGCCTGATCGCCGACCAGCTGTCGGTGCCGCGTGACGCGCTGGTCGCGCTGGTCGACATCGGCGCGACGATGATCACGCTGTCGGTGCTCAAGAACCAACGCACCATCTATTCGCGCGAGCAGGTGTTCGGCGGCAAGCAACTCACCGACGAGGTGATGCGCCGCTATGGCATGTCCTACGAGGAAGCCGGCCTCGCCAAGCGCCAGGGCGGCTTGCCCGAGTCCTACGAAATCGAGGTACTGGAGCCGTTCAAGGAAGCCATGGTGCAGCAGGTCAGTCGCCTGCTGCAGTTCTTCTTCGCGGGCAGCGAATTCGGCAAGGTCGACCAGGTCGTGCTGGCCGGCGGTTGCGCGTCCATTCCCGGCGTCGCCGACATGGTGGTCGAGCAATTGGGCGTTCCATGCGTGGTGGCCAATCCGCTCGCGAGCATGTCGTTGTCCCCGCGGCTGCAGGCGCAGACGCTGGCGCAGGACGCGCCCGCGCTGATGATCGCCGCCGGGCTGGCCCTGAGGAGCTTCGACTGATGGGCGCGTTGCCAAGATCAACCTCCTCCGACGGGACGCGCAGCGAAGCCAAGCCTGCGCGGATGTGTGCCGCCATGTTGGCTTTGGGGAGCCTCGACTGATGGCCAAGATCAATCTCCTCCCGTGGCGCGCGGAACGGCGCGAACGCCGCAAGCGCGAGTTTTTCACCCACCTCGGCATCGGGGCGGTCGCCGCCATCGTGCTGGTGCTGCTGTGGGGCTTCTGGATGAGCCTGCGCATCAACAGCCAGAACGATCGCAACGACTACCTGCAAGGCCAGATCACCCAGCTCGATTCCAAGATCACCGAGATCAAGAGCCTGCAGAAGGTCAAGAAGCACCTGCTGGATCGCAAGCGCATCGTCGAGAAGTTGCAATCCAGCCGCTCGCAGATGGTGCACCTGTTCGACCAGATCGTGGAAACCATTCCCGCGGGCGCGCGCCTTACGGGTTTGAAGGAAGTCGAAAACGGCGATACCGAAACGCTCACGCTGGACGGCGTGGCGCAGTCGAACGCGACGGTCGCGGAGTACATGCGCAACATCGAGGCGTCGCCGTGGATGGGGCCGGCAACGCTGGTCAAGACCGAAAACGTCCACTCCGATTCCAACGCGCCGTACGAATTCGAGCTGGTCGTGAAGCTCGGTACGCCGAAGAGCGACGATGACGGCTCGGGACCGGCGTCCGGTTCCAGCGCAGCCATGCCCGCCACGTCGCTGAGCGCGGCGCCTGCCGCTGCGGTTGCGAGTACGGCCGTCAAACCTGCGTCGACGGTGGCGGCTCCGGTCACTGCACCCGTTGCGCCGCCGCAAGCCGCGCCCGCTTCAGCGCCCGCGGCACTGCCGGCTTCGTCGTCGGCGCCCGTTCCGAGAGTGGCCGAGCCGGTGGTACCGGCGCCCGCTGCGTCCACGAGCAAGGGAGGGGCCAGGCCATGAAATTCTTCGATGACCTGCGCAGTCTCGATCGCAACAACATTGGCGGCTGGCCCACATCGGTCAAGGGCTTCTTCGTCGCGATCATCGTCATCGTGATCCTGTTCCTCGGCTGGTACTTCTACATCAGCGGCCAGCAGGACACGCTTGCATCCGGGCAGCAGAAGGAAGTCACGCTCCGGCACGAGTTCGAAGACAAGCAGGCCCAGGTGGTGAACCTGGATGCCCTGAAGGCCCAGCTCGCGCAGATGAACGAGATGCTGAGCCAGATGTTGCGCGAATTGCCCAGCAAGACCGAAATGCCGGCGCTGCTGGTCAACATTTCGCAGACGGCCCAGGCCGCAGGCATCGAGACGGACCTGTTCCAGCCGAAGCCCGAGATTCCCGAAGAGTTCTACGCGATCCAGCCGATCGCGCTGAAGATGCAGGGGACTTATCACCAATTCGGCACCTTTATCAGCGGCGTGGCATCGCTGCCGCGCGTGGTGATCCTCACGATGCATGACGTGTCGCTCACCGCTGCCAAGTCGGGCGGGAAAGATGCGCCACCGCCCGGCGGCGTATTGATGCTCGAGGGCACGGTGCAGACCTATCGCTACCTCGGTGACGAGGAACCGAAGGGCGCGCAACCGGCCAAGAAGGGAGGGAAGTGATCATGCGACCCACCCGCATTGCCATCGCGCTGGCGATCGTCGCCATGCTGTCCGGCCTTGCCGCGTGCAGTGGCCAGGGCGACCTTCACGAATGGGTTGCCCAGGTCAAGGCGCGCAAGGGTGCGCCACTGCCCGCGCTGCCGGTCGTCAAGACGTTCGAGACCTTCATCTATCAGGATCAGGACAAGCGCGATCCGTTCGAGCCAGCGCCGCCGCAGGCCGATTCGCTGAACACGGCCGGGCCGCACCCTGACCAGAACCGTCCGCGCGAGCCGCTCGAAGCGTTTCCGCTCGACAGCCTGAAGATGGTCGGCACGATCGGTGCAAAGGGCAGTGTCGAGGGGCTGGTCAAGGATCCGCAGGGGGTGATCCACCAGGTCCACGTGGGCGACTACATGGGCCAGAACTACGGCCACGTCACCCAGGTGACGCCCGGCGAGATTGATCTGGTGGAACTGGTGCCGAATGGTTCGGGCGGCTGGATGGAACGCGACGCGACCGTCGCTCTGGGCGAAAAATGACGATTCATCGGGGGTTACGTTCATGATGACCAAACCTGCTCACTTCCTTGCCCGCAGCCATGGCGGCACAGCCCGACCCGGACGCGGATGGATGGCGTTGCTGGTGCTGCTGTTCCTGCTGGTGGCCGGACCGGCTCTTGCGGCCAACACCTTGCAGAGTGTCAGCGCATCGCCATTGCCGGGTGGCAAGGTCCAGTTGACCCTCAGCTTCTCTGGCCCCGCCGTCGCACCGCAAGCGTTCAGCACCAACACGCCGCCGCGCATCGCGATGGATTTCGCCGATACCCGCAATGGCCTGGCGCAGCGGTCGTACGACCTCGGGCAAGGCACCGCGCAATCGGTGAGCGCCGTGGAAGCCAATGGGCGCACCCGCGTCGTGGTGAACCTGAGCCAGCCGTCACCGTACGTGACCAGCGTGCAGGGCAATCAGTTGCTGGTGACCATCGGCGATGGCATGGACAGCGCCACCGCCGCGGCCGACCCGCAGCAGGGCCCCGCGCTCGCGCCGGTATCGCCACCGCCGCAATCTCAGCGGTCGCTGGCCTTGTCCACCGCGAACCCCGACAAGGCCGTCGCGATGGCGGGCAGCAATGTCATCACCGGCGTGGATTTCCAGCGCGGTGACCATGGTGGCGGCAAGCTGGTGATCGAGTTCAGCCAGCCCGGCGCGGCCACCAGCATGCACACCAATGGCGACACCACCACGATCGACGTGGCGGGTGCCAGTCTGGCGGCGGCGCAGGCGCGCCGGCTGGATGTCACGAGTTATGCAACGCCGGTGCGCAGCGTCAATACCCATGCGGTACCGGGTGGTGCACGCATCGACGTGGACACGCGCGGCGTGGTGCAGACCGCGTCCTACCAGACCGGCAACCAGTACGTGGTCGAGTTCTCGCGGCCGACCTCCGGCGAAACCACTGCGCTCGGCGCGCCCAAACCCATCGTGTACAAGGGCAGCCGCGTCACCTTCAACTTCCAGGACATCCCGGTGCGTTCGGTGCTGCAGCTGCTGGCCGACGTGTCCAACCTCAACATCGTTGCGTCCGATAGCGTGCAGGGCAACGTCACCCTGCGGCTGGTCAACGTGCCGTGGGACCAGGCGCTGGACGTGATCCTGCGCGCGAAGGGTCTGGCCAAGCGCCAGAACGGCAACGTGATCTGGGTGGCTCCGCAAACCGAGATCGCCAAGTACGAGGAAAATATCGCCGACGCGCGCCAGAAGCAGCTCGACAGCGCGGAACTGGTCACCGATTACATTCCGATCAACTACGGCAATGCCAAGCAGATCGCCGATTTGCTGACGTCCGGTGCCAAGGCCGGCAACGTTGGCGGTGGCGGCGGCAGTTCCGGCAATTCCGAACGCGGTTTCCTGTCGGCGCGTGGCAGTGTGTCCTTCGATGATCGCACCAATACCCTGCTGGTCAACGACACACCGGAAAAGGTGCAGGAAATCCGCCAGCTGGTGTCGGTACTGGATCGCCCGGTCAAGCAGGTGCTGATCGAGTCGCGCCTGGTCATCGCAACCGACAACTTTACCCGTGAGCTCGGCGCCAAGCTGGGTATCGGCGGCTTCCATCTGGGCACCAACAGCCGGCATGCGCAGGTCTATGGTGGCGGCATCAACGGTGTCAACGGCACCGGCATCAGTGACTCGGAAACCAGCATCACCAATTATTGGAATGGGTTGCTCGGCCAGGGTTCAGGCAGCGGCAGTGGCTCGAATACCGTGACGATCCCGTCCGGGCTCAACGTCAATCTGCCGTCCAGCACCGTGGGTTCCAGCGGTTTCGCGATCGGCATCCTCGGCCGCGACTATCTGCTCAATCTCGAGTTGAGTGCCGCGCAGCAGGAAGGCCGCAGCGAGACCATCTCGCAGCCGAAGGTGGTGACCGCCAACAACCAGGAAGCCACGATCCAGCAGGGCCAGCAAATCGGCTACCTGACCTTCCAGAACTCGGGTGCCGGTGGTGGTGCGGGTACGGCGACCGTGCAGTTCAAGAACGCGGTGCTGGAACTTGACGTCACCCCGACCATCACCTCCGACAACCGCGTCTTCATGAAGCTCAAGGTGATCAAGGACGCCATCAGCGCCCTGGTGCCGAACCCGGGCGGCGGTTTCGTGCCGCAGATCGACCATCGCGAGATCGACACCTCGGTGCTGGTCGACAACGGACAAACGGTGGTGCTGGGTGGCGTGTACGAGTTCACCAACGAGCACGACGTGACCAAGGTGCCGTTCCTCGGCGACATCCCGATCCTCGGCGCGTTGTTCCGCGACAAGAAGAACATCAACAACAAGGCCGAACTGCTGGTGTTCATCACGCCGCACATCCTGGGTCAGGAAACGACGGTCGAATGACCTGATAGGCGAGCGGTTCGATGCAAACGGCGCGGGCGATCCGCGCCGTTTGCTTTTGGACGCGAGCCTCGCGGCAAAACTTTTGCGGCGGACTGTGGTCTACTGGGCGAATGCAAACCGAGCCCTTCTCCGCACAAGCATCCGTGGCGGCACACGCTGCATCGCACATCGATGCCGAAACCGGCACGTTGCACGCCCGATTCCACGCCCTGCGCGATGTACTGCAAACCGAAGTGATCGGCCAACCGGCGCTGGTCGACAGGTTGCTGATCGCGTTGCTGGCGGACGGACACCTGTTGGTGGAGGGTGCGCCGGGCCTTGCCAAGACCACCGCGATCAAGGCGCTGGCCTCGCGCATCGAGGCCGATTTCCATCGCGTGCAGTTCACGCCGGACCTGCTTCCGGCCGACCTTACCGGTACCGACGTGTTGCGTCCGGCCACGGCTGCGTTCGAGTTCGAGCCGGGCCCGCTGTTCCACAACCTGGTGCTGGCCGACGAGATCAATCGTGCGCCCGCGAAGGTGCAATCCGCGCTCCTGGAAGCGATGGCCGAACGCCAGGTGACGATCGGCCGGCGCTCGTGGCCATTGCCGAAGTTGTTCCTGGTGATGGCGACACAAAATCCCATCGAACAGGAAGGCACCTTCCCGTTGCCCGAAGCGCAGCTCGATCGATTCCTTTTGCATGTACCGGTCGGGTACCCGAAAGCGGAATCGGAGCGTGGAATCATGCGGCTTGCCCATGCACGCGCGCGCGACGAACTGGGTACGCACGCACAACCCGAACGCGTGTTGAGCCAGGCCGATCTGTTCGCGGCGCGCGGGCAGGTACTCGATTTGCACATGGCGGAGGGCCTGGGCGAATACATCGTGCAATTGGTGCTCGCGACGCGCGACCCGCGACCGTGGGCGCCGGGCTTGCGCGGCAAGATCGCATGGGGCGCAAGCCCGCGCGCCAGCATTGCGCTGGAGCGTTGCGCGCGCTCCGCAGCATGGCTTGCTGGCCGCGACTTCGTGGTGCCCGAAGACATTCAATTGCTCGCTCCGGATGTTCTCCGCCATCGCGTGCTGCTGGGTTACGAAGCGGAAGCCGAAGGCCTGCGCGTGGATGATGTGGTGAAGCAATTGCTGGAGCGCGTGCCGCTGCCTTGATGATTCACCCCCTTCGGAACGGAGGGTGGGGCGAAGCGAACGCGCGCGAACGCGAAGCGGGGGTGGCCGCGTACAGCCAGAAACCATCCCCCTCAATCCCCCTTCCTGCGGAAGGGGGAGGCAGAAAACCAATTACGCGATCATGTCCGCAACTGCCGCAAACGTTTCCGGTCACCCCGACGGCCTCACCCGCGTCGATCTTGCCGAGCTGATCGCGTTGCGTGCGCGCGCAGGCAAGCCGGTGGCGCATGCCGCGAAGGTCCGCACGCCGCCTGCTGGAGGCCATGTCTCCGCGTTGCGCGGCCGCGGCATGGATTACGCCGAGTCCCGCATTTACCAGGCGGGCGACGACTCACGCAACATCGATTGGCGGCGTACCGCACGCAGTGGCAAGTGGCACACCAAGCTGTTCCAGGCCGAGCGCGAACACAGCTTGTTGTTGCTGATCGATACGCACGCAACGATGCAGTTCGGCACGCGTGCGCGCTTCAAGTCGGTAGCGGCGGCGCGTGCGGCCGCATGGCTGGCCTGGACTTGCGTGCGCGGTGGGGATCGCGTGGGCGCGATGGCGTTCGGCAACCAGCGTGCCGCCGTCGATCCGCAACCCGGCACGCGCGGCGCCCTGGCGGTACTGGGCGGACTCGCGCGTTGGGATGCGGAAGCGCACCTGGTACGCGAAAGTGTGGCCGAACCCTTGTCGGCCGCCCTCTCGCGTGCGCGGCGAATGGTCACATCCGGCAGCCAGGTCTGGTTGTTGTCCGATGGCTGGTGCACCGATGTTTCCGCGGCGCACACACTGGTACGTCTCAAGCGCCACGCCGATGTACGGGCTGCGATCGTGGTGGACGCGCTGGAACATGCGCTCGCGCCCGCGGGCGATTATGTATTCGAGACGGATACGGGACGCCGCCGCGTGGATCTCTCGGCAACCAGCGCCCGCGCGGAGTTGCGCAACCGCCTCGCCCAAGGTTCGCGCGCGCTGGCAAAAGCATGCGATGAAGCTTCCGTGCCATGGGCGATGCTCGCCACCAGCGATGAGCCGGACGCGGGTCTGGCGCCGTTGTTGCGCAGGCGCGCCGTGGAGCGTCGCCGATGAACGGGCCGGCGCTGCGGGATATCCATCTGCCGCCGGCGCATTGGTGGCCGCCCGCGCCCGGCTGGTGGTTGCTCGCGGCTTTGCTGTTGCTTGCCGCGATCGGCGTCGCATGGTGGCTGCGGCGCATGGCGCGCGGCAAGCCGGCGCGCGCGGCGCTGCGCGAAATCGATGCGCTCGAAGCCGCGCATGCGCGTGATGGAAACACCACGCAGCTGGCCGATGGGGCGTCGCGGCTGATGCGGCGCGTGGCGCGTCGCGTCGCTCCCGACGTGGCCGCGCAAACGGGTGCAAGCTGGCGCACATTCGTGCTGGCGCATGCATCCGATGAGGGCATTCGCCAGACATTGGATGCGCTGGCCAGCGAGCGCTTTCGCGCACAGCCGATGCTGGATGCGCCGGCCCTGTTGGCGGCCTTGCGGGCCTGGTGCCGGGATGCGCTGCGCGCTCGCGCGATCACCCCCTTCGGAACGAAGGGCGGAGCGATTGCGAACGCGCGCGAAGCGCGGGCGCCGAAGGCGCGTGGGGATGAAACGTCCGTGCAATGCACGCCGCAGAAGCCCGCGCCATGACATTCGCATGGCCATGGATGTTCCTGCTGCTGCCGCTGCCTTGGCTGGTCTGGAAGTTCCTGCCGTCAGCCGCGCCCGGCGCCGCGTTGCGCTTGCCGCAGCCTGTCACGCTCACGCGGCAGCGCGCTGCAGTCGCCCGCGTCCGGGGATGGCGCGCGTGGGTCGCCACGTTGGCATGGACGCTGCTGGTTTGTGCCGCCGCGCGTCCGCAGCAACCGGCGCCGCCGCAGGCGATCACGCACACCGGGCGCGCCATGATGCTGGCAGTCGATTGTTCGGGCAGCATGGCGATCGAAGACATGCGTTTCGGCGACACGGTGGTCAGCCGCTTTGCCGCGGTGAAGGCCATCGCGCAGCGCTTCATCAAGCAGCGTTCCGGCGACGATGTCGGCCTGGTCCTGTTCGGAACCCAGGCGTACCTGCTGACACCGATGACCTTCGACGTGGATGCGGTCGCCCAACAGATGAGCGGCGCCGCGGTCGGTCTTGCCGGCCGCGAAACCGCGATCGGCGACGCGATCGTGCTCGCGGTGAAGCATTTGTCGGCGTTGCCCGCGCGTGCCCGCGTGCTGGTGCTGCTGACCGATGGCGTCAATACCGCCGGAAGCGTGGCGCCGCTGGATGCGGCCAAACTGGCGAAAGCCGCGGGCGTGCGCATCTACACGATCGGGGTCGGCTCCAGCGCGCAGGCGATCAGCGCGTTCGGTTTCCAGTTCCCTGCGCCGGACAACCAACTGGATGTGAACGTACTTACTCATATCGCGGATACCACCGGCGGCCGTTTCTTCCGCGCATCGGATGGCGGCCAGTTGGCGCAGGCCTATCACGCGATCGACACGCTGGAACCCCTGGCAACCGGCCATTCACTGCTGCGCCCCGACCACGAGTGGTATCCGTGGCCGCTCGCGCTGGCGTTGCTGCTGGGCTGCACGCTGCTTCCGTGGGGTGGTTGGCGTACGCGCAGGACGGTGATCGCGTGAGCGTTTTCGAACTCCCGTTGCACTTCCTGCGGCCGTGGTGGTGGCTGGCATTGCTGCCGCTGCCGTTGGCGTTGTGGATGTTGGCGAGGAACGGCGGCGGTCGCGCGGCATTGGCGAAGTTGGCCGATGCCGCTTTGCTGCCGCACCTGGTCAGCAGCAACGGCGCGCGCAGGCGGCTTGCGCTGGGACTGGTCGCGTCGGCGTGGCTGCTCGCGGTGGCGGCGTTATCCGGGCCGGCCTGGCAGAAGATTGCGGCGCCACTGTACGTCAATGGCGCGGCACGCGTGGTGGTGTTGTCGCTTTCGGACGACATGTTGGCCCAGGACATGCAGCCCGATCGCATGACCCGCGCGCGCTTCGCGGTGCGCGACCTGCTGAACGACGCGGGCGACGCGCGCATGGCGCTGGTTGCCTATGCCGGTGCAGCATTCACGGTGGCGCCGCTGACCGACGACAAGAACACGATCCTCAATCTGCTGCAGGCGCTCAAGCCCGACGTCATGCCCGTGCCCGGCAACGACGCCGCGGCGGGTATCCGGCAAGGCGTCGAACTGCTTCAGCAAGCCCACGCCAAGGGCGGTGAAATCGTGCTGGTGACCGGCACCGCCGATGCTGCCGCGGTCGCGCAAGCGAAAACCGCGCGGGCGAAGGGCGTCCGCGTGGACGTGCTCGGTGTCGGGACGCGCGAAGGTGCGCCCGTTCCAAAACAAGGTGGTGGATTTGCAAGCGGATCGGGCGGAACGCTGATGGCGCGCCGCGACGATGCAGCATTGCGCGCCGTCGCGAACGCCGGTGGCGGGCGCTACGTCGTGTTGCAGGCGGACGGCGCGGGTGCGAGCGCGTTCGGCGCACCGGTGGCGGAAGCAGGACACGCGAGCCACGCCGAGCGTGCGCAGTTGTGGCGCGACGGTGGCATCTGGTTGCTTCCCGCTTTGCTGATCCTCGCGGCGCTGGCATTCCGGCGCGGCTGGCTGCTGGTGCTGTTGGTGCTTGCGCTGCCGATCGGCATGCCGGCTGCACACGCGTCCACGTGGGATTCGTTGTGGGCGAACCGCGAACAGCGCGCGTTGCAGGCATTACGGCACGGCGACACCACGCAGGCGGGCAAACTTGCATCGACACCGGGCATGCGTGGTGCCGTTGATTATCGCGCGGGCGACTACGCCAAAGCTGCCAAGGCTTTCGCGCAGGGCGACGATGCACGCTCGCATTACAACCTTGGCAACGCGCTGGCCAGGCAGGGCGAATACGGAAAGGCGATTGCGGCCTACCGGCAAGCCTTGCAGCGCGACCCGAAGATGGCGGATGCGCGCGCGAACCTCGACGCGGTCGAAGACTGGTTGAAGAAACATCAACAGCCGCCGCAATCCGGCCAGCAAGCCAACAACGCGAAGGACAACCAGCACGGGCAGCCATCGTCGTCATCGGGCGCCGGTTCATCCAGCCAGAACACGGGAAAACAATCCGAAAAATCCGGCGCGCAGCAGGGCGCCGCGTCGTCCACGCCGCAGGCATCGTCGGCAACCGGCGGGAACAACGCCACCGGCAAGCAAAGTGCGCAGCAGCAGGGGAACGCAGGCACGGCGCAGCAGGATCACGACAACGCGTCGGCCGCTGAAGCCGCCAGGCAAGAACAGCAAACGCAACAAGCGGGACAAGCGCTCGCGCGCGAAATGCAACAAGCCCGCGGTGCACCGCGTTCCGGAAAGCCGGCGGACACGAATGCCTTCGCGCTCGGGCAGGGCGAGCCGAAACAGGATGGCCGTTTCGATGCGCAGCAACGCGCGATGCTGCACGCCGTGCCGGATGATCCGGGTGCGCTGCTGCGTCGGAAGTTCCGGCTGGAATGGGAACAGCGCAACGGGCGGCAGCAAGAAGAGGACCCGCAGCAATGACGCGTCGATGGTGGATTGTCCTGCTGGTGTTGCTGGCGCCGCTCGCGCAGGCCGCAAACGTGCACGCGTTCCTCGATCGCAGCCACGTGAGCCTGGGCGATACGGTCACGCTCAACATCCAGTCGAGCGATCCGCTCGGCACGCCGGACCTGGCGCCACTGGCACAGGATTTCCAGGTGCTCGGCACCTCGAACTCCAGCAGCGTGCGGATCGTCAACGGCAAGACCACCCGCACCACGCAGCTCGGCATCGCGCTCAAACCGCTTCGCGCCGGCACGCTCACGATTCCGGCGCTGGACGTGGGCGGAACGAAAACGCAGCCGCTGACCCTGCAGGTCGGCGCGGCACCGTCCGGGGGCAGCGGCCGGACCGGCGATCCGGTGTTCATGGAAACGAGCACGCTGTCGAGTTCGCCCTACGTCGGCGAGCAGACGGTTTACACGGTGCGCCTGTTCTACCTGCCGGGCGTCAGCGGCTCGCTCGGCGATCCAAACGCCGACGGTGCCAGCCTGATCAGGCTCGATCGC